>Ga0302314_10003256_pt1 | contig 30075 bp, 33 predicted proteins | sample III_Palsa_N2_3_FD_200533 | JGI IMG/M metagenome (GOLD analysis project Ga0302314, IMG submission 200533) | Peat permafrost microbial communities from Stordalen Mire near Abisko, Sweden - III_Palsa_N2_3 | ecosystem: Environmental > Terrestrial > Soil > Palsa > Peat permafrost | place: Sweden... | reverse complement strand
GCAGCTTCTCCATCTGCTGGTCGTCCAGCTTGACCGTGTAGGAGCTGAGCTTCTTGGGTTTTTCCTCGTCGTCGCCACCGCGCTTGGGCATGAGGGACCCATAGTCACAAATTCCGCGCCAATGACACGCAAATCTTCCGACCGGGACCGCCTGCTCGGCGGGCGGGAGGCCCTCCAGTCCGACCTGCTGGCCTGGTACCGGGCGTCGCGCCGGAAGATGCCCTGGCGGGAGGAACCCTCGCCCTACCGGACCGTGGTGAGCGAGTTCATGCTCCAGCAGACCCAGGTGACGACGGTGCTGCCGTACTTCGCCCGCTGGCTGGAGGCCCTGCCCTCCTTCGCGGCGCTGGCGGCGGCGCCGGAGGACCGGGTCCTCAAGCTCTGGGAGGGCCTGGGCTACTATTCGCGCGCCCGCAACCTCCACCGCCTCGCCCGGGACGTGGCGGGCCGCCCGCTGCCGACCACCGCCGCGGCTTGGCGGGAGCTGCCGGGCATCGGGCCCTACACGGCGGCCGCCGTCGCCAGCATCGCCTTCGGTGAACCGGTGGCCTGCGTCGACGGCAACGTCGTGCGGATCCTCGCGCGCCTGACCCGCGACGGCACGGCCTTCCGGGACAGCGCCGCGGCGGCCAAGGCGCTCGGTCCCCTCGCCCAGGAACTCGTCAATCCCGCGGCGCCCGGCGACCACAACCAGGCCATGATGGAACTGGGCGCCACGGTGTGCACCCGCCACCGGCCGCAGTGCCTCATCTGCCCCGTGCTTCCGCACTGCGCGGCGGGCCGGGCGGGCGACGCCGAAGCCTATCCCCGGCTGGCCCCGAAGGTGATCGAGCACCGCTCGGTCGTGCGCGTCTGGTGCGAGGGGCCGGGCACCGTCCTTCTCCACCGCAATCCCGCCAGCGCCCGGCGGCTGGCGGGCATCCACGAGCTGCCGACCGCCGAACAGGTGGGGCTCGACCCCGCCGCCGCCGCCCAGGGGACGCTCCTGGCGCGCCAGACCCGCGGGATCACCCGCTACCGGATCGAGGAGTCGATCCACGCGGCCCGCCTCCCGGCCGGCCTGGCCCTCCCGGGGCTCGTATGGGTGCCCCTCGCGGAACTGGATGCCATCTCGCTTTCCGGTCCCCACCGCCGCTGGACCGCCCAGGTGCTGGCCGCGGTGCCGCGCACCTGACACCTCACGGGGAGGTCGGGAGCGGCTCCTCGGCCGCCCGGCGCATCATCTCCCGGCGCCGGAAACCGTAGCGCTCGTAAAGTCCGTGGGCATCCTTGGTGCCGAGCATCGCGTTGGTGACGCGGACGACCGGGTGGGTGACGATGGCGAACATCAGCTGCCGGCCGATCCCCTGGCCGCGGCAGGAAGGGTCCACGATCACGTCGCAGACCCAGGAGAAGGTCGCACCGTCGGTGACCACCCGGCCAAAGCCCACCTGCCGGCCCGTGGCCTTCTCGTAGGCGCCGAAGCAGAGGGAGCCGGGGAGGGAGGCCGCCACCACCTCCCGGGGCCGGTCGGCCGCCCAGTAGGTGGTCGCGAGCTGGGCGCAGATGAAGTCGAGGTCGAGTCGCGCCTGGTCGGTGCTGACCTCGTAGCGTTGCGGGTCCGGGGCCATGGCTGAACGGCCGCCTAGAGGGTGCAGATCTTGCAGCGGATCAGCGCATCCTCGTCGAAGGAATAGACCGCGCAGAGCCGGTGGAAGCCGTCCGCGATGACCACCCGGCCGTGGGCCGGGTCGCGGACCAGCAGGAGGGGCGACAGCCGCTCGCCGCTCCGGATCCGCTCGCGGTCGCGCTCGACATGGGTATTGGAAACGCCGAGGAGGGAAAGGCCCGAGGCGCGGGAGATGTCCTTTGACGCGAACTTGGCCGCGGGAGCCTCCTTGAGCTTTGCCACCAGCAGCTTCGCCTGCCTGGGGGCGAAGATGAGGCTCAGGAACGAGAGCGCCGACGGATAGTCCTGGGGCTCGGAGTCCTCATACCAGCGGATCTTGGCTCGGGTCTTCTTCATGGGGTTGGTTCGATGCGGGAAACGGACCGGGTCCAGCCAGCATGGTGCCCAGGGTCACCATGCCAATCTCGGCTTTCCCGGATTGGGCAAGCTATGACTGGGTTATGCCACCTCGACCTCGATCCCGCCGACCCACCCCGCAATCAGGTTGTAGATGAAGGCGCCAATGACCCCGAGGACAAAGCCCATGACCGCGTAGAAAACCGGCGCCACTATGGCCATGCCGACGCCCATGGCCATGAAGCCGCCGCGCGCCTGAGCGGGCATCATGGCGTTAAGCGAAGTGGCCAGGAGGATGAACGGGATGAAGAGCAGGCCGAAGATGCCGTAGGTGAGACCCATGATCTTCCCCAGCTGGACCGGGGCGATCCGCTTGAGGATGCGTTTGCTGCTGACGAGTGGTGGTTCCATAGAGTGGGCGGTTTGAATGATTCTGGGATCGGCCGGCCCCGGTTGGCGCGCTAGTGTGGCGGGGGCGGGGGCGCCGGTTCCGCCGCTGCCAGGCGGACGTCGAGCCTGCTCGGCTCGATGTTCCACATCGATCCCGTCACCGGGTCGACGCCCACCATGCCGATGAGGCCGCCGATCAGGATATTGCCGAAATACCAGCCGGAGATCGCCGGCTGGAGCTGCACCTCCACCGGAGTGTACCCGGCGAGTTCGAGGCGGACGACGTAGTTCTGGCCCTTGAAATACCCGCGCTTGGGATCGAGCTTCACCGTGCACGGGGTCGTCGCGACCGCGACGACGCTGCCCTCGAGGGTGCGGACCGAGGCCTGGGCTCCCGGCGGGACGCTCGAGATGGTCACGGCGCGGTTTCCGCCGTGGACGATGGAAGCGCAGCCGGCGCCAAGGAAAACGAACAAAAGCAGGGCCGTTCCGGCCCACAGACGAGCGGAGAGCTGAAGCATGGAAGCACCGAGGCTGGCCCCGCCTCGATGCGATTACAACCTCGCACTCAAGGTCGGCCGCCCATCGTCGGCCGCAGCAGATTCCCCCAACCTCCCCACTCTCGTACCAGGGCCGCGAAAAATAAGTCCGCTAAGAAGAAACCGCCCACACCACTCCGGGACCTTGCGTCCAAGCAGAACCCGAAGGGTGGCGATGCATTTTGTACCAAACCGTATCGCAATATGACCAGGCTTCGGGGCAAAAATCGGGAGCGCGACCGCATTCCCCCCACCCTGAGGGCCGTGAAGTGCAAGGCTGGGTGTTACCCGAGGCTCGGAGCAGCCGAATTGCGTCCCAAATCGCGGCGGGCATCGCGCCGCCTGGTCACCCTAACGGGTGCCGGCGTTTCCGGCTCTTCTTGGGCTTGGGCACAATGCCAATCCGGGGGTCGCGCCGCAGGGAAAGGGTGACCAGCCGGGTCGCCGCCGCCTCGAAGTCGTCGGCCGCCTCGGGAAGGTAGAGCCACTTGGGCAGGACCGGGTGGGGCGCCAGCGACCGGAATTCCGCCGCCAGCGGCGGATGGTTCACCTTCTCGGTGGCGACCAGGAGCCCGCGCCAGGGCTCCTCCTTGGCGGCGAAGCCGAGGACCAGCCGCCCGTCGAGGTAGACCACCTTGATCCCGAACATCGCGTTCAGCACGAAGCCGGGATCTGCCTCCATCGGCTCCCACAGCCACGCATGCGGGTGGACCCGCATCAGCCGGCCTACCTGGTCCGGCCGCATGCGGGTTGGATCGCCCGGTACCATTCCCGCACCTGTCCTTGGTGCGGATCCCAAGCCTCCCAGACGGAGCGGGCCCAGGACTTGACCTCCTTGGCATGGCGCCCGGGTTCCGGGGCGCACCAGACGTTCTGGACGGTCCGTTCGCCGAGCGAGTCCGGCGGCGTCAGCCAGCCATACCTGTCCTTGTGCCGGCTCGCCTCCACCATGAACCTCGCGGCCTCCTCCGGGCCCGCGCCGTGCTCCAGCACGGCGCAGAGCCGGAGGAGATGCAGGGCGACCGAGCTAACGCTCGGTGGCGAGGGCCGGCCGGGATGCTGTGCGGCGTAGGCGTCCACGGTCAGCCGGTGGATCGCGCGGAAGAGCGCGGGATCGGAGTATTCCCGCGCCAGGACCTCCGAATACATCGCCCAGCAGGCGGCGGACGACTCGAGGTAGCGGTGGGTCGGACCCGACACCTCGGGGAGGATGAGGCCGCAGCCCGGGCATCGGCTTTCCATGGCGGGGCGGGATCAGGCGCCGACGCGCTTCAGCTCCGTCTTCGTGAGCTCGTTCCTCACGTTGCCGGTGTTGAGGGTCGAGGCCGGTTCGAAGAGGACGACCTCGACCTCGCCGGGGGCGCAGGGGCGGTGCTCCACCCCCCGCGGGACGACATAGAACTGGCCCGGCCCAATGAGCACCGAGCCGTCCCGCAGTTCCATCCGCAGCGTGCCGCGATGCACGAGGAAGAGCTCATCCTCGCGCTCGTGGTGGTGCCAGATGAAGTCGCCGAGCAGCTTGGTGCACTTCACCAGCTGCCCGTTCAGTTCGCCGACGATGTGCGGATCCCAGTGGGTCCGGATCGATGCGAAGACCTCGTCCAGATCGACCGCCTTCATAACGCGGTTTGAGCGATGCCGGCGAGCAGCGCCTCGATCCGCTGCTTCGAATCGAGGACGCCGTCCACCGGGACCCGGGGGCTCAGCTCGATCACGAAGAGTTGGTCCGGGCGGAAGAACGAGCCCACCATCGCGAAGTCGATCGTGCCGGAGCCGATCGCCGAGTGGTCCTTGCCGGCGGCGTCGACGTCGTGGAGGTGGAAGCCGAGGAGGCGGGAGGCGTTCTCCTCCAGTTGCCGGCGGTGGCTGATGACGCCCATCTTCTCCTTCAGGTCGGCGTGGCCCGTGTCGTGCCAGTAGCCGACCGGAAGGGGCGGCACCAGCTCCTTGAGGTAACCGGGGAAGTCGCCGTCCAGCGGCAGCTCCTCGAACCGCTCCCGGTTCTCGAAGCCCAGGCGGACGTTCTTCTCCCCGGCGTAGTCGAGGACGGCCTGGACCGAGTCCTTGGTGTTCTGCCAGTAGGGCGCCATCTTGGACCGCAGTTTCCTCAGGGCCTTCTCGATCAGGGCCTGGTAGGCCTTGTCCTTCGTCGCCCCGGCCTCGGGGTGGGCCTTGCGGTAGGCCGTGAGCGCGCGATCCGGCGGCAGCCAGAGATACCGCACGCTGCCCAAGTGGCAGACCATGAGCGACGCACCGACCTGGGCGCCGAAGTCGATCGAGCGCTTGGTCTGGCGGACCCACTGGTCGCGCTCCTTCGCATCCGGCGAGGAGGGCTGGAAGAAGTTCGGGGAGGCCTGGAAGACCCCCATCGGCAGCGGGCAGAAGTTGTGGATCGAGCCCACCCGGATGATGCCCGCCTCCACCGCCTTGATGATCCCGGGAACGAGCGAGATCCGGATGCCGTGGCTCAGCTCCACGCGGGTGAAGCCGAGCCCCGCCATCTCCTTCAGCATCTCGAAGCCGTCCTTGTGGCGGTGGGAGCACCAGCTGGTCGAAAGGGCGGGCGCGGCATCCATCACGGCCACGATCAAAGAAGCCCAACCATTTGCAAAAAAAAACCGCGCCGGGGACGGGCCCAGGCGCGGCGGAAGGGAGGGTTCGGGACGACTCAGCTGTCGTACCGGCGGCGCAGCATCGCCGTGAAGGCCATGACCTTATCCTTGCGGCGGCGCTTCTCGCAGGGCTTCTCGTAGTAGCGCTTCGCCCGGGTGCCTTTGATAATATTCTCACGGTCGAGCTTCTTCTTCATGCGACGCAGCGCACGGTCGATGGGCTCGTTTTTGCGGATCTTGATTTCGATGGACATGGTCGGCTCGTTAAAGGAAAAGCCCGCTAATAAGCCACGGCCGGGAGGCTCCGTCAACGGTTAAAACGGGCGCTCCCGGACCCTTTTCCGGGGTTCCGGCTTGCGCCCCGGGGAGCGTGATCTTGCTTTGGCCAAGCGTGTCCGCAACCGACAAGAACTTCGTCCATCTCCATGTCCATTCGGACTACAGCCTGCTGGACGGGGCCTGCCGGATTGACCACCTGACCGAGCGGGCGAGCCAGCTGGGGATGAAGGCCCTGGCCCTCACCGACCACGGCAACCTCTTTGGCGCCATTGACTTCTACACCGCGGCCAAGGGCAGGGGCCTCAAGCCTCTGATCGGCTGCGAACTCTACCTCTCGGACGGGTCCCGGCTGGAGAAGCAGGGCCGCAGCGACGAGGGCCGGAGCATCTTCCACCTCGGCCTCCTGGCCAAGAACCTGGACGGGTATCTCAACCTCCTGAAGCTGGTGAGCGATGCCCACCTGAAGGGGTTCTATTACAAGCCCCGCACCGACCTGGAAACCCTGGCGCGCCACGCCAACGGCCTCATCGGCTTCACCGGCTGCCTGGCCTCCCTCGTGCCCCAGCACCTGCTCTACGACCGCGACGAGGAGGCCCGCAAGGCGACGGCCCGCTTCGTGGAGATCTTCGGCCGGGAGAACTACTTCGTCGAGATCCAGGACCACGGGATCGCCGAGCAGCGGAAGATCATCCCGGGGCTGCTCCGCCTCGCCAAGGAGTTTAGGCTCAAGGTGATCTGCTCCAACGACGTGCACTACGTGCACGCGAGCGACGCGGGCTCCCATGACGCCATGCTCTGCATCCAGACCGGCGCCAAGATCGAGGACGAGAAGCGGATGCGCTTCGAGGGCCAGCAATTCTACCTCAAGTCCCGGGCCGAGATGGAGCGGCTCTTCGTCGAGGTGCCCGAGTCGCTCGTGAACACCGAGGCCGTGGCCGAGATGTGCGACCTGACGATCCCCTTCCCCAAGGGCAGCGAGCGCTATCCGAAATACCCGCTGACCCCCGAGCTGGGCGCCGACGGCCTGGGGGCGCTGCGGACGCTCTGCATCGCAGGCCTCCGGACCCGGTACGGCGTGGACTACCAGGCGCCGGGCCAGGCCTCCGACCCCGCCCGCGCCCAGGAACTCGTCACCCGGGTCGACTTCGAGCTCGGGGTGATCGCGAAGACCGGCTTCATCGACTACTTCCTCGTCGTCTGGGACTTCATCGACTGGGCGAAGAAGCAGGGCATCCCGGTCGGCCCCGGCCGCGGCTCGGGCGCCGGCTGCCTGGTGGCGTATCTCCTCGGGATCACCAACCTCGACCCGCTGCGCTTCAAGCTGCTCTTCGAGCGCTTCCTCAACCCGGAGCGCGTCTCGCCCCCGGACTTCGACATCGATTTCTGCATGCGCCGCCGCGGCGAGGTGATCGGCTACGTCCGGAAGAAGTACGGCGACCAGTGCGTGGCCAACATCGTCACCTACGGGACGATGGGGGCCAAGATGGTCATCCGCGACGTCTCGCGGGTGCACAGCCTGCCTTACGCCGAGGCCGACCGCCTGGCCAAGATGATCCCGGATGAGCTCAACATCAGCCTCGATCAGGCGGTCGCCAAGTCGGCCGAGCTCCGCGAGGAGGTGGCGAAGAACCCGGCGGCGAAGAAGATCTTCGACCAGGCCAAGGTGCTGGAGGGCATGGTCCGCAACACCGGCAAGCACGCCGCCGGCATCATCATCACCGACCGGCCGCTGGAGGAGTTCGTGCCGCTGACGCTGCAGGAGGGCGACGTGACCGTGCAGTTCGACATGAACGCGGTCGGCAAGCTCGGGCTCCTCAAGATGGACTTCCTCGGCCTGAAGACGCTGACCGTGATCGCCGACGCGGTGGACAACATCCGGCGGACCTCGCTCCCGGGCTTCGACATCGAGCAGGTCCCGATGGACGACGCGAAGACCTTCGCGCTCCTCAACACCGGCCGCACGACCGGGGTCTTCCAGCTGGAGTCCGGCGGGATGCAGAACCTCTGCCGGCAGCTGGGGCTTTCCTCGATCGACGAGATCATCGCCCTCATCGCCCTCTACCGGCCGGGACCGATGGACTGGATCCCGGACTACATCCGCGGGAAGAAGGACCCCGCGACCGTGCGCTACCCGCACAAGCTGCTGGAGGACGTCTGCAGCGAGACTTACGGCGTCATGGTGTACCAGGAGCAGGTCATGGAGGCGGCGAAGATCATCGCCGGCTACTCGCTCGGCGGCGCCGACATGCTGCGGCGCGCGATGGGCAAGAAGGACCCGGTGGCGATGGCCGAGGAGCGGGGCAAGTTCGTCAGCGGCGCGAAGCGCCTCCACAACCTCGACGAGAAGACCGCGGATGCGATCTTCGACATCCTGAACAAGTTCGCGGGCTACGGCTTCAACAAGTCGCACTCCGCGGCCTACGCCCTCCTCAGCTACCAGACGGCCTACCTCAAGGCCAACTACCCGGTCGAGTTCATGGCCGCGATGCTGAGCTCCGAGCTCGGCAACTCCGACAAGGTCGCCCATTTCGTGGCGGAGTGCGAGTCGATGGGCCTCCATGTCCTCGGGCCCGACGTCAACGAGTCGCGCGAGATGTTCACGCCCGTCGGGGGCAAGATCCGCTTCGGGCTCGCGGGCATCAAGGGCGTGGGCGAGCTGGCCGCCCAGCGGATCATCGCCGAGCGCGAGGCCAGCGGGCCGTTCCGCGACTTCGAGGACTTCGCCACCCGGGTGGACGGCCGCGCGGTCAACAAGCGGGTGCTCGAGCACCTGGTGAAGACCGGGGCCTTCGAGTTCAGCGGCGCCGGCCGCCGGCAGCTCTTCGACGGGATCGACGCCGCCATGGCCGCGAGCTCGGCGCAGGCCCGCGACAAGGCCGCCGGCCAGGACAACTTCCTCGGCGCCTTCACAGTCGACGAGTCCGCCCGCCGCGGCTCGCCCCGCGCAAACGGCGCCGCCGGGCCCGACTTCAGCCCGCACGAGCGCCTGTCCTTCGAGAAGGAGCTCCTCGGCTTCTACGTGTCCGGCCACCCGATGAACACCTTCGCCGGCCTGTGGGAGGCGATCGACACCGCCCCGGCCGAGGAGCTGGCCGGCCTGCCCGACCGCGGGGAATTCCGGATCTGCGGGATCGCGGGCAACCTGGTGAAGAAGTACGCGAAGAAGGACAACCGGCCCTGGGTCGCCTTCACGCTCGCCACCCGCCAGGCGACCATCCCGCTCAACATGTTTGCCGACGCCTTCGCGGGCTACGGCTCCGCCCTGGCCGAGAACGCGCCCGTGCTCGTGCAGGGCAACCTGATCCGCGGCGCGGACGGCCCGCGGATCAACGTCAAGGAGTGCTACGCGCTGGACGGGGCGGTCACGCGCACCGTCCGCCGCGTGACCTGGCTCCTGCGGCCCGGCGCAGCCGAGGCGGAGTCGTTCCTGCGCCTCCTGCGGGAGACGGTCGTCCGCGACGCGGGCGACACCCGCCTCGAGTTCGCCGTGCTGCTGGACGGGGGGGCCGCCCCCATCGCCGAGGCCAGCGCCGCCCTTTCCTGGAAGCTCACCGCCCCGGTCTTCCAGCAGCTGCGCGCCCACCCCGGCGTCGCGGGCGTGCGGATCACGACCCGCCCGCTCGAGCTCAAGCCGGACCAACGATGGGTGAAACGCTAGAGAACCACGCCGCGCGGGTCCTCCAGTCGGTGCGCCCGGGGACGCCGGCCGACGGCGCGCTCCGCGCCTACCTGAGCGGCCACCGGACCCTGGGCTCGGTGGGGAAACGCTCGGTCAGCCGGGCGGTGTTCGCCTACTACCGCTGGCTCCGGTGGCTCCCGCCTTCCGCCTCCCTCCAGAAGCAGGTCCTGGCCGCCCAGGATTGGCAGGCCAAGTTCGACCGGGACCCGGCGGCGATCAAGGTCGAGGCCCTGGCGGCCCGGGCCGTCCCCTCGTGGCTGGCCGGTGAGATGGAGCTGGCGCCCGCCTACCTGCGCCAGCTCCAGCAGGAGCCGGCCCTCTGGATCCGCACCAAGGCCGCCCAGTCCGCCGCGACCGCGCAGGCGGTGGGCCATTGCGCGCCGCCCATCCTGCCGGACGGATTTCCCGCGCCGGCCAAGCTCGGCGCCTACCGCTACGTCGGCACCGCCGACCTGCACCGGCTCCCGGAATTCCGGGAGGGCAAGTTCGAGATCCAGGATCTGGCGTCGCAGCTGGTCGGCCACGCCTGCGCCCCCCGGCCGGGGGAAACCTGGTGGGACGCCTGCGCCGGCGAGGGCGGCAAGACGCTGCACCTCTCCGACCTCATGGGCAACAAGGGCCTCCTGTGGGCGACGGACCGTTCGGTGCGCCGGCTGGCCACGCTGAAGAAGCGCGCAGGCCGCGCCGGCATGTTCAACTACCGGAGCGCCCTCTGGAACGGCGTCGGCTCCGCCCCGTTCAAGGCCAAGTGCGACGGCGTCCTCGTCGACGCCCCCTGCAGCGGCGTCGGCACCTGGCAGCGCAACCCGCACGCCCGCTGGACGACGACGGTGGAGGACGTGACTGAGCTGGCGGGCGTGCAGGACGTGCTGCTCGCCCGCGCGGCCCCCTCGGTCAAGGTCGGCGGCCGGCTGATCTACGCCGTCTGCACCCTCACCCGACGGGAGGCGGCGGTCGCCGACCGCTTCGCGGCGGCGCATGCCGACTTCGAGCCCTGCCCGCTGCCGATCGTCCCGGGCACCGCCTCCCGGATCTTCCTGCTGCCGCAGGACCTGAACGCCAACGGGATGTTCATCGCGGCGTGGAAGCGGATCGGCTAGGGGCCCCGATCGGGGGAAATGTCGCAATCCCGCATGGGGAACTCCCCGTCCGATTGTGCGGATAGCCTCTGGACACTTCCCCGCCAGCGACGGCCGCAGATCCTTTGTTGCTGTAAAGCAACAGCTGTTGCGATTGGATGAATGAAACCTCCCTCTTGGCACAACGGGTGCTCGTGGCCAACTCGTGAATTTCAACCGTCGGCGAACGGTCCAAGCCCTTTCCCTCTGCGCGCGCGCAGCCAGCCTCGTCTCGATCTTCGTGATCGGCGCCCGGACGTTGCGGGCGTCGCCCGCGCCCCCGATCCTCATCTTGGGCGCGGTGCCCCAGGAAATCGTTCCCGTCCAAAAGGCACTGCGGCAGCACACGACCGAGGCCGTTGACGGGATTCCCTGCGACCGCGGGATCCTAGGCACCCATGAGGTCGTGGTCGCGCTCACGGGCATAGGAAAGACGAACAGCGCGATGGTGACGTCAGCGCTGGTCCAGCATTATCATCCGGTCGAAGTCTTTTGGACTGGAACCGCCTGCCGAGTGCGAAAGAGCCTGCGGGTCGGCGACATCATCATCGCCAGCGCCATCATGCACTATGACGTTGGCGTCCTGACGCGGGGTGGAATGGTTTACGGTGACGCCGCGCGGGGCGGAAACCCGAGCGGCAAGGAGGTGTTTGACACCCATTTTTACGGACCGGACGGGCAACACAGCTCGACCGTCATTTTCAATTGCGATCCACACCTTCTCTCGGTCGCCCGGTCTCATCTGAAGGGGTATCAACCAGAGCCGGTGGAAATTTCGGGACTGCACTACGTTCCGGACGTAAAGGTGGGGTTCATCGTGACCGGCGACCTCTGGGGGCTGACCGAATCCAAGATTACCGACATCCGCCAGAAGCTGGACCCGGATCTCCTGGAAATGGAAGGTGCGGCCTTCGCGCAGGTCTGCACCTTCTACCATGTGCCGTTTCTGATCGTCCGGGGAGGAAGCGATCTCCTGAAGGAGGACAATCCCGAGGATTACGCCCTCCTGAGCCCCATCGCCGCCCGGGAAGCCGCGCAATTTACCCTCTCCTTGGTCGCGTCCTTGCCGTGAGCGAGCGGCCCGGTCTTGCCTTCGACACCAGTGAGGCGGATCGGCTCTTGCCGGCGGTAATCGGCTTCCGGAGAAGCTGAATGGCCGCGGCAGCCTCAGCGCGGCGTGGATGCGGATCGGCCAGCCGCTCCCCACCCGGGGAATGAGTGGGAAATCCGCCGGAAAGTGGTATAGTACCCGCACATGAGGATCCGCTCCCTGCTGGCCACGACCTTCCTGTTGCTCCTGCCGCTCAGCCGCGCCGGGGCGTCCGAGTATCCCAAGATGGGAGCCGACATCTTCGACCCGCATGCCAACGGCCAGGCTGACATCGATGCGGCCGTCGCCAAGGCCGCCGCCGAGAACAAGCGGGTCCTCCTCGATTTCGGGGCCAACTGGTGCATCTGGTGCCACCGGCTCCACAACACCTTTGAGACCGACCCGGCCGTCGCCAAGGCTCTGAACGACGGGTTCGTGGTCGTCATGGTGGACGTCAACCGCCGCAACGGCGTCGACCGGAACAAGGATGTGATCGCCCGCTACGACCCCGCCCTGAAGGGCGTCCCTGAGCTCGCGGTTTTGGACAGCACCGGCAAGGAGCTGACCATCAAGGACTCCGGCGAGCTGGAAGAAGGCGATCACCACAGCCCGGCCAAGATCACCGCCTTCCTGGCCCAGTGGGCGCCGACGCCGCGGTCCTAGGCTTGCCGGGGCGCGGACCCCGGGGCAGCGTCCTATCCCCATGTTTGCAGACCTGACCGACCGGCAGTGGCTGTGGTGCGCCGCCGCCTTCTACTCTGCCGGGGTGGTGCTCGGCACGGCGGGCCTCGTGCGGGTGCGGCGGCCCTCCGGGGTCCTGGTCTCCGGCGCGATTTTCGCCGGGTACCTCTGCCAGTGGATCGGGCTCGGGCTCCGCGGCCACGCCACCGGCGGCTGCCCGCTCGGCAACCGCTTCGAGATCGTCCAGTTCACCGCGTGGTCCGCGATCACCCTTTATCTTCTGGTCGGCGTCACCTTCCGCTCCAGCCTCCTCGGGTACCTGACCTCTGGCCTCGGCGCGGTCCTGACCCTGGTGTCGCTCTCGATCCCCGCCTGGGACGCCGTGCTGCGGACCCACATCTTCGGCGGCAATCCCTGGATCGAGCTCCATGCGGCCCTGGCGATCTTCAGCTACGGCGTCTTCGGCCTCCTCGCCCTCACCTCGACCCTGTTCCTCTTCCGGCATTTCTCGCTCAAGTCAAAGCAGCTGGACGGCTGGTTCTCGCTCCTGCCCTCGATCCTCGACCTGGACCACATCGAGGTGCGGCTCCTGGCCACCGGGACGGCGCTCCTCACCCTGGCGCTGGCCTTCGGCTCGGTCTACTGGTCGCGCGACACCGCGACCGTGGGCCACGCCAAACTCGCGGCCACGATCGCGGTCTGGGTGCTCGCGCTCCTCGCCCTCGCGCTTCGCGCCCTCGGCCGGCTGCTCGCCAAGCGGTTTGCCTGGGCCTGCCTCGCCCTCTTTGCCGGCGCGCTCCTCTCCCTGCAGGCCGTCGACTCCAGCCGCCACCCGTCCTCGGTCACGGCCGCGACCCCCGCCGGAAAATGAGCGAGCCCTTCCTCTTCGTCATCGGGGCCACCCACCACAGCGCTCCGCTCGAGGTGCGGGAGCGCCTGGCGCTCACCTCGGAGGACGACCTCCGCGCCGACCTGGCCCCCCATGGAGCCATCCGCGAGCTCGCGGTCCTCAACACCTGCAACCGGGTGGAATTCTACGGCGTCGGCACCGACGAGTCGGCCGCCGCGCTTGTCCAGGCCGCCTACTGCGCGCGGCAGAAGTTCGACCCGGCCGAGTTTGAGCGGATCCGCCTCCGCCTGACCGGCCGCGCGGCGGCGCTTCACCTCTTCGAGGTGGCGAGCGGGATCGACTCGCAGCTCCTGGGCGAGAACGAGATCTTCGGGCAGGTGAAGGACGCCTACGCGGCCGCCCAGGCGGCGGGTTCCACCGGCGCCGTGCTGAACCGGGTCTTCCAGAAGGCCTTCCAGGCGGCGAAGCACGTGCGGACCCATACCGCGATCTCCGCGGGCACCGTGAGCATCGCCAATGTCGCGGTGGAGCTGGCGGCCGACATCTTCGGCAGCCTCGCCGACGCCAAGGTGCTGATCCTCGGCACCGGGGAGATCGGCAACCTGACGGCCAAGGCGTTCGCCAGCCGCGGGGCCGCCGACCTGGCGGTGGCCGGCCGCCGCCCGGAAGTCGCAAGCGAGATCGCGGGCGGCCTCGGAGCCGGCACCGTGCCCTTTGCCGAGCGGGAGTCCCGGCTGGCGGACTACGACGTCGTCGTCTGCTCGACCGCCGCCCCGGCGACGATCCTTTCGGGCGCCGCGGTCGCCGCCGCGATGCGCCGCCGGCCGGCCCGGCCGCTGCTCCTCATCGACCTCGCGGTCCCGCGCGACGTCGACGCGGCCGCCGCCAAGCTGGAGAACGTCTTCCTGTACAACCTGGACGACCTGGCCGGCATCGCGGAGCGCAACCGCACCGCGCGCGCCGCCGAGGTCGACCGCTGCCGCGCCCTGTTGGCCGAACGGGCTGACGTCCTCTGGAGCCACCTGCGCCGCCAGGCGGCCGGCGACCGCGACGACCGGCCGGGACCCGCGACGGCACCCGGGCACGCCGCCTCCTAGGGAAAGGCAGGCCAGCCGGCGGTCGCGGCCTGCGAGCGTGTTGTGTCGCGTATAAGCCAATCACCCTCAGCATATTACAGAATATCGAGTGACACAAGTTGATTTCCGTAATCTGAACGGGCGACTTGTCTCCCTTCAATGATCCAAGGCAGGAAATCCAATTATGAATACTTCAAAGGAAACCACCCTCGGCGGCCCATTCACTTTCCCCGGCACGTCGCTGACGGTCCGGCGCATGGGATACGGCGCCATGCAGCTGGCCGGTCCCGGTGTGTACGGCCCGCCCAAGGATCCGGAAGCCGCACTCGCCGTTCTCCGCGAAGCGGTCGCCGCCGGCGTGAACCACATCGACACCTCCGACTTCTATGGACCCCACTTCACGAACCAGATCATCCGGAAGGCGCTCCATCCCTACCCTGCCGGACTCGTGATCGTCACGAAGCTCGGGGTGCGCCGCCCCGCAGACAAGTCATGGCAACCGGCGTCCTCTCCGGGGGACCTGACCGAAGGAGTCCACGACAACCTCCGCAACCTGGGTCTCGATGCCCTCGACATCGTCAACTGCCGCGTGATGGGGTCCATCCACGGCCCCAAGGAAGGGTCAATCGCCGAGCAGGTCACCGTGCTCGCGGACCTCAAGAGGAAGGGCCTCGTCCGCCACGTCGGGCTCAGCAATGTCACGGCCGCCCAGGTTGCCGAGGCCCAGGCGATCACCCCCATCGTTTGCGTGCAGAACAACTACAACGTCGCCCACCGGCAGGACGACGCCCTGATCGACCGTCTGGCGCGCCAGGGAATCGCCTACGTGCCCTTCTTCCCCCTCGGGGGATTCTCTCCCCTCCAGTCCTCCACGCTGTCAGCGGTCGCGAGCCGCGTCGGCCACACGCCGCTCCAGGTCGCGCTGGCCTGGCTGCTCCACCGCTCGCCCAACATCCTCCTCATCCCCGGCACCTCCTCCGTTGGGCACCTGAAGGAGAACCTGGCCTCCGCCAGGCTGATGCTCTCGCCCGAAACCTTGGCGGAGCTGGATGGCATCCCCGCGCAGGCCGCGACCCACTGATCGCGGCCTCCCCGGTCCCTCTCCCGGTCGTTCCGGAGCGGGGCCAGCGGAGCCTGAGAATCCCGATGGTCCCTCCCGGCACTCCCCTCACCCGCGACCGGATACTCGACGCCGCGGGGGGACGTGGTCCGCCGGTTCGGTCCGGCCAAGGCCACCGCGCTGGATGTCGTCCGGGCGCCCGGGGTCAGCCATGCGGCGGTCCATCGCCACGTGGCGACCAAAGCCGAGCTCAGGACCCTGGTGGTCGGCCGCTGGGTGGAGGCCACCATGACCCCGCTCCGCGCGATCCAGGAAGAGACCGGGCCCGCGGCGCAGCGGCTGCGCGCCTTCTTTGCCACGCTGGACGCGATCAAGCGCCGCCGGGCCTCCCGGCAATCCCGAGCTCTTCGCTACGCGAGGTTCTCCGCCAGCCAGTCGGCCTCGGTGCGGCCGGCGGGATTTGCGAGCATCGCGCGCAGCTCCCGCGCCTGCGCCGCGGTCGTTTCCCGGCGCCGGGGGTCGGTGGTGCATTCCGTCAACTGCGCGGCCAGCTCCGCCGGCGTCGCCGCCCCCTGGATGAACTCCGGGTACATGGGCGCGCCGAGGAGGATGTTGGCGATCCCGAGGTAAGGCACCCGCACGACCCAGCGGGCGATGACGTAGGTGAGGAGATCGGTCCGGTAGGCGATGGCGCCCGGGATCCCGGCCAGGGCGCACTGCATCGACATCGTCCCGCTGCTCGTAAGGACGGCGCTGGCGGCGATCGCCGCGTCCGCCGCCGGCTCGAGGCTCACCTCGGCTGGCAGGCTCAGGGCGCGGAGCTGCGCGGCGATCTCGGCGCTGGGGAAGAGGATGACGGCCCGGCGGCCCGGCGCGGTCCGCGCGAACTCGCGGTAGCCGCCAAGGAGGGCGGGCATGATCAGGCCGACGGCGCGCGGCCGGCTCCCCGGCAGAAGCAGCACCGGTCCATTCGCGTCGTGGCGGACCGGTGCGGAATAGTGCGGGTCGAGGAAGGGATGCCCGACGAAGGTGACCGGCAGGCCGGTGTCGGCGTAGCAGCCGACCTCGAAGGGGAAGATGACCGCCAGCGCGTCGAGGTTCCGGGCCATGTCGAAGCGCCGGGCGGAGCGGGAGGCCCAGATCTGCGGGCTGATATAGTAGAGGAGCCTCACCGGGCCGCCGCCCTTTCGGCTCAGGCCCCGGAGGCGCAGGGCCTCGGCGATCCGGAGGTTGACCCCGGAGTTGTCGACGAAGCAGACCGTCCCGGGCCGGTAGGTGTCGATCCAGCGGACGACCTCGCCGATCAGGGTCCGGAAGAACGCGAGGTTGCGGGCCACCTCGGCGAGGCCCACGACCGCGAGCGCCGTCCGGTCGTAGAGCAGCTGCGCCCCGGCGGCCGCCAGCCGCGGGCCGCCCAGGGCCGCCACCCGCAGGCTGGGCCGGCGCGTCTGCAGCCCGCGCACGAGCCGCGCCGCGTGCGCGTCGCCGGAATGCTCCCCGGCGATCACCAGCAGGTCGGGCCGGCCTTCCGCGGGCGCCGGCAGCGGGAAGGAGGACGGCCCGGTCATTTCCGCCGGATCTGCTCGGTGATCGCGATCGCGACCTCGAGCGCGCTGAGCCCGAGCGCGCCGCCCACCTTGGGCTGGCGCGAGTGGGCGACACTCTCGACAAAGTGCGCGAGCTCCAGCGCCAGGGGCTCGCCCTTCTCGATCGGGATCTGGCGCACCGGCACCGAGCTCGTGTCACCGGCCTTCACCAGGCCCACCTTCATCTTCAGGCCGTAGGCGATGATGTCGCTCTTGCGCACCAGGTGGCCCGACTGCTTCATGAAGTCCAGGGAGAGGTAGGCGTTGTCCTGGAAGATCCGGATCTCCCGGGCCTTCTGCAGGCTCATGCGGCTGGCGGAGAGGTTGGCGACGCAGCCGTTCTCGAACTCGATCCGCGCGTTGGCGATGTCCTCGGTCTTCGAGAGCACGTTGATCCCGACGCTGTCGATCTTGGCGATCGGCGACTTGACCAGCGCGAGCACGATCCCGATGTCGTGGATCATGAGGTCGAGGACGACCCCGACCTCGGTGCCCCGGACCTGGTAGGTCCCCAGCCGCTCGGCCGTGATGTACTTGGGGTGGTCGGCCTCCTTCTCGAGGAAGGCCATCACCGGGTTGAAGTGCTCGACGTGGCCGACCTGCACCAGGCACTTGCCGGCCTGGGCCGCCGCCAGGACCCGCGCGGCCTCCTCCAGCGAGGCGCAGAGGGGCTTCTCGATCAGGAGGTGGCAGCCGCGCGCCAGGAGCGGCAGCGCCACCTGCTCGTGGAGGTCCGTCGGCACGACGACCGAAACGGCGTCGCAGGCGCCGGCCAGGGCGTCCAGCGACTCGAACTGCGGGCAGCCGAACTTGCCGGCGATCTCGGCGGCGCGGGGCTTCGAGGTGTCGTAGATGCCCGCCAGCACGGCGCCCTTCATTTCCGCATAGATCCGGGCGTGGTGCTGGCCGAGCGAGCCGACTCCGACGACTCCGCAGCGTAGCTTGGGGGCGGCCATGGGGAAAGGTTAGGCGGGGCGGCGGCCGGGGCGAAGCGCAATCCGGCGGTCAGCCGGGCCCGAGGAGGCCCGCGGTCATGAGGAGGGTGCGCTGGGTCTTCGCCGCATGCGCGGCGTTGTGGGTCACGAGGACGAGCGCCGCCCCGGCCGAGGCGCAGAGGCCGAGGAGGAGCTCCACCACCTCGTTGCCGGTGCGCTCGTCCAGGTTGCCGGTCGGCTCGTCGGCCAGGATCAGGTGGGGTCCGTTCACCAGGGCGCGGGCGAGCGCGACCCGCTGGCGCTCGCCGCCGGAGAGCTGCGCCGGCAGGTGGTGCAGGCGGCCGCCGAGGCCCACGTGCTCCAGGAGTTCTCGCGCCCGGCGGCGGCCGGCGGCATTGAGGCCCCCGCGGATGCGGGCGGCCAGGAGGACGTTGTTCAGGGCGTCGAGTTCGGGCACGAGGTAGAAGGACTGGAAGACCATGCCGAGGTAGGCCGCGCGCCGCGCGGCGCCGGTGTCGCGGGAACCGGACCAGGCGACCGTGCCGGCATCCGGCCGGTCAAGGCCGGCGAGGAGGTTCAGCAGGGTCGACTTGCCGGAGCCGGACTCGCCGCGGATGCTGACGCTCTCGCCGGCGGCGACATCCAGGGTGACGCCGCGGAGCACCTCGAGCGTGGCGTCGCCGCTCCGGAACCGCTTGCACAGGCCCAGGGCCTGGAGGACGGGCTCACTCACTGCGGAGCGCCTCCACCGGCTTGAGCCGCGCCGCCCGCCAGGCCGGCAGGAGGCCGGCGAGGGTCGAGATGACGATCGTGAGCACGGCGATCAGGGCGACCGTCGCGGGCGAGGTGTGCGCGGGCAGCTCGCTGAACTGGTAGTAGCGGGCCATCACGCCCTCGCGCTGGGTGACCCGCATGAACCACTGGATCACGTCATTGCGGACGGCGAGCGCGCCGAAGCCCAGGGCCAGGCCGCAGGCGGTCCCGAGGACGCCGATGAACAGCCCCTGGGCGCAGAAGCAGGCCGCGACCTGGAGGGGCCGGGCGCCCAGGGCGCCGAGGAGCCCGATCTCGCGGGTCTTGCGGACGACCGAGATGAGGAGCGAGCTCATGACCGAGAACGCCGCCACGATGATGATGAAGAGGAGGAGGAAGAAGATCATGCTCCGCTCAAGGTTCAGCACCCAGAGGAACTCCGAGAAGGTCTCCTCCCAGGAGCGGGCGCGGATGTCGGCCGGCAGGATGGCGTTGATCCGCGCCACCGCGGCGTACTCGTCGACGCCCGGGCGCAGGCGGACGTCGATCCCGTGCACGGTCGTGCCGAGCCCGTAGAGATCCTGGGCCAGGCGCAGCGTCCCGTAGACGGTGCTGCTGTCCAGCTGCTGGTGGCCCTTGTGGAGGATGCCGACCACCCGGACCTCGCGGGGCAGGAAGACCGCGTTGGCGCTCAGCTTGTTGATGATGAGGGGGGAGTAAACCTCGATCTGGTCGCCGACCGCGGCGCCGATGGAGGCGGCCAGCTGGTCGCTGAGGACCACCGAGTCGTCGTCCAGGTCGTCGAGCGAGCCGGCGACCACGTACTGGCTGAGCTCGGTCACCTTCTGGATGGTGTCGAGGTCGAGGCCGATCAGGGCGGGGAACTGGCTCTTGTCGCCCAGCTTGATCATGACGGCGTCGCGCGCGTAGGGGGTCGCGGCCGCCACGCCCGGCACGGCGTCCACCTTGGCGACCAGGGCGGCGTAGTTGGCGATCGGCTCCCGGGCGATGATCTGCACCTCGCCCTCGGTGTCCACTATGATGTGCCGGATCTGGTACTCGAAGCCGAACATCACCCCCATCACGACGACGAGGATCGCCACCCCCAGGGCCACCCCCAGGGTCGAGATGATGGTGAAGAACGGGAACTTCCTCCCGGTCGGAAACAGCTGCCGGAGCGCGAGGTGGAGGTACCAGGGCACGGGGTCAGGCGCCGTCCGCGGGCTTGACCTCGGCGGGGCGCAGCTGCGGGAAAAGGATCACGTCGCGGATGCTCTCCGCGCCGGTCAGGAGCATGCAGAGGCGGTCGATGCCGACGCCCATGCCGCCGGCGGGCGGCATGCCGTGCTCGAGCGCGAAGAGGAAGTCCTGGTCGACGCTCTGGGGCTCGCCGCCGGCCTGGTGCTCGAACATCTCGCGCTGCACGTCGGGATCGTTCTGCTCGGAGTAGGCCGGCGCCACCTCCATGCCGCCGATGCAGAGCTCGAAGACGTCGAGGGTCGTCGGGTCGTCACGGTTGATCTTCGCCAGCGGGCAGAGCTCCTTCGGCAGATTGAGGACGAAGGTCGGCTGGATGAGGAAGGGCTCGATCTTCTTCGAGAAGATCTCGTTCGTCACCTCGAAGTCCTCCCAGGCCGCCTCGACCTTGAGGCCCATCCGGCCGGCGGCCTCGAGGTGGGCCGCCTTGTCCTTGGCGAACCAGTCCGGGTCGCCGGTCTCGGCCCGGATCAGGTCCTTGTAGGTGGCCTCGCGCCACTCGCCGCCGAAGTTGATCACCTGGCCGCTCGCCGGGTGGGGCATCTGCTCGGTGCCGAGGACCTCGCGGCAGACCGCCCCCAGCATGTCCTTCACCAGCACCATCATCCCGCGGTGGTTGCTGTAGGCCTGGTAGACCTCGAGCATCGTGAACTCGGGGTTGTGCTTGCGCGAGATCCCCTCGTTGCGGAAGTTGCGGCCGATCTCGAAGACCCGGTCGAAGCCGGCGACCAGCATGCGCTTCAGGTAGAGCTCGAGCGAGATGCGCAGGAAGAAGTCCACCCCGAGGGCGTTGTGGTGGGTGGTGAAGGGCTTGGCGGCCGCGCCGCCGGCCACCGTCTGCAGGACGGGGGTCTCGACCTCGATGAACTGCCGTTCCGCGAGGAAGCGGCGGATGGTGGCGACCACCTGCGAGCGCAGGAGGAGCCGGCGGCGCGACTCCCGGTTCACCACCAGGTCCAGGTAGCGCTGGCGGTAGACCTGCTCGGGGTCGGCCAGGCCGTGCCACTTCTCCGGCAGGGGGCGGAGCGCCTTGGCGAGGAGGACGGAGGCCTCGACCCGGACCGTGATCTCGCCGGACTTCGTCTTGAAGAGGGTCCCGCGGGCGCCGATGATGTCGCCGAGGTCGAGCTTCTTGATGGCGGCGTAGGCCTCGTCGCCGACCACGTCCTTCTTCAGGTAGAGCTGGATCTCCCCCTGCTGGTCCAGGATCTTCACAAACTGGCTCTTGCCCATGTCGCGGATGGTGACCAGGCGGCCGGCGACCGCGACCGGCACCGTGTTGTCCTGGCCCTCGACATAGGCCTTCAGCGCCTCGCCCGAGAAGTGGGTGGTCGCGAACTCGGCCCGGAAGGGATCGACCCCGGCGGACCGCAGTTCGGCGAGCTTCTGCCGGCGCACGGCATGCTGGTCGTGGGAGAGGTCGGCCGGTGGTTCGCTCATGTGGAGCGGGTCAGCCTGCCGGCCGCCGGCCGGAGGGGCAAACGGAAAGTTCCGCCGGTTCCTGGCTTGTGATTGCGGCGTGTTCGTATCCATTTCAGGGCACTCGCCTGCAACGAATTCCGTCCATGGACACCACCCGCAAACCCGACTGGCTGCGCGCCCGGCTCCCCTCCGGGCCGGCCTACTCCGCCGTCCGCGGCCTGGTGGACCACCACAAGCTCCACACCGTCTGCCAGAGCGCGCAGTGCCCCAACCTGGGGGAATGCTGGTCCCGCGGGACCGCGACCCTCATGATCCTGGGCAACATCTGCACCCGCTCGTGCAACTTCTGCGCGATCCAGACCGGGCGGCCGACCGAGCTCGACCTGGGCGAGCCGGCCCGGGTGGCCGAGGCCGTGGCGACGATGGGGCTGCGCCACTGCGTGATCACGAGCGTCGCCCGCGACGAGCTGGCCGACGGCGGCGCCTCCGTCTGGGCGGCCACCATCCGCGCCATCCGCCACCGCAACCCGGCGACGGCCATCGAGGTGCTGGTCCCGGACTTCAAGGGGCGCACCGCCGACGTCGACACCGTGCTCGATGCCCGCCCCGACATCTTCAACCACAACGTCGAGACGGTGGAGCGGCTGCAGCGGCCAGTCCGGGTGCAGGCGCGCTACGACCGGTCGCGGAGCGTGCTCCGGCACGCCCAATCGCGGGGCTTCACGGTGAAGACCGGGATCATGCTTGGGCTCGGCGAGCGCGAGGAGGAGGTCGAGCAGACCCTGCGCGACTTGGCCGCCGACGGCATCAGCATCCTCACGATCGGCCAGTACCTCCAGCCGACCCCGCAGCACCTGCCGATCGACCGCTGGGTGACGCCGGCGGAATTCGCGCGGTGGAAGCAGTTCGGACTCTCGATCGGCTTCGGGGTGGTCGAGAGCGGCCCCCTTGTCCGCTCGAGCTACCATGCCGATGAGCAGTCGCAGAAGTACACGGGGGTGGAACACCTTAACACCCAGAACGCCTTCGCGGGCGCCTGAGGCGGAGCCCGTGGTCCCGGGCGAAAACGTACGGGAGTGAAACCCGGCCGGGGGGTCGCGCGTTTAGGGAGGCAGAACCCACCATGAACTCCTCCACCCGCCTCCTCACCCACCGGGCCGCGTTCCTCGCGGCCGCGCTCCTCGCGAGCCTCGCCCTCCCGTCCGCCCGCGCCCAGAACCTCAACGTCCACCAGACGACGACGACCCAGGGCACCACGATCGTCCGGAAGACCACCGCCACGGGTCCCGCCGGCCGGACGGCGACCGGGCAGACGACCGCCACCGTGAACCCGGCCACGGGCTCCGCCACCTACACCTCGTCCGGCACCGGCTTCTACGGTCGGACCGGGACCACCTCCGGGACCGTGCAGCGGACCGGCCCGGGCTCGGCCACCGTGAACGGCACCTACCGGACGGGCGGCGGCCGCTCCGGCTCGTACACCGGCTCGACCACCCAGACCGCGACCGGCCGCACGAGCACCGGCACCATCACCAACCGGTCCGGCCAGTCGGTTACCGTCTCGTCCGTCCGGACGAACACCCCCACCGGCGCAACCGTCGCCACCACCGTGACGGGACCCAACGGCCAGTCGGGCACGGTCAACGCGACCGTCACCTCGCATCCGTGACCACCGGGCCGGACGAGCCGAGCGACAGCGCCCTCGTCCTCCGCCACCAGCAGGGAGACAGCCATGCCCTCGAGATCCTCCTCACCCGCCACCAGGCCGACCTTACCCGGGTCCTTTGGCGCTTCGCTCGCAGCCGCGCCGACCTGGAGGACCTCGTGCAGGACACCCTCCTGCGGGTCGTCCGCAGCCTGCCGCAGTGGCGGAGCGAGAAGCCCTTCCTGCACTGGCTTCGGCGCATTGCGGTCAACGTCGGCCGCGACTACTACCGCCACCGGGCGGTGGTCGGGCGCTGGATCGCGGACCGCGGCCCGGGAGACGAACGCCCCGAGCCCGAGGCCACCGAGCCGTCGGGCGACCCGGCAGCCCGGGCCGCCGCCGCCGAGGTCGCGGGCTATCTCGACCTGCTCCCGCCGGACGACCGCACCCTCCTCACCCTCCATTACCTCGAGGGCTGGGACTTCCGGCACATCGGGGAACTCCTCGGCTGGTCCGGCCCCGTCACCAAGGTACGCGCCTTCCGCGCGCGCCGGCGCCTCAAGGCCCTCCTCCCCGCCCAAGAATTGACATGAAAAAGCCTCCCTTCCGTCCCTGGACCGAACTTGTGCGCCAGGCCCGCGGCGACCGTCCGCCGGCCGTCGACCTCGCCGCCCTGCTGCAGGCCGCGCGCGCCAGCGCGCCCGCCGCGCCCCAGCCCGCCGGGCTCCTCGAGGAATTCACCCGGGTCTTCGCGAACCCGCCGGCCCTCTGGGCCACCGCCGCCTGCGCGGCGGCCTTCGCCTGGCTCGGCTACTCGACCTGGCAGCAGTTCGGCGCCTGGGCCGACGTGGCCCTCGGCACCCTGGGGGTGGCGTCATGAGACCGCGTTCCTGGAAGGCCTGGCTCGCGGCCGGGCTCCTCTTCGTCTGCGGCGCGGCTGTCGGCTCCATCGTCACGGTGCGGGTCGGCCAGCGGATGCTCCGGCACGCGCTCCTCGCCCCCGTCGACGCACCCGCGCCGATCGACCGCTCCGCCCAGCGGATGGAGCGCCAGCTCGCCCGCGCGCTCGACCTTGACGCCTCCGAGCAGGCGCAGGTCGGCGCGGCGATTTCCCAGTCCGTCCATGACCTGAAGCAACTGCGGGTCGAGACCGCCCGCCGCGTCCAGCAGATCCTGAACGACGGCGTGCACGCGGCCGGGGCCGGGCTCACCCCGGCGCAGCGGGCGAAGCTCTACGAGCTGGCGGGCAAGCGGATGGACCGGATCGGGCTCGTGCTCACCCCGGCGCCGGCGGCGCCCTGACCCGAATCCCAATGCTGCGCCGGCTACTCCTCCTGGCCATCGCGGCGACCGCGCTCCGCGCGGCACCGCCAGCCGAGCCATACGCGGTCGCGAGCCTGCTCGCGACCTGGCACGACGACACCCGGGACCGCGACATCCCGGTCAAGATCTACTACCCGGAGGCCGGCGCGGCGCCGGCACCCGGCCGCTTCCCGGTGATCGTCTTCTCGCACGGGCTCGGGGGCACCCGCGAGGGCTACGCCTACCTGGGGCAAGCCTGGGCCGCGCACGGCTACGTCAGCGTGCACGTCCAGCACCTGGGCAGCGACGACGGCGCGTACAGGGGCACGCTCCGCCCGCTGAGGAAGATGCGAGCGGCGATCGCCGATCCCGAGAACGCGATCAACCGTCCGCTCGACATCCGCTTCGCGATCGACCGGCTCTTCGCGCTCGCGGACGACCCGGCCTTTCCGCTCCGCGGGCACCTCGACCTCGCGCACCTCGGCGTCGCCGGCCACTCCTTCGGCGCCTACACCGCGATGGCGATCGCCGGCCAGACGTACGCGCCCGGCAGCGGCGAGAGCATCAGCCGGCCCGACCCACGGGTCAGCGCCGTGATCGCCATGAGCACGCCGACGCCGGCCCGCGTGCTCCAGGCCGGGTCCTTCGACGCGGTCGCGGTCCCGGTCTTCCACCTGACCGGCACGCTGGACGAGGTGAAGATCCTCGGCCAGGGCTCCGACACCGCCATCAACCGGCGGATACCCTACGACCGGACGACCCATGCGCCGGCCTACCTCCTGACCTTCGAGGGCGGCGACCACATGGTCTTCTCCGGCCGGCTGGTCCCGCGGGCCCACGACCTCGACTTCCAGCACCTGGTGGTCGAGGGGTCGGACGCCTTCTGGGACGGCTACCTGAAGGGCGACAAGGCCGCCCTGGGCTACCTCCAGGGCGGGGATTTCGCGGCCGCGGTGGGGGCGCTCGGCGTCTTCGAGGAGAAGAACCTTCCCGCCGCCCGCTGAGCCCAAGCGTCAATTGACCGGAAAGCCGGCGGCATCCGGCGGATCCAAGAAGATCAGCTTTTCCGGTTGCGCGTCCAGGCGAACAAGGGCGGCCGGATGCCGCATCAGCAACGCCAGCAGTTCCGCGTCCCCGAGGCGCCGATAACCGCCGCTGGTCGGCGTGGTTGTCACGACGTTGACGCTCACGAAGGTGGGCACAGGTGCCACCGCCGCCAGCGAGCGGGTCCGCACCACCTGACCGGGCGTCAGAGCCATCGTGTGGACCACCGGGCACGAAGCCCCAGTATCCACAACGGCCACGCGACCACGAACCTTCAAGAATGCGCCCACCAAGAGCATGCCCGTTACAACCGCGGCGACTCCAAGGTAAGCCGCCCCGCGCTTGACCGCCCGATACCGGCGACAGCGACCGGCCTGCGTCAGGGTCTGGGCCAACAGTTCGTCTGCGAAATCCGGGGACAGGGATTCACCCAGGACGTCCTCGAGCAACAGCCTCTGGTCAGCTCTCATCGGCAGGTCCTCCCTTCAGTGAATTCAAGATGGCGGTCCTCAGTTTGGACCGGGCCCGCGTCAGGCGGGACTCCACGGCCTTTTCGCTCAGGCGCAGGGCTTCGGCGATGTCTTGCACGCGCTCCTGGCGGAAATACTTCCGCTCCACGAGATCGCGGTCCCCGGCCTCCAGCAGGTCGACATGGGTCAACAGCGATCGGAGCAGCCGAGTGTCGGCGTCGTCGCGGTCTGGTTGGTTCTGCACCTGCAGGTGATCTTGAAACCGGAGCAGCAAGGCGCCATAACGCCGGCGCTTGCGTCGACCGTCGAACAGGGCGCTGCGCGCCAGCACGGTAAGCCAGCTCCAGAACACCTGTTCATCGGAAACCTTACGGGCATGCTTCACTACCCGCCGCATCGTCTCCTGCAGCGCCTCGCGCGCCGCGTGTTCTTGACCCTGTGAGGCGACGATTAGGTAGCGGTAAAGCCGGCCGCTGTAGTCCGCGAAGAACTGGCGGTAGGCTCCTTCGTCACCTTGGACCAAGCCCGAGGTGAGCGCCGCGATATCGGCACCCATTGATGCAGCGACGGCTGGGGCGGCCGACTTTCGAGCCGGCAGCGACAAGGCGGCGTAGGCGTTGGCAATCTCCACTTTACCCTAGGTCTTGGTCGGAGGGGGCGAACTCGGCTGCCTCGCCTCGTGAAACTTGTCCAACTCCCGCAGCACGCTCTCGACTATCGGCATCTCGGGGGTGGGCCCAACCACGATCAACAGGTTGGTCTCTTTATGGTAGCTCAGCTTCGGCAGATCCTCCGCCCCGGTCATCTTCCACGCGGTCTGAATGGCCGTGGTGATGTCATCGACCGACAGGCCGAGTTCCAAATACTTTGTGAGGAGAAAGAATCTTGCGATGACGCCGGTGCGAAAATCGCTGGAGCGGAAGCACCAGATGGCGTTCGGGTCCTTGGGATTGCTTCCGGCCGCGATCCGGAAATCCGTGTGGTAGTTTTCCAACCGCTGGCCGTTATCAGTGAGTCGCGAGCCCTCAAAATTCAGGGCCCCGAAAAGCATCGGCGTCGTCACCTGGTTGACCTGCACCGGTGGAATCCGCACGCTGGCCAACTCCTCCCCAATCACCAGGTTGACCGGCTTTCCGCTGGCGGTCTTGATGGCGGCCACCAACTGACCCGGGGTCCCACCCGCGAAATTCAGGTTGTAAACTGGCAGCGGCGGGAAGGTCTCTTCCGGTTTCGGCGCCGAGGGCTCGGCACCCCGCAGGTCCAGCACCGCGAGGAACGAGAAAAGAAGGAGGATTGGGAAGGAGCGCATAGAAGGAACTGATTGCTGCGGTGTCACAAACGATACACGCCGATCGCGCTCCCATCCTTCGCCCAAAGTCTGAAACAACGCGAGAATACCCGCTCGGCCGGGTCCATAACTGGCTTGCCAAGGCCGGGGGATTGCCCGGTTTTAAGGTTCCGGCATGTGCGCGCTCAATTCCAAGAAGGAAATCGTCGAGAACTGGCTCCCCCGCTACACCGGCGTGCCGCTGGAGAAGTTCGGGGAGTACATCCTGCTCACGAACTTCCAGCGCTACGTGGACCTCTTTGCCAAGGCTCACAAGGTGCCGGTCCACGGTCGCGACAAGCCGATGCCGACCGCCACCGCTGGCAAGATCACGATCATCAACTTCGGGATGGGCAGCGCCAACGCCGCCACCGTGATGGACCTGCTGAGCGCGATCAAGCCCAAGGCCGCCCTCTTCCTCGGAAAGTGCGGCGGGATCAAGAAGCGGGCCCGGGTGGGCGATCTCATCCTGCCGATCGCGGCCATCCGCGGGGAGGGCACCAGCACCGACTACTTCCCGCCGGAGGTGCCGGCGCTCCCCTCCTTCGCGCTGCAGAAGGCGATCTCGACCACGATCCGCGACCACGCCCTCGACTACTGGACGGGCACCGTCTACACCACCAACCGCCGCGTCTGGGAGCACCACGAGGAGTTCAAGCGGCACCTGGAGCGCATCCGGGTCATGGCGGTCGACATGGAGACGGCGACCATCTTCATGGTCGGCTTCTTCAATGAGATCCCGACCGGCGCCCTGCTCCTCGTCTCCGACCAACCGATGGTGCCCGAGGGCGTGAAGACGATCGAGAGCGACCGCAAGGTCGACGACTCCTTCGTCGACAGCCACCTGACCATCGGCATCGACTCCCTGAGCCAGCTGATCAACAAGGGAGTAACGGTGAAGCACCTGAAGTTCTGAGGGGCCGCGCTGGCGGCGAGGGACCATTCTTCACCGATTCCACTCCGTTTCGAAAATCAACCCGTCTTGCCCGCTACTTAGAAGTACGGCATTATAGTCGAGAAGGGAGCATGAGGGAATTTGAAGGCTCGCCCGAGTTGCCTCAACTTCACCGGTCGTAACTCGTCGATCATCCATCAATCAGCCAAAGGATTATGCCACGAATGCGGCGTACACAACGTTAGGCACACTTTACCTCTCCATGAAAAACAACCCCACCGCGTTTGTGTTAATCGTCGCCGTCATCCGCATTACCGCGGTCTTCCTCATCCTTGCCCCCATCTATTCGCTCTTATCTTCACTCTTCCAGTTGGGAATGAACTGGGGAATATCTGGATTCATATTGGTTCAACTCCTACGTCCGTTTTTGGCGGCTATAGCCCTGTGGTTTCTGGCTCGGCCCATCGGCAAGATTGTGCTTCGGGACTTCGACGGCGTGCCCGCCTGAGCAGTCGTGCCTAACCAATCATCGTATCCGGCGCCTTCCTCAGGCACATCTCGTGCGAGGCACGAGCTGCGCCTTCGTCGCCGCGGATAACTTCAACGTTCGGCAATAATGAAAACCATAGGGCGGCAACGGGTGATTGCGGCCATTCTGGCATTGAGTGGCGCATTTTACGCTTTTTGGGTTTGGGTGATTCCTCCGCTTTGGCCCGGATATGTGATATGGATTGGGTGGATAGCCGTGGCTGCTGGGTTTAAACGATGGCAAGAGAAGTGGTTTTGGATCGTCAGTACTACCTGGAATATGATACTATTTCTGATCTTTTTCTTTACCCGCACCCCTTCAGATGGCGGAAATCGCATTCAGCGGTGGTACACGGAGGGCCATCTAGTTTTAGCGATTCTCTTGTCTGTATTCCTGATGGCTACGGTACCTTGGGACACGTGGTCCGAAAATCGAAGCGCTTAAATTCTATGCCGAACCAATCAGCGGATCCGACGCCGTAGGCGCGGATCACTTCAACGTTCGGCACATACACACGCTAATGTCTTACCGTTCGAAACAGCCATCGGGTGGTACACTATTCATCTTTATCATCGGCTCGATGTGCATGGTGAACGCTATCTACGAATTCGTTACCGGTAAGAGTATGGGGAGCAAGTACCGCGGTCCGCATATGGTCGAAATAGGGGAGCCTTTTGCTTATCTATTCTTCGCTTTGGTTCTCTTTGGCACCGGCTTCTTGGTCGTCGGCTTCATTGCACAACGGAACCAGACGCCGAACCAATCAACGGATCCGACAGCTAGCCTCGTCACACCTCCTGCAGAGCAAGAGTCGCGCCGAAGCTAGCCGCGGATCAATTCAACGTTAGGCCTTTTAATGTTTAGGTGGTTCTATAATCTGATTTATGGCTCTGAGCTAGCGTCGTTCGAAAGCGCCTACTCGTTGGACGAATCGGTAAAGAGGTTGTCGGATGCGTCCACCGACTCGATAATAGCGACACTTGGGCGACAGACAGCGTACGGTTCCGTCTCCGACCACGAGGTGCAATTAACCCGAACGATCCCATTTGTGCGTAATTCATTTAAACCAGTTTTCGTCGGCTCATTCCAACGGGTTGGCGATAGGACGATTCTTGTTGGTAAATTCACTATGCATTGGGTTGCGAAGGCGTTTTTGAGTTTATGGTTCGGCTTTTGTGCCCTTTGGACTTTGCTCGTCTTGGTTGCAGGGATTTCCAAAGGTTTGGGGGAGGTTTGGTGGATGCCTCTCGGCGGGACTGGTTTCTTTTTGTTTGGTATATTGTTGGTCGGCTTCTGCAGATGGCTTTCGAGAAATGATGTCGCCTGGATTTCAACCGTTATCTCTAATGCGCTATCGGGTAAAACGGCCTAACCAATCAACGGATCCGACGTTTCTCTTAGGCACGTCTCGTGCGAGGCACGAGCCGCGCCATCGTTAACCCGGATCAGTTCAACGTTAGACATCCAACTCACAGGTCTTCCGGGCTCAAACCGGTATGCCTGGCGATCCTCGGCAGCATCTTCGGCCCGA
>Ga0302314_10003254_pt1 | contig 30080 bp, 29 predicted proteins | sample III_Palsa_N2_3_FD_200533 | JGI IMG/M metagenome (GOLD analysis project Ga0302314, IMG submission 200533) | Peat permafrost microbial communities from Stordalen Mire near Abisko, Sweden - III_Palsa_N2_3 | ecosystem: Environmental > Terrestrial > Soil > Palsa > Peat permafrost | place: Sweden... | reverse complement strand
TGGAGACGGTGGGCCTGCACATCGTGCCGTACCACGTGCACGTGCCCAGCTTCGGCGAATGGGGCTTCATCATCGCCAGCCACCGGCCGTGGGTGATGCCGCGCACGCTGCCCGCCGGCATGCGCTTTCTCACGCTGCCGGGCATGCAGGCCCTGCTCGACTTCCCGCCCGACATGACGCGCGTGCCGACCGAGCCGAACCGCCTCTCGAACCAGACGCTGGTGCGTACCTTCGAAGAAGAATGGGGCAAGGTGCATGAATGACGACACGCGTCGCGCGTTCCTGGGCCAGCTGGCCCAGGGCGCGACGGCGTTGGCCGCGCCCGCCATCCTGAGCGGCTGCGCGAAGCCGCAAGACTGGCGCACGCGCGTGGATGGGCGCTGGATCGGCGACAACGCCGTTCTCGGCCATCGCGTGCGGGACGCGGCCGCGCAGCCGCCCGCAGGCGCCCGTGCGCGCCGCTGCGACGTGCTGATCGTGGGCAGCGGCATCGCCGGCCTGTCCGCGGCGCGCAGCCTGCAGCGCGCCGGCATCACGGACTTCGCCGTGCTGGAGCTGGAGGACGAGCCCGGCGGCAACAGCCGCGGCCACGCGATGCACGGCCTGCGCTGCCCGCTGGGCGCGCACTACCTGCCGTTGCCCGGCCCCAGCGCGCCCGACATCCAGGCCTGGCTGGTGGAGATCGGCCTCGCGAAGCAGACGAGCGCCGGCCTGAAGTGGGACGAACGCCAGCTGTGCCACAGCCCGCAGGAGCGCCTGTTCATCGCCGGGCGCTGGCAGGACGGGCTGCTGCCCGACGTGCCGCGTGATTCGCCCACGCAGGCGCAGTACCGCCTGCTCGCCAAGGCCATCGCCGAGGCCGGCAGGATCGGCTTCGCGCTGCCCACCGCGCGCGCGCCCTGGACGCCGGCGCACAGTGCGCTGGATGCCATGACGTGTGCGCAATGGCTGCGCTCGCAACGCATCACCGACCCGCTGGCGCTGACCTACATGGACTATTGCTGCCGCGACGACTACGGCGCCGGCAGCGACACCGTCTCCGCCTGGGCCGCCGTGCACTATTTCGCGAGCCGCCACGGCTTCAGCGCGCCCGGCGACGACAGCAACGACCGCGACCCGGTGCTCACCTGGCCCGACGGCAACGCGCCGCTGGCCCGGGCGCTGCGCCAGCCGTTCGAGGATCGCGTGCAGACCGGCCGTGCGGTGTTCCGCATCGACGAGGGCCTGCAGGGGATCACGGCCTGGGCCTTCGCGGGCGCCGAGGTCGAACGGTGGACGGCACGGCACGTGATCGTCGCCACGCCGCTGTTCATCGCCGCCCACGTCCTCACCGCACCACCCGCGCCGCTCGTCGCCGCGGCGAAGCAGCAGCGCCGCGCGCCGTGGATGGTGGCCAACCTGCGGCTGGACGCGTTGCCGCTGGATCGCGTCGGCGCGCCGCTGTCATGGGACAACGTGATCCACGGCAGCGCGTCGCTGGGATATGTCGACGCGCAGCACCAGAGTCTCGCGCGCGTCACCGGCGAGCGCCTCCTGACCGCGTACTGGACCTTCCCCGACGTGGACCGCAAACGCCTGCTGGAAATGAGCTGGCAAGACGCGACGCAGATGATCCTGGACGACCTGCGCGTCGTGCATCCCGACCTGTCCGAGCGGCTGCAACAGGTGGACATCGTGCGCCATGGTCACGCGATGTCCATTCCGACGCCGGGGCTGCGCTCGAGCGCGGCGCTCGCCGCGATTCCCGACAGCGCAGTTCGCGTGAGCTTCGCGCACGCCGACCTGTCGGCCTACTCGGTGTTCGAGGAAGCCTTCACGCGCGGCGACGCCGCCGGGCGCAGGGTCGCACGCCGAGCAACGTCCTGAACGGCCAGGGGCTTTACCCGCCGGCAACACGACACGAACCGATTGCCGAACTTCTCACTGAATCGGTCACGTTCCCGTCGCTCACGCATCGTTACATCCGGTGATGGAAGAAACCGGCCAACACCACCGTTCTCCTGTGAGAGCGACCCTTGAACTCAGCGCGGCTGCGTTTCCCGCGCATTCGACGCAAGTCGTAACTCGGTGTGGCGAAAGGTCGCGGGAACGCTGCTTGCCAGAAGCCACACCATGCCCGGTCAATTGTTGTTGCGCAGCCCCATTCGGAAGAACTCCTCCGCATCGGTCAGAAAGCATTCAGCAACGATGAAGCCGTGCGACGTATGGTCGCGTTTCCTGACGAGTGCGCCCAGCGCAGGGGTGCTCGTCGGACCCGCGACATCTTCATAAAACTTCCTCAGGAGTGAGTCAATGACTCGACAAAAAACGCTCGCGATCAACGTGCTGGCAGCTGCCTCCGCACTCGCCTGCATCGGTACCGCCTCGGCCCAGAGCAACGAGACCTACAACCCCTCGGACTACATCCTGCTCAATGGCAGCGCCATCAAGCCCGATTCCAAGTTCCCCGAGGACAAGACCGGCTACGGCGGCGGCATCAAGTTCGGCATCCCGCTGTCGCCCAGCTGGGATCTGCAGGTCGGCGGCAACTATGCCGGGTCCAAGGACAACGGCATCAAGATGCACGAGTACCTCGCCGGCGCCGACGCGCTGTACCTGTTCACGCCCGGCGGCTTCCGCCCGTTCGTGCTGGTGGGTGGTGGCGTATCGCGCGACGGCGTCGCTGGCATCCGCCGTACATCGCCGTACATCAATGCAGGCGTCGGCTTCCAGTACAAGTTCACCCCGACGTTGGGCATGCAGGCCGACATCCGTGAGACGGACTCGTTCTATCACGACCGCACTCCGTACGACATGAAGCACGCGGCCAACGCGTACGCGAACGTGGGCCTGACCTGGGCCTTCGGCGGCCCGCCGCCGCCCCCGGCGCCCATCGTCGAGACGCGCACGACCGAGACGGTCGTCGCCACGACGGCGCCTGCCCCGGTCGAGCCGCCGCCCCCGCCGCCGGCTCCGGTCATGAAGAAGTACACGCTGTCGGCCAGCGAGCTGTTCGCGTTCAACAGCGCCAAGCTGGGCCCGACCCAGCCGAAGCTGGATGAAGTCGCCGCCACGATGAACGCGAACTCCGACATCCAGAGCGTGACGATCGTCGGGTACACCGACCGCATCGGCAGCAACGCCTACAACCAGAAGCTGTCGGAGGAGCGCGCCAATTCCGTCAAGACCTATCTGGCCGGCAAGGGCGTCGACAGCAGCCGACTGACCGCCGTCGGCAAGGGCGAATCGGATCCGGTCGTCGAGTGCAAGGACGAGAAGAAGCGCCCCGCGCTGATCAAGTGCCTCGAGCCGAACCGCCGCGTCGAGATCGAACCGGTGACGTTCACGAAGCAAGTGAACTGACCTGATTTCGTCGGGTTGATCTGAAAGGCCTGCCGGCTCTGTCCGGCAGGCCTTTTTCGCTATTGAAAGCACAGAAGCCCCGAAACTCAGCCCGAAGACAGTTCAGTTCCACAATCTGCCGCAAGCCATGGGTGTTTCCCCGCTGCAAACATGGCGGCTGCGGTCGCAGGATCGCGGCACAAGAAGAGAACGCCCGATCGGCGAAACACAACAAGATTGGAGACGAACGATGACCACGATGGCTGCCACGCCCCCCGGACAGATCGATACCGCTGCCGACGCCGTCTACCGCAAGGTCGCGATGCGGCTGATCCCGTTGCTGTTCCTGTGCTACATCGCGGCCTACCTCGATCGCGTCAACGTCGGCTTCGCCAAGCTGCAGATGCAGCAGGCCTTGCAGTTCAGCGACTCCGTCTACGGCTTCGGCGCCGGCATCTTCTTCATCGGGTATTTCATCTTCGAGATCCCCAGCAACGTGCTGCTGCACAAGGTGGGCGCGGGGCGGTGGATCGCGCGCATCATGATCACGTGGGCCGTGCTGTCGGCCGCCACGATGTTCGTCAATTCGGCGATCAGCTTCTACGTCGTGCGCTTTCTTCTCGGCGCCGCCGAGGCCGGGTTCTTCCCCGGCATCATCCTGTACCTCACGTACTGGTTTCCGGCGGCGCGCCGCGGCCGTGCCACCTCGTTGTTCCTCACCGCGGTCGCCGTCGCCGGCATCGTCGGCGGCCCGGCATCCGGCTGGATCCTGCACTCGATGAGCGGCATCAACGGCTGGCAAGGCTGGCAGTGGCTGTTCCTGTTCGAGGCGATCCCGTCGTTGGTGCTGGGCGTGCTCGCGTGGTTCTTCCTCGAGGACCGCGTGAAGAACGCGCAATGGCTCACGCTGGAGGAACGCGAGCTGATCGCGCGCGACATCGCCGCCGAGGAGTCCGGCAAGGCCGACGGCGGCCTCGCCAGCGTGCTGTCCAACGGCAAGGTGTGGTTGCTCGCGTTCATCTACTTCGCGATCGTGTCCGGCCTGTACGGCGTGTCGTTCTGGCTGCCCTCCATCATCAAGGCGATGGGCGTGGCCGACCCGCTGCGGGTGGGCTTCATCAGCGTCATTCCGTGGGCCTTCGGCATCGTCGCCATGTACTTCGCGGCCCACAGCGCCGACCACCGCCAGGAGTACCGCTGGCACACCGCGGTGTCGTGCGTGGCCGGCGCCGTGGGACTGCTGATCAGCGTGGCCTTCCACGCCGACGTGATGCTGTCGATGGCCGGGCTCACCATCTGCACGATGGGCATCATGTCCGCGCTGCCGATCTTCTGGAGCAACCCGACCGCCATCCTGGGCGGTACCGCGGCGGCGGTGGGCATCGCCCTGATCAACTCGGTGGGCAACCTCGCCGGCTTCGCCATTCCGTGGATCATCGGGCTGATCAAGGACGCGACCCACTCCACCGATGCCGGGCTGCACATGCTCGCCGCGCTGATGGTGCTGGGGGCGATCGCCGTGCTGCTGCTGAAGAAACCGGCTGCGGCGATCTGAAAGAGGGGATGCGGTCCGCGCCGACGGCGAAAAGCCCGCGCACGCGGCACAATGAGCGTCATCCCGACCGCTTCGCGCACGCGCAGACCCGCCGACCATGAGCCTGGCTTCGCCCGACCTGCAAGACATGCGCCTTGAAGATGCCTCCCCGGAGGCCATCTCGATGCTCGCCCCGCGCCACTACCAGGATGTCGCGACGGCGGCCTACGAAGACGCCGAACTGCTGCTCTCTTCCATCCTTCCCGATGCCCGCATCGAGCATGTCGGCGCCTCCGCCATTCCGGGGGCGTATTCCCGCGGCGGCGTCGATATCTGCGTCGCCGTGCCGCGCGATGCCTTCGACGAAGCGCTGGGCGTCCTCCGCGAGGCGGGCTACGTGCTGCGCTCGCAGGACGAGGCCGCCGATCGATGGGCGGCGCTCGCCGCGCCGCACAGCGCGGTACCGCTCACGCTGCAATTGATCGAATCGGGCTCGCGTCACGAATCGCTGATGGTCTTTCGCGATGCGATGCGCGGCGGCCCGGCGCTGCTGGCGCGCTACAACGCGTTGAAGATCGAGGCCGGCTCCCTGGGCGGCGCCGCGTACGGCGGTGCCAAGGCGAGTTTCATCGCCGAGGTGTTGAAGGGCTGATCTCAGCCGCGCTGCACACGCTGGATCTGCGGCTCGCGCGGATCGAACGCCGCCACCAGTTGCGCCATCACGGCCTCCGCGCGCGCCGAGTTGTCGCCGCCCACGTTGCACACGTAGACGTCGCACGTCACGCTGCGCAGCTCGGGCCACGTGTGCACCGCCAGGTGCGATTCCACGAGCAGTACCACGCCAGTGACGCCCTGCGCCTGCCCGTCCTCGCCCACGAACGGATGGAACAGGCTGCCCACCGCGCGCAGCCCCGCGCGCGCGACCGCGTCCAGGCACAGCGCGCGCAAGGCATCGCCGTCATCGAGGGGCGTGTCGCCGCTGCAGCCTTGCAGGTCGGCGATCAGGTGGAGTCCGTGCATCGTGGGGCGGCGTCGCTCGCACGGGTCGTGCGCGGGGCAATGGTAGGTGAATCTCGGCGACTGGCATGCGAACCCTTCCCACTTGCCGCGGCACGGACACCGCGCCCCCGCTAAAATTACGGCAGTGCACACCCTCAACGCCGATCTCCACAGCCATTCCACCGCCTCCGACGGCACCTTGAGCGCGGCCGCGCTCGCGGCACGCGCGAAGGCCAATGGCGTCGAGCTGTGGGCGCTGACCGACCACGACGAGCTGAGCGGCCTGCCCGCGGCACGCGCCGCGGCCACGGCGGCGGGCCTGCCTTTCGTCGACGGCATCGAGGTGTCGGTGACGTTTGCCAACACCACCGTGCACATCGTCGGCCTGGGCATCGATCCGTCCAACGACGAGCTGGTGGCGGGCATCGCCAACGTGCGCGCCGGGCGCGAGCTGCGCGCCAGGCAGATGGGCGACGGGCTGGCGCTGGTCGGCATCAAGGGCGCCTACGAAGGCGCGATTGCGTTGGCGCCGAATCCGAACCTGGTCTCGCGCACGCATTTCGGCCGCTTCCTGATCGCCAGCGGCGTGGCGCCCGACATGCACGCGGTGTTCCGCCGCTACCTCACCGAAGGCAAGCCCGGCTACGTCGAGCATCGCTGGGCGAAGCTGGGCGACGCCGTACGCTGGATCCGCGCCGCCGGCGGCGTGGCGGTGATCGCGCACCCGGGCCGCTACAAGTTCACGCCCACCGAGGAGTACGCGCTGTTCTCCGAGTTCCAGGCGCACGGCGGCGAGGCCGTGGAGGTGGTGACGGGGAGCCATCACGCCGGCGACGTGGTCAAGTACACCGAGATGGCCATCGAGTTCGGCATGCTGGCTTCCCGTGGCAGCGACTTCCACGATCCCGAAGAGAGCCGCCTCGACCTGGGCCTGGTGCCGGGCCAGCTGGCGCTCTCGCCGCGGCTCACGCCGGTGTGGTCGCGCTGGCCGCAGGCCGAACTGCGCAGCGAATCCGTCGCTTCGTGAACAAGCCGGCGTGCGCGGCGGACATGCTCCCCGAGCAAGCCCGTCATGGCAAGGATGGCGCTGCGCTGAGACAATGAACGCATGTCCCAGTTCTTCGACGTCCATCCCGAGAACCCGCAGATCCGCCTGCTGCGCCAGGCCGCGCAGATCCTGCACGATGGCGGCCTCGCGGCGGTGCCGACCGATTCGAGCTATGCGCTCGTGTGCCACCTCGACGACAAGGAGGCCGTCGAGAAGATGCGGCGCCTGCGCGGCGTCGATGACAAGCACCACCTCACGCTGCTGTGCCGCGACCTGTCGGAGCTGGCCAACTACGCGCGCGTGGACAACCGCCAGTACCGCCTGCTGAAGATGGCCACGCCGGGGCCGTTCACGTTCATCCTCGACGCCACCAAGGAAGTGCCACGCCGCGTGTCGCACCCGTCGCGCCGCACGATCGGCCTGCGCGTGCCCGACCACAAGGTGCTGCAGTGCCTGCTGGAAGAACTGGGCCAGCCCTTGCTGGCGACGACGCTGATCCCGCCCGGCGAGACGGTGCCGATGAACGACCCGGAAGAGATCCGGGCGCGGTTCGAGAAAAGCATCCAGGCCATCGTCTGCGCGGGCGCGTGCCCGATGGAGCCGACGACCGTCGTCGACCTGAGCGGCGACGAACCGGTGCTGGTACGCGAGGGCCGCGGGGACGCGGCCCTGTTGGGTCTCTAGGTCAGACCGCCGCCTTCACGACGATCTCCACCTTCCACTCCGGCTTGGCCAGCCTGGCTTCCACCGTCGCGCGCGGCGGCGTGCTGCCGGTGGCGACCCAGGCGTCCCAGGCGGCGTTCATGGCCGGGAAATCGGCCAGGTCGGCCAGGAAGATCTGCGCCATCAGGATGCGCGACTTGTCGGTGCCGGCGCGCGCCAGCAATGCGTCGACCTGGGCCAGCACGTCGGCCGTCTGGCCCCGTGCGTCGAGGCTGGCGTCGGACGCCACCTGGCCCGCGAGGTAAGCCACGCCGTTGTGCACGGCCATCTCGGACAAGCGGGCGTTGACGTCGAATCGTTGGATATCGCTCATGTGAATTTCCGGAAGAAAAGGGTTTCAGGCAACAGGCGCCTTCGCCTTGCTGCCCAGCTTGGACTCGGTACCGTTCAACAGCTTGGAGATGTTGGCGCGGTGCCGCCAGATCAGCAGCACGCTCATGACGGCCACCGCCACGACGCGTCGTGCGTCGCCGTGCAGGAGATAGACATAGACGGGCGCCAGCACCGCCGTCACCAGCGCGGCGAGCGACGAGTAGCGCGTGAGGATCGCGACGGCCAGCCATGTGGCCAGGCTCAGCAGGCCCACCCACGGATTCAGCGCCAGCAGCACGCCGGCCGCGGTGGCGACGCCCTTGCCGCCCTGGAACCGGAAGAACACCGGGTAGAGATGCCCCAGGAAGGCCGCGAGGCCGGCCAGGGCGACGGTGCCGTCGCCATCGCCCACGCGCTCGGCCATCCAGCGCGCGAAGAGCACCGCGACGACGCCCTTGAGCGCGTCCAGCAGCAGGGTGAAGATGGCGGCGATCTTGTTGCCGCTGCGCAGCACGTTGGTGGCGCCCGGGTTGCCCGATCCATACGAGCGCGGGTCGTCCAGGTGCATCGCCTTCGACACGATCACCGCGAAGCTCAGCGACCCGAGCAGGTACGCCAGCACCACCACACACACCGACCAGAACATCGCCACCGACGGCACCTTCGTTGAATTCGACGACCGGAAGTGTATTCGTTGAGATGCCGGCTATGTCGCTCCGAGCGCCCGGATCTGTTCGACCAGCGCCAGCGGCCGCTGCATCCAGCCGCGCCAGAAGACGAGGAACTCGTCGATCGGACAGGCCGGCGAGACGAGCCAGCCCTGGATCTCGTCGCAGCCCACCGACGTGACGGCGCTCAGTTGCGCCGGCGATTCCACGCCTTCGGCCACGGTGCGCATGTTCAGCGTCAGCGCGAGCTGCGAGATCATCTGCACGATGGCGCGGGTGTCGATGCTGGCCATCAGTTCGTTGACGAACGCGCGGTCGATCTTGAGCGTGTCGAACGGGAAGCGGCGCAGGTAGGCGAGCGACGAGTAGCCGGTGCCGAAGTCGTCCAGAGCCACGCGCACGCCGAGCGCGCGCAGCGAATGCAGGCGTTGCAGCGCGCCCTCCACGTCGTCGATGAAGACGGACTCGGTGATCTCCAGCTCGAGGCGGAACGGCTCCAACGCGCTCGCGTGGAGCGCGTCGCGCACGCACGCGGTGAACTCGTCGTCGTGCAACTGGGACGGCGAGACGTTGACCGAGATCGTGAGGCCCGGCAACGACTCGACCGCCACGCGGCAGGCCTCGCGCAACACCCACATGCCGATCTCGCGGATCGCGCCGGATTTCTCGGCGATCGGGATGAACTCGATCGGCGCCACGCTGCCGAGCTGCGGGTGGCGCCAGCGCAGCAGCACTTCCGCGCCGACGATGCGCGAGGATTCGATGTCCACCTTGGGCTGCCAGTGCAGCTGCAACTCGCCCCGGCCCACGGCCTGGCGCAACTCCTGCTCGATCGTCACGCTGCGGCGATTGCGCTCGCCGAGATCGGCCGAATAGGCCGCGAAGCGCCCGCGGCCGGCCTTCTTCGCGGCATAGAGCGCGATGTCCGCGTGCACCAGCAGGTCGTCGGCGCTGACGTCGGCATCCACGCAGCGCGCCACGCCGATGCTGGCCGAGGCGCGCAGCGAGCGGCCGTTGATCACCACCGGTTCTTCCAGCACGTCGATCAGGCGCTGCGACAACGCATCGACGTCGAGGTGGCCGTCCGTGTCATCGAGCACGAGCAGCGCGAACTCGTCGCCGCCCAGGCGCGCGACCAGGTCGACCGGACGCCGGCAGGCGAGCAGCCGCGCGGCCACCGTCTGCAGCAGCTTGTCGCCGGCCGCGTGGCCCAGCGTGTCGTTGACCAGCTTGAAGTGATCGAGATCCAGCGCCACCAGGGCGACAAGGCGGCGCTGCGCGAGCGCGCTGCGCAGCGCGCCATGCAGCGTGAAGCGGTTGGCCAGCCCGGTCAGCGAATCGGTATGGGCGAGGTGCTGCAGGCGCTCCTGCGCCATCACCTGCTCGGTGGCATCGGCGATCACGCCGCGCCAGCCCGCGGTGCGGCCGTCCTCGTCGACCAGCCGCTTGCCGTTGATGGCCCAGTGGCGCGGGCCATGCGTCGCGGCCGCGCACAGGCGCAACTCCTTGAACGGCCGCTCGTTGTCCAGCGCGGCGCGCAGGCCCGAGACGTCCGCGCCGATCTGCGCCAGCAGCTCGAGGAAGGGCTGTTCGCGCAGCCGGGCCTCGTCCAGCCCCAGCAGCGTGGCCAGGCGCGGCGAGTGGTGCGCCACGCAGCCGTCGAGCCCGGTCTCCCACAACGCCTCCGCGGCGTTCTGCTCGAAGTCGTGCAGCAGCACGGTCATCATGCGCTCCTGGCGCTTCGCCTCGGCCTGCGACTGCAGCAGCGCCGTGGCCTTGCGCGACGCGGCCAGCACGCCCAGGATCACGATCAGCGCGTAGACCGTCAGCAGCACGCCCACCGCCACGAAGATGTGGCCGCCGGTCTGCCAGCACGCGATGATCCCGCCCGACGCGAAGATGATCACGTACACGACCGAGGCGACCGGCAGCGGACTGAGCACGAAGGCACCCGCGGACAACATGCCGGTCACCAGCGTGGCCATCAGCAACTGCTGTTGTGGCGATGCGTGCGCGAACCAGCAGATCGGCAACGCGCTCCATACCAGCGCGAGCAGATTGGCATGCACGTTGGCGTGGCGGATGGCCGCGGGCGTGGCCATCGTGCGCACGCGATGCCGCCCGCGCCACCAGCCCAGGATCGCGGTGCCGCTGAGCGCATACAGCAGCACCAGCCATGCGAGCATGGCCATCGTCACGTCATCGCGCCAGGCCCAGACGACCAGCGCGCCGTTGCCGATGCTGGCCGCCATCGTGTACGGCGTCAGCCGGATCACCGAGTTCAGGTGCGCCGCGCGGATGTGCGCCGAATCGCGATCGCCAGCGCTGTACACGGCCAGCATCCCCGAGCGCAGGAAACGGTCAGTGAGGCGGCGTGCGAGTGTGACAGCCGGGTGCGCTGGCGTCATGTCCTTGGGCAGGTGATGGGCGGTGCTATGCGTGCACGCGCGAAGGTCGGTGCGCACGGCCCTGCGGTCGCACAGGGCTTCTTCTCATATCGACCCCAGAGGGTCCGACTGATGAGCTATTTTGTGTCTTTGTACCCGCAACGGGCCGGCATCTTCATGAACAGGGTCGGGCTGGCAGCGATCCGCTGCAGCTCGGAAGGCTCATAGCCCTGCGATCCGATGAAGTCCACGCACCACCACGACCGCAAGCCGACCCCACGCAACACACTGGTGACACAGGCGTTGTACGCTGCACGGATGAGCTCTCCCCTCTCTTCCACAGCCAGCGCCGACGGGCTGGACGCCGCGCGCAGCCACTGGCACTGGCGCGGCCAGGCGCGACCGCCGTTCGCCGTCGAGCCGAACCGACATCAGGAATCCGTGTGGGACTATCCGCGCCCGCCCCGCCTGGAGACCGACCCTCGCGAGGTCGTCATCCGCTGGGGCACGTTGGTGGTCGCGCGCAGCGTGCGCGCGATACGCGCGCTCGAGACCGCGCACCCGCCCAGCTTCTACATCCCGCTGGACGACATCGCGCCGGGCCTGCTGGAGCCCGCCGAAGGCACGTCGCTGTGTGAATGGAAGGGCCCGGCACGCTACTGGTCGCTGGTGGACGGACAGCGCCGCCTGGCCAAGGTGGCGTGGAGTTATCCGCGACCGCTGGCGGGCTCCGAGGCGCTGCGCGACGGCGTCGCGTTCTACTGCCACGCGCTGGAGTGCACGGTGGGCAGCGCGATCGTCGCGCCGCAACCCGGTGGCTTCTACGGTGGCTGGATCACGCCCGAACTCGTCGGGCCGTTCAAGGGCGCGCCGGGCAGCGAAGGCTGGTGAAGAACGGGGCCAAAGCCCCGTTTCCTGTCTTACCAGCCGCCGCCGTCGTCACCGCCGCCGGACGGCGTGAAGTTGTCGGAGCCGCCACCGGCATCGCCGCCCCAGTCGTTGCCGCCGGAGCCGAAATCGACCGGCCGGTTCTCGAGTTCCGTCGCTGCCTGGTTCGAGCCGTTATCCAGCATGCCGCCCTGGGAGCCATAGTTGTTGCCGTAGTTCTCGTCGCGGTGGTTGCCGTCGATCATCTTCTCGACGAGCATGCCGGCCGCGAGACCGCCCGCGGCCGCCAGGCCGGTGCGCAACATGCCGCCGCCGGGCGCCTGGCCGTAGCCGGGGCCATAGCCCGGGCCGTAACCGGGTTGCTGCATGCCCGGTTGCGTGCCGTAGCCGCCCTGCGGCGCGTAGCCTCCGCCGGACGCCATGTTGGCGGCCACCGCGCGACGCGACACCGCGCGGAAGATCAGGAAGGCGACGACGGCGAAGCCGAGACCCCACACCCAGCCCGGCAAGCCGCTGCTGGCAGGCTGCTGCTGGATGGCCGGGGCCATGTTCACGCGCGCCGGGCCCGTCGGCGCCATCTGCGTGCCGGTGGCCGGGCCGGCCTGTTCACGCTGGAGCTCGCGCTCGAAGCTGCGGAACTTGTCGGGGTCGGTGAACTTGAGCGACGGATCGAGCTCGCGCGCCTGCCGCGCCTGCGCGGCCGCGTCGCTGAACTTGGCGTCGTGCGCCAGGATCTCGGCGTAAAGATAGTGCGCCCGCGGGCTCTCCGGTTTCGCGGCGACGACCTCCTGCATCATCGTTTCGGCCTTCGGATAGTCGCCGGCCTTGACGGCGGACTGCACGTCGGTGACCGACGGCACGGCCAAGGCGGCGGCAGACCACAGGGCGGCGGCACAGGCGACCGCCAACAACATCTTGCGTTTCATCTTCGTGTCCTTTCAGACGGAGGGCTGCCGACATCATGCACTCTTGGAGCCGGCGGTTTCCCGCAGGCTACATGGGGTCGGCCCATTTGGCGATCAAGAGGCGCCACTCAGATTTTTGCTCACGCATTCTCGCGTTATCGGCAAGCCGCAGGCCCGGCGCCCTCCCCCTTGCTTAGCCATCGACTTTTACCTCGCTAGGGGTGGACGAGCGCCGTGGACAGGCAGACGATAGCTTCATGCCCGTACGCGGGCCCCTCTCGCAAAGGAAGCACCATGGCCAGCAGACACATCATCCCGGGCAGCGAACGACACGTGCTGGACGGCGCCAAGGCCATCGGCCCGGCCCGGCCGGACGAACGCATCGAGGCGACGCTGCGCCTGCGCGCGAAGACGCCGGTCGCGCAAGCGCTCACCGCCAGCGGCGCCGGCGCCGACACCCACCCGGGCCAGCGCAAATACCTCACCCGCGAGCAGTTCGCCGCCAACCACGGCGCCGACGCCCAGGACCTGGCGCTGATCGCCGGCTTTGCCAAGGCGCAGCACCTGACGGTCGTCGAATCGAATGCCGCGCGTCGCAGCGTCGTGCTGTCGGGCACCACGCAGGCCATGAACGACGCCTTCGGCGTCAACCTGCAGCAGTACGAGCACGCCGGCGGCACCTATCGCGGCCGCACCGGCAGCCTGAGCGTGCCGGGCGACCTGGCCGGCGTGGTCGAAGGCGTGTTCGGCCTGGACGACCGCCCGGCCGCCGACCCGCACTTCCAGCGCTACGAGCCGGCGTTGGGCATGCGCTCCGTCGCGGCCCAGTCGTTCACGCCGCCCGCGTTGGCCGAGCTGTACGACTTTCCCACCGGGGCCGACGGCAGCGGCCAGTGCATCGGTCTCATCGAGCTCGGGGGCGGCTACAAGCCGGCCGACCTCAGCGCATATTTCGCGTCGCTGGGTATCGCGAACCCCGGCGTGAAAGCCGTGCTGGTGGATCACGCCACGAACCATCCAACCAACGCCAACAGCGCCGACGGCGAGGTGATGCTGGACATCGAGGTCGCCGGCGCCATCGCGCCGAAAGCGACGATCGCCGTCTACTTCGCGCCCAACACGACCGCCGGCTTCCTGGACGCCATCACCACCGCCGTGCACGACAGCGTCAACAAGCCGTCGGTGATCTCGATCAGCTGGGGCTCGGCCGAGATCAACTGGACGACGCAGGCCATGACGCAGTACGACCAGGCGTTCCAGGCCGCGGCGGCAATGGGCGTCACGATCTGCGTGGCCGCGGGCGACAGCGGGTCGGCCGATGGCGTGGCCGACGGCCAGCCGCACGTCGACTTCCCGGCCTCCAGCCCGAACGTGCTGGCCTGCGGCGGTACCAAGCTGCTGGCCAGCAGCGCCACCACGATCGCGTCCGAGACGGTATGGAACGAAGGCGCCACCACCAGCGCCACCGGCGGGGGCGTGAGCGGCTTCTTCGCGCTGCCCGCTTACCAGGCCAATGCCGGCGTGCCGCCGAGCGCCGCTACCGGCGGCAAGGCCGGCCGCGGCGTGCCCGACGTGGCCGGCGACGCCGACCCGGCCACCGGCTACCAGGTACGCGTGGATGGCCAGACCTTCGTGATCGGCGGCACCAGCGCGGTGGCGCCGCTGTGGGCCGGCCTCGTCGCGCTGATGAACCAGCAACTGGGCCATCCGGTGGGCTTCCTCAACCCGATGCTGTACGGCTCGCTGGCCGGCAAGGGGGTCACGCACGACATCACGTCGGGCAACAACGGCAGCTACAGCGCCAAGGCGGGCTGGGATCCGTGCACGGGCTGGGGGTCGCCCGACGGTGCGAAGCTGCTCAAGGCGCTGGGCACCTGAGCCTCGCGAGAGCGCGCGTCACGCGCAAGAAAAAACGCCCCGGTCGCGTTTCGCGGCCGGGGCGTTTTCGTTGCGGCGTCGAGCCGCTGCGCGCAGACGATCAGAAGCGATAGCTGGCGCCGGCCGCGATGGAGCGGCCCGTCGGGTCGGCATAGCGGCCATCGTATCCGATCTGGTTGCCGCCCACGATCTTGAGCGACAGCGGCGGCTTCGTGTTGAATATGTTGTTAAGGCCCAGCGTGAGGCGGAAGTTCTTCGACATGTCCCAGCGCGTCTGCCAATCGGCGACCGTGTACGAAGAGACGCGGCCGTTGTAGGCCACGCCGTCGCCCAGGGAACCGTCCGGGTTGACCGCGAGCACGTTGCCCGAGTCAGCCGTGAACGCCTGGTCGCGGTAGCCTGACTTGTAGTTCACGGAGAGGGTGTGCGACCAGGCGCCGGCCTGCAGGCCCAGCGTCACGCGGAACATGTCGCGGAACACGACGTTGTTGTCGCCGCCGAATTGTCCGAGGTCGGTCTGCGTGCCGCCGGGCAGCGAGTACTGGGACTTGAGCATGTGCGTGCCGCTCAGGTCGGCCGAGAGCTTGCCGAACGAGGTCAGCTGGCTCGCGTTGATTTCCCAGTCGAGGCCCTGGTTGTTGGCACTGCCGGCATTGAACGGCTTCTGGATCAGCGCCAGCGTGGGATAGCCCGCGGGATCCTGGTAGGGATTCACGAACAGGCTGCTCAGCGCCGTGGCGTTGGCGAACGCGTAGCCTTCGGGGATGCCCGACAGGATCTGGTTCTTGAGCTTCACGCCCCAGTAGTCGAGGCCAAACGAGAATCCCTTGAGCGGCTCCAGACGGCCACCCAGGGTCCATTGCTGCGAGGTCTCGGCCTTCAGGCCCGAACTTCCGTTGGCCGGATTGCCTGCGGAAATGAGGTCCCACTGCTCGGGATCCGTGCCGTTGGCCACGCAGGTCGGCGTGTTCGGGAACGGGCAGGCGTAGGAGCCCGAGGTGTTCGTGCTGAAGGCCAGCGGCGCGGCGACCTGGTTGACCGACGGCGCCTTGAAGCCCGTCCCCACGGAGCCGCGCAGCAGCAGCATTTCCACCGGCTGGGTGCGGAAGCTCAGCTTGAAGGTCGGGTGGCTGAAGCTGTTGCCCTCGTCCTGCCCCGGCAGCGCCTGCAGGTTGTTCGGGGTCTGCGTGAACGGCATGTCGTTGTGCACGCGGTCGTAGCGGTCGAAGCGGGCGGAAGCCGTGACCTCCGTCTTCTTGGCCACCGGCATCAGCAGTTCGACGAACGCGCCGTAGTTGTTGCGGCTGGCCTCCATGGGCACGTAGCCGTAGAAGCCGCCGACGGCGTAGTCGCTCGCGCTCGCCTCGGCCGCGGTGCCGTTGCCGAACTCCGCCAGGCTGCTCGTGTCCTGGCTCATCCTCTGACGGGTGAAGTCGACGCCCACGGCCAGCGAAGAGGTTCCGCCAGGCATCTGGAACAGGTCGCGCGACGCGTGAAGGTTGAGCACGTCCTGCGAGATATTGGTCTTCAGGAAGGTGCCGTGCAGCTCCGCCGAAGCGAGGCTCTGTCCCGCGATCGGCACGATGGGGTCGTAGGCGCCGCTCGAGATCGCGTTCACGAACTTGTCGAAGTCGAGGTAGCCGCCGACAAGCTTGTCCTGGTCCTGGTTCGAGGAGAACGTCACGCTGGCGGTGTAGTCCCAGTCCATCGCGGTGCCTTCGGCGCCCAGCACGTAGTGGTGGGAGGTCGTTTCCCATTCGTCCGTGCGGTCACCCCCATCGAACGAGCGGTAATGCAACGAGCCCCCCGTGCTGGTGTCGCCGGTAGCGGCCTGGTAGGGAACGACATACTTCTGCCACAGGTTGTTGAGCGGCTGGCCCGGCAGGTCGTCCGAGCCGATGCCCATGGGCTGGGCCGACGGCGCGAATCCGGCCGTCATGTCGAACTTGGACCACAACGCCTCGGCGAACAGCGTGGTGTTCGCATTGAGCTTGAAATGGTCGGTCAGGAAGACGCTGTCGCGCTTGGAACCCGGGATGTCCTGCACCGTCGCCGCGTAGTTGGTGAAGCACCTGTCGCCGGAAGCGAACACGACGGAATTCGGGCCGCAGTTGCCGTTCGCGGCGAGATACGGGTTGAAATGCGCGCCGCTGTCGAGATAGATGTTGGCTGGCAGCGAATTGCTGGACGGCTGGTAGAGGGTCGCCGCCTGCCCGTCGATCGTCACCGGGATCAGGCCACCGCGGCGAGACACGGCGCGCTGGCTGGCCATCAGCTTGTTCTGCTCGTCGTGGCTGTAGGACAGCAGCAGGTTGTTGCCGTCCTTGTCGAGGTCGCCGAAGCCCTTGCTGATGCCCGCGCTCCACTTGCTGCCGCCGGCCATCGTCGGGCGCGTGCCGTTGAAGGAAATCGCGCCGTCCGTCTGGTTCTTCTTGGTGATGAAATTCACCACGCCGGCGATGGCGTCGGAGCCGTACAGCGCCGAGGCACCGTCGGTCAGCACTTCGACGCGCTCGATCGCGTCGAGCGGCAGGCTCTCGAGGTTCACGGAGCCATCCCCGCCCGAGGCGCCGAAGCCGCCGAAGGGCGCGACGCGCCGGCCATTGAGCAGCACCAGCGTGTACTTCTGATCGAGGCCGTGGATGGCCGCCGTGGTGGTGCCGTTGCCGTTGCCGTTGACCGAACTCGAGGACGCCTGGAAGTTGCCCCCGGTCATCGCCGGCAGCTTCTGGATCAGTTCGGTGATCGACAGCGCGCCGGTCTTGTCGATGGCGTCGCGCGTGATGACGGTGATGGGCAGAGCGCCTTCGCTTTCGACGCGGCGGATCGCGGAGCCGGTGATCTCGACGCGCTGGACGTCGCCGGGATTGTCCTGGGCCCACGCGTTGGAGGCGGCCGCAAGGATTAATGCCGTACAGATTTTGGTGTGGGTGAACATGGACTTCCTTCCTCGTGGATTGGGATGTTTCCTGTCCGCTCGACCGCCTCATTCGTATCCTTTTGTTAAGGAAATATTACAGGCCGACCTCACGGTGGCGCGATTGTGAGCACCCCGACACCGAACATTCCCCGCACAAACCCTGCTGTCTGTTTTTCGCCGCGCGAATTGACTAGACAAGCTGCCCGCAGTCAGCGAAACCGCACCAAATCCCGTCGCTCAACGCACCATCAGTTGGCGCATTGCACAGCTTTGGCACGCAGTTCGTCGATCAATACCGCAGGAAGCATTTCCAGCAGGTAGCCGCGCCGCCCGCCGTTGATCAGGATGCGAGGCAGCGCGAGGATCGTTTCCTGCACGTACACCGGCACGTCCTTGCGAAACCCGAACGGCGAGGTGCCGCCCACCTGGTAGCCGCTGTGGCGTTGCGCCACCTCGGGCTTGCACGGCTCGACCGACTTCACGCCGATCGCACGCGCCAGGTTCTTGGTGGACACCTGGCGGTCGCCGTGCATCAGCACGACCAGCGGCCGCGCGGCGTCGTCCTGCATCACCAGCGTCTTCACGACCTCGTGCTCGGGCACGCCCAATTGCACCGACGATTCGGTGGTGCCGCCGTGCTCCACGTAGTCGTACACATGCTCGGTGAAGGCAACGCCGCGCGCACGCAGCCACTGCGTGGCGGGGGTTTCGCTGACGTGGTTCTTGCGGGCCATGACCGGATTTTCCTACGTGGCCGCACCCGGGTCCAGCGGCGCAGGCAACGTGACCGTGGCATCCGAGTCGTCGGAGCCGCTGCCCGCCAGCCTCTCGAGCGGATTGCCGGACACCAGCGTGTCGTAGTAGCGGAACTCGTGGCAGCTCCGCGCCCAGTGGCGGTTGGTGTTCGCGCGTGCGCCGATGCCCACGAGCGCAAGGCCGGCCGCCTTGAGCTTGTGGGCCAGCGGCATGAAGTCGCTGTCGCCGCCGACGACGATCACGGTGCCGACGTGACCGAACCGGGTCACGTCTTCCATCGCATCGAGACACAGCCGGATGTCCGCGCCGTTCTTGGCCGCGGCGCCCGGCGGGAACATCTGCACGAGATCGACCGTGCCTTGAAGAAGCGCGTCGCGGTAGCGGCCGAAGTACTGCCAGTTGGCATAGGCGCGGTTGATCGCCAGCGGCCCCAGGCCGGCGGCCAGGTCGACGATGGCCTGCACGTCGACCAGGGGCTCCTGGACGCGGAAACGCGCGTCCGGCTTCGCGTACGCGCCGTCTCCCGCGCGCTCCTCGACGAGTGCCGCGTGCAGGTTCTCGAAGTCCCAGTACAGCGCGACGGAAGGTCGGAGGTTGGCGTCGGGGCGAATCAAGGGCAGGTTCCTGGTGAAGTGGCGTCGCCACTATAGGGCGTCGGCCGACCTGCGGCTTGTCGGCGCACCGTTCGTCGGCCGAATCTGCAGTTGGTGCGGGCGCGGCGGCGAGTCGTCGCAAGCCGGTTTCCAGCGCTCCGCCGGACTCCTAAAGTTCATTCATCGGAAACACGAAACGACATCCGAACCCCCACCACCAGACACCAGGAGCCCACCATGACCAAGACCACCACCCAAGCCGCCGCCCTCGTCCTGTCCGCCCTCATGACCCTGGCGGTCGTCGCCGGCATGAACGGCATCGCGACGAAGCAATACGCGGCCGCGGACAGTCTGGCCATGGCCCAGTACGGCCAGACGCACGTCGCGCTGCAGCACGTGACGGTCGTCGGTCACCGCGTCACCGCGTGAGACCTGGCGCGCCATGCAGCGCGCCGCCCGCTCCTTCAAGCCTCGCCGCGTGCGGGGCTTTTTTGTTCTTGATTGCGTGATGGGCCAGTCTTGCCATTGCACAACCATGTTTTATCGTTTTACAATAAGTTATTGTTGATTTACGGTGAATCGAACGAACGCGCACAGTAGCGCGCAGACTCGCGCCGCTGACCCCATGAACGCACCGGTTCTCTCGCCTCCCCGCCCGTCGCCGCAGGCTCGTTTCCACCGCATCGCACGATTCGCCCGCGGGCTCGTGCTCGCCGGCGCCGCGCTGTTCATCGTCAACGCGGTGTGCACCTGGATCTTCCCGGACTACGCGGTCCGCATCATCACGAGCGTGATCGAGGTGAAGCACATCGGGCCGCTCACAAACTCGACGCGGGTGATGTACCTGCTGTGGGACGTCCCGTCCCTCGCCGTGATCCTCGCCGCGCTGTTCAAGCTGTGGCAGCTGTTCGGCGAATACCTTCATTCGCGCATCTTCAGCCAGCGCGCGCTGACCAGCTTGCGCGGTTTCGCGCGCTGGGTGCTGGTGGGCGCATTCCTGCAGCCGTTGTATCGCGCCGTTCTGTCGGTGATCGTCACCTGGCAGAACGGGCCTGGCAAGCGCGAGCTCACCATCAACTTCTCATCGGACGACTATCTGGTGTTGCTGCTCGGCGTCGTGATCCTCGCGATCTCCAGCGTGATGGCGGAGGCCACCAGGATCGCCGAGGACAACGAGGGCTTCGTGTGATGCGCACGCGGCTGTCCAGTATCGCGGGCGCGATGCAGCCATGACCATCGTCGTCAATCTCGACGTGATGCTGGCGCGCCGCAAGATGCGCTCGCGCGAGCTCGCCGAGCGCGTGGGCATCACCGAGCAGAACATCTCGCTGCTGAAGTCGGGCAAGGTACGCGGCGTGCGCTTCGACACGCTGGCGGCCATCTGTGAGGTGCTGCAGTGCCAGCCCGGCGACATCCTCGAATACCGACCCGGCGGCAGCGAGACCGCGCCACCGGACGAGGAGATCGGGGATGCGTGACACCTCTCTTGCCGCAAGCGACTGGGCCGCCGAGCGACGCCGTCGCTGGAGTCCCTCGCGCGTCGCCGCGGCGGCGCTGCTGCACGCGCTGGTGCTGACGGCATTGACGCTGGCGATCGATCGCGTCGAGATGCCGCGCCACGGCGGCGACCGGGTGACGACGCTCGTCAACGTGGTGTTGCGCGAGGCACCGCCGCCGCCCATTCACGCGTTGCCGCTTCCGTACCCACCGTCGACCGCGGACGCATCGAGCGCGCGCGTCACGCGGGCGCCCGCGCCCGATCGTTCGCGCGCGGACGAGACACATGCGATCACGCTGCCGGCGCCGACCCGCAGCGAACAATCGCCGACGGTTGCGGCGGTCACGCCGCCTGCCTCCTCGCCACTCCCCGATCTCTCGTTCCTCGACAACGCCGCATCGCGACAGGCGATCCGCAACGTCGCGCGCGGCGACACGCTGGCGAGCCACGGCAATGCGCTCACGCACGAAGCGCCTGGCAGCGAACTGCTGGCCGCCGACGGCTCGCACGACGGCAGTCAACGCAACCTGCCGCCGCCCCCGCCGGCGCAACTGCTCGCGCAGAACATCGCCGCGGCCCACAAGGCGGATTGCATGAAGGGCGAGTTCCTCGGCGGCGGCATGGGCCTGCTCAGCGCGCCGTTCCTGCTCGCTGCCGAAGCCATGGGCAGTTGCGCCAAATAGCTCTGAACGGGCCACCGATGCTGAGAACGCCGTCGGCGACCTGCACGCGCTGCTGCAAGCGGCCGGCGTGGCGCCGCCTTACGTGCTGGTCGGGAATTCGTTCGGCGGCGGCGCCGCCGAGCTGTTCACCTGGCACCATCCGTCCGAAGTCAGCGGCCTGGTGCTCGTCGAACCCATCCGTCGACGAGCTCCTGGCCAGGATCAAGCGCTGACCTTCGCGGCGGCCCGATCGACTTCGAGCTGCCGCAACACGTTGCGCTGCAGCTTGCCCGTAGCGGTCATCGGCAACGTCTGCACGAACTCGATTTCCTTGGGCATCTCGTAAGGCGCCAGGCGACTGCGCACCAGTTGCTGCAGTTGCTCCACCAGCGCCGCGTCCGTCACCGTTCCCAGCGTCGGGATGATGAAGGCCTTGACGACCGCGCCGCGCTCGGCGTCGGGCTTGGGCACCACGGCCACCTGCGCCACGGCCGGATGGCGCGCGAGGCAATCCTCGATCTCGGTGGGCCCGATGCGGTAGCCCGACGACTTGAACTGGTCGTCGCTGCGGCCGTGGTACCAGAGGTAGCCGTCGGCATCCATGATCGCGCGGTCGCCGGTGCGGCACCAGGATTCGAACGGCTCGCCGGTGAACTTCGCGTGGGTGGCGCGCTCGTTGTTCCAGTAGCCGAGAAAGAAGATCGGGTCGCGCTGGCCGTGCACGTCGCGCGGATGCACGGCGATGTCGCCCACCGCGCCCGGCGCGCAGGGCTGACCCTCGTCGTCGATCACCGCGATCCGATGGCCCGGATACGGCCGGCCCATGCTGCCGGCGCGCGGCGGCCAGCCTGGCGCCACGTTGCCGGCGCGCGTGCGGTACTGGCCGCAGTTGCCCACCACGTAGTTCATCTCGGTCTGGCCGAACATCTCGTTGACGACCACGCCCAACTTGTCGCGGCAGTACGCGAACACGCCCTCGCCCACCGCCTCGCCGGCGCTCATCACGGCCTGGAGCACGAGCCTGGGATGACTGGTGCGCGGCTCGGGCGCGACGCGCATCATCGCCTTCAGCGCGGTGGGAAACAGGAAGGTGTGGGTCACCTGGTGGCGTTCCATCAGCTTCAACGCGGCATCCGCATCGAAGCGGGCGCGCGAGGCCACGATGGTGCGGCCGAAGTACAGCGTGGGCAACAGCGCGTCCCACAGGCCGCCCGTCCAGGCCCAGTCGGCCGGACTCCAGAACGGGCCATCGCCTTCGAACCAGTTCTGGCTCGCCACGAAGCCGCTGAGGTTGCCGATCAGCGCCCGGTGCGGGATCACGGCGCCCTTGGCAGGCCCGGTGGTGCCACTGGTGTAGATCAGCAGCGCGGGGTCGTCGGCGCGTGTGATCGTGGGCTCGAACGCGGGGTGCGCCGCGGCCAGCGAGCCGCTCCAAGACACGTCGCCGCGGCTGTCGGCCTGGCCCGTGCCCATCACCCGCGCCAGCGCGGGGCAGGCCTCGCGCAGCGCCTCGATGACGTCGGCCGAGCCCTCATCGACGATCGCCACCTTCGCGCCGCTGTCGTTGAGCCGCGACTGCAGCGCCTCGGCACCGAACAGCGTGGACAGCGGCACGGCGATGGCGCCCATCTGGAAGATGGCCATCAACGCCACGGCGGTCTGCGGGCGCTGCGGCATGATCACCGCGACGCGGTCGCCGCGCGTCACGCCCAGCGAGCCGAGGGCGTTGGACAGGCGCCGCGCGTCGCGCTGCAGCGCCGCGTAGGTGAACGCCACCGGCTTGTCGTTGCCTGCATCCTGGATGATCGCCACGGCGCCGGGCGTATCGCGCGCCCAGCGGTGCAGGCACACCTCGGCGATGTTGAACTGCCCGGGCACGTTCCAGGTGAACTCGCCGTGCAGGGCGGCGTAGTTGTCTTTGCTGCTCATCCGCCAAGCTTACGCCGACGGCGTGCCCAGCGCTTCGAGCGCGCTACCCGTGACGCGGCAGATGCGCCAGTCGGGCAGCATCGTCGCGCCCATGCGCTGATAGAACGCCTGCGCATCCACGTTCCAGTCCAGCACCGACCATTCGAAGCGGCCGCAGTCGCGCTCGACGGCGATCTGCGCGAGCCGTTGCAGCAGCAGCTTGCCCAGGCCGGTGCCGCGCGCCGCCGGCCGCACGAACAAGTCCTCCAGGTACAGGCCCTTCTGGCACAGGAAGGTGGAGAAGTTGTGGAAGAACAGCGCGAAGGCCACCGGCTCGCCGTCCTGCTCGCCGATCAGGCACTCGCAAGAAGGCTTGTCGCCGAACAGCTGCGGCTCGAGCCTGGCGGGCGTGGCGGTAGCCAGGTGCGCGAGGTGCTCGTACTCGGCGAGTTCGCGGATCAGCGCGACGATGACGGGAACGTCCTCGCGGTTGGCGAAGCGGACGTTGGCGCGTGGCGTGGGGGCGGCGGTGTTCATGAGGACATTGTCGCGCGCGGGTCAGCAGACTGCTCGAATCCCCTCTACAGTCCGGCGCATGTCATCCGCTGCCTTCTATACCGAACTGCGCCCCGGCCGCGCCCGCCTCGTGCCCGTGCGCAACGTGCACTACCAGTTGCGCGAATGGGGCGACGCCTCGCTCGTGACGCCCGAGCGGCCGCTGCTCGTGTTGACGCACGGCTGGATGGACGTCGGCGCGTCGTTCCAGTTCATCGTCGACGAGCTCGCACGCCTCGAAGGTCCGACACGCCATGTCGTCGCGCTGGACTGGCGCGGCTTCGGCGGCAGCACCAGCGGCGGCGCCGATGCGTTCTGGTTCCCCGACTATGTCGGCGACCTGGACACGCTGCTCGATGCGCTGTCGCCCGACGCCCCCGTCGATCTCGTCGGCCACAGCATGGGCGGCAACGTGGTGATGACCTATGCCGGCGTGCGCCCGGCGCGCATCCGCCGCCTCGTCAACCTCGAAGGCTTCGGCCTGCCCGAGTCGCAGCCCGACCAGGCGCCCGAGCGCCTTGCGAAATGGCTGGACGAACTGAAGGCGCCCGCCTCGTTGCGCTCGTACGAATCGGTGGACGAGGTCGCCGCACGCCTGCGCAAGAACAACGCGCGCCTGTCCGCCGACAAGGCGGCCTGGCTCGCGCCGCACTGGTCGGCGCAGCGTGCCGACGGCCGCTGGCACATCCTGGGCGACCCGGCGCACAAGCTGGTCAACCCGATGCTGTATCGACGCGAGGAAGTCATGGCCGGATGGCAGCGCATCACCGCGCCGGTGCTGTGGGTGGAGGGCGCCGATACCGACGTCACGAAGTTCTGGGGCAACCGCTATCCGCGTGCCGATTTCGAGGCCCGGCTGGCACGGGTGCCGCACCTCGAGCGGCTGCTGCTCGAGAACTGCGGGCACATGCTGCACCACGACCAGCCGGCGGCCGTCGCGGCTCGGATGCAGGCGTTCCTGGCCTGAAGCGCGGGCTCACCGAAGAGTTTCGGGAACGTCGGTTGCCACCTCCTGGCGATGCGGCCTCCGCCGCGACCCAGGAGTTCCCCATGACCACCCTCATTCCGCTCGACCCCGTCCCCGCACCGCCCGCCATCGCCGACACCGGCGCCCACCGCGACCCGCTGTCGGGTGAAGTCGGTTCGCACCCCGTGGGCGTGGGCCTGGGCGCCGCCGCCGGCGGCATGGCCGTGGGCGTCGCCGTCGGCACCGTCGCCGGCCCGATCGGCATGGCCATCGGCGCGCTGGTGGGCGCCGTGGCCGGCGGCCTGGCCGGCAAGGGCGCAGCCGAGTTGATCGACCCCACCTCCGAGGACGCGTACTGGCGCGCCAACTACGCGTCCCGCGCGTACGCGACCCCGCGTGACGCGTACGAAGACTGGGGCCCGGCCTACGCCTACGGCGCGGCGCACTACAACCGCAACGTGGATCGCGGCTTCGACGCGATCGAGAGCGAGCTGGAACGGGGCTGGGAACAGGCGCGCGGCACGTCCAGCATGGAATGGACACGTGCCCGGCTGGCCGCCTACGACGCGTGGGAACGTGCACGCGGCGAGCACGACGCCACGGTGTGACGGCATCGCCCGGGCGCGACGATTCGCGCCTGGCTCCTACGGAAGTCGAATCCGCTCCACCATCTCCAGCGTCGCCCGGCTCGGCGCCGGCGTCAGCAGGCTGACCACGATCAGCACCAGCGCGCCCACCGGCACGCCGAACAGCCCGGCCGCGATCGGCTGGATGCCCCACCACAGCTGGATCGGGCTCGTGACGCCGAAGGTCTCGCGCACGCCCGGCTGGTTGACCAGCACGTAGTACAGCGTGAGGCCGAGTCCGCTGACCATGCCGGCCGCCGCGCCCCAGCGGTTCGCGCGCTGCCAGAACACGCCCAGCACCAGCGCGGGGAAGAACGCCGACGCCGCGATCGAGAACGCGGCCGACACCAGCAGCAGGATGTCGCCGGGCTTCTGCGCGGTGACGTAGGCGGCGGCCAGCGCCACCATCAGCAGCAGCACCTTGGACACCGTCACGCGCTTGGTGGCCGATGCGTCCGGATCGACGATGCGGAACCACAGGTCGTGCGACAGCGCGTTGGAGATCGTCAGCAGCAGGCCGTCGGCGGTGGACAACGCCGCGGCCAGGCCGCCAGCCGCCACGAGGCCAGAGATGACGTAGGGCAGGCCCGCGATCTCCGGCGTGGCCAGCACCACGATGTCGCCGCCGATCTTCATCTCGCCGAGCTGCAGGATGCCGTCGCCATTGACGTCGGCCACCTGCAGCAGCGAGCTGTCCACGTGCGCCCAATTGTTGATCCAGGCCGGCAACTGGTCGAAGCGCGTGCCCACCAGCGACTGGAACACCTCCACCTTGATCAGCACCGCCAGCGCCGGCGCCGTCACGTACAGCAGCAGGATGAAGAACAGCGACCACGCCACCGACACGCGCGCCTCCGCCACCGACGGCGTGGTGTAGAAGCGCGTCAGCACGTGCGGCAGCGAGGCGGTGCCCACCATCAGGCAGAACACCAGCGCCAGGAAGTTGCGGCGCGATTCGTCGAAGGTCTTGCGGGCCGCCGCGTCGCCGTGCGGGTCGCCGGCGAACTGCTGCGCGTGCGGCGGCATCCCGGCCAACGGGCGCGCACGCTCGAGGTCGGCGTCGCGGGCGCGCGTCCACTCGTCGCGCGCGGCGTCCGCGTCGCGCGGCACGCGCGCGAGCACGCGCTCGGCCGCCTGGATGTCGCCTTGCGGCGCGTTGTCGGCCTTGAGGTCGGCGACATGGCGCGCCGCAAGCCGGCGCTCGACCGCCAGCGCCGCGGGGATGTCGGCCAGGCGGGCGTCGAGCTCGGCGGCGCGCGCCTTGAAGATCGCGATCACCTGTTGCTCGGCCGGGTCGGCCTGCAAGGTCTTCTCGGCCGCGATGACCTTCTGCAGCTGGTAGCCATAGGTGGCCTGCGGCAGCGCCGTGGCATGCTGCTTGAGCGACAGCCACGCCACCGGCACCAGGAAGGCCACGAGCAGCACGATGTACTGCGCCACCTGCGTCCAGGTGACGGCCCGCATGCCGCCGAGGAACGAGCACACGAGGATGCCGCCGAGCCCGAGGAACACGCCCACTTCGAACGCCACGCCGGTGATCCGGCTGGTGATCAACCCGACGCCGTAGATCTGCGCCACGACGTAGAGGAACGAGCACGCGATGGCCGCCACCACGCCGATCACGCGCGTGAGGTTGCCGTCGTAGCGCGCCGCCAGGAAGTCGGGGATGGTGTACTGGCCGAACTTGCGCAGATAGGGCGCGATCAGCAGCGCCACCAGCACGAAGCCGCCCGTCCAGCCGAGGATGTAGGCCAGGCCGCCGTAGCCGCTCAGGTACAGCGTGCCGGCCATGCCGATGAACGATGCCGCGGACATCCAGTCGGCGCCGGTGGCCATGCCGTTGTACAACGCCGGCACGCGGCGCCCGGCCACGTAGTATTCGGCCGGATCGGTGGTGCGCGCCAGGATGCCGATGCCGGCATAGAACACGATGGGCCCGACGAGGAACAGGAAGCCGATCCAGCGCCGCGACAACCCCATCTGCTCCAGCAGCGCCATCACGCCGACGAACGCGAGGAACGCCAGGCCGAAGGCCAGGTAGATCCAGTGCAGCCGGCGGCTGAACGCCGCGCCGTTCAGCGGCAGGAAGCGGGCGCGCGCCGGCGCGAAGGTGCGGGTGCGGAGGGTCACCGGCGCGGCGCTCCGGCCGCGCCGTCGTCGCCCATCCCACCCTCGTGCGCCAGCCGGCGATCATTGCGCGCCATGCGGCGGGCGTAGACGGCCAGCAGCGCGACGAACACGATGACGCCGCCCTGCGCCGCCACCCAGAAGCTGAACGGCCAGCCGAAGAACGCGAAGTCGAGATCGCGGGCGAACCAGGTGATGACGAAGCCCACGACGAACCAGACCAGCAGCAACGCGGCCGTGAGTCGCTGCGTGCGGCGCCAGTAGCGGGCGCGCGCGTCACGCGTGGGGTCGGGGGCGGAGGCGAGTTCGGACACTGTCGGGCATCATGCCTGCCGCCCGGGGAAGGCTCAATCGGGCGAATCCCACGCTGCGGCGGAAAGCGCCAGGCCGCGACGTGAAAGAATCGGGCGATGAACACCGTCCCCACGCGGCAGCCCTTGCCGCGGCACCGTCTCCCGATCGCCACCGGCGTCCTGATCGCCCTCAACGTCGGCGTCTGGCTGCTGCAGCTCGCCAACGGCGTCTCGCCGTCGAGTCCCTCGTCCCTGACCTTGATCGCCTGGGGCGGCGACCTGCCGCTCTACACCTTGACCGGCGACACCTGGCGCCTGTTCACCGGCATGTTCCTGCACGTGGGCATCATTCACCTGGCGCTCAACATGTACGTGCTGGCGTTCACGGCGCCCCAGGTGGAATACGAATTCGGCACGGCGCGCATGCTGGGCATCTACCTGGCCGGCGGGCTGATGGCCAGTTGCGCCAGCGTCTTCTGGGGCGAGATGCGGTCCACGCCGGCCAACCCGATCGGCCTGCTGACCGTGGGCGTGGGCGCTTCCGGGGCCGTCATGGCGCTGTTCGGTTCGCTGCTGGCCGGGCTGGTGCTGCCCACGCCGCGTTTCGCCGACCTGCCCAAGGCACAGCAGCCCGGGATCCACAAGGGCCTGATCCAGGCGGTCGCCATCAACGTCGGCATGGGCTTCCTCATCAAGGGCGTCGACAACGCGGCGCACGTGGGCGGGCTGCTCGGCGGCCTGGCGGTGGGCGTCATCATGGCCATCGTGCCGGCGGCCGTGGACGCACGCGCCACGCTGGTGCGCTTCGTGGCGACCGCCGCGTTGACGGCGGCCTGCGTGGGCGCGCTGCTGCACGGCGGCAATCGAGAAGATCTGATGTCGTTGCGGGCCGAGCTGGACGCGCAGAAGGCCTCGAACCGATAGGGTCGTCTCGCCCGGCGGCGAAGCGCCTGCGTCGCGACACCGCGTCCATGCGAAAATCGCCCTCCTGCGCGCAGCCTGCGCGCTGAAATTCCCACCCTGCGCCGCCGCCCCGTGCGTGCCGCGCCACGACCAAGATCCGATCATGGACATCGAACGCATCAACGCCATCGGCAACCACATTGCCGACCTCAGCGAGCGCACCACCGCGCTCAGGGGGTATCTTTGACTACGACCGCAAGCAGCATCGACTGACGGAAGTCAACGCCACGATGGAGAACCCGGCCATCTGGAACGATCCCAAGCGGGCCCAGGACCTGGGCCGCGAGAAGCGCTCGCTGGAGGAGGTGGTCAACACGATCGACCACCTCACGAGCAACCTGTCGGACAACGCCGAGTTGTACGACATGACCAAGGCGGAGAGCGATTTCGACGGCCTCGCCGCCATCGAGGCCGACGCCGCCAAACTGGGCGCGATCGTCGAGGGCCTCGAGTTCCGCCGCATGTTCTCGAACCCGGCCGATCCGCTCAACTGCTTCCTGGACATCCAGGCAGGCGCCGGCGGCACCGAGGCCTGCGACTGGGCCGCCATGCTGCTGCGCCAGTACCTGAAGTACTGCGAGCGCAAGGGCTTCAAGCCCGAGGTGATGGAAGAGTCCGAGGGCGATGTGGCCGGCATCAAGAGCGCCACGATCAAGATCGAGGGCGAGTACGCGTTCGGCCACCTGCGCACCGAGACCGGCGTGCACCGCCTGGTGCGCAAGAGCCCGTTCGACTCGTCGGGCGGTCGCCACACGTCGTTCGCGTCGGTGTTCGTCTATCCCGAGGTCGACGATTCGATCGAGATCGACATCAACCCGGCCGACGTCCGCGTGGACACCTACCGCGCGTCCGGCGCCGGCGGCCAGCACATCAACAAGACCGACTCGGCCGTGCGGCTCACGCACATCCCGACCGGCATCGTCGTGCAGTGCCAGAACGACCGTTCGCAGCACCGCAACCGCGACGAGGCCTGGCAGATGCTGCGCTCGCGCATGTACGAGCACGAGATGCGCAAGCGCATGGAAGCGCAGCAGGCCCTCGAGGCCACGAAGACGGACGTGGGCTGGGGCCACCAGATCCGTTCGTACGTGCTGGACCAGAGCCGCATCAAGGATTTGCGGACCAACGTCGAGACCTCGGCCACCCAGAAGGTGCTCGACGGCGACCTCGACCAGTTCATCGCGGCCAGCCTCAAGCAAGGCCTCTGATCCGAAATGTGGACCCCCACGCTCCCGCTGGTCGCTGCCCCCCGAGGGGGAGCCCGGTTCGGCTCGGATGTGATCCTCGCTTCCCGGGAGCTTGAATTTTCCAGCCGGCCCATCTGCGCCGACGGCGGGTACGAACAGCGCCTACAAGGCGTGTAGTCGGCCGCTTCAATCCAGCACAAAGAGAATCCCATGCGCGAAGGCTCCCCCGCACTTATCCGTCGTGAAGACTACACGGCGCCCGCCTACTGGGTGCGCACCGTCGACCTGACCTTCGACCTCGATCCCGTCAAGACCATCGTCGCCAGCAAGCTCGGTATCGTTCGAAACACCGAACGCAATAC
>Ga0302314_10003253_pt1 | contig 30080 bp, 21 predicted proteins | sample III_Palsa_N2_3_FD_200533 | JGI IMG/M metagenome (GOLD analysis project Ga0302314, IMG submission 200533) | Peat permafrost microbial communities from Stordalen Mire near Abisko, Sweden - III_Palsa_N2_3 | ecosystem: Environmental > Terrestrial > Soil > Palsa > Peat permafrost | place: Sweden... | reverse complement strand
CTGATGTTCGTAACCGCACTGCTGACGCTGCTCGGAGTTCTGAGCGCCGCTGCCGCCATGACCACGATCACCGAAGCCTTTCCCAACCAGGTGCGCAGTTCCGGACTGGCGATCGCTTATGCGATTGCCGTCAGCGTATTTGGCGGCACCACGCAGTTTGTCGTCGCCTGGTTGATCGGGGTAACCGGCGATCGGCTCTCTCCCGCCTACTATGTCATCGTGACGAGCATCATCGGCCTGTGGGCGATGTTCAAACTGCCCGAGGCTCCGCGCCCAGCCAGGCCTCCGCCAGTCTGACCCACATCGTACCGCCCAAGGGAATCAGCTCATCGTTGAAGTCGTAGCTTGGGTTATGCAGCATGCAGGGCCCGGCGCCGTGACCGCCGAGACGATGCTCGCCCTCCCCATTGCCGATCATGAGGTAGCAGCCGGGCTTCTCAAGCAGATAGAAACTGAAATCTTCTGCTCCCATCGTGGGCTCGAACTCCTGCACGTTGTGCGCTCCGACCAGGCCGCTTAGGAAGCCGCGCACGAATTCGGTTTCCTTCGGATGGTTGACTGTGGGCGGATAGTTGCGCCGGAATGTGAACTCGCAAGTGGCCCCGAAGGCCTGGCACGTGGCTTCCGCGATCTGCTGCATCCGCCGCTCGATCATGTCCAGTAGCTCCGGCGTGAAGGCTCGCACCGTACCCCGAAGCTCGCAGGTATCCGGAATGACGTTGGTGGCCTCCCCGCCATGAATCATCGTGACCGAGATGACGCCGGCGTCAATCGGCCGCTTATTGCGCGAAATGATGGTCTGAAAAGACGGCACCATCTGGCAGGCCACCGACAGCGGATCGATGCCGTTGTGGGGCATCGCCGCGTGCGCGCCTTTGCCGCGGATGGTGATCCTGAACTCGTTGCTCGAGGCGAATACCGGGCCGGATTTGATCGCAAAACAGCCGGCCGCCATGCCCGGCCAGTTATGCGCGCCGAAGATCGCCTCCATGGGAAAGCGCGTGAACAGCCCGTCCTTGATCATCTCGCGCGCGCCGCCTCCGCCCTCTTCGGCGGGCTGGAAGATCAGGTAGACGGTACCGTTGAAATTGCGATGAACGGACAGGTACTTGGCGGCCGCCAGCAGCATGGCGGTATGGCCATCGTGGCCGCAGGCGTGCATCCTGCCCGCGTTGACGCTGGCGTGCGCGAAGCGGTTGTGCTCGGTCATCGGCAGCGCGTCGATGTCCGCGCGCAGGCCGACCGCACGATTACCGCTGCCGCCTGACACGATGCCGACCACGCCGGTCTTGCCCAGACCCCTGTGCACGGGGATGCCCCACTCGGTCAACTTACAGGCGATCAGATCGGACGTGCGCTGCTCCTGGAAGGCAATTTCAGGGTGCGCATGGATGTCCCGGCGCAGGATCTGAATGCCGGCCGCGTCGGCCTTGATGGTCTCGATCAGCGGCGAGTCAAGATCCTTCACCACAGGTGTCGCGCTCATTATTCCCTTCCAGCAGCCGGCGTGAATAAGCCCAGCGGCATTGTAAAGAATAATTCCGGCGGTCAGCGGGCGAGGACAAGGTAATGCTCGCCCGTCCTACGGCGGCGCTCGGCGTCGTTTTCCATAGTGCCAACACCGGAGCTTTCCGGGTGCAGCCAGGGGCAGGCTCCCATGCGAGCTGAGTGGGTCTTACTGTTCGCAGGCGGATTGGTCGCCCCGGTCGCGTCGGCGGCAACCCAATCCGAGGCGGAAGCCGCTCGCAACCAAGTGCTCCAGCGCGGTGAGTACGTCGCACGTGCCGCAGGCTGCCTGTCCTGCCACACCGAGCCGGGCGGCAAGGCCTTCGCCGGTGGCCCGGCCATCAAGACACCGTTCGGCGACCTGTACGCACCCAATATCACCAGCGACAAGAGCGGCATCGCCGGGTGGGAAGAGCAGGATTTCGAGCGGGCGGTACGGATTGGCGTGCGCAAGGACGGCGCCCTGCTCTACCCAGGCATGCCCTACACCAGCTACGCCCACATGAGCCGCGATGACATGGCAGCGCTGTGGAACTATCTGCGACTGATGCCGGCCGTGTCCCACGCCACGCCCCAGGCTGCGTTGATCTTTCCGTTCAATCTTCGCCCCGGCATCGCCATCTGGCAGAGCCTCTATTACAAGCCCGCACCGTTCACGCCGCTATCGGCCAAGAGTGAAGCCTGGAATCGGGGCCACTACCTGGTGGAATCACTGGGCCACTGCAACACCTGCCACTCGGCGCTCAACAGCGCCGCGGGAACCAACGGCGCGCAGCTGACGCAAGCGCAGCTCGCGGGCTGGTACATACCGGCCCTCGTCCGCGATCCATTGATCGAGGACGTGACCGCCTCCCTGCAAAGCGGCCACCCGGCCCACGACAGCCTGACCCATCTGACCGATGCCGATCGGCTGGCGATGGCCACTTATCTGAAGGACCCGCTGCCCACAGCGCCGGCGGCGCACGGCAAGGAAGTCACCACCACCTCGGATGAGAATCTGCGCGAGGGCAAGCTTCTCTACCAGCGCAACTGCCTGAGCTGCCACGGGGCCAGCGGGCGAGGCACTAAGACGTCCCTGGCCGGCAATGCAGCGGCCAGCGCTCATGCCCCGTACCTCATCAATCTGGCGCTGCTGGAAGGCGTCAAAGTCCAAGGAAGGACGGCCGGCATGGAGTCGTTTGCCAAATCACTGGACGATCAGCAGATTGCCGACCTCACCAACTACGTGCGCACGGCGTGGGGCAATCACGGCGAGCCCAACTCGACGCCCTGGACGGTCGGGAGCTGGCGTCTGCCCGCCGCGCTGGCCTGTCCCACGGTCGATGAAAGCGTGCTCAAGCCTGCGTTGACGACGGACCCGAAGATACTGCGCCAGGTCGCGCGCGATCGCGCACAACTTGAGAGTGTGGTCGCGGGCTACGAGCGTCAGCGGCCGAAGAGCTCGGCCGCGGAAGTCATCGAGGCCATGAGCACCGCCTATTGCCGCACGATGCTGGTGGCGGGCGTGTCGCCGGCGCTAGGCACGGCCGAGGTGGCCGACCTGGCACAACAAGTGGCGCTGGTGCTGGCATCGCATCGCGCTCCCTAGGCGACTGCGTGCGGTGGCGTCCAGACGGATCGTCGCAAGGTGTGGCTCAATTGGAGTGCGATGTGCAAATCGGGAGACACAGATGAATATCAACGCTGTTCTCGCAGCCTTTGGGATTATAGGGTTCATTGTCATAACGGTCCGTCGCGCCTGAGCCCCGGGAAGATGAGTTGACTGCAATCCACCCTCCGGCGCCCAGATCCGAATTCGACGAGTTCCTGTACGCGTCGATCGCGGAAGAGCACAACGGCACACTGCTCAGCGTTCTCTCCGCCCTGGCGCGAAGGAACCTCGATCCCTGGGATGAGGCGGCCCGCTTGGCCGGGTTGCCCCGTGCCGCCGCCAGGCAGTGGTTGACGACACTCATCGCCGCCATCCCCGACGGACCACTGCCGCGGGGCGACCCCGGACTGCTGGTTGAACGCCTGATCGCCTTGCTGCCAAGGCGAGCGCCGCCGGCCGCTGAGTCATCGCCTCCTGAGCCGCCACGTCCCCTCGCCACTTCCCATGCGCGGACGGTTACATGGGTGCTCTATATGGCCGCCATCCTTTTCATGGTGATCAGCCAATGGCTGACGCGCCATCCGGCCCCGCACACGACGCCCCCGGGCGCCGCCGCCACCGCCTCCGCGACCGCCATGCCTGATACGGCGTTGCCTCATGCTCCGGCTGCCAAATCGACGCCACCTGGCGACTAACGGCGTAACCGTTGTCTTAATGCAGTTAAGCGCGTTTCATCGACGCCATATGTTTCATCGATCTGCCAGCGGCGATGCATTGGCGTAAGGTGCATGCGTCCCAGGGAGGGGCGGCCTCGCGGCCGGATGAAGCGGTCACCGCTTTCCCAAGCCGCGAGGCAACTCACCCCGCCCAAGGCACCCTGCATCTGCTCGTAAGGCACAATCGCGCCGCAGCAGTTATGATTTGGCGGTATTTGCCAAGGGGGGTGCGTATGGTGAAACGTCCCAAGATCACGCCCGAAGAAACAGCCGAGCTCCAAAGCCTGTATGCAGAACTGCCGGGAGCTATCGCCGAAGCCGCCGAAGCTGCGCGCGCCGAGCAAAGTCCCAGCCAGCCGGACGCCGCTCTCGAGGGCGACGAGAAGGTGGATACCATCATCAAACGGATCGTGCAGCTCACGGACGAATCCGACGAGCAGTAGATATCGGGTGCGCGTCGGAGATTCGAAATCCATGTGACGAGCCGCTCATTCCCGGCTCTTCAGTCGCGCGGTGGGTACGGTGGAGCACAGACCGGGAGACTGTGACTCCGTAGGCTGCCCGCAGCAGCCTGTGGGCGCGATCGAGCCATGTTGAATGAATAAGGCCCCGCGGGATCGACGGTTCGGGCTCATTCTGCTTTGCCTGATGGTGGTCTTCGCCATCGCGGCCGCCGTGTATTCCTGGCGCATCAATCAGCAGCTGGCGAACGATTACGCGGCAGTGACGCACGCCTATGCCGTTGCCGGTCAGGTCGAAGCGCTGATGAACCGGGTCACCGACGGAGAAACCGGCGAGCGCGGCTATCTGATCACCGGGCGAGAGGACTATCTCGAGCCCTACAATACTTTCACCGGCACCATCGACCGCATGTACACGGACCTGGCGGCCTTGACCGCCAACGACCCCGTGCAGCATCAGCAAGTCGCCCGCCTGCTGCCCTTATTGCTCGCCAGAAAGAATGAACTGCAGTCGATCATCGATCTGCGTCGCGCCAGCGGCCTCGACATTGCGCGCACCTCCGCGTCGTTCGACCAGGGAAAATCCCTGCACGATCAGATTCGCGCGGTGGTAGGCACATTGAATGCCAACGAAGCGGCCACCATCGGGCAGCGCAACGCGGATGTGGCCGCCGCCACGCGAGAGTCGCAGGCCGGCATCGCGTGGGTGGCGATTGCCGTGGCAATTCTGGCCGCCACCGGTTTCACACTGGGATGGCGCGGCAGGAAAACCATCGCAGTGGCACGGCGGGCAATCGAGGAGGCTGACGCCGAGAAGCAGCGCCTGCAACAGGAACTGGCGCGTAACTTCGCGCTGCTGGCACGGGTGGGTGAATTGGCCAGAATCGGTGGCTGGGAAGTTGAACTTCCGAGCAACCGCGTGCACTGGTCCCAGGAGGTATTCCGCATTCATGAGGTCGATGCCGACGTCGCCCCGCCGATTAGCGAGGCGCTCGACTTCTACGCGCCGGAAGTGCGGCGTCAAATTCAGGAGGCGGTTGAAACGGCCAGCAAGACCGGAGGCACATGGGACCTGGAGTTGCCGCTCATCACGGCCAAGGGACGGCGTATCTGGGTGCGGTGTCTGGGTCACGCTGTGACACGAGATGGCGTGGTCGAGAAATTGGAGGGTGCCTTCCAGGACGTCACCGAGCGCAAGCTGATCGACGAATCCACGAGACTTCTCAACGTGGAATTGGTGCTCGCGCGGGACCAGGCAGAGGCGGCGAGCAAGGCTAAAAGTCAGTTTCTGGCCAATATGAGTCACGAGATTCGAACGCCAATGAATGCCGTTCTCGGCATGCTGCAGCTGCTGGCACAGACAGCACTGGTCCGTCGTCAGCACGACTATGTCGACAAGGCCCAATCGGCCGCAAAATCGCTGCTGGCCATCCTCAACGACATCCTCGATTTCTCAAAAATCGAGGCTGGCAAAATGGCCCTGGATATCCAGCCATTCTCCCTGGATGGCCTGATGCGATATCTGGCGATGATCCTGTCCACCAGCATTGGCAATAAGGACATCGAGGCGGTGCTCGATCTCGACACCCTTCTGCCTCTGGATCTCGAGGGCGACACGTTGCGCCTGCAGCAGATTCTCATCAACCTGTCTGGCAATGCGGTGAAATTCACCGAGACAGGCGAAATCGTGGTCTCGCTGAAGATGATAGCGATGCACAAATCGACGATCGAAATCGAGTTTGCGGTGCGTGACACAGGCATCGGCATCGCCACGGAGCATTTGAACGACATCTTCGAGGGCTTCTCCCAGGCGGAATCCTCCACCGCGCGACGCTTTGGCGGCACCGGCCTGGGTCTGGCGATCAGCCGCCGGTTGGTGAAGTTGATGGGCGGTGAACTCAAGGTGCAGAGCGAGTTGGGTGTCGGCAGCCGATTTTCCTTTACCTTGTCGTTCGAGCGGTCAGCGACCCAGCGGCTGCAGTCGAACCGATTTCCTGCCGCATCGCTGCCCGGCATGGCGGCCGGCAAGCAGCTTCAGGCGCTGGTCGTCGACGACAATGAGTCGACCCGGGAAGTGCTCCACTCGATGATATCCGCCATAGGTTGGCACTGCGACACGGTCGATAGCGGCCGGCATGCACTGCTGATGCTCCAGCAGAACGCGCGGCGCAACCTCAAATACGATGTTGTATTCATGGATTGGAAGATGCCTGACCTGGACGGCTGGCAAACCACGCAGCTTATTCGCGACGGTGGCACGGCCGTCGGCGCACCCATCATCATCATGATATCCGCCCATGGCAGAGAGACGCTGGTCGAGCGCTTGCGGGAACAGCCATCGCTTCTCGATGGCTTTCTGGTCAAACCGGTGACAGCCTCCATGCTGTTCGACGCCGTGTCAGACGCCCTGGCCGGCGGCGCAGCCCAGGACACGGTTGCGCGACAGCGAATCGCATCGAATCGCCTCAAGGGACTGCGCCTGCTGGTGGTGGAAGACAATGTCATGAACCAGCAAGTGGCCTTCGAATTGCTCTCCAATGAGGGCGCCCACGTGACGGTGGCCAGCAACGGCCGGCTGGGGGTGAGCGCGGCACTGTCCGCCAGCCCACGGTTCGACGGGGTTCTCATGGACATTCAAATGCCTGACATCGACGGCTACGAGGCCACGGCCAAGATTAGGAATCATCAATCCACGGAATCCATGCCCATCATTGCGATGACCGCCAACGCATTGGCCGAGGACAAAGCCGCCTGTCTGGCGGCCGGCATGAACGATCACATCGGCAAGCCTATCGACCTGGATATCCTGGTCATGACCGTTTTGAAGCATTGCCGACCCGAGAACGGCATTGCGCGCACTCTCGAGGCAGCGCCCCCATCGGTGACGAACACCAGCCAGGACTTCCGCGACGCCTTGCGTCGGCTCGGCGAGAATCGCGTGCTTTATGCGGATATGGCCAGACTGTTCACCCGCAGCTGCACCACCCTGGCGGCCGATTTGCAGCGCCATATCCTCCGCGACGACAAGGCCGCCGCAGGTGCGCTACTGCATACCTTGCAAGGCACCGCCGGCACGGTGGGCGCCGTCTTGCTGGTGAACTACGCGGCGGCACTGGAGAAACAATTCAATTTGGCCGACAACACGGCTTCGGTGGTGTTTTCAGCCGATGAATTCGATGCCGTCATCCGGCACAGTTGCAGCGAGCTGCGCATTTTTTCCGAAACACTCAACTCCAGCTCTACAACGGCCATCAGGCGCTTGACCGTGCTCGACAAGCCGCGGCTGGCAAGACTGCTGGATGAACTCGATGAATTGATGCGCGGTAAAAATATGCGGGCCACCAATGTCTTTGGCCAATTGAGATTCACCTGCGGAATGGCGCTGGGCGATAAATTGGCAGGCCTGGAACAGTCGATGAACGATCTTGATTTCCCGTTGTCGCTCCAGAAAACACGATCCCTGCGGGAATCGCTCAAGTGAACACGCGCCAGGTGGAGTTGGTTGCTGAGGAATCGAATGCGCGCCCGCAATTGCTCATCGTGGACGATCAGCCGCTGAATATCCGCCTGTTCCATGAGATCTTCCACGCCGACCACGAGGTATTCTTCGCCACCAGCGGCGAGGACGCCCTGGAGTTTTGCAAGACCAACTATCCGGACCTGATCCTCCTCGATGTGGTAATGCCGGGACTCAATGGCTATGAAGTCTGCCGCCGGCTCAAGCAGGATGAGCGAACCCGCGACATTCCGGTGATTTTTGTGACAGCGCAAAGCGACGCTTCAGAAGAGGAAGACGGCCTGGCGGCCGGCGCGGTCGACTTCATCGCCAAATCGGCCAGCGCCAACGTGATGCGGGCGCGAGTCGGCACGTTGATCGCCTTGAAGCGTCAGTCCGATCTGCTGCGCCAGATGGCGCGCGTTGACGCCCTGACGGGGCTGGCCAATCGCCGCCACTTCGACGAGACGCTAGGTTCAGAATGGCGCCGCTGTACGCGGTCGGGGAATCCTCTCTCCCTGGTGATGATCGATCTTGATCATTTCAAACTTTTCAACGATTACTATGGACACCAGGCCGGCGACTCCTGCCTGCAACAAGTATCCGCGTGCCTGAAGGCCGGCTTTGCACGGTCCCACGACCTGGTGGCGCGCTACGGCGGGGAGGAATTCGTGTGCGTGATGCCGGAGACATCCCTGCACGGCGCCGAGGCCAAAGCGCAAACGCTCGAAAAAGCCGTGCGCGCCTTGCGGATTCCCCACGATAAATCCAGCGTGGCCGGCGGCATCGTCACCATCAGTCTAGGCGTTGCCGTGGCGATGCCAAATGTGGGGGGCGACTGTGCCGAGCTCATGCTTTGCGCGGATCGATCACTGTACATGGCTAAAGAGGCCGGACGCGGCCAGGTACGGGCGCGCCAGATCTAGCGCGTTTCGACGGGCGGCGTCGGTTCCGGTGATCTCGGGCTGCGTTGACCCAACATCGCGTCCCAGGCTCGCTTTCCGTGCAATCCCAGATGCAGCAGCCAACCCTGCAGGTTCCAGTTCGGAGCACAGTAAGACCAGACACCAACGGTGTGCGGCTTGAAGTTGTGCGACCAGGGGGGCTGATTCACCAGGCTGACGAAGTCGATGCGCCGGTCCTCGCAGGCATGTTTCAGCGTGCGCTCCAGCAGCAGGTTACCGGGCGCGATACCGGCGTGCGCGGCGTGAAAGCCGACTTTGAGAATACTGATGGTGCGCCCGATATGCAGACAGAACTGCCCCGCGACCGCCTGCTCGCCGTGCCAGAGCACATTGATCACACAGGCTTCGCGGGAGCCGAACTGCTGTGCCAACCCGCGATAGAACGCGTGCATCTGCGGCCTGCTGCCGATGGCGGTGCCGCCGTCGCCCTTCCAGCCGGAGGCCTCGATCTGCACCAGCTTGTCGAAAGCCGCAAATAGCTCATCCGGGCGCCGGTACGATTGAAATCGCAACGGCGCAGACTGCTCGGCGCGCTTCGTGAGACGGCGCAGATTGCGCCTGAAGCTCCCCGACATGGCCTGCGTCGCCTGCTCGTAGCTGCCCCGCGTATCGAAGTAGCTGCTGCCGTCGTGACACAGAGCCAGCGTCGCGGCCGGCAGCCGCTCGCGGAATGCCTGACCGATCAAAGAGTCTTCCGGCACTTTGCGCAGCCGCAGTTCATCCCAGCGGATCAAACGCTGGCTGCGCAACCAGTCCGTCATCTGGTGCAACAGTTGCTCGTTCTGCGAGTTTGGCTCGAACACGAAATCCGACAACTGCATCTCGTCGTGTTCGATGGTGCCAAAGATGCGCGGCTGCAGTCCGGCGATGTTGAGGGATTGAAAATGCAGCGGAAAAACCGCCACCAGATGAAAGCCGCGGTAAGCGGCTACGAACCAGACACGCGAGGGGTCGGACGCCAGCGAGTGCAGGTACGCTCGGTACCACTCGGGAAAATGCATGAAGCGCGCCGCGGGCAGGGAATGCGCGAGTTGCGTCCAATCCGGCGCCAGCCGCTCCAGGCCCTCCGATCCCTGATAGGCGGTGAAGCGTAGATCGTCGTCATCAAGTAACTCGAGCTGACTGGCATTCATCGGCCCGATTTTGGCCGCTCATATCCGCTACCCGCGGTGATCGGCGTCCAAGTCTGGTTATCTGCTCATCGGATGCCGGCGGCTAAGTGCGGATATGTCAAATCCGGCAACCGCTCGCCCGGCGAGCCAAGCCCCCATTTCAGGGCAGCGCCGCCGGTGCGGCCAGATATTGCCCGGACAACTCCTGGAACTGTCCGCCATCGGAGGCGACATTGGTCTGATGTCCCTCGCCATCACCGAAGACGACGCCCAGCACACCGACGGCGGTCAATTCGCTCGGGTGAGTCAGAAAGTAGTGCACTCGATTGTCCCTGTAATGATAGGGGCTGCCGCCGGGGTTCGAGGACGGCACGCCCTCCGGCGTCTGCCAGAGCACCACTGGCAGGTTGCCGATACCCGTATGGTAGGCCTGCACCTCGGCCATGTAATCGTTGAAGTTCGGGTGCGTTGTATTGGTCTCGTCCCAATATTTTATGGGGACGCCGCCGGTGCAGTACGATGCCCCCGCCTCGTAGCAGCCTGCGTCCCGATCGAGTGTCTGCTCGACAATGAAGTCGGCATTCTGTGCGCCCACGGCGTTCATGTAACTGACGACTTCCGCATCGGTAGCCGCGCCCCAATCCGAAGGTGGAAAGCCGACGTAAGCGAGCGGGGCGTACTTGCGCGCCATGACAATCAGGCATTGGGCGATGCCCGCGACGTTGTTGCCGATCGAAGAGCAATCGCTGTTGATCTGAACATCGGCGTAGAAACTGGTCGGGTCCCCGTGCGACTGCTCTTCCGAGACGCCCCAGAAGTCCGGTTCGATGTTGACGAGCGCGGGCTTTCCGCTGACCGCGATCTGCTGAAACATGAGTCGCGCATTGCTCCAGTACACGCTCATGAACGACGAACTGGAGAGCTTCGTAAGATTGGTAGCTCCGTCCTGCGCCATCTGATACAGGGTGTACATGGGAATGGCGTGCACTGCGGCCGCCTTCTGAGCCAACACCTGCACGTAGTACCCCGCCGGACTGTTCCAGGTGGTCCAGTCACCCGACCCTGCGCCAACGAGGTATGACTCCTCAATGTCGACGTGCAGATTCTCGGATAAAATGTCTGTCTGCGTGAGGGTATCGCCCTGTGCACCCAGGCCGATCAGCAGCCGCGACGGCGCACCGAGTTTATGCGCCAATTTGGCCGCCGGACCACTGCCAGCAGCTGCGGACGAGCCGCTGCTAGAACTGCTAGAACTGCTGGAACTGCTGGAACTGCTGGAACTCGAGCTGCTGGAAGTTGAACCCGATGAGGAGCTGCTGCTGGAACTGGCGCCGCTGCTGGTGCTGGAACTGCTGCCGCTGGAGCTGCTGCTCGAGCTGCCGGACTTGCTGGCATCACTCAGGTCGGTGCTTGCCGCCGCACCCGGGTTATCGACCGTGGAGACGTCACCGCATCCTGCCAGGACCGAGGCCGCAAGACAGGCGGCCGCTATCATCGTTTTCTTCAAGCAAAGGCTCCTCATATCCACAAACGTCTCCACCGGGAATGACTACCTTATGCCCGAGGGCAGAATCGATCGCAATGCGTCGCGACTTGGCGACTGTCGCCGAACGGAGACTCAGTCACGCATGACCGCACGCTACCGAGAGTTCGGCCCGCTACGCTTACCACCAACTCGCCAGAGTTTCCGCGAGCCGGAGCTCGCTGCAAATCTATTTTGCTCCCAACAGCGCCTGCCCCGACTGCGCGACGATCTGCACGGGCGTTGCCGTTGAGTTGGCGAAATTCAAACTATAGATTGCGATGGTGTCGGAGCTTGTGCCGCCCCTGCTCGACAAATACCTGTATAGGAATTGTTCTTGTGGATCTGCAGTTATATTAGTTACTGTCGCCGTGTCATACAAGCTATCGGGCATTGAAAAGAGAATGCCGTTGCCCGCCGCTATCACTCCGTTGTTTGTGTTCAAAACCTGACCGCGGGGAACATTCTCGAAGCAAGTATCAAACACGTGTAGGTGCTAAGCGGTGGCAAACATTATGTAAATCGAGCCTGGATTGTCTCCCCCTCCGAAGCTCGAACTAATTGATACCTGACTCGGGACTCCGTTGATCATCTTGTAGCTGTAGATTACTTCTGGCACATACAAAGCCAGGATCGTAAAGTGCGTATAAATATTGTCCTGCAGGATCCAACGCAGTGAGCGTCGGGGACGGAACCGCCACCATCGCCGTATAGTTGGTCGGAATGGGCGAGGGAAGAAACGGACTGCCAGCTACCACGCTCACGCCAGACGTATTGTAGATTCGTCGCGGTGGTGGCAAAGCTGCTCGGGCTAAAACCCAGCGGCATCAAGCAAATCGACATTGCCACGCTAGACGACGGCAAACTGCTTCTCTTCATGACGCTTCCCCCTATTCAAGTTCCTGGTCTGTTTTCTTGTCATTCTGGGGGAGCCGCACTCGCTCCTCGTCCGCACGCGACTCTACCAATCTGTACCCCTGCCGCCGATCCGCATGCGATCCGCATGCGATCCGCATGTGATTCAATGGAGTGGATGATGAAAATGGTGTCGCCGCCGAGCTAAGCTACCGGGACGCCATCGACCACGCCCAGCGAAGAGATCCACTGATGCCCGGCCTATTCCGACCGCCCCTTGTCCCCACGCTGGCGATTCTCGCACTGGGCGCCTGCAGCCAAAAGGTGGTCACACCTCCCGCGGCGACCCCGCCGCAACCGGCCGCGAACGTTACGGCCGCGCGGCTGAACTCCGGCGAAGCCGAGGCCGACCAGTGGCTCACCGCGGGACGCGATGCCAACGGCACATATTATTCGCCGCTCAAGGACATTACGCCGGACAATGTCGGGCATCTTGGCTTTGCCTGGGACTACAAGCTCGGCACCAATCGCGGCCAGGAATCGACACCGCTCGTGATTGACGGCGTGCTTTACGCCACCAGCAACTTCGGCCGCGTGTATGCACTCGACGCCGCCACCGGCAAAGAACTCTGGAAATACGATCCGCACATCGACGGCCAGTGGGCACGTTACGCCTGCTGCGATGCCGTCAATCGCGGTCTCGTGGCCGTCGAAGGCACGCTCTATGTGGGTGCGTTGGACGGCTGGCTGCACGCCATTGATGCGCGCACCGGGACGCTCAAGTGGAAAGTGGATACGTTCATCGGACGGCCCGAGCGCAAGCCCTACACGCTGACCGGCACGCCTCTGCTGGCGGGCGACACGATCGTGATCGGCAACTCTGGTTCCGATTTTGCGGGCGCACGCGGTTATGTCACGGCGTACGACCTCCGGACCGGCGCGCAACGCTGGCGCTTCTTTACGGTACCGCGCAGTCCAGCAGAAGGGCCGCAGGATCAGCCGCACCTCGAGGCGGCGCTGAAGACCTGGAGTTCCACGCATCGCTGGGACGCGGGCTCGGGCGGCACGGTCTGGGACGGAATGGCCTACGATCCCGCGCTCAAGCTCGTCTACATAGGCACGGCCAATGCCGCGCCCTACAACAGTCACCTCGACGGCACCAAGGGCGGTGACGAGCTTTATGCGGCATCGATAATCGCGATCCATGCCGACGATGGCACGCTCGCCTGGTACTACCAGACGGTTCCACAGGATCGCTGGGACTTTGATTCGACGCAGAAGCTCGTGCTGGCGGAGGTCACGCTCGCCGACAAGCCGCGCAAGGTCGTGATGCAGGCGGCCAAGAATGGCTTCTACTACGTGCTCGATCGGGCCACGGGCGAACTGCTGTCGGCCAATAACTTTGCGGTCGTGACCTGGACCCGCGGTATCGATCCGAAGACCGGGCGCCCCATCGTCGATCCGCGTGCCGACTACGACAAAGGCCCAGCCCTCGTCTTTCCCTCCGAGGCCGGCGCGCACAGCTGGCAGCCCATGGCCTATGACGGCGAGCGCGGACTGACCTTCATCCCCGTTATCGAGTCGGGCAACATCTTCGTGGAATCGTCCCAGCGCCGCGCCGGTCTGGTCGAGGGTCAGTTCACGACGCCCGCCTTCGTACCCGAGGCCTACGATCCGAAGACCATGAAAAGCCTCTATGGCGATTTGCCGACGATGGCAACGCTTACCAGGGGTTTCAAGAACGACACTTCCTCGCGCGGATTTCTGCGTGCCTGGAGCGTCAAAGAGCACCGGGTGGTGTGGGAGGCGCCGACTGCCAGCAGCTGGGACGGCGGCGTCATGGCCACGGCGTCCGGTGTCGTCTTCCAGGGCGATGCCAACGGTTACCTCAACGCCTACTCGGCCGACAGCGGCGTCAAGCTTGCGGCGATCAACTTGGGCACGTCAATGATGGCTGCGCCGATGACCTATCGCGTGAATGGCACGCAGTACGTCGCGATCATTGCTGGCTACGGCGCGGGGGCGGTGATCACGGGATCGCCTTTTGACCCGGCCTCGGCGGCAGATCGCTACGGCAACGACGGGCGCGTGATCGCACTCAAACTTGACGGCCCGACTCCGCCCCTACCACCCGCGTACCAGGCACCCGCGTGGCCGGAACTGCCGCCGCGGCCGGCTGATGCTGCGCAGATAGCCGCCGGCGAGCCTCTTTACAATCGGTACTGCTCGCGCTGCCACGTATTTGGCCACAGCATCCTGCCGGATCTTCGAAGAATGTCACCCGCTACCCACGCCCTATTCGACAACATCGTGCTCGAGGGTGCCTACGCCCCGAAGGGCATGGGGCGCTTCAACGACGTGCTCACGCCCGCTGACGCCCATGCGATTCACGCCTACATTACCGAGCAGGCGTGGGCTGCAAAGACCGCCGACTCCGCACATTGACCCCTCCCATCGGCGCCCCGGTCTAGCCCTTCTCGGCCGCGTCGACCCCCAGCCAGGCGACCGCACTGAGCGCGGCGCAAAGCGCGCCAATCAGGAACGTGGCATTCCATTGTCCGTGACCCGATAAGAAGGCAACGATGGGGATGCCGATCAGCCCTCCGAGGCTGCCCCCGGTGTTCAGAACGCCGGCCGCAGTCATCGTATTGGCGCCCGCCACCCGCATCGTCGCAGTCCAATAAGCTGCCTCGTTGACTTCCACCAGGCCAAAACAGACCGCCATTGCAATCACCGCCGCCAGTGGATGGCTGGTGTACACGGCGAATATGAGCAATCCCGACAAAGTCGGCAGTGACAGCAGTGGGACCAGCCGCGAGCCCCAGCGAATTCCGCATTTGCGGCACAGTGCATCGAGGAGCCAACCGCCGACGCCGGCTCCGAGCCCGGCACCGATGGGAGGTAAGGTGGCGAGCCACCCGCTTTGCGCCACCGAGAAATGCCGTTCCTGGATCAGGTACAGGAATGACCAATTGGCCAGCAGGAAGAAAACGTAATTCAAAATCGTATAGGACGCCGTGAGTAGCGTCAGATCCCGTAGCGGCACGCGGGTGCGCGCGCTTTTACTTTGCGTCGTTGCTAGATCTTCCGGCGCGGCCAGCTCCGCCAACTCCCCGCCAGTGACCGATGCGTGCTCGGACGGTGTGTTGCGTGCGTACCAGGCCCACGCCAGCACCAGTCCAAGCGCGGGCAACGCGGTCCAGAACAGCGCACGCTGCCAACCGATTGCCTGCGTCAGGACGACGATCAACGCTGGTGCGATCGCCGCGCCCAGCTGCGCACCCATGGACTGGATGCCATTGGCGAGCCCCCACCGACGGGCTGGCAGCCAGACCCTGACGACGCCGGCGCTTACGGGCCAAAGTGGCGCCTGCGCCAACCCCAGCGTGAATTGGGACAGGAACAGCGCGGCAAAAAGTGCGCCTCCCGTGAGTACCGCAGGTACCAGTGGCATGGCAAGGGTTGCCGCGACCGCGATGGCGCCCGCCACGGCCAGAGTGCTGCGCGCTCCGAAACGCTGACCCAGGCGTCCGCCGACGATCTGCGCGGGCGTATAGCCGAGCAGGAACGCCCATTGGATCCAGCCGATCTGCATCTGGCTGAGCGACAGCTCGGGCATGATGCGCTCAGCCGCAATCGTCACTCCCTTTTGCTGGAAGTACGCGATGGTGCCGAAGCCCACCAGCATCGCGAATATTCGCCATCCGACACGGAACCGTCCGAAACGCGAGGATGGTTCCAAGAGAAGTGCTAATCGAGGCCAAGGCCGAGCCGCTCGGCGACGTAGCGGCGAATATCCAGACTGTAGTCTTCCATCGGCGCGTAGTAACCGTGCTGGTGCGGGCGCGCGGCGATACCGCGCTGCACGCTCTCGCAGATCGCCCAGTCCTGGCGGTTGGTGATGTCCCAGAACTCGATGGCATCCGACGGATCGAAGCCCTCGCTGGCGACCGCCTCGGGCGCAAACAGGAACTGACACTCGATCAGGGTCCGTTCCGGGCCCGCGGGTTTGAGGATGAAGGCCGCGACGTGGTCGCAGCTGAGGCTGATGAAAAGATTCGGATAGAGGACTTCCCCAAAATGTCGCAGACGCTCGGCCTCATTGAGATCAGGAAAAGGCTGTCGAGCCGTTTTGCCACTGTGTGTGAAGGTGTAGGCGCCGTCACGATGGGGGATGCCTTGCGCCCATTGCAGATCGTTGCCGCCATTGCGCCGAAAAGCCGGCACGACGTCGCACAGTTCCGGATGCACGCCGCCGCAGTGGTAGCATTCGTTGTAATTCTCGACGATGATTTTCCAATTCGCCGCGACATCGTAATTAGTCGTGTGCCCAATGCGGAGTTGCGCCAGCGGATAGCGCTCGGTGCGGGCCGGAATTTCGCCGAGCTGCTCGGTCAGCGGTTTGGCAACGCCCGGCATCAGATGCACGAAGATGAATCCGCCCCAGCTCGCAACGCCGACCGGATACAGCGACAGCCTGCTGCGATCCAGCCCCTCGATGTAAGGCGTCGCAAGCAGTTCGCCGTCGAGGCTGTAGGTCCAGGAGTGATAAGGACAGCGGATTCGCTTGCCGCCCACGACGCCGCCCTCGTTGGCTCGGCCCGGAAGCGATGTGCCGCAAAGCTGAGCGCCGCGATGGCGACAGACATTGTAGAAGCCCCGCAGGCTGCCGGCCTCATTGCGCACCAGCAGGATGCTTTCTCCGGCGACGTCCAGCACCCTGGAACTGCCAGGGCCCGGCAGCTCGCTCTCGCGTCCGACGCAGGTCCACTCGCGGCAGAAAATGCGCTCTCGTTCCCTGGCGTAGATCTCAGGCGAGCGGTAATACTCGGACGGCAGCGTCTTTTCCAGCGCGACAGGACTCATCCCTCAACTCCTCCTGCGTCAGCGCCTACCTGCAGCGGCACCAGCGGGAAATCGCGCCGATACGGCCGCCTTTCGCTCAAACCTACCTCCCGGCCGACCAGGTGACCGCTGTGAATCGCATGCACTATGGCGCCCGGTGCGAGCGCGTCACCGGCACGTTGGACGGAGAGTACACCCGCCGCCGCGATATCCGTCGTGCGCTCATCGAGTGCTGATAACAGCTCGTCCCGAGGTTTCCTCATGCCCACGATCAGGATCGAGCGGCAGCTGAGCCGCAGCTCCTCGGCCGTAAACACATGCTTCAGGATCGCCGTCTCCCCGTCGAAGGCAGAGAGCAGATGCAGGGTGGTGACGGGGACCGCACGTCGGGCCAGCGCGCGATGCACCAGTGGCAACTCATTGGTCATGATCGTCCAGGCAGAGGCATGTCCGGCCGGCGTCGCATAACGCACGGCAATTCCAAGCCCGGCGAGATGTTCGGTGAGGACCCCGCCCATGTAGTAATTGTCGAAATCGAAAATGAGAACAGGACCCTCCGGCAGTCGACCGGCCGCAATGTCGTCAGGCGTGAAGACTTCCGGATGATCGAGATGACCCAGCGGCAGTTCCATGGTGGCATAAAGCATCGGCGTCCAACGCGCGCCGGTGGCGACAACCACGCGGTCCGGTGCCAGCTCGATGATCTCATCGACTCCGACCCGGCTGTCCAGGTACATCTCGATGTTCGGCATGGTGTTGAGCCTGCCGAGGCGGTAGTCGAGCACTCGACCCCAGGTGGCGAGTCCCGGCAATCGCGTCTCAAAAGTCAGCCGCCCGCCGAAAGCGTGCCCGGCTTCGACCAGTGTCACGTGATGTCCGCGCCGCCCCAGCGTGAGTGCGCACTCGAGACCGGCCGGTCCAGCGCCGACAACCAGGATTCGCTCCACCTGTGCCGCGCGATCGATCCGCTCGGGATGCCAGCCGCGGCGCCACTCTTCACCGGCCGTTGGATTCTGAGTACAGCGAACCGGCACACTGTCGTGCCAGCTCGAAATACAGATATTGCAGCCGATACACTCGCGAATCTCATCCAGACGCCCTTCCTTGATTTTGCGGGGCAGGAAGGGATCGGCGATCGACGGACGCGCGCCGCCAATGAAATCAAGGATGCCGCGCCGGATCTGCGACACCATGGTGTCTGGCGAGGTGAAGCGGCCCACCCCGACGACTGGCTTGCGCGTGAGGCGCTTGACGAACTCAATCACCGGCTCATGGCTGCCTTCGCCTGTGAAACGCGAGGCCGAGCAGTCCGTCGGACTTGAGTCCATCTTCACATCGAACAGGTCGGGGCCATCGGCCAGCAGGCTGATCACCTCGTGGGCCTCGGATTCCGCATTGCGACCGGGACGCGCCCGCAATTCCTCCAGGCTGATCCGCAGTGCAACGCCGCAATCCTTGCCGACCGCATCCTGGGTGGTCTCGATCATCTCGCGCACGAAGCGCACCCGGTTCTCGATGGCACCGCCATATTCGTCAGTGCGCTGGTTATATTCGGGCAGCAGGAACTCATAGCCCAGATAGCCCATCCCTGCATACACGTAGACGATATCGAAGCCCGCGGAGCGCGCCCTGCGAGCCGCGTCCGCTTGCCACTTCAGTACCGCGCGAAGGTCGCTCCGGTCCATGGTCTTCGGCCGAAGATTGCCCATGAAGCCGATGTGTGTGGCCATCCAGGGAGTGCCGGACGGCGACAGCGGTGGCAGACGACTGGCCCGATTCATCACACACGCACCGCCGTGCCAAAGTTCCACCCCAGCCAGCGCGCCGTGCCGGTGCACGGCCTCCGTCATGAGCGCATGCGAGCGGATGTCGTTGTCATCCCACAGCGAGGCAAACGGCAGCGGGGTATCGTCCGAGCTCGGGTCGATCGAGCAGGCCCCGGTGCAGATAACGCCCCAGCCGCCCTCGGCCTTGGTCTCGCGGAATGCGGCCCGGATCCGAGGCAGCGCGTTGGTCATGCCGCTGGCGTGCGGCACCTGGTAAAAGCGATTCGGGGCCGTGACCGGCCCGATCCTGACCGGTTCGAACAGTACCTCGTAGCGGGAATGTTGCGACATGGACGTCTCGGCGTCGATTGCGATACCAACTATACGTTCGTATAAGACTGGACGTCAAACCAACGGCGCGGCCCGATCAGGCGTAGGCGCCGCGCCGCAAACCCTCGAGCCACATCCTGCACAGCGAGACACCCTGCGCAGGTTGGAAGGCGGCCGGATTGAGGCACCAGGCGAGCCACAGGCCATCCATCAATGCGGTAAAGCCCACCGAGGCCAGTTTGATATTGCGGATCGGAATTCCTTCGGCCGCCGCCAGGGCGCTCAGCAGTCCTTCGACCAGCGCGATGTAGAGTGAATATTCACGCCGTTGCGCACTGCCCATGCGTCGTGAATGCAGAATCAATCCCCAGAACACCACCCAGACGCCCAGCACATCGCGATCGAGCATCAGCGGGGAAAAGGACACGGCGATGAAGGCATCGAGGCGGGCCTGAGGGTTTGGCCCGGCCCGCTCGAGGGCCGCCTCGATGGTCTGAAAGAACGCATCCGTGGTCATGTCGAAGGCGTAGGCGATCAGTTCATCGAATTGGCCAAAATGATATCGGATCAGGCCCAGCGAAACTCCTGCCTCCGCCGCGATCCGGCGCACCGAGAGGCCGGCACTGCCGTCTTTTAAAATGCAGCGCAGCACCGCCTCTCCCAGATGGCGACGGCGGTCGGCCGACGGTTGCCGCTGGAAGGACTTCGATTTGCGCTTACTCACCTGCCCTCCTCGCCTAAGCGCACGGCCCGATGCTCCTATACTAGCGTATAGGTGCATCAAAAGCCTCAGTGTGCCGACATCTACTTGCCGGCCGGCGGCGTATCACGCTCGCGTGCCGAACCTCCTCTTTGTACGCCCCCTTCGAGTTCAACGCCGACCGGCATGGTGGCTTCGCATCTGCCACCGCAGATCCGTCGTTGATGACATCACGCCGCTTAAAACGGAACTGCGAACTGCAATTGGATTCGTTCGCCCTGGGGGCGATTCTCCGCTGAAGTCTCGTGCAGCCACTTCAAGGCAATCCCACCCTTTGCGAACTGATAGCGAATCTGCGGCCCGACGGCAGTGACTCTACTGCGATGCCCGTCCAGAAACTCCCTGCCATTGAGCGTGTCGTTGGTGAACTGATCAAACCAGTAGCCGACGACGCTGAATTCCAGCGCGTGGAGTGACGAGAACGGGCGATAGCCCATCGCGTAGTCGAGGTCAACGTAATTGCCGGATGTGTAACGGGTCTGCGAATTGGTCGAATTGAATCCTGCGATCGAGAAGAGAGAAAATTCGAGCTGTCTCGTGGGCAACCACGTCAGCGCAGCTTGCGGTGCGGTGGTCGTATAATTGAGACCCGGATTGACCAGATTCGCCTTGTTATAGTTTCCTGTGGGCAGCGAGACATCGAACCCTGCAAGCACGTGCAGATCGCCGAATGCGGCGCTTAAGAGTACGGGCTGGACAACCAGATCGCCTAAGCCGCCGCCACTCCCGCTCCGGTGTGGTACCTGCAGGTGGGTGTCATTGGCGATCACTACGATGCCGCTGGTCCAGGCAACACCGTCGATCGCCACCCAAGTGTGCAACAAGCGTGCGGCTTCGGCGACAGCGCTGACGGAATAACTTGGAACCGCAGACTCGCCGTTGCTGTTGTTGGAACGGTCGGCGGTGTAGTACGTAAGGTAGTTCAGCCAGAGTGAATCACCGGGCAGCGGCATCAATGCGGGCTCAACCGTATTGGTACCGGTCGGATAATGCGCCGCGCCATTCTCCGATGCTCCGGCGAGAGGTGCGTTCATTGATTCAAGCAGCGCGGCGATCGCGCAATAAAAGAAAGTGCGCCTGGAGTGTCTTGCGGGGCTGCGTCGGGCCTCAAGTGTTGTCGTTTTCATGAGCGGGTCCTCGGGCGGTGGAAAGACGAGAGGCCTTTGAGGGGCCATCCTCCAACCGAAGCCGTCGGCGACAGGCCCTTCATAGTACCCTGCCGCCGACGACCCTGTGCGTCGTTTGGGTGCGCTGGTGAGTCCGCGCGGTTTGCACGAACTTCAGTGGCTGCTAATAGCTCTCCGCATCGACGACGCCCAGCTTGTGCCCTTCGCTGTGAATCAAAGCCGGAACCGGCCCCGGAGCACCCGGAGGCGTAATGGACGTTACGATGGTGTCAAGATCCCGCCCGTGGTCGCTGAGGACTAACAGAGCGGTCAGTTTGGCTCCCGCAATCGTTCCAGACGAGCTCACATTTGGCGGAAACTGCACGCTGAAGGTTCCGGTGCAATCGGCATGGACGGTATAGGTCCCCGTCTCTTGATCGTGAAAGCCCGATTCGGAATCGACCGGCGCACCCGGTATTGCCGCCGCGTTGGGGCTCGACAACACCATGTCGAGCTGCGTGAGGTGGCCCGCGCCATCGAAGTGCGTCAAAGCAACGCCCTGCCGTAGAACGCTTGCCCCAGTGGGGAGGAAGAGTTGCCCTGAGACTGTAAACGCATAGTCACCATAAAGCGTGGCATCAGAGCAGCCATGGTTTTCCCACGCCGAGGCGGTGCCGCAAAGCGCCGCCAGGGCCAAAGTGACTGGAACAAGCCCTTTGTATAGAGAAGTTTTCATACTCGATCCCCTTGGTAGTAGGTCTGGCGCAGGAAATTCCTGCGATGCGGACACTTTCAAGGGATAAAGCGCGGCACAATGGAGAGCAGCTGTAGAATGTCTGTAGATTCCGTGTACCAAACATTCTTCGTGTTTCAATTGGTTGCGCCATCTTAGGCGCCTCTCGGCGGCACTCCGGTATTGATCCAGCTTCGCAGGATGCTCATGGACGTGTATCGGTTTGAAAGCTTCGAGGTGGATCGAAGCGCTTTCGAACTGCGCCGGTCCGGCCGGCCCGTGGCTATTGAGCGCATTCCGATGGAGCTCCTGCTGCTACTGCTCGAGAGACGCGGACAACTCGTCACTCGGCAGGAGATACTGGACCGTATCTGGGGCAAGAATGTTTTTGGCGACGTCGATAACAACATCAACACGGCCGTTCGAAAGATTCGGCAGGCGCTTCGCGACAACCCTGCCAGCCCGCGTTTGCTGCACACCATTCCCGGCAAGGGTTACCGTATCTCCGTCGTCGTGCTCGATTCAGCGGCGGGACCGACAGCCGTCGAAGCGGTGCCGATAGCAGCCGAAGTGGTACCGACGCCACCGGCCGACATCCCGCTCACGACGCCAGCGAGGGCGAATCCTTGGCCGCTTCGCGCCTTGACTGCGTTGGCGTTGGTGATAATTGCCCTCATTGTCCGTCCTTATCTGATGCGCGGCGTTCCTGCGTCCGGCAAAGCGATGATCGTGGTTCTGCCATTCCAAAATTTGAGTGGAGACGTCCAGCAGGAGTATTTCGCTGACGGTATGACAGAGGAGATGATCGCCCAGCTTGGCAGCTTGGACCCGCATCACCTGGGCGTCATCGCTCGCACGTCAGCCATGCTTTACAAAGGAACCCGCAAAGACTCTGCGCAGATCGCCCGGGAGCTGGGGGTTAATCTCCTGCTGGAAGGCAGTGTGCGCCGCGCGAACGACCGCGTCCGAGTCACCGCTCAGCTCATCCAAGCCAGTGATCAGACTCACCTTTGGGCGGAAAGCTACGACCGAGATGTCAGCGATATACTGAAAGTGCAAAGCGATGTTGCCCGTGGCATTGCGGGCAAAATCCAACTCACACTGTCACAACAGGTCCGGGAATCGCTCGCCGGCACGCCGCGCGTCGATCCGGCGGCTTATGAAGATTTTATTCAGGGTCTGCATGCCTATAATATTCGGTCCCATGCGGGCTTTGAGCATGCGATCGCGGCTTTCAACCGCGCCATCGCGAGAGACCCAAATTACGCTGACGCATACGCTGGGCTAGCGAATGCCTACATGCTGGCGCCCATTTTCGGCGTGTCCACGACGGTTGATTTCTTGCCCAAAGCTCTTGAGGCGGCAACTCGTGCCATTACGCTCAATGACAATATTGCAAACGCCCATACGGCGCTTGCATTCAGCAAATCACATCTTGATTACGACTGGCCAACAGCAGAACGAGAATACCGCCGTGGCCTCGAGCTTAATCCGAGCGACGCGCAAGTCCATCTATTTTACTCGAACGGGTATCTCTCGCCCTTTGCCAGGCACGATGAAGCCATAGCAGAGATGAAAATAGCGGCTGAGCTCGATCCCTATTCACTGCCTGTCCAGTCGTTTCTCGGCCGAACCTATGTCTGGGCGCGGCGCTACGACCAGGCACTAGCTCAATATCAGAAGGCAAACGCCTTGGATCCAAACTTTGCTGTGACTCACGAACGCCTCGCTCATTTATATGCCGACCTTGGACGATTCGATGAGGCCATTGCCGAGGAAAGCAAAGCGCGAACATTGACAGGTGAAGACGCAGACACCGTGCGGTCGCGTGACGAGGTGCTACGACAGGCTTTTGCCGCCCACGGTGCGTTGGGTTACTGGCGGACACAGCTCAATTTCGCGACGCTCAAACCTAATCCACCGGAAGCCTATGACGATGCCTTCGGCATCGCGATTATTTATGCCTGGCTCGGCGAGAAAGAAAAGGCCATCGAATCCTTGGAGTCAACCTATGCGGAGCGCACGATCGCCATGACTGAGATCGGCATTGAGCCCGCTTTCGACGCGCTGCGCTCCGAGCCACGCTTTCACGAGTTGCTGCGTAAGGTCGGCCTGGACATTCAACATCCATAGCTGAAGAAACTGACGCTAAGTGCCGCTGAACCTATAGCTGAAGCGCAATCCGAAGGTTCGGGGACGACTCACCGTTATCGCTTTGTACCACTGCCAGTAGTTCGCATACAGTTGCGCCCGCGTGTCGGTCAGATTTTCTCCATAGACTTGCACCAGCCATCTGTCCTTTCCCACACCAAGCGCCCCATCATAAGTTGTAAATGCCGGCAGCTCATAAGCGGTGGAGTTGCCCTGCAGATCAAGCAGCAGGTTATTGGTCTCAGCCAGGGAGTGTGACTGATACACCGCATCGATCTGCGCAAACGGGGCATAACTGTTGAATGCGAACTCGTAACGCGCGCGGATGTTGCCCTGAAGCGGTGGCGCCCCGGCGAGCGGGCTGCCGAGTGCCCCGCCTGGATTTGGAACGTGCAGTGCGCTGAAGTCAATCGGAGTGCCGTCCTGCCACAGGAGCATCGCCTCCTTGACCAACTCGCTGTGATTCCAGGCCGCGCCCGCCTGGAGGGTGAGTCCGGTGGTGACGCGGGCCACAGCCGAGGTTTCCACGCCACGCACCCGATAGTTACCACCGTTGAGGACCACGCCGTAGGTGAGGATACCGCTGGCACCTCCATCGATCTGGACGTGGTCCCAGTTCTCCTGATAGAGGGCGCCGTTCCATTGGATGCGCCGGTCCATCCACATGGTCTTCCAGCCGAGTTCATTATTGGTGAGGCTGTCGGGCGCGAAGGCCAGCGGCGATACCCAGCCTCCGTGCTGAGTCGCTTGCGGGCTATTGCCCACTGCCAGCGGCGAAGAATCGGTATTTGCTGGGAACGGTGCCCGATTAAAGCCGCCGGCTCGGAAGCCTTGCGACCAGGTGTAATACAACAGCGCATCCTCGGTGACTTTCCAGCTCAGGTTCACGCGGCTCCTGAAGCCGGAATACGTCCGGTCAAGGCCCTCCGCATTGATATTGGTGAAGTTGCGTCGGTTCACACATGGATTGGGCACCATCGCCATCGGTCCAGTGCCGAACGGAGCATCGGCGCCAGTATAGCAAGCGACACTCCCGGCATCCGAGCCGACTTCCGAGGTATCGGTACGGGAATAGCGCGTGCCGGCCGTCAGCGTCAGGCTCTGCGGAATGAGGTCGAAGTCGAGGGATGCGTACGCCGCCTGCTGGCTGTAACCGCGGGTGATGTCGTTAAAGAAACCATCGCCGGGGGGCCGGACGTTCGGGTTGTTCGAGGTCACCGGTGAGGGTACAAACACTGCGCCCGGCGTGTTGAACCGGACCAGGGTACCGTTGGACAGTAGCGGCGACCCGTTCAGGGTGTAGTAGCCGGTGGGCGGTGCGATCGGAGTGTAGTAGGGAAGCGCCGTGACATAGAACCAATCGGTCTGCTCCTGAATCCGGTAGTTCTCATAGAACAGGCCACCGATGCCGCGGATCCGCCAATCATCGGGTGTGCTCAAGCGCAGCTCATGGCTCTGGTGAGTGTTGCGCTCAATGTCATGCCAAGTCGCGCTGGGCGAGAAGCATTGCACCGTGGTGGGCGTCGGATCTGCGCATGAATAGTAGTCCCCGCCCAAGGAGCGGGTGTAATTCGTGTAGTCCTGAACCTGCTCGACGTTGCGCACGAGGTAGGCGCCCGCATAGAGGAGCTTCAGCGCGCCGACACGGCCGTCAAGCGTGAGCGCGGTATTCTCAAACCGGTCCTTGTTGTACGAGGGGTTGTACAGCTGCACGCTCAAGTCGGGTAGCGGCTGACCGAGTGAATTCGCCGCCATCTCGGCAAACACCCCATCCGCCTCCATGCTCTGGTAGGACTGTGCAAGCAGTGCGCTCCAGTCCGCGTTGAACTGGTAGAGCGCCTCGACGCGGATGCCTTGATAGGTGACCGGGTTGATGTCATTGGCCACCAGGGCGGCGTTGTTGATCACGGGGTTGTTGGCGGGAAGTGGGCCCCCGAAGGCTAGCCAGCCCGGGTCAGTGTCCGTACGTGCAAAGGTCCCCGGAATGTTATCGATGTAGCCGCCACGGCGCTCCTTGTAAAGGACGCCGCGCACGGCCAACTGATCGGTGAGGAGCGGAACATTGATGGTGACATCGACGTTGCCGCTCAGCGCACCGTGTGCGGTAGTGGCACCGCCGCCGTTCACCACTGCCTCGGTCACATCGAGCTTCGGCTTGTTCGTGATGTACCGCACGACACCGGCCTCGGCGCCCGCGCCGAACAAGGTGCCCTGTGGGCCCTCCAGGATCTCTATGCGGTCGAGATCCGCGGCGTAAATGTCCAGATTACGGTCCGGAAGCTGCGCGGATTGCTCATCGAGGTACACCGCGACGTTCGGGAAAGTGCCGACGACACCCGACCCCTGCATTCCTCCCACGGTCGTTCCCAAGCCGCGCACATAGATGGTGTTCTGACCGGGCCCCACTCCGTGTGCCGTCACACCGGGCAGGTACTTCACGAAGTCGTCAAATGTCGTGGTATTGAGCGTGGCCAGCGTCTCCCCGGTCAACACCTGGACCGTCATTGGTACGTCCTGCAGATCCTCCTCGCGTCGGTTGGCCGTCACGATGATCTCGCGCAGCTCCTCTGGCGCGCTGCTGAATGCCACCGCTACCACCGGCGCAGCCTCCGCCGCCAGAATGCGGATGCTGTGCGGGGTCAGATATTCGTAGCGCAGGCCCGTTCCCTGCAGCAGCCGAGCAAGGGTTTCATCGACGCTCAGTCCCGCAGCCACGCCATGGGATCTGCGGTTACGCACCACGTCTGAGAGATACATCAGTTGCAGGCCGGTCTGGCTCGCGAACTCGGTCAGCGCCTCCGCCAGCGGTCGTGCAGGAATATCGACTGTGAGCGAGGTGCGCTCCAAGGTCTGGGCCCGCGCCGGTTGCACATTAAGCAGTGCCACGGGGACGCAGATCGACAGCGCCCGGAGTGCGCTCGATACTGCCGTCCGCACGCCCGCAGACGGGCGACGCGATTGGGTTCGAGGAGTTCCCATTCAGACATCCCGGCTCGTCTTTGCCAGAAGCCTAACGCGGCTGAGCGGCTAAGTGTAGTCGCGTCGACCGACGTCCGTGCTTCGCAAGACGCGAATCCGAGTCGCGGTCACCTCTACCCGAACGCCCTTGAGGCTGCGCAAGAACGCAATGAACGCTTCGGTGTCGTCCGTGGCGAAGACTCCGCTGGTCTGCAGATTGCGTAGCGCGGGCGTGACAATCTCGATCGGTTTCGAGCTGTAGCGATTGAATTCGGCGGCAACTCGCTCCAACGGCTCTTGGTCAAACACCATCTGTCGATGCAACCAGGCTGTGGTGTGTTGCGCATCCACGTTTGCGGGAGTCGCGGGCCAATCGCCTCCCGTTACCGTGATCTGTTGGTTGGCAATCAGTTGCACAGATCGCAGCGTTTGGTCATCGCTGCCATGCATGCCAACGGCAACCCGACCCTCGACCACGGTGACCAAGGTGGACTCATTCTCCAGCCGCACGTCGAACTTGGTTCCGATATCGACCAGCTCAGCTGGCCCGGCAAGCACCCGGAAAACACGCCCGGTCTCATGAGTGACCTCGAAATCCGCCTCGCCGGAGAGCAGCGTGACGAGCCGTTCCGACTTGCCATAGCGGACACTGATCGCACTATCGGTATTGAGGTGTACCAGAGAATTATCAGCCAGACGAACACTGAGCTGCTCACCGTGACGCGTCTGATACCGCACCGCCGCCTGAGCCGGTGTTCGCGCTGGCGCGAAGAACCCGGCATTCCAGACCGAAAACAAGCCAAGACCCACCAAGAGCACCGCGGCCAGCGATGCAATCGCGGGTACCCAGCGGCGAAAGGAGGTATCCCGCACAGGGGCGAGCACCCGTGGCCACAGCGGTCGAACCGTGCCCGCCGCCTCGGTCCGTGCGCGCGCAACGACACTCGCGATGGAGAATTCAGGATCCGCAATCAGTTCACGCATATCGCGTGCGAGTACGGACACACCCAGGAACTCCTCGACGTGCACCGGCGAGATCCGCAGCCAGGCCGCCAGGTCCGCGGAGTCGCGCGCATTCAGCGGCGCCTCATCATTTGCAACCAGCCATTCACCAGCCTGTTCGGCGATAGCGGCACGGATCTTTTCTTCATTGGAAATCATGGATTCAACCCAGCCGCACCATGCGGCGTCGACAATGAGCCAGCCCCTGAACCACGTACTTCCTCGCCATCTGCGGCGACACACCGAGTTGGTCACCGATCTCCCGGAAAGACAACTCATGTGTATAGCGCAGCACGACTGCCGCGCGGCATTTCGGCGATAGCTGGTTCAGCACTACCCCGAGGCGCTGCGTCCGCTGCCGGGCATCGAATTCCACGTCGAATTCGGGCACCGTCTCCAGCGACTGCTGGGCCGGCGCGTCGTCGATATCGATGCAGCTCGCCTGCCGCTGATCCAGTACCGCATGCTCTTTCACCAGATTGTTGGCCACGGTGTAGAGGTAGGGGACGGGATTTCGGATCGCCTCCTGGTCCTTGAGGCGCAGCATCCGGACATACACCTCTTGCGCCAGATCCGGCGCATCGGCCGGACTGCGGATGCGTCGCCGGAAGAACGCGTTCAGGGCCGTCCGGTGTTCCGCAAACAGCCGCTCAACCAGCGATGGTTTCGGGTCAGCCACAAGCACCGTAACGCATGAGCACTCCCTTCCTACCTGATTAAGAGTCCTCGAGCCTCCATATCGCAACCAGAATTTGCGAGGGCGCCCAGAGCGGTGTACTACGGCCGGCGACAACACCGCCATTGCGAATAAAAAGGTGTTGAAAGAGCCCCTGACGCACTCGTTGTCAGAGAAGGAGAATTTTTCGGTCGAATTACCAGGAGATTGACATGTACACGAAAACAGCCGCCCTGCACGCCCGATGCGCCCTTGCCGCCGCCGCAGTCGCCTGCGCTCTATTGACTGGCATTGCAGTGGCGGATCAAGGGAACGTGATGGTGGGAATTCCCGTGAGCGGTCAGGGCTTGGATCTCAACGATCCCGCTGGCGCCCGAGAACTCTACCAGCGCCTGAACTATGCAGCTTATGTGGCCTGCACGCGTGCCAACCGGGCCGGCCTGGCGCCCTCCCCCGACCCGCGAGGCTGCACAGAAAAAGCACTCGCAACGGCAGTGCTGTCGGCCCATCTGCCGCTACTCACCCAAGCCTATCTGGCGAAGCATACGGTTCGTGAGGCCCTGGCGAACGGGTTCGAACTGCCGGCGCAGATGGCCTCGAAATAGCGACGTCCGTCTGCCAATTGACCCCAGACCGCAGATCCAGAGCGGGGCTGCGCCGGGAGCACCCCCGTTGGGGTGCTCCCACGCGTGCTGCAGGCTGGCTACGCGATTCGCAAGCCCTTACTGTTTGTCGTAAACATCGGTCTCGTGGATCGTGCCGCCCTTGGCCGACTTGTAGGTAGTCGTGAGCGTCAACACCTTGCCTTGGCCGGAAATGGTGCGCGTCGTGTGGCCAACGACTTTGCCGTCCTTTTTCAATTCCGACTTTACGGTCGATCCGTTGACTTTCTTCAATGACAGCGTGTCCCATATGGTCGACCCCGTGAAGGCATCATCCTTGCCGTCATAGGTCAGCATTGCCGACTGCGAGATCGTCGATCCGTCTGCATTGACGCCCGTCACCGTCATCGAGGTGCCGCCCGCCGCCGCCGCGTAGGTACGAGTCAGGGCCTTCGGCACGCGATCAGCAGCGATCGTCGACTTTTCGATATTTAATTTCCAGGTGCCAATAACCGGGTCAGTCGCATTGGCGGCGAATCCAACCGGGATCAGCGCGAAGGCAAGCAACGTGCTCATCGCCAGCGATCGAAACAGCGTCATCATGATTTTGTTCCTTGAGACATTTTTGTTTTGAGGCTCCATTGGCACACGAAGCCGATGCGATCCCCGGCATCATCTGCCGTGCAAGTATGCGCCAGAGGCGCGCCGAGCGGCAACTCGCGAGCTACTGCTTCAAGCCAACCACATCAAGGCTTACCTGCTGCTGTGGGTAGGCTTCCGACGGCGTCGATATAGAAGATCCAGGCATCGTCGTCAAAGGCTTCCTTTAACTTGCTGACATCATTTGCGTTGAATGCATCGATGTAGAGGCTCATGACTCGAACGATCGCGTCGTAGTCATCCGTTCTCGCAGTCAAAGTGATCTCC
>Ga0302314_10003252_pt1 | contig 30082 bp, 24 predicted proteins | sample III_Palsa_N2_3_FD_200533 | JGI IMG/M metagenome (GOLD analysis project Ga0302314, IMG submission 200533) | Peat permafrost microbial communities from Stordalen Mire near Abisko, Sweden - III_Palsa_N2_3 | ecosystem: Environmental > Terrestrial > Soil > Palsa > Peat permafrost | place: Sweden... | reverse complement strand
TACATCAGCTCGACGTAGTCGCGGTAGTAGAGGCCGAGGTCGGCGAGGTCGTAGGAGAAGGCGTGACCGCGGGCGAACAGCTGCTTGAAGGCCGAGAAACACGACGCCATCGGCGCGCGGCGGGCGTCGATGATCGTGGCTTTCGGCAGGATCAGCTGGATCAGACCGATGTGGTGCAGGTTGTTGGGCATCTTGTCGATGAACAGCGGCCGCCCCTGTTTGCGTTGGATGCGGGTGCGCGCGATGTACTCATCGCCGAGCGCGGTGCGGGCGGCCGAGTCGAGGTCGGCGACGGCCTCCGGGTAGCGCGGGCCGGTGGTCCGGGACCCGGGCCGGCCGAGGCGCCGGGCCAGGAAGGCGATGTCGGGCAGCTCCATGGTCCCCTCGACCGCCGAGTGGCTGGCGAGGATCTGTTCGATCAGGGTCGATCCGGCCCGCGGCAGGCCGACGATGAAGATGGGGTCGGGCGCCGATGAACCGCCCTCCGCGCGTTCGGCGAAGAACGCGCTGGTGAAGAGCGCTTTCGACCGCAGCATCTGGTCGTGGCTCTCGGCGTGGTCGTAGGGGCGGTCCCGGCGGCGCAGACGGGAGCCTTCGGCGTAGTGGCGGAAGGACTCGGCGTAGTCGCCGCGATCCTCCAGCGCCTTGCCCAAGGCGTAGTGGACGTGCAGGCGATCTTCGTCCGGGAGCGCGGCCTCGCCCAGCTGTCGGCGCATCTCCCGTTCCTGTTCGGGCGTGAACGGCACGGTCTTGAGGTTGGCGAGACTCCACCAGGTCTCGCCCGTCCCGGGCGCCTGCTCCAGGGAACGATGGTAGGCGGCGACGGCCCGGTCGCCGCGGCCGGCCGTGCGCAACGCGTGGCCATAGCTCAGCCAGACCTTGGGCTGGCCCGGATGTTCGGCCAGGAGCCCTTCGTAGATCTCGATGGCGCGATCGTATTCTCCCACCAATCCTTGGCACGCCGCCATCAGGTTACGGTAGTTCGGCTGGGTGGGCTCGGTGGCCAGCAACCGCTCGAGGTGTGGCAGCGCCTCGGCTCCCTTCTGCTGGCGGTAAAGAACGATGGCGAGGTTGTAGCGCGCCGATGCGAAGCTGGGAGCGAGCTCCAGGGCCCGCGCCAGCAGGAGCTCGGCATCGCCGTAGCGGCCGAGGCGGGTGCCGGCCTCGGCCAGCAGGCGCATCGCCGCCACGTCGGTAGGATGGGCCTTGAGGTGCTCGCGCAGCAGGTGCTCGGCCACCGCCAGCCGGTCATCGCAGAGCGCGTCGGCCGCCGCCATCAGCAGCGGATCGGTGACCGAGGCGCGGATCTGCTCGGCATAGGCGGCGTCGGCGCCGGCCGCATCGCCGCGCGACGTAAGGAGGTCGCCGATCGTGCGCCACGCCTCCGGCAGCTCGCGCTTGAGGGCGACGGCGACGCGCAGCGCCGCCAGGGCGCCGTCGGCGTGGCCGAGATCGGCGAGCACCAGGCCAAGCTCGAGATGGGTTTGGGACGAGCGCGGCTGCGTCCGCGCCAGGGACTCCAGGACCGCACGCGCGCCGGCCGGATCGCCCCGGCGCCGGCGCGCCATGCCGACCAGCAGGACCGCGCGCGGATCGTTCGGCACGACCTTGAGGATCTCCTCGGCCTGGCGCTCCGCCAGCACCGGGCTGGTCAGCAGCAGCTTGGCCGCCCGATCCAGGGCGTCGTTCAGCGTGCCGGTAGGCGTCTCGACCATCTACGCCCTATAGCATGGGCGCCGGGACGCCCAACCAACCTGGAAACCCGCCGGAACCCGCGCGCCTCGTCCGTCGTCCTGGTGGCGCCGATCGGCTACTCCGCGGGGCCGCGGATGGGTTCGGCGTCGAGGATCGGGAGACTTGGCGCGATCGACACCTCGTTGGGCGGGATGGGCAGGTTCGCCAGGCCCTGCTCGCTCAGGGTGGCCAGATTCTGCTCGTGCTTCTTCTGGTCGATTCCATAGAGCAGGAGCACCAGGATCGAAATGACGGCCAGGATCGCGGCCGTCGGCAGGTAGAGCAACGCCAGGTGGCGCATGATCGCCGGATCGACGGAGCCTTGCTGGGCGTGGACCGGGAAGCGGACGGCGGCGAGCATTAGGGTCGCCAGGAACCCGCCCACGGCGACGGACAGTTTGGGGACCAGGTTGTTGGCCGAGAACAGCAGTCCCTCCGAGCGCCGGCCGGTGGCGACCGCCGCGTCCTCGACTACGTCGGCGACCATCGAGCTCAAAAGCACATAGCCCATCATCGCCAGCGCGGCGGCGGCGAACGTGTCGCCGAACAGGATGGCGAATACCCAGGGCGAGCCGTTGGGCGGGAAGATGCCCAGGAGCCGGAACGTCATCGGCGCCAGGCCGATCACCACGGTGAGCATGAACAGCAGGATCATCGCGTACTTCTTGCCGAGCCGCCGCGAGAGCATCGGCGTCAGCATGCTGCCGAAGAAGGCGGCGGGCAGGCCGGCGATCACCAGGAGGCCCCGGGTCTGCGGGCTGAGCTCCCAGAAGTAGAGGTAGAAATAGGTCTGCATCGTATAGGTGATGCCGTTGCCTGTGCCGCCCACCAGGCCGCAGGCCATCATCACCAGCAGCGAGGGATTGGTCAGGGTGCCGACCACCTCCTTGATCTGGTCCTTCAGCCCTTCCGGCTTTCGCGCGGCGAACAGGGTGGGGATCAGCCGGTGGGTGGAAAGGCCCGCCACCAGGACGGCGAGCGTGATGACGATCGCCGCCATCACCCCATACTGCGCGTAGCCTTCCCGGTTGAGGATGCCCAGCGGATGGGTCGCATCGCGGCGCAGGAACACCAGGTAGAGCACCATGGTCATCACCGCGCCGCCGCCGGTGTTGAAGAACCAGCGGTAGCCCATCAGCCTGGTGCGCTCGTGGTATTCCGGCGTCAGCTCCGGCGCGAGCGCGGCGGACGCTGTATCGTACATGCCGGCGAAGAATCGCACGGCGATAAGGATGGCCACGACGAAGACGAAGGTCGCCTGCTTGGGCCAATCCGCCGGCGTGTGCCACAGAAGATAGATACAGATGCCGAGGGGAATGGCGGCGGCGTAGATGAACGGGTGGCGCCGGCCCCAAAGCGTGTTGGTCGCATCGGACCACATGCCGATCAACGGGTCGACCACCGCGTCGAAGATCAGCGAGAGCATGATCGCCAGGCCGACCATCGCCACCGGCAGGCCGATCACCTGGTTAAGATAGACCGTCATCACCCCGGCCGAGAGCGCCGTCCCGGTGACGGTCGTGGCCATCATCCCGAAGCCGTAGCCGAGCTTGGTCACGAAATTGAGCCGCGGGGGCGTGCTCTGGCTTCGGGTCATGCTTTCGCGCCTGAGGGAGCTGGCCGTGGTGGCGGTCAGGACACCAGCAGGGGCGGCTCGGCCAGAGCGAAGCGCTGGGTTGCCGGCAGCACCTTCTGGGCGAACAGCCGCATGCTGGCCTCGGCCTTCTCGACCGGCATCGCGCCGTAGGAGAAGACGGCGACGAACTCGTCGGCGCCCATCATGCTATTGATGTTTTCGAGCTTCTCGAGACAGGTCTTGGGACTCCCCCAGACGTTGTTCGACAGGTAGATCGCCGCGGTGTCCGCGCCTTCCGGCATGGAGGCGCGCATCTTGGCCATCTGGGCGTAGTACTCATAGCCCTTCAGCCCCTGCAGGTGGTCGCCGAGGAACTGGTAGTGACGCAACGCGCTGTCGCCGTATTCGGTGATGTACTGGCGCGCGCCCTCTTCCGCCTCGGCGTCGGTCTCGGCGCAATAGACCCAGCAGACAACCGTCGGCCGTTCGGGTTTCCAGCCGTGCTCCTCGACCCGGATGCGGTTGTATTCGCCGAGTTCGCGCTTGTGGTCGTCCCAGAGGCGCTGCGGGATGAACAGCGGCTTGCAGTTCTCGTGCGCGGCCACCGGCATCGAGGAGGGACTTCCCCAGGCGATATAGAGGTCGTCCAGGAGCCTGCTGTCCGGCCGTGGGCGCGGGCGCAGCGAGGTGCGGCCGATGTGGTGGTACTGGCCCTCGTAGGAGAACCACTCGTCCTTCAGGCAGGCCCGCAGCACGTCGAGCGATTCCTTGAACCGCTCGCGCGATTCCTCCATCGGCACGCGGTGGCCGTTGTACTCGCGGATGCCGAGGCCGCGGCCCAGGCCGACCTTCAGCCGCCGCCCGTTCAGCATGTGGTCCAGCGCCACATATCCCTCGGCGACCATGATCGGATCGTGCCAGGGCAGCACCACCACCATGGTGCCCATGTCGATCTTCTCGGTCGCGCCGGCGAAGTAGGCCAGGAACTGGGTGGGGTTGTTGACCATGGTGTAGGGCGTGAAGTGGTGCTCCACGGTCCACAGCGAATCGAACCCGAGCGGCTCGGTCAGCTTTCCGAGATGGAACTGCTCGCGGTAGATCTGGGCGTCGGGGACGAGTTGCGGCAGGCTTTCCGCCGACGCGCCGGCCTCGGCCGCCTCGAACCGGTCCCAGTCCACATAGTTCTGGGCAAACAGCGACACGCCAACCTTCACGGCATTCCTCCAGTCCACGCCCCGTCGATCCCCACACACACAGGAATCCGGGCGTTGTTATTGTCTTCGACCCGCCGATCCCAACGGGGACAGGCGGCATAGAAATTCCTAAGTCCGCCCGCGTGGGGACGGGCGGAGTAAACTAAGCCGGCGCGGCCTGCGCCCCGCGGATCAGGCGCCCGGGCAGGGCGCCGGTGGACTGGCCCTCGCGGGAGATCACCTGGCCGGCGACGATCGTCGCCTCATAGCCCGCCGCGTCCTGATAGAGCCGCCGCCCGCCGGCCGGCAGATCGTAGCGCACCTTCGGGCTGTTCAAGGTCACGCGGCCGTGGTCGATGACATTGACGTCCGCCTTGCGCTCGACCGACAGTACGCCGCGATCGTTCAGGCCGACGGTCTCCGCCGGATCGCGGGTCAGCGCCTGGACGGCCTGCTCGATCGAGATCCGCGTTCCGTCGCGCTCGCGGGTCCAGTGCTGCAGCACCGTCGTCGGGAAGCTGGAATCGCAGATCATGCCGTAGTGCGCGCCGCCGTCACCGAGGCCGAGCACGCTGTTGGGGTCGTTGATCAGCGACAGGATCGGGTCGAGGTTGCCGTTGCCGTAGTTGGCCAGCGCCAGCAGCAGGAGCGCCCGCCCGTCGTCCTCCATCATCATGTCGTAGGCCAGTTCGGCCGGGTCCATGCCGCGGCGCGCCGCCTGCGCCGCCACCGAGGTCGACGGGTCGGGCTCGTAGTTCGGCGGATCGCCGAGCGGGTAGATGTAGTCGAACCGCCGCCCCAGCCGGGTCAGCGGCAGGAAGGACTCCTGCGCGTCCTCCATCAGCAGCCGGGCGCGGACCATCGGATCGCGCAAGGCCCCGATCCGCTCCTCGAAAGACAGCTTGGCCAGCGGCTGGTAGCTGGGGCACAGGTTGAACGGGTTCACGGTCAGGTCGAAGCCCAGCACCATGCCGATCAGGCGCGGGAAGACCTGGGCGCGGATGCGCGGCCCCTTGGTGTTGGCCTCGGCAAGGTGGGCCATGATGTCGCGCCAGGCTTCCGGATTTTCGTTGGCCTGCGCCATGGTGAAGCTGGCCGGACGACCGCTCATCCGCGTCAGGCGCGAGAGCAGGTCGATCTCGTCCTGCAAGGTGCGGCCGGATGAGCCGAACACCGCCTGCAGGACGCCCTTGCCGGTGTCCTTCAGCGCCATCGCCATGGCCTCGAGCTCGGTCTCCGCCGATTGCCAGGTCGGGATCGGGTTGCCCTGGCCGGTCTTGTGGATGACCAGCCGCGAGGTGGCGAACCCCAGGGCGCCCACGCCGATCGCCTCGCGCACCACCGCCTGCATCTTGGCGAGGTCATCGGCGGTCGCCGGCTCGCGGTCGGCGCCGCGCTGGCCCATCACGTAGACGCGCACCGCCGAGTGCGGAATCTGCGAGGCGAAGTCGATATCGTGAGGGCGCTTTTCGATGGCGTTCATATACTCGGGATAGGTCTCCCAATCCCAGGTCAGCCCCTCGGTCATCACCACCTCGGGGATGTCCTCGACGCCTTCCATGACGCTGACCAGCAGATCGCGGTGCTCGGGCCGGCAGGGCGCGAAGCCGACGCCGCAGTTGCCGCCGACCACGCTGGTGACGCCATGGCTGGACGAGGGCGACAGCCGCTCGGCCCAGACCGCCTGGCCGTCATAGTGGGTGTGGATGTCGACGAAGCCCGGCGTGACGATCTTGCCCTTGGCGTCGATCTCCTCGTCGCCGGAATCAACCACCTTGCCGATCGCGGCGATCCTGCCGTCCTTGATCGCGACGTCCGCCGCGAACGACGCGGCTCCGGTCCCGTCGACCACTTCGCCACCGCGGATGACCATATCGAACCTGCGAGCCATGAGCGTTTCCTCTGGGTTTACGGCGTTTAGTTTGCGCCAATGCACGGCGCGCGCAATCCGAAACTGAAGCCGCGCTTTTTTTTCGAGGTCAACGGTCCGCCGAGCCGGTTGCGCTTAGCGCGTTTCGCGCTCTCCTGTTGACGGGCGTCCCAATGGGGCGTGAAATCTGGATCACAACAGGCGAAATCACAGCCCAGGTCGAGGAGACGTCGATGGACTACGACATCATCGTTCGCAACGGGACGGTCGTGGACGGCACGCGGCTGCCGCGGTACCGGGCCGACGTCGGCATCCGGGGCGGCCGCGTGGTCAAGCTGGGGCGCATTCCCGCGACCGCCACGGCCGAGCGGGTGCTGGATGCCGCGGGCTGCGTGGTCGCCCCCGGCTTCGTCGACCTGCACACCCACTACGACGCCCAGATCCACTGGGATCCCTACTGCACCATATCGGGCTGGCACGGCGTGACCTCAGTGGTGCTCGGCAACTGCGGTTTCGGTTTCGCGCCGGTCAAGCCGGCGGACCGCGACCGCGCCCTGATGATGATGACCCGCACGGAGCAAATTCCCTACGAGTCGATGAAGGAGGGCATGCCCTGGAAATGGGAATCTCTGCCTGAGTGGCTGGACACGCTGGAGAGCCTGCCAAAAGGCGTCAATGTCGTCAGCTACGTGCCGGTCTCCCCGCTGATGGTCTACGTCATGGGCCTCGAGGCGGCCAAATCTCGGCCCGCCACGCCGGCCGAACGGGCCGAGATGCAACGCCTCCTGGGCGAAGCGATGGACGCCGGAGCCTGCGGCTTCTCGCTCCAGCGTTTGGGCGAGCACTCCCTGCAGGCGGATGTCGACGGCACGCCCATGCCGACCGACTGCATGGCCGACGACGACGTCTTGGCCCTGGCCGAAGTGCTGCGCGACCGCGACGAGGGCTTCATCCAGATCACCCAGGCCCAGGGCGGCGATCCAATGTACACGGAGGAAGGCGAGAAGAAGAACCGCGACCGGGCCTTCGTCGAGCGCCTGGCGACCGTCGCCCAGCGCCCCATCCTGCACAATGTCGTCGCCGCGGTCGACGGACGCCCCTGGCTCCATCAGAAGAGCCTCGAGTGGGCGCACAAGTGCAACGAACAGGGGCTGCGCATCTACATCCAGGGCTTCAACGTGCGCGCCTGGTTCAACTTCTCGATGGAGCACTGGAATCTCTACGACTGCAGCCCGGCCTGGAACGCCGCCACCCAGGGCACAATCGCCGAGAAGCTCGAGAAACTGTCGGATCCCGAGGTGCGCGCGCAGATGCGCAAACAGCACCGGATGCTGCGGGCCATCGGCGACACCGTCATGCCCGAGGCCCTGACGGTGGTCGGCGTGCCCGCCGAGGCGCCCGAGCTCGAAAAGTACGTCGGGCGGTTGGTCGGCGACATTGCGAGCGAGGAGGCAAAGCATCCGGCCGACGCCATGCTGGACATCGCCGTGGCCGGCGGCCTGAAGGTCATGTTCCGCTCGGGACTGGCCACCAGCGGCGACGCCGAACTGGTCGGCCCGCTGATGAGCGACCCCTATGTCATCGCCGGCGTGTCCGACGGCGGCGCGCACACCAAGTTCTTCGCCGGCGGCTCCTACACCACCGATTACCTGACGTGGCTGGTGCGCGACACCAAGAAGATCTCGCTCGAGGAAGCCCACTACCACCTGAGCTACCTGCCGGCTCAGGCGGCCGGCTTCACCGACCGCGGGTTCCTGCGGGAGGGCGCCCCCGCCGACATCGTGGTCTACAACCTCGGCGAGCTGAAGCGGACCCCCGAGTGGGAGTTCGAGATCCTCCACGACCTGCCGGCCGGCGAATGGCGGGTGGTGCAGCGGGCCGAAGGCTATCGCTGGACCATCGTCAATGGTGAGATCACCTTCGAGGATGGCCAGTGCACGGGCGCGACTCCGGGCCGGCTCCTGCGCAATCGCCAGGTCGGGCGGCAGACGTTCGCCGTGGCCGCCGAGTAGGCCGCCCGGGGTCCGTGCCTGCGCCCGTTCCGCAGACCCTCCGCGGCCACCCCCGGAGTCGCGACTTCTCGTGGGTCGCGACCCGGACCGCGGGGCTGCGGAGACTGACCCAGGCGCAGGTCGAGGATTTCAACGCTCTCGGATTCGTGCGGCTCGAGAAGGTCTTCTCGGCCGATGATATCGCGGCGGTAACGGCGGCGATCGACCCGCTCGAGCAGGAGACTGAGCGCCGCGTGGTGGAGGAGTTCGGCGGCCGGCATCGGCTCACCACCGCCGGCGTGATCACCTTCACGGCCCACATCGTGAAGCGCTCGGCGGTGCTCAGGGCGTTCGCGGCGCATCCGGCGATCAAGGATATCTGCCACGACCTGGTCGGTGATGATGTCCGCCTCTACTGGGACCAGTCGGTCTACAAGAAGACCGGCAAACCGCAGGAATTTCCCTGGCACCAGGACAACGGCTACACCTACATCGAGCCGCAGCAGTACCTGACGATCTGGATTCCCCTGGTCGATGTCGATGAGAACAACGGCTGCCCGTGGATCGCTCCGCGCATCCATCGTCTGGGTACGCTGGAGCACTGGTTGACCCCGATCGGATTGAAGTGCCTCGAGACCGCGCCGGACGCCGTCGCCGTCCCGGCCAGGGCGGGCGACGCCATCGTCTTTTCCTCGCTGGCGCCGCACCGGACCGGCGCGAACCTCAGGAGCGGTTCGGTGCGCAAGGCCTATATCCTTCAGTATGCGCCCGATGGCGCTATCGCCTATCCGCCCGGAGGCGAGGCGGTGGTCCAGAATGACCCGGACCGGCAGTTCAAGATCCTCGGCCAGGACTGCTGAAGCGACGACGGGACTTATCTTTGTCCGTATACTGCTGTCCCTAGAAAGTCTGCCCGACTCTGATGCCGACGGTGAGCGGCTGGATCGGCACGACGTAGACCGCGGCGGGGACGCCTGGATAGGAGGGCGCACAGATCGCCGTGGTGCAGGGCGTGAAGCGATTGAGCTGGCCGCGGGTGTCGAAAGCGTTCTTGATGAATAGCTCGACCGAATGCCCGCTCTTCTCTCCGCCGACCGCGAAATCGGCGGTGGCGAAGCCCGGCATTCGGCCCAGGTTGGCGATGTCGGCCGTGAACAGCGCCGGCGACGCGCCGGTTTGGAAGGACACGGCCGCCTGGGCGTGGGCGTCCCAGCCCGCGAACTCCCAGGCGTACCGCGCGGTCACGTTGCCCTTGAATTTCGGAATGTAGGGCAGTTGCTCTCCCTTCAGCGCGAGAGCCTGGCTGTTGGGGCAGTTCGGGATCACCAGGCCGGTGGTCTGGTCGGTGCCGCAGAAGTTCGAGGTGAGAGTGGCGTCGTTGTAGGAAGCCCCGGCCGACAGCGTCAACTCGTGCGTGGCCCGCCAGGCGAGGCTGCTCTCGACGCCAAGAATGCGCGCCGAGGGCGCGTTTTCGATAATCGTCAGGCTGTTGGGGCCAAGGAACGCGAACTGGAAGTTGGTGAACTCCTCATCGTAAAGCGCGCCGTTGAAGTTCAACGACCGATCGAGCCAACTGGTCTTCCATCCCACTTCATAGTTGGTCAACGAATCGGCTTGATAGGGGGGGAAGTCGCCGCTGCGGTTGATGCCCCCCGGACGATAGCCGGTCGAATAGGTAAAGTAGACCAGCCTGTCGTCGTCGAACTTGTAGGTCAGGTTCGCCTTGTGGGTCTCGCCCGAGCCGTCCGACGCCGGCTTGTCCAGGTTAACGCACGGCGCGTTGCGGAACGATCTGCCGGGAATGCATTGGGAATCGTTCGGACCCTGGCCCGGTCCATATCCGGTCAGCTCATCATAGTTTGCACTGAAGCCGTAAAACCCGAACAGGGTGTTCTTGTAGTGGTAGCCGCGGATACCGCCGGTGATCGAGATGTGCTTTGTCACGTCGAAAGTCGCCTCGCCGAACGCGGCCTCGTCGCGGTCCACCCGGTCCTCGTCGGTAAGCCAGATGGTGTTCGGCCAGCCGGGAACCGCCAACGTCGGGCTGAACCCCTGGATCTGGTAGTCCTGGATGATCCAGTGGCTCTGGCGCTCCTGGAACAGGCCGACGATGAAGCGGAAGCGGTCGGTGGACGGCGAGGCAAGCCGCAACTCGTTGCTGCCCTTCTCGAAGCGGTCGCGCCCGACGATCTCCTGTTGTGGGGTCGGCAGGGGCGCGCCGTTCTTGTCCTGCCAGAAATAGCCGGATCCATAGGCCTGATCGTAGGCGACTGAATAATCCGTGTAGTCGGTCAGGGCGTCGATCGCCCGGTTGAAGTATCCCCCGGCGTAGGTGAGATCATAGCGGCCGATCTTGCCGTTGATGGTCAGGCCGGCTTGGTACCAGCGGTCATGATCGCTGTCGGGCTGGAAGCGGTTGACCTGCAGGTCTCCCACCGACGGCTCGAAGCCGAAGACGCCCCGGGACCGGCTGTCCTGGGTGACGACCGTCGGCGTGATGGTCCAGTTTTCGTTGAGGTCGATCTTCAGGGCCGCCCGGCCGCCGAAGGTGTCGATGGGGTTGAAGTCGTTCTTCACATAGGGGGCGTTGCTCAGGGTCGCACCTGACGTTGCGAACGGCCGCGTCCCAGGCACATTGTCGATGAAGCCGGCATCGTGCTCGTCGAAGGCGACGATGCGGATCGCCGCGAACGAGCTCAGCGGGACGTTGATGAAGCCTTCGGCCACATAGCCCTGGCTGCCGTGGTCGACAGTGTTCCCCTGCACGTCGATGGCGCCGCTTAGGCCGGCGGTGGAAGGCTTGTTGGTGATGATCCGCAGCGTGCCGGCTTCGGAACTTGCTCCGTAGAGCGTGCCCTGCGGCCCCGGCAGCACCTCGACACGGGCGATGTCGTAGATGTGAACATCGAGGGTGCCGCCGATGGTGGTGATCGGCTGCTCGTCGAGATAGGTGCCGACGCTGGGGAGCGGGCCGGAGTGGTTGCCGTTGCCGCCGTCCGAGACGCCGCGCATGTAGATGATGCTCTCGTTGGGCACGCCGCTGCCCTGGAACTGCACGCTCGGCAGGAACTTCACGTAGTCCTGGAAGTTCGAGATGTTGAGCTGGCTCAGGGTCTTGGTGTCCAGCGCCTGCACGCTCATGGCCACGTGCTGCAGGTTCTCCTCGCGCTTCTGCGCGGTGACGATCACCTCGCCGATCTGGGTCCCGGCGCCTGTCGTGTCGGTCGCCGTGGCCTCCGCGGCTAGCGCGGGCGTGGCGGCCAGCACGGTCGAGGCCATCAGCGCCGCCCAGCCGGCCGGCCGAAGTCCAAGTGCGCCCCTGTTCATGACGGACCCCCGTTTTTGGTCTCGTTGAGGCGTCCTGTGTCCGGCGACACCGAACTGTCGTCAAGCGAGCGACCGATCAAACGCGGCCTGTCGGCCCGATCCGCCCGATATTGCGGCTGTGTGTGATCGCAGAGCCACGGCGGCGGTCAGCCAGCCGCGGACGTCTTGGGCGGTTTTCGCCGTGGAAAAGCCTCGGCGCTCCATCGTATGAGGACTCCGCGCCCCCGCTTCCCGAAGAGGACGCCAGGCGAAGCCTTCCGGTCGAGAAGGCGTAAACCGATGACCAGGAGGATTTCATGAAGGATTTTGCCGGCAGATTCGCCGTGATCACCGGAGGCGGCACGGGCATGGGGCGCGAGCTGGCCAAACAGCTGGTGGCCGAAGGCTGCAACGTCGCCATGTGCGACGTCTCGGCGGCCAACATGGCGGTGAGCAAGAGCCAGTGCGAGACCGACGCGCCGCAGGGGACGCGGGTGACGACCTTCGTCGCCGACGTGTCGGACGAGGCGGCCATGCTGGCGTTCCAGAAGGCGGTCGCCAAAGACCAGGACACCGACAGGATCCACCTGCTGTTCAACAACGCCGGCATCGGCGGCGGCGGTGGCTTCGTGAACGGCGACCGCGAGGGATGGGAGCGCACCTTCGCGATCTGCTGGGGCGGGGTCTACAACGGCTGCCGCGCCTTCCTGCCGATGCTGATGGCGGCGGACGAGGGCCACATCGTCAACACTTCCAGCGTCAACGGCTTCTGGGCCTCGCTCGGCCCGCACACCTCGCACACCGCCTACGCCGCCGCCAAGTTCGCGGTGAAGGGCTTCACCGAGGCGCTGATCACCGACCTGCGGCTGAACGCGCCGCATATCAAGTGCTCGGTGGTGATGCCGGGGCATATCGGCACCGAGATCGTCGCCAACTCGCGCACGATCCTCACCGGCGATGAATCGCAACAGCTCGGCCCCGGCGCCCTCACGCAGGCTCGCGCCCGCATGAAGGCCCAGGGAATGGACGCCGACGCGATCAGCGACGACCAGATCCAGGCCTTCATGGCCGACGCCGCGCGCCGCTTCCGCGACGACGCGCCGACCACCGCCGCGCAGGCGGCTGCCATCATCCTCGACGGGGTCAGGACGGAGCGCTGGCGGATCCTGGTGGGCGACGACGCTCACGCGCTCGACGCCATGGTTCGCGACGATCCGGAGAAAGCCTATGAGCCGGAGTTCTTCACGGCGATGCGTGAAAGGGCGGGCTGGGCGGTCGGCGGCTGAGGGCGGCCGGGAACGCGAACGTCGCCGCGGGCTCGGCGACGCCTGGCGTCCTGTGGCCGCCTCGATCATCGATCTCCCGCAGCATCCAAGCGAGCAGTTCCTGGAACGGCTCATCCATGCGCATCCGACCAGCGGCGAGCTCCCGGGCGACGATGGCGGCCAGAGCCTCGAGGTTCAACGCGTCGCCGTTGTCGCGGATCTCTGCCATGAGGAACGTCATGGTGTCGTTCGCGCGCTGGTACCCCAGCCGCCGCGCGGCGAACGGATCGTGCGCGTCCCGCCGCTCGACCTTGCCCGCCACGACATCATAGAGATGCAGCAGTTTCAGGCGCTGGGCCGGCGTTGGTGCGCCCCACTTCACGAGGCCCTTTATCTTGGCGCGGATATCGTCCCAGGGAAGATTCCGGCCGGCGGCAAGGACGTCGTGGCGCAGAACCTCGATGGCGGTCGACATGCCGGGGTCCGGCTCTGGGCCCGTCTGGGAAGGATCGTTCATAGCGCTTGCCCCGCTTGCGTGACGAATTTGCATAACGCATAGCTTGACCAGAACTAAAAGGGAACGAGAATCTCATGGCCGAACCCCCGCAATTCATCACCGTCGAGACCGCCGACCGCGTCACCACCATCACTCTCAACCGCCCAGCGGTGATGAACGCCATCAATCCGGAGATGCACGCCGAGTTGCAGGCGGCGTTCGACGCGTTTGCCGCCGATCCGGACCAGTTCATTGCCGTCGTGACCGGGGCAGGCGAGCGGGCGTTCTGCGCCGGCAGCGACCTCAAGGTGCTCGACCGCCATGGCCGCTACCCGAAAAACGGCTACGCCGGGCTGATCGAGCGGTACGACCTGGCCAAGCCGGTGATCGCGGCGGTGAACGGCTTGGCGCTGGGCGGCGGGTTCGAGATCGCCCTGGCTTGCGACGTAGTCATCGCCGCCGACACCGCCAGCTTCGGCCTGCCCGAACCGCTGGTCGGAGCCGTGGCGCTGGGGGGCGGCCTTCACCGGCTGCCGCGGCAGATCGGCCTGAAGCAGGCCATGGGCCTGATCCTCTCCTCCCGCCGCGTCAGCGCCGAAGAGGGCTACCGGATGGGCTTCGTCAACGAAGTCGTCCCCGCCGACCGGCTGCAAACGGCGGTCGTCCGCTGGTGCGCCGACATCCTGCGCGCCTCGCCGATGTCCATCCGCGCCTCCAAGGACACCGTCATGCGCGGCCTCGCCGAACCGGACGTCGAGGCGGCGATGCGCGGCCAACCCGCCTATCCCGCCTTCGCCGCCTGGCGAGACAGCGAAGACGCCAAGGAAGGCCCCACCGCCTTCGCCGAAAAGCGCCCGCCGGTATGGAAGGGGCGGTAGATCATGGCTCCCGGTTTATCGGCAGATGACGCAGATGGACGCAGATCGGCTCCACGGCGGCGAAGGTTAGCGGCGCGCAACGCACCCCTTCCCTTATCTGCCCGATCTGCGTCATCTGCGGAAAAATAGACCTTTGGAGGAAACCATGACCGCTCATCACATCCGCTACGCCGTCGACGGCGACGGGATCGCCACCCTGACCATCGACCGGGCCGAGAAGCGCAACGCCATGACCTGGGCCATGCTGGGCGCTTTCCACGAGAGGGTGACCGAGGCGGGGGCGGACGACGCCGTGCGGGTGCTGATCGTCACCGGCGTCCCTGGCGCCTTCTGCGCCGGCACCGACCTGGCCGACCTGGCCGGCACGCCCACCGAGAACCGTGGGTCGCGCGGCGGCGCGCAGGAGCGCGGCAAATGGTGGCCGCTGACTGCCTGCCCCAAGCCGGTGATCGGGGCGATCGACGGCTCGGCGGTCGGCATGGGAGCGGAGTTCACCAGTCAGTGCGACGTGCGGATCGTCACCCCTCGCGCGCGCTTCGCCTGGAACTTCGCCCACCGCGGCCTGGTCCCCGACACGGGGGCCGGCAGCTGGCTGCTGCCGCGGATCATCGGCCCGCACCGCGCCCTGCGCCTGCTCTACAGCGGCGATTTCCTGAGCGCGCAGGAAGCGACGGCGATCGGCTACGCCGCCGAAATGGTCGAACCGGAACAGCTCGCCGACGCCGCCCTCGCCGAGGCGCGGCGCTACCTGAAGTCGTCGCCCTTCTCGATCCGCCACATGAAATCTCTGGTCTGGCAGGGTCTGGAGCGCGACCTCTCCGAGCATATGGCGGCGCACCTCGAGGTCATGGCCGCGTGCTTCAAGTCCGAGGATCACAAGGAAGGGGTGGCCTCGTTCCTGGAGCGCCGACCGGCGAACTTCGTCGGTCGCTGACCTACAGGGGGCTCAGCCGGGACGGCCGGCGGCGGCGTAGATGGCGTCGATGGCGGTCATGTTGCCGATGGCGTCGGCGCCGCCGATGAGGGGGACGGCGCCGTCTCTGAGCACGGCGTACAGGTGATCGAGCTGGGCGGCGTAGGTGGTGGGACCGTCGGTGGGATGCTCGACGGTCTCTCCATCCACGGTGGTGGTGAAGCGGCAGCCCCGCTGCGGGGCCAGAAAGTTCTGGATCTCCAACTGTCCGCGCTTGCCCTCCAGGCGCAGCCACGCCGAGATCTGGGGCGTCGTCATCGAACAGGTGATCCGCGCGGCGACGCCACCTGGAAACGTCAGCTCGGCGGAGAGATCGGCGTCGACGCCGCCCTCGAACACGGCCTTGGCGCTGGTGACGATGGGCTCGCCCTTGAGCAAGGTGCGCAGCGCATGCACCGGGTAGCAGCCGAGGTCCATCAGGCCGCCGCCGCCCTGCTCGGCGCTCCAACGCAGTTCGCCCGGATTTCGGGGGACGTTGATGTTGAACTCGGCGGCTCCGCGCACGAGGGGCCCCAGCACGCTGGCGGCGAGCAGGGCTTCGGCCCGGCGGATGACGTTGTGGAGGCGGTAGTGGAAGGCTTCGAGCAGCACGAGGCCGGCCTTCTCCGCCGCCGCGACCATCGCCCGCGCCTCGCCAGCGTTGCGGGCGAAGGGCTTCTCGCACAGCACGGGCTTCCCCGCTTCGAGGGCGGCGATGCTCCAGGCCATGTGGCCCCTCGGCGGGAGGGCGTTGTAGACCACATCGACGTCGTCGCGACCGACCAGCGCGGCGTAGTCGGCGGCGACGCCGGGGATGCCGTGCTCGGCCGCGTAGGTCGCGGCCCGGTCCCTGTCCCGCGCGCCGACCGCTGAGACCACGAAGCGCCCATCCTCGCGCGCCGGCGCGATCACCGCCCCCCGCGCGATTTTCGACGCCCCCAGCAGGCCGATGCGAATGGGCTCGGTCATCCCCGGCTCCTCCCGAACGATCGGGTCAACCTAGGGGCCGGCCCGGGCGGGCGCCAGGACCTACTTCGGATGGATGCGGGTGATCTTCGAGCCCTTGATGTCGATCCCGGCCATCAGACCCTTGGCGGCGAACGGGAAGGCGTAGACGTCCTGGGTCGCGGTGGTGGTGTCACCCTCGGCGGCTGCGCCCTGGTTGACGACGACCACGCTGGGCCCCGTGCCCAGCGCCCAGCCGCCGCTCTTGTGGATGTAGTTGAGCGCCTTGCCCGTCATGAAGAACAGCGCGTAGCTGAAGGCCTGCCCGCCCGCCTGCAGGCCGAAGGACGCGGCGCTGATGTTGTAGAAGGCGGTCGCCTTGCCGTGCTCCAGGAGGACGCCGTTGCCCGTTTGGGCGCCGACCACGAAGCCGCCTTTGATGATCGTCGGGAACACCAGGATCGCCTTCGCGTCGCGGGCGAAACGTCGCGAACGCGGCGCGGTGGCGTAGAGCTTCGACAACGCCCGGCGACCATCGGCGGAGAGTTGCGCTGCCGAGTCCGCGTGGGCCGCGAGCGGCGCCAGCAGCGAGAGCGCGGCCAGACCAGCGGTCAGGAGGGATCGACGGGAGTGTTTCATGGAGGCGCCTCACGCTGTTTTGTCGCGGAGGCGTCCGGCTGGTCCCCTCCGCACCTGGAGCCGGACCATAGCCGTGACTCCCCTTGAGCCACAAGCCGCGCCTGGCCAAAAGGGGCGCGCCCCCGCGAGGACTTCAATGTATTGGTCTCAAGCGTGGCGTCGATCGGCGCGGAGCTGGCGGGATCACTATGAACGAGGCCTATCGAACAGGGCTCCAGGTCCTCTACGACGGCGAGGTGATGGGCGAGCGACTGCTGCTGGAACTGCACGCGGCGGCGCGCACGCCTCGCGAGGCCACGTGTTTCGCCGCCATCCTGCAGCTCGAGACCGAGACCAAGGCGCGGCTTCGCCCGCTGTTGTTGAAATACGGGATGAGCCTCGCCGAGGCCGCCGACCTGACCGGCATACCCGCGCGGTTGGCGGGCTATGCGAGCCAGGGCTGGCGCGACTACGCCGCCGCCACGGCGGCGCGACTCACCCCGATCGTTGCCGACTACGAAGCCATCGCGGCCCTCGGACCGCGGGACGATCAGCCGATCCTGGACGCGGTGGTCGCCCACGAGGCGGCGTTGGTCGCGTGGGCGCAGGCGGAAGCGGCAGGCGAGACCGATCGGTCGCTGACGCCGATCACCGACCTGCTCTGCTTCCCACCAGATAGACTCTAGGCGATCCGCCTGAGGTCATCTTGTTGCAGCCGGGTGGCGAAGGCGACGATCCTTCGGCCGGCCGCCATCAGCTGCGCCTCTGGCAGGGTCAGGGAAATCCGCACGTGGCCCGCGGCGCTGGGCCCGAAGGCGTCACAGGGGAGGACGGCCACCCCTTCCTCTTCGAGCAGGCGGCGGGCGAACGCGAGTGAGGCAAGCCCGGTCGGACGTACGTCGAGCAGGGCGAACATGCCGCCTTCCGGCGCCGTTAGCCGGCAACCGGGCGCGCCCGCCAGCAACGCCGAGAAGGTGGCCGCGCGGTGGCGGTACGTATCGCGGAGCGCCGCCACCTCGGGGAGGTCGTTCTGCAGCGCCGGAAGCACGCCCTCCTGAAGGAACGGAGGCCCTCCGAACAGCATGCACAGGACGAGGTTGATCATGCGCTCGATCAGCGGCGCGGGCCCGGCGATCCAGCCGAAGCGGAAGCCCGGGATGGCGTGGGACTTGGAGAGGCTGGAGACCACGATCGTCCGATCCGCCATGTCCGTAAGGCTCCAGGCGCTGACGTGCGGCCGGGCATAGGCCATGTCCTCGTAGACCTCGTCCGAGATCAGCCACAGGTCATGGCGCCGGCAGAGACCGGCGATGGCGTCCATCTCCGTCTGGTCGAAGACCGCTCCGGTGGGGTTGTGGGGCGTGTTGATCCAGATCGCCCTAGTCCGGGCCGTGATCGCCCGCTCCATGGCCTCCAGGTCGGGATGGAAGCCGCGGGCGGGATCGAGGGGCACATTGACCATCCGCGCGCCGGTGGCGGCGATCACGGCCGGATAGGTGGCGTAGACGGGCTCGGGCAGGATAACCTCGTCGCCCGCGCCGGCGACGCACTGCAGCGCTCCATAGACGCCGGCCTGGGCGCCCGGCATGACGATGACGTTCGCCGCCGCACACGCCTCGCCCGTCCGCCGCTGGATCCGCGCGGCGATGGCCGCCCGCACCGACGGCAGGCCCGCGTAGGGGGAGTAGCCCTTGCGACCACGCCGCAGGGCGGCGACCGTCCCCTCGACCACCACCTCCGGCGCGGCCTGGTCGGGATCGCCGATGGTCAGGAAGGTGATCTTCCGCCCCGACGCCTGCAATCGCACCGCCTCGTTGTGGACCGTCCAGGCGTCGGCGCCGCTGACGGAGAGCCGATCGGCGAGGGGGGAGAACTTCATCTTGGGCTCTGCCGCGGGCTCTAATCGAGGGTAAACGTCGCATTTAGGGTGGAACGCAGCGGCGGCCAAGCGCGGACGCCGCCGCCGCGCGGGTTTGCCGCCCGGCCCGAGCCGGTCTAGGTCGGGCGCCGGAAACGCCCTCCGGAGACCCGCCATGCGCACCGTCAGCCTTGGACCGCTCAGTGATGTCAGTCGGCTGACCCTCGGCGGCGGCGGGTTGGGCCGGCTGTGGGGCGAGACGACCCTGGACGAGGCGATCGCCACCGTCCACGCGGCCGTGGACACCGGGATAACCTTGATCGACACGGCGCCGATGTATCGCGACTGCGAGCAGGTGATCGGCGAGGCGTTCCAGGGCGCCCTCCCCCCTCACGTCCGGATCACCACCAAATGCCAGCTCGGCGAGCCGCCGCGCGGTGAGGTCGCCGGGCGCCTGGAGGCGTCGCTGGACGCCAGCCTGGCGGTCATGCGCGTGCCGCGCGCCGACCTGTTCTTCCTGCACAGCAACATCCGCCCCGATGAGTACGCCTATGCGCGGCACGACGAACGGCGAGCCGCCTTCGCGACCCCGTGGAGCCTCTACGTCGACGAGGTGGTCCCGGCGATGGAGAGCCTGAAGCGCCGGGGAAGGATCGGCGGTTGGGGAATCACTGGCGTCGGCGTGCCGGCGACGATCCTGCGAGCCCTCGCCCACCAGCCGAAGCCGGACGTCGTGCAGGCCGTGGCCAATCTGCTGGACAGCGCCGGCGGCATGCGCAGCTTCGCCGAGTCGCCGCGACCCCGCGCGATCATCGCTGCCGCCAAGGCGGAGGGGATCGGCGTTCTGGGCATTCGCGCCGTGCAGGCCGGCGCCCTCACCGCCGCTCTCGACCGGACCCTCAAGGACAGCCACCCCGAAGCGGCCGACTGGCGGCGGGCCGCGCCGTTCCGCGCCCTCTGCGCCGAGTTCGGCGTCGATTCCGCCGCCATGGCCCACCGCTATGCGCTTTCGATGGAGGGCGTCGATACGGTGATCCTGGGGGTCAAGAACCGCGACGAGCTAGCCCAGTGCGTCGCAGCCGAGGCGATGGGTCCCCTCCCGACGGACCTGCGCGCGCGGATCGACGGCTTGGGGCTGGCGGAGGCCTGAGGCGGCGCTTGAGAAGGGCGCGGCCCTCGCCGGCCTCAGATCACTTCGAGATAGTCCCGGTCCGGCAAAGGCTGGAACGGCGCGGTCGGCAGGGTCTGGTACCAGTAGGCGACCGAGGCGATGTCGTCCTGCAGCGGCAGGTAGCGGCGGTCCTTGTCGGTGCGCCAGCCAAGCGCCTGGATGGTCACCCTAAGGTCGGTCTCGAAACGGATCGGGTCCATGATGTGCCAGCGATAGAGGCCGAACCGCTGCTGCGAACGATAGACGCCGTCGGGGCGGATCACCTGCGGAAGCCCGGCATAGGGGGTAGTGAACTCGACGTACCCGCTCTTGCGGTCGCGCTCCACGACACCGGGGTCGAAGTCGTAGGCGCCGCAGAAGTAGTCCTCCGTGCCGGTCCCGCAGATGGTCGGGAAGGCGTCGTCGCCGTCGAGGTAGAACTTGATCTCGCCCTCACCCCACCAGCCGGAGTTGTTGACACCCCAGGCCATATAGGTCCCGACGTAGTGACCGCGGCCGGCGATGCCGTCGACGATCGTATAGACCTCCTTGTAGGGCAAAGGGTTCACGCGCCGGAACTGGGCGTGGAAGTAGGCGGCGTCCTCGGGAACCTCGGTCAGGACGTAGTTGATCTGGTAGTAGCAGTAGAGCGCTTCGTCGGCGAGGTTGGTCAGGGTGACGCGGGCGCGGCCCCGGAACGGCATCTCCCAATAGCAGTTGAAGCCGCGGCCGGGATTGACGCAGACGGCCAACGAGGAGACCTGCGCGAACGTCTCCCAGCCGCAGGCGAAGAAGTCGCCGACCGGGCATTCCACCGAGGGGTGCTCCTGGTCGTCCCACCAGATGCGCAGGATCGAGTGCCGCCAGCGGCCGCGCGCCAGCGTCATCCACACCTGCTGGATCGCGCCAGGGCCTTCGATATCGGCCAGCGTGCGCTCCTCGCCGGGCGCGATGACGACGAACGGCGAGACCTTCCACCCCTGCCCCAGCCCCCGCGCCATCTGGGCGGCCGGACCGTCTGTCGACATGCCCCCCGCGCCTTTGTCACCGGTGAAATTCTCCGGCGAGATCGACCGGGACCGGGCGGAAGACAGCCGCGACAGGTTGCCAAGGTGCAACCCCAGGCCGTTGAAAGGGGTCATGGCGTGGCGTCTCCCGCGAACCTCGTTTCCAGCCACGGTGGCAGGGTTTCAGGGAGGCCGTCCAGGGGGCCGGAGGAGAGGAGGAGGATCACTTCGTCTCCCGCCAGGGTCGCCGCAAGCTCGGCGAGGACGGCGCCCTCGCCCTCTACCGGCGTGACCGATATCCCGGCGGAGGCGATACGGGCGGCAATCTGCGCCTGGGTGGACTGCGCCACGCCGGCGCCGTGGCGCGGCGGCGGCAACAGCAGAACACGGGCGACGCCGTCGAACACGGTGTCGTACCAGGCAAGCCCCGCGGGGTCGCGCCAGCTGAATGTGTGGGGCTCGAACACCACCACGCACGGGCGGTAGGGGAAGTGGAGGAGCATGGCCTCGATCGCCGAGCGCGCCTTTTCGTAGGACGAGCCGAAACCCTCGTAGGCGGGGACGCGGGAGGCGGCTGTCTTCTTGTCGAGGCGGCGGGCGACGCCTCGGAAGCGGCGGACGCCCCACTGCAAGGCCTCCACGCCCAGGTCTCCGCGCTCGAGCAGCAGGGCGGCGGCGCCGACGATGTTCTCGATGTTGTGCAGGCCGAGGAGCTCGGTCGCCAGCGGGATGCGGTGGCCGCCGGGGGTGACGAGATCGAAGCGGGTGACCTCGCCGATGGCGAGGTTCTCCGCATAGTAGCCGGGGCATGGCTCACGGCCGTACCAGACCACGCTCCGTCCCTCCACCAGCCGATGCAGGCCTTCGAAGGGGTGGGCGCAGACCAGGAGGGCGTCCCGGGGCAGGCCGGAGATCAGCTCGGCGAAGGGCGCCTCGTAGTCGGCCAGGGTCGGGAACACATTGACGTGGTCGTGGATCAAGGACGTGACCAGCAGCGACTTTGGCGCGTAGAGGGCGAACTTCGAGCGATGGTCGTCCGGACCGACGACGTATTCGTCGCCCTCCATGACGAAGATCGGGTCGCTGCCTGACCGGCCGGTGAGGGGAAGGTCGAGCGGCACCGCGCCGATGAAATAGCCTGGATCACCGCCCGCCTCCGTAAGAATCACCGCAAGCAGGGCGGTCACGGACGACTTGCCGAACGAGCCGGCCACCACCACCGTGTCGCGGCCCGCCGTATGGCTGCCGAGAAGTTCGGGGAAGCTGTAGAGGGGTGTGCCCCGGCGCTTCAGCTCAGCCAGCTCGGGGTTGTGGGCGAGGTCCAGTTTGGCGCTGGATCCGATGACGGCGGCGTCCACTCCGGATGGAAGCTGGGCGGCGTCGAAGCCGACATGGTACGGGATGGCGAGCCGGTCCAGATAGGTGGACACGGGGGGAAACACCCCGTCGTCCGACCCGGACACGGCATGTCCGTCGGTGACCATGATCGACGCCAGCGCGCTCATCCCCGCTCCCGCGATACCGAGGAAATAGAGGTTCACTTCGCGCTGGCCCCCTCCACCCCTTCGCGATCCTGCTCCGCCAAACAGACGCGCCTCACTTCCCGCGCTGGGGGGAGCGAGGCCGAGGGCCAGGAGGGGGGCGGGGACGAAGGCGTCACGGCGCCGGTGTGACACGCCGGGCCAGGTTTGGGAATCCGGAGGGCTTCCCGCCCTTTGCGCGTGGCGCGCGGTCGTTCCTATATTGCCCGGCATGAGCCAGCTCTCCGTCCTCGACCTCTCGCCCATCATCCAGGGGGGCGACGCGGCGCTGTCCCTCCGGTGCAGCCTCGACCTGGCGCGCCACGCCGAGCGGCTGGGTTACAAGCGCTACTGGATGGCCGAGCATCACAACATGCCGGGGATCGCCAGCGCGGCGACCGCCGTGGCCCTGGCCCATATCGGCGGGGGGACCTCGACGATCCGGATCGGGTCGGGAGGCATCATGCTGCCGAACCACGCGCCGCTGATGGTGGCCGAGCAGTTCGGCACCCTCGCGGCGCTGTTTCCAGGGCGGGTGGACCTGGGGCTCGGGCGGGCGCCGGGGACCGACCAGCTCACCGCCCAGGCCCTCCGCCGCCATCTCGCCGGCGGCGCCGACAGCTTCCCGCAGGATGTGGTGGAGTTGCTGCACTATTTCCTGCCGCCGGCGCCCGGTCAGGCCGTGCGCGCCGTTCCCGGGGCCGGGGAGGACGTGGAGGTGTGGATCCTCGGATCCTCGACCTTCGGCGCCCAGCTGGCCGCCATGCTCGGCCTGCCTTATGCCTTCGCGTCGCACTTCGCCCCAGCCGAGCTCGATCGCGCTCTGGCGATCTATCGCGAGCGATTCCAGCCCTCGGAGCGTCTCGCCCGACCGCATGTGATGTGCGGGGTGACGGCGATCGCCGCCGAGACCGACGCGGAAGCCCGGCGCCTGTTCAGCTCGCTCCAGCAGTCGTTCGTCGCCTTGCGCACCGGCCACCCAGGCCCCCTGCCCCCGCCCGTGGACGACATGGAAAACCGCCTCGATCCGCAGGCGAAGTACATGTTGAGTCAGGCGCTATCGGTGGCGGCCGTCGGCTCGCCCTCGACCGTTCAGGCCTCGCTCGCGGCGCTGATCGCGCGCACCAGAGCCGACGAACTGATGGTGACATCGGCGATCTTCGACCACGCCGCGCGGCTGCGCTCGTATGAATTCGTGTCGCAGGCTCATGAAGCGCTTGCCCTGGCCGCCTAGCGCCATTCCGCGCCCCACATGTCCAAAGTGGCACGCTTCCGGCCGTTTCCTGGCCACATTTGAGTGATCCATCGCGCGCCTTCGCCGATCCGGCGGCCCTTGCTGTGCAAGTCAAACAGATGAGTCCCATCCCCGCGGTTCAGAATGCACCACAAGATTCAAAGCCTTGTGGCGCGTTCGGGGCCTCTCGGGTGGGTTCGAGGCGTCTGGTTCGCGCCACGAGGGGGCTCTCAAGAGAATGCTGACCATCGCCGCATGAGACTTGTTTCAACGTTTACGGCCGCCGCCGGAGCCGTGCTCTTGGCTGGCTTGGCCATGGCGCCGGGCACGTCGCGGGCGCAGGCGACATGCCAGGGGGACCCCAGCGACACCAAGCTGCACGTCATCGTGCAAGGCGTCAAAAACGCCGACGGGCTGATGACCGCCACGCTCTACGGCGACGACGCGGACAAATTCCTGAAAGGTGCGGGCGAGCTGAAGGTGTGGCGCGAGCCTGCCAAGACGCCGGTGACCGAGATGTGCGTCTGGCTGCCGGGCCCGGGGACCTACGCCGTCGCCATCTACCACGACGCCAAGCGGGCGATGCGTTTCACGCGTGGGCCGTTCGGGATGCCGAACCAGGCTTACGGATTTTCCCGCAACCCCCACCTGTTCCTGGGGCCCCCGGCCCTGCGGGCGGCGAGCTTTCCGGCCGCCACCGGAGACACGACGGTGTTCATCAACCTGCGCTATCCCTGAGCGGACCGCCCGCTCAAAAGGTCATTGAGAAGGCGCAACGACGACGGTCTGGCCGGGTTGAGGCGTCACCACGACGGTTCTTTCTTCGGTGGTGCCGCAGGCGGCGAGCAAGATCGGCGCGATCAGAGCGGCAAGGATGGCGAGGCGCATGGCGGTTTCCTTAGATCGGTTCCTAAGCAACAGAACCCTCACTGCGACGCTTTGGTTCCCCTCGCGCGCAGCCGTTGGGGCGCACCCGACCTAGAATGCTTTTTCTAGACGCCGGGCTTAGTTGCAGGTGGTGAACCCGATTTGCCGGGTGTAACGCGCCTCAAGGACCCCCCATGACCCACGAAGACAACGCGACCCAGGCGGACGCCGTCCGCCCGGCGCCGGAGCTCGACATCGCCCGCAAGATCTGGCTGGCCGGAGTGGGCGCCTACGACCGCATTTCCGCCGAAGCCCAGGGCGCGGTCGAGAAGCTCGCCTCAAGCGCCAGCGAGACCTTCGACGAGCTGGTCGCCAAGGGTGAGGAAGTCGAGGACCGTGTCCGCAAGTCCCTGGCCGCCTCGCCCAGGGCGGAAAGGATGAACCAGGCGGTGGAGGCCGCGGCCGCCAAGGCCGCCGAACAGCGCGCGACGCTCGAAGCTCGGCTGGCGAAGGTGCGCGAGACGGTGTCAGAAACCCTGGCGCCCTGGAACCTGCCGGCGCTCGGCCAGGCTCTCGACAAGCTTTCCGCCAAGGTCGACGCTCTCAGCGAGGAGGTTGCCGCGCTCAGGGCGGCCGGGAAGGCCGGCCCGGCCCACGCCGCCGACTGATCCCGACGGCCCAACCGGTCAGGGCCGTGCGTAGGCCGCCACCAGGCCCATGATCTGGGCCGCGGCTCGGGCGAGGCGAGCGCGAGGCGGGCCGGGCTCTCCCTCCAGCTCGAGCTCGAGGCCGTGATGGGCGATGGCGGTGGTCAGCACGCGGGCGAGGCCGTCGATGGCTTCGGGCGGCGCATTGATGGCGCCCGCCCTGGCCAACGCTGACAGCATGGCCCGCAGCGCCGTTCGCTGGGAAAGAGCGATTCGGCGCAGGCGGGCGCCTACCTCCGGATAGCGCAGCGCCAGAGCGCCCGCCTCCCTGTGCAGGAAGCGAGCGTCCCAGGCCTCCTCGACGAGAATGTGGACGTGGATCCACAGCGTTTCCAAGGTGGCCGCCCCGTGCCGGCAGTCTCCAACGGCCGCCTCCAGGACGAGGGCCACCTCGTCGTCGTAGGCGCCCGCGAGCACTGTGAGAATCTCCGGCTTGCCCTTGAAGTGATAGTAGAGATGGCCGGGGCTGATCCCCAGCGCGGCCGCGATGTCGACCGCCGAGAGCGCGCCGACGCCTTCCTCGTTGAACAGGGTCCTGGCCGCTTCGAGGATGCGCGCCTTGGTGGCGGAGAGCGGCTGGGTGTCCATGGGGCGTCGGCGGGTCCGGGGGGCCTGATCGCCCTGCTCCAGCGCGATCAGGCGCTGGCCAGCCGGCGGTCGAACTCCGCTTCGACGGCGGCGTAGAGGAGACGATCGTAGCGCACCAAGGGTTCCAGGCTGGCGAGCACCTGCTGGGTGATCGGCACCGGCTCGACTCGCGCGAAGGTCGGGTTCTCGCGGAACAACTCGTCGGTGCGGTGCAGCCAGTCCACCTGCGTCGGCCGCGGCCGTTCGAGCGCACGGCAGACCATGCCGATCGAATCGACCATCCGCTCGCTGACGCCCAGGGCGTCCAGGCCGCGGATGCGCTCGCGGGCGAGGTCGACGGCGGCGGCCAGGGCGCCGTCGTCCATCGCGGCCGAGGGATCTTCGTCATGGGAGGTCCCGAACGTCCGCAGATAGGCGTTGTTGGTGCGGGCCGAGCTCAGGAGCGCGGGCTGCTCGAAGAAGCGGTCCGGCGGCAGGGCGTGGGCGAGCGCCACGAACTCGTTGTCGGCCCGCGCCTCTCGCGGGTGGGCGCGGTGGAAGCGATAGAACGAGATAAGTCGTCGCACGGGATCGCGAAACATCGACAGCCGGATAACCCTGGACGCAGGTATCATCTGACTGGCCCGGTAGTCGAAGTGCCCTGAGATGGCGTCGTAACGGCCGATCTCGTCGATCGTCATCCCCATCAGGTCGCTCGTGTGGGCGGGCGTCAGGCGATCGGCCGGGAAGTAGCCCTCGAGCACCCGGTGAAGCGTTGTGCCGGCGGTCTTTTCGACGTGAATGAAGCACGCCACGGCGCGCTCAAATCGAGGGCGTCCGGGTGGGCCGCCATTGGCCATCAGGCCTTTGAGGAACTTCCGCCCCTCCGGGCTCTCGACGAGTGTGCGGCGAAACTCGGCGAAACTGCAAGGCCGGTAGAGCCGATAGATTTCCGCAGACTCCGGCTCCCTCCCCAGGAGGAACCGGTACCCCAATCTGATTTCGGTATCCGAGATCGGCATTTTGCCGATGATGCCCCGCCGACCACAGTCCGTCACACAAAAACAGCGGCGAGACGAAGAAGGGCGCCGACCGCCCGGTCGCGGCCCGTCTTGAAGGCTAGGCCGCCTGGGCGGTGAACTGCAGCTTCGCCAGCTTGGCGTAGAGGCCGCCGCGGGCGAGGAGTTCGGCGTGGACGCCAACATCCACGACGCGGCCGGCGTCCATCACCACGATGCGGTCCGCCTCCAGAACCGTCGCCAGCCGATGGGCGATCACCAGGGTGGTGCGGCCTTGCATGGCCTTGTGCAGGGCCTGCTGGACAAGGCGCTCGTTCTCGGCGTCCAGGGCGCTGGTAGCCTCGTCGAGCAACAGGATGGGCGCTCGGCGGATCAAGGCCCGCGCGATGGCCAGGCGCTGGCGCTGACCGCCGGAGAGGGTCTTGGCGTGCTCGCCGACCGCGGTCTCGAAACCGTGGGGAAGTGCGGTGATGAAGCCTTCGGCCTGGGCGGCCAGGGCGGCGGCGCGGACATCCGCCTCGGTGGCGGCCGGATTGCCGAAGCGGATATTGTCGGCCGCCGAGCCTGAAAACAGCGGGGCCTCCTGCGAGACCAGCGCCATGCGGGCGCGCACCTGGACCGGATCGGCCAGGCGCAGGTCGACACCGTCGATGCGCACCGTCCCGGCGTCCGGGTCATAGAAGCGCAGCAACAGCCGCAGCACGGTGCTCTTGCCGGCGCCGGATGGGCCGACCAGGGCGACGCGCTCGCCGGGTCTCGCCGTAAGCGTGAACCCGCTGAGCGCCGGCGGCCCGGCCCGGCCCGGGTAGGCGAAGCGGACGTTCTCGAAGACGACCTCGCCGCGGGGCGGCGCCGGCAGCGGCCAGGGCCGCGCAGGAGCCCGGATAACCGTCGCGGTGTCCAGCATGGCCACGATCCGCTCCGCGGCGCCGGAGGCTTTCTGGATCTGACCCCACACTTCAGACAGGTCCTTGACCGCGTTGGCGGCCAGGAAAGCCAGCCCTAGCAGCTGGAAGAGCGCCCCTGGCGTCAAGGTATGGTCGACGATCACTGCGACGGCGGAGTGGAACAGAAGGGCCAGCATCCCCCCAAAGATCATCGTGATCATCAGGAAAGACAGCAGACCACGCGCGCGAATTTGGGCCCGAGACGCCTCGAAGGCGCCCTCTATCGCGGCGTTGAAGCGGCCCGCGACGGCGTCTTCCTGGCCGAACGCTTGGACGGTGTCTATGGCGCCCAGCCCTTCTCCGGCGTAGCCGACCGCCTGGGCGAAGCGGTCCTGGGCCCGGGCCGACAGGGCCTGCAGTCGCCGGCTCATGATCAGCATCGGCGTCAGGAGGACCGGGATCAGCATCAGCACCAACAGCGTGAAGTCGGGGCTGACCACCACCATCAGCACCAGGGCGCCCGTGAGAGTGACGAGGTTGCGCACCGCCACCGGGATGACGTTGCCGACGATCGCTTCTACGATCGACATGTCGCTGGTCAGCCTGGAGAGCACCTCACCGGTGCGCAGGTTCACGAAATGGCCGAGGTCCAGCCCCAGAACATGGCGGAAGACCTGTTTGCGAAGGTCGGCCACCACCCGCTCGCCGAGTTTGTAAAGGAAGTAGAGCCGCAGGCCGGTAGCTACGGCCAGCACGACCGCGACTGCGCCGGCCAACAGGAAGATCCGCAGCAGATGGGTCCTGTCGTGCACGGCAAAGCCGCCATCGATGACCCAGCGCGCGCCGGCGGTCAGGGCCAGGATGGCGCCTGACGAGATCAGCATGAACATCATGCCGAGGACCGCGTCCGCGGGGTGGGCGCGCACGAGCGGCGTCAGGCGCAGCAGCGGGGCAAGGTCGCGGCCTCTGTCGCGCCGCCACGCCTGCTGCAGACTGATCACCGGCGTCGCCGCAACCGGAGGCGCCCCCATCGTTGGCTTGCCAATCGGCGATGTTTGGGGCGGCCCCGCTTGGTTCATCGACACCCTGTCCAATGGAGAGCACCCGGTCTAAAGGACGCTGGCCTCTCATGCGCGGCCCACTCGTCGAATGCGCCAAGTTTGGCCACAGGCTCGACGCGTAGCGTCCCTATCGACTATCAGGTCCGAAGGGATTGTCGATGATGGCGCGTCATCGCGACGCGCTGCATGATGACGAAACCCGCCACTTACGGAAAGCCCTTCATTGGACCGCCCATCTTGACCCCTACCCCCACCGCCCCAAACCGGACGATCCGAAAAGGGGATTTTGCCACCATAGCCCAGGCCCTGGATCACGCAGCGGACCAGCCGACGGGGATCAATATCCATTCCCTGCGCGGCGAGTTGGTCGAGGTCCTGCCCTACGCGCTGTTACGCGACCAGGCGCGGGCGCTGGCGGGCCGACTGCTGGCGCTCGGTCTCGCGCCGGGCGATCGGGTGGCGATCGCCGCCGACAGTGACGGCGATTTCATGCGCGCCTTCTTTGCCTGCCAGTACGCCGGTCTGGCGCCGGCGCCCGTGCCCCTGCCCGCGCCGTTTGGGGGCAAGGAGACCTACGTGGAGCACATACGGCGGATGATCCTCTCCGCTGGCGCCCGCGCCGCCTTCGCGCCCCCCGCGCTCGCGCCCTGGTTCGCCCAGGCCGCCGAAGGATTGACTTGCCGAGCGACATCCGGCGAGGGACCGAGCCTGCTGTTCAGCGGCGCCCTTGCGGACCTGCCCGACGCCAGTCCCGAACGCCTGCCGCCGACCGATCCCGAAGGCCTGTGCTACCTTCAGTTCTCCTCCGGCAGCACGCGAATCCCGATCGGCGTCGCCGTCACGCAGGCGGCCTTGATGGCCAATCTGGTCGCGGTCGGCGGCTCCGGCGGCCTCGATGTCAACGCCGCCGACCGCACCGTCAGCTGGCTGCCGCTCTATCACGACATGGGCCTTGTCGGGATGCTGTTGAACAGCTTGGCTTTCCAGGTGTCGGTGGACCTCTTGCCGACGGGGGCGTTCGTGCGTCGTCCCGGCCTCTGGCTCGACCTGATGTCCCGACGCGGCGGCAGCATTTCCTACGCCCCCACGTTCGGCTACGAGCTGGCCGCGCGTCGCGCCAGCGCGACGAACCTGGCGGACCTCGACCTGTCGGCATGGCGCGTGGCCGGGCTGGGAGGCGATATGATCCGCCCCGAACCCCTGCGTGCTTTTGCCGCGGCCTACGAGCCCGCGGGCTTTGATTCCAGAGCTTTCACCGCCAGCTACGGCATGGCCGAGGCGACGCTCGCCCTCACGCTCAGTCCACTTGGCCAGGGTCTGAGAACCGATCTGGCCGACGTGGACGACCTGGAGCGACGCGGCCGCGCCGTCCCGCCTGCCC
>Ga0302314_10003250_pt1 | contig 30083 bp, 30 predicted proteins | sample III_Palsa_N2_3_FD_200533 | JGI IMG/M metagenome (GOLD analysis project Ga0302314, IMG submission 200533) | Peat permafrost microbial communities from Stordalen Mire near Abisko, Sweden - III_Palsa_N2_3 | ecosystem: Environmental > Terrestrial > Soil > Palsa > Peat permafrost | place: Sweden... | reverse complement strand
ACCCCGGGCGTGTTCCGGGTCGCTCAGCTTCAGGTAGAGGTCGTGCAGTCGGAAGAGGAGGGCTGCCTCGTCCTGCCCGGGGTACTTCTGCACCAGCGTCTCCAGCCGCCCCACCGCGCCGGCCAGGTGGCCACGCTTCTCGTAGAAGTCGGCGACGTACAGCTCGTGCTGGGCCAGCTTCGTCCGCGCCACCTCGCCAAACTTCGCCGCGTCGGCGGCATACGGGGAGGAGGGATACGTTTTGACGAAGGCCGTCAGCGAGTCGAAGGCGCCCTTCACATTCGTCTGCTCTCGCTCCTCGGAGGGCGGAAGGATGAAGAAGCCGCTCGGCATGTCCCGGTAGTACGTCAACGCCGCATGGTAGGCGGCGTAGTCGACCTTGAAGTAGGAGGGGTGCAGCTTGACGAAGGTGGTGTAGCGGTCACGGGCCTCCGTCCAGAGCTCGCGCTCGAAGCTGACGTCTGCCAGCCGTAGCTCCGCCTCACGCGAGGCGTCGACGAAGGGGTACTTCGTCTTCACGTACTCGAAGTACCTCTCCGAAAGCGCGTACTGCTTGTCGGCCAGGGCGTCGTTGCCGCGCTTCATGTTGAGGGCGGCGTCGCTCGCGTACACCGGCGTGGGCCCGCCGGTTTGCACCGTGCCGCAGGCGGAAAGCAGGGCAACAAGACAGAGGCGTGAGAGGCGGCGGGCCATCGAAGGGGGGCACCCTAGCCCTGGGAAGCCGGAAAGTTCCAGCCTCGCCGAGGGGAGAAGCCCGGTTGTGGACGGCCCGTCGGCTGGGCCACGAGGGACCCCAGCGGCGCCGCTAGAAGCGCTCGATGGTGAAGTCGTCCTCGCCACCGGCCGCAGCCTGGGGCTGCGGGGTGGCCGCCCGCGGCGTCTGGGGGGGCGGCGAGGCGGCCCGCGGCGGCGTGGGGAGGGGTTGCGGCGGCGGGCGGGGGACTGCCGCCGGACGCGGGCTGGCCGCGGGCGGGGCCGCGCCGGTGGTGGGCGCTCCCCGCTGGGCGAAGGCGACGGAGCCCGGCGCGCTGGCGCCGTCGTTGCGGCCCTCGAAGTCGTCCCACTTGCTGTCCCCGGTGGCGCTGATGCCGCTGAAGCGGAGCGCGAAGTCGTCCGGGTTGGACGCCTGGCGGTAGGCCTCGTCGTAGGTGATGAGTCCCTGCCGCACGAGCTGCATCAGCGACTGGTCGAACGTCTGCGTGCCATACGTCTGGTGGCCCTGGGCGATGGCGTCGTTGATTTCCTTGGTGCGGTCCTTGTCCTCGATGAGCTCGCGCACGCGGGCGGTGGCCTTGAGAATCTCCACCGCGGCCACCCGGCCCTTCCCATCGGCCCTCGGGACGAGGCGCTGGGAGATGACGGCCTTGAGGACGGAGCCGAGCTGCAGCCGCACCTGCTTCTGCTGGTAGGGCGGAAACACCGAGACAATCCGGTTGATGGTCTCGGTAGCGTCCAGGGTGTGCAGGGTGGACATGACGAGGTGGCCGGTCTCGGCGGCGGTGAGCGCGGTCTCGATGGTCTCCAGGTCGCGCATTTCGCCCACCAGGATGACGTCCGGGTCCTGGCGGAGGGCGCTCTTGAGCGCCTGGCTGAAGGACATGGTGTCCACGCCCACCTCGCGCTGGTTGACGATGGAGCGCTTGTCCCGGATGAGGAACTCGATGGGGTCCTCGATGGTCATGATGTGATTCGTCTCGTTGGCGTTGATGTGGTCAATCATCGCCGCCAGCGTGGTGCTCTTGCCCGAACCGGTGGTGCCCGTCACCAGTACCAGCCCACGTTCATCGAGAGAGATTTTCTCGAGAACCGGCGGGAGCATCAGGTCCTTGATGGTCATCACCTTGAAAGGGATGACGCGAAGCACCGCTCCCACCGTCCCGCGCTGCTGAAAGACGTTGACGCGGAACCGCCCCAGCCCGGGAACGCCGTAGGCCAGGTCGACCTCGTTGCTCGCCTTGAAGCGCTCGCGCTGGTACTCGTTCATGATTCCGAACGCCATGCGGGCCACTTCCTCGGGCGGAAGCCGCTTGCCGTCCTTGAGGGGCACCAGCGAGCCGTCCACGCGAAACATCGGCGGCAGGCCCGCCTTGAGGTGGATGTCGGAGGCGCCACCCCGCAGAGCAATCTGCAGAATCTCGTTCAGTTCCATCGGGACCGGGCGAGCCTACCACCTGGGTCTCGGGAAGGTCAGGCCGACGACCGGCGGCACACCCAGGGCGGAGACTGTGGGAGAAGCGCGGTGGATCAGCGCTTGCTGAACTGGAACCGGCGGCGAGCGCCCGGCTGTCCGTACTTCTTGCGTTCCACGACGCGTGCGTCGCGGGTGAGAAAGCCGGCCTTCTTGAGCGGGGCCCGGAACTCGGGGTTGAACTCGCAGAGCGCCCGAGCCAGCCCGTGGCGGATGGCGCCGGCCTGGCCGGACAGTCCGCCGCCGCGCACGTTGACGGTGATGTCCACCTTGCCCAGCTGCTCGAGCACCTGGAGCGGCTGGTGGAGAATCATCTTCGACGTCTCGCGGCCGAAGTACTCGTCGATGGGCCGGTCGTTGATGATGACCACGCCCGTGCCTTCCTTCAGCCAGACCCGGGCGGTGGACTCCTTGCGGCGTCCGGTGGCGTAAAACCCCTTCTCTTGGTGAATGGGCATCTTCAGGCCTCGACCTGGCGGGGCTCTGGTTTCTGGGCCACGTGGGGGTGGGTGTCGCCCGCGTAGACGCGGAGCTTGGTCATCATCTGTCGGCCGAGCGCGTTGCGCGGCAGCATTCTCCGGACGGCGTTGATGACGACGTCCTCCGGGTGGCGCGCCCGAAGGGCGGCAAGGTTGGTGGTCTTCAGCGCGCCCGGGAAGCCGGCCCGCGGGTGGCGGTAGTACAGCTTCTTGAGCTCCTTGGTGCCGGTGACCTTCACCTTCGCCGCATTGATGACGATGACGTGGTCCCCGGTGTCCAAGGAGGGGGTGTAGATGGCCTTGTGCTTGCCCTTGAGGAGGGTAGCAATCTGGCTCGCCGCGCGGCCGAGCACCTTGTCGGCCACGTCCACGACGTGCCAGGCCCGCTTCACATCAACGGGCCGAGCGCTGTAGGTCCTGTGCGACATCGAACGACACTCCGGGGGCAACCCCGCGAAACGCGCGGGAAAAAGGCTGCCCATCTAGAGGGAGCGGCCCCACAAGTCAAGCGGACCGCGGTTCCTCGGCCCCGGTGGCACCGCTTGCACGGAATTGTTCCCGCAGGCGGGCAAACACCGTGGGCTGTGCCGGCCCGGGCGGCACCGGGACGGGCAGTGTCATGTCCAGCACCACCACCCCCTCCTTCGGGAGGTCCTGGAGGAAGCGGGAGGGCGTGCGAGGCACCTCGCGGCCCCGCCGTGCGCGCGTGCTGGCCCGGGTGAGGATGAGCTCGTCCTTGGCCCGGGTGAAGCCGACGTAGGCCAGTCGCCGCTCCTCGTCGAGGTTGGGGGGCTGTCCCTGCATGCCGGCGTGGGGCAGAAGCCCCTCCTCGAGGCCCACCAGGAAGACGACCTTGAATTCGAGGCCCTTCGCCGCGTGAAGCGTCATGAGCGCCACCCGGCCGTGCTGCGGGGCCTGCTCCTCCTCGCGGGCATCCAGCGAGAGGCGGTTGAGCCAGCCCAGGAGGTCCGCCTTCCTCCCCTCGCGGCCCTGGTAGGCCTCGAGGGAGGCCAATACCCCCTCCACGCTGCGCATCCGCGCCTGGGCCACCTGCGCGTCCCTGGCGCCGGCCCGGCTGTCCTCGGCGAAGCCAATCTCCAGAAGCAGCGAGCGGGCCACCTGTCCCAGGGGCTCGCTTCGCAGCCGCTCGCGCATGCGGGCCACCAGCTGCGAGAAGCCCTGCACGCGCGCCGCCGCCCCCGGGGCCAGGCCCTCCACCCCCTCGGCGGCGTCCAGCGTCTCCTGCACCCCGAGGCCGCGGCTCCGGCCGTGCTCGAGGAGACGCTCCATGGTGGCATCGCCGATGCCGCGGGCCGGCACGTTGACGATGCGGAGCAGCGACACCTCGTCCTTCGGGTTGGCCAGGACTTTGAGGTAGGCCACCACGTCCTTCACCTCGCGCTGCTGGAAAAACTCCGTCCCGCCCACCACCTCGAAGGGCAATGTCCGGGCGCGGAAGCTCTCCTCCAGAGGGCGGGATTGCCCATTCGTCCGGTAGAGGACCGCCACCTCCGCGGGCTTGAGGCCCTCGCCGAGCCGCCGCTCCACGCCCCGGGCCACCCACATCGCCTCGTCCTCCTCGGAGGGAAGCACCACCACCTGCACCGGAAGGCCAGAAGGCCTCTCCGCAGAGAGTCGCTTCGGGCGGCGGCCGGGAAGCGGCGAGATGACGGCACTGGCCGCGGCCAGCACCTGGGCCGCCGAGCGGTAGTTGCGGCCCAGCACCACCTCGCGCGTCCCGGGGAAGCTCTCCTGGAAGTCGAGGATGTTGCGCACCTCCGCTCCGCGCCAGGAGTAGATGCACTGGTCGTCGTCCCCCACCGCGCAGATGTCCTTCCGGCTTCCGGCCAGAAGGCGCACCAGGTCGAACTGCGGCCGGTTGGTGTCCTGAAACTCGTCCACGAGCAGCGTTGCGAAGCGACGCTGCCAGCGTGCGAGGACCTCGGGGTGCTCTCCGAAGAGCCGGAGCGGCAGGAGGATGAGGTCATCGAAGTCCACCGCGCCCTGGGCGCGGAGCGCCCGCTGGTAGAGCGGAAAGAGCTCCGCGGCGATGGCGTCGTACTCGTCGCCCTCCCCTTCCGGGACGGCCTTCGGGGCGCGGCCCGCATTCTTCGCCCGGGAAATGGCGGCCACCACCCGCCAGGCGTCGAGGCGGCGGTCATCCACGCTGGTGGAGCGCAGGAGTCGGCGGACGAGCGCCACCTGGTCGCCACCGTCCGCCACCGCGAAGCGCTTCGGCCAGCCGAGCCGGAAGAGCTCCTTGCGCGCCACCTCTGCGCCAAGGGCGTGAAAGGTGGACACCCAGACGCCTGCTGCGGCCGGACCTGCCAGCCGGACAAGCCGCGCCTTCATCTCCGCGGCCGCCTTGTTGGTGAAGGTGACGCAGAGGATGGAGTCGGCTTTGGCCCCCTTCTCGATGAGCCAGGCGATGCGGTGGACGATGACGCGCGTCTTCCCGCTGCCCGCGCCGGCCAGCACCAGGAGCGGCCCCCTGGGGGCGGTGACCGCTTCGCGCTGTGCCGGGTTGAGCTGGGAGAGGTCCATTTCTGTTTTTTCGCGGGACCGGACGCATAGCGCGAAGCGGTGACTTCGCGACGGACGGTGCTAACCTCGCCCTCCGTGCGCACCGACCCCCGGGCTGCCAAGAGCCCGCTCGTGAAGGACGAGGCCCTCGAGGCTCGGGCCGCCATCCAAGCGCTCGGGCGGCGCGAATTCCTCGAGCGACTGGCGGGCCTGGTGCGTGCCGCGGGCTCCGACGCGGCCAACCCCGGCTCCTACGGGTGCACGGACTGCGAGCGGTGCGCCGACTGCATGTTCTGCAAGGGTTGCGACGGCTGTCACCAGTGCACCCACTGCACCCGCTGCGAGCTCTGCAACAACTGCAGCCACTGCGTGGACAGCAAGAATTGTCACGCGTGCGCCTACTGCCTGAAGAGCGAGAACTGCAGCGCCAGCGCCTACCTCGTCATGTCGCGCAACCTGGCGGACTGCACCTACTGCTTTGGCTGCGTGGGGCTCTCGCGCAAGGACTTCCACATCCTCAACGTCCCCTTTGGCCGGACGGAGTACTTCGCCATCACCAAGCGCCTCCGCTCCGAGCTCGACCTGCCGCGCTAGTCACCTCGTCCCGGGCGCCTCGGAAAGGCCAAGGAGCGCGCGGGCCAGTAGGAAGGCACGGCCCGTCTCCCCGAAGCGCTCCCTGGCCGCCTCGAGGTGAAGGACAGCCAAGCGCGCATCGCCCTCGGCCTCGGCGCTCCGGCCGAGGACGAGCAAGAGGTAGCCCTCCCGCACCTCCTCATCGAGCGCACGGGCAAGCGGCATGGCCTCCTGGGCCAGGAGAGCCGCCTCGGCGTGCGCGCCGGCGACGGAGGCCAGGAGCGCGCTGCTGGTGAGGCCAGACAGGCGGGCCACGCACGACGTCGGCACGAGGCCGAGAAGCCACCGCAGCTGCTGCCGGCCTTCAGAGAGCTCGCCCGACTCGACGTAGTAGCGCCACAGCGCCGCGGCCAGGCCGAGCCCACGTTCCGGGTCATTCTCCGCGGCCCAGTCGAGGGCCTCGCCCAGGACTGGCCCGAGGGCGCCGAGCCGTGCGACGTAGGCCAGGCCCTCCTCGCCGAGAAGCGCCTCCTCGGCAGTGGACGAGAGGCAGAGGACGTCCTCCACCCCCGGCGGGGCGGACGGCATGGCCTCTTTTGGCCTCAGCGGTTCCACCCGCGGGGGCCCTCGGCTGGCGCCTGGCAGACGCCTCCACGCTGCCCGTCAGGACGAGCCATGCACGTGAGGAGGCCGGGGCACACCCCGCTGCAGAGGAGCTCGCAGGTGGAGGGCTCGTTGGCCTCGGCGCCGGGCACGCAGCTCAGCGGCTCGACGCAGCCTCCCTGGGCGGGACAGGGCGCGTGCAGCTGGGTGTCGGCCACGGTGCCCGGCGCCACCGGAGACGGTGCGGCGCAGCCAAGCAAGAGGGCGAAGACACCCAAAAGCGCCAAGGAAAGCCTTCCCATGCTGGCGTCATCCTCCCTCGGAAAGAAGGCCCGCGCCTCTTACAGCGCCCGCACGAAGAAGGCCTTGAGGTACTCCGTCTCCGGAAGGCCGCCCAGGGCGGGATGGTCCGGGCCCGGGCCGCGGCGCTCGAGCACCTGGATGGGGCGGCGCACGTCCTCGGCCGCGCCGAGCAGCATCTCCTCGAAGGCCTGGACGGAGACCTTCCCCGAGCAGGAGCAGGTGACGAGCAACCCGTCCTTCTGCAAGAGGCGCAGCGCCCGCACGTTGAGCTCGCGGTAGGCGCGCATCGCGGCATCCGGGCCCTTCGTCCGCTTGGCGAGCCCGGGCGGGTCGAGCACCACCGTGTCGAAGCGCTCCCCGGCACGGTCGAAGTCATGCAGCACGTCGAAGGCGTTGGCCGTCTCCACCCGCACCTGCCGGCGTCCGTTTCGGGCCGCATTCTCCCTGAGCCGCTCGGCCGCCACAGCATCCTGCTCCACCGCCAGCACCTCCTCGGAGCGCGCGGCCAGCGCCAGCGCAAACCCGCCATGGTAGCTGAAGCAGTCCAGCGTCCGGCCTCCCCCCAGCTTTCCGGCCAGGAGGTGGTTGTCCACCTGGTCGAGAAAGCTGCCCGTCTTCATGTCGTGCAGGACGTCCACCCGGAAGGAATTGTCGCCCTCCCGGACGTCCACCACCGTGTCGCCGGTGCCGTGCAGCGAGCGGACTTCGCGGACAAGCCCCTCGAAGTCCCGGCCGCTCCCGTCGTCGCGCGCCACCACCCGCGTCGCGCCGGTGAGCTCGACGAGAAGCCGCGCCAGGAGCGCCTCGCGCGCGTCCATGCCCTCGGAGAGGGACTGGAGCACGAGGCAGCCCTGGTAGCGGTCCACGAGAAGGCCCGGCAGGAGGTCCGACTCGGCGTGCACCAGGCGCAGCGCGTCCCTTTGGCCGAGCGCGGCCCTCCTCTGGAGGGAGGCCTCGAGGCGCCTCTTGAAGAAGGCGTCGTCGACGCGCTCCTCCTCGGGAGGCCGGCGGGTGAGGAGCCTCAAGGCCAGTGGCGAGGTCCGGGCATAGAAGGCCTGGCCAATGAAGTTTCCGCCCTGGTCCACCACATTCACCACCGCGCCAGGCGCGTCGGCGGAGGGGGACTCGAGCACGTCGGTGCGCCAGCACCACGGCCGCAGGTGCCGGAAGGCGCGGGCGGCTTTGACGGAGACGACGGCCCTATTCGAGCCCACGGGCGGCGAGCTCCATGTCGTCCTCGCCCCGGAGGTGGCCCACCTCGTGGAGCAGCGTGACGCGGACCTGTTCCAGGAGCTCCTCCTTGGTGATGACGGCCCGGGCCAGGTTCCGACGGTAGAGCACCACCGAGCGACAGGGGCCCTTCTCGTCTGAAGGGCAGGGCTCGCTCAGCGACGGCCCGCGAAACAGGCCGAGGATGGTGGGTGAGAGCGGCGGCTCGCCGTCGCGCAAGTCCTCGTCCCTTGGAATCTCCTCCGTCGTCACCGGCACGCCGTGGAGGTCCTTCTGCATGTCCTTGGGCAACGCCTTCACCGCGCTGGCCACCGCCTCGCGAAACTCGCTCTCCGAGAGGAGGACGGGCGGGGGAAAGTCCTCCGGGGCGAGCTCCTGCGCCTTCTTGAAGCTGGCCTCGGCGTCTGCCCACTTCTGTTCGCGCTCGAGCAACAGGCCCAGGTGCTGAAAGGCGTGCGGGCCGTGCTCGGCGTCATCGCGCAGGGCGAGGAAGGCCGTGCGGGCCTCGTCGAAGCGGCAGAGCTCGAAGAGGGCCACCGCGCGCTCGTAGGCCACGTCCGTGTCGCCCTCGAGGACGTGGCCGGCCTCCTCGGCCCTTTCCAGGGCCAGCGTCGCCTCGCCCAAGTCATTGGCGGCCATCGCCGACAAGAGGGCGAACTCCGCCGTCAGTTGCTCGTCATTGCCGTCCGAGGCCAGCTGCCGGCCTCGCTCCGAGTAGAGAAAGGCCAGCTCGTCGTTCTCCCGGGTGGAGGGGAGGCTCACGCCGTAGAGGTGCGCCGCGCCGAGGAGGGCGTCCAGGTGGTCCGGGTCGAGGGCCAGCGCCCGGGCGTAGGCCAGCCGGGCGTCGTCGAAGCGCCCGAGGGCGGAGAGCGCGGCGGCGCGCTCGCTGTGCGCGGCCGGGTCGTCGGGGCTGCGGGCCACCGCCTCCGCCGCGCAGGAGAGCGCCTTCTTCCAGTCCTCGGCCTCGTAGGCGGCCCGGGCGGCGTCCAGGGGGGCGGCCCCGCGCGACTCGCACACCGCCAGGGGCTCCACCAGCGCCGGCCGGGACGGGTGGTGGACGGGTGCGGTGGGCGTCCCCGGGTTGGGGGTGGCCGTCTGCGCCGCCTCCTTCTTATGGCAGCCGCCGAGGAGGCACAGGGCCAGAAGGAGGGGGAGGTGGACTCGCATGGTGCGCGCTCGAGTGTAGCAGCCGGCGAGTCGTTCCCGCCCGTCGGTGAGAGACGCGCAATGGGGTGGTGAAATTCTTTCACGCTCGACGCCCTGGCCGGCGTGGGGACAGACTCCACGGCGCTTGGCTTCCACCGCGCGCGCCCTCGTCCTCGCCTCCACCTCGCCCGCGCGCCGCGCGCTCCTGGCAAGCCTCGGGCTGCCCTTCGTCGCCGTCGCGCCGGGCGTCGACGAGTCCTTTGTGGAAGGGATGGAGGTGGAGGACGTCGTCCGCACCCTGGCGGAGCGCAAGGCGCGCGCGGTGGCAAAAGTGTACCCCACCGCGCTGGTGCTGGGGGCAGACCAGCTGGCCGAGGTGGGCGGCCGCCTCCTCGGCAAGCCCCAAAGCCGAGGCGAGGCCAGGGCCCAGCTCCTTTCGCTCTCCGGGACGTCGCACCGGTTGCTCACGGCCGTCACCCTCCTCGGGGACGGCCAGGAGGAGACGGTGGTGGACGAGGCGCGCCTCACCCTCTTCGCCTTGAGCGAGGCCGAGGTGGAGGCCTACCTGGACACAAAGGAGTGGGAGGGCTGCGCCGGCGGCTACCGGGTGGAGGGGAGGGGGCAGGCCCTCATGGAGCGCATCGAGGGAGACCGGACAAGCATCCAGGGCCTTCCCATGCAGGTGGTGGTGCGCCTCTTGCGAGGCCGGGGTGTTGCCCTCCTCGGCCCGGCGCTGGGTTGAAGGGCCCGGCCGACTTAGGCGCGCAGCTCGGCGAGAATTTCTGCCGCTGCGGCCCGCGCCCGGGAGACTTCCTCTGGCCGGAAACTCATCGCCGCCACCACCGAATGCCCGCCGCCACCGTAGCGCTGGGCGATGGCCGAGAGGTCGTGGCGCCGGAGCTCCGGCCTCCAGGGGTTACTGCCGATGGACACCTTGGTGCGCTGGGCGCTCTTGCCCACCCAGACGACGTAGCGGGCGTCCGGAAACAAGTCATAGGCGATGAATTTGTTGATGCCGTCGAGGTTCTCGTCGGCGACGTCGAAGAAGACGATGTCCTCCTCGAGACGGGCCTTCTTCCGCACCAGCTCGACGTGCGCCCGGTGCCGGGCCAGGAGCGGGACGAAGGGCTCCTGCACCATGGGTAGCGCGGCCACCTCGGAGAGGGACGCCCGCTGCAGCTGCTCGATGAGCTTCGGGATGAGGCCCGCGTCGCGGTTGGCCTCCAGCACCGTCATTAGCTGCAGGGCCGGCTCACGCAGCGCCACCGCCATGCCCGGGCTGGGGAACTGGGCGCCGTCGATGAGCTCCGCCCAGTCAATCAGCTCATCGAGCCCGCTGGCCTTGAATCCGAAGCGGGCCCGCGTCACGTCGGCGATGAATTTGGTGCAGCTCTTCCGCAGCGGGTCGTGAAACTTGCGTCCGCTCGTGTCGGCGCGGAAATGCGACTCGTCACCCGCGTCCTGAAAGCCGGAGGCGTGGTGGTCAAACCACCACGTCAGCCTCGGGGACTGGCTGTAGCGGAAGTCGACGATGGCATTCTCGTCGCCCTGGAAGACGGACTCTCCGATGCAGGCCCCCCCGGCCTGGTGCGAAAGCCCCTGGTAGGTGAGCTCCGCGTCTGGCCGGACGGACTCTCGGAAGAAGCGGGAGAAGACGGCAGCGCTCGCCGTGCCATCGAAACAGTTGTCGTGAAAGAGGATGTGCATCCGCATCAGGTTTCCTTACGCATATACCGCAGACCGCCGACTCCCCGGGGAAAAGTGCAGCGGCCCAAAGCAATTGCCTCGCTCCACGAGGCCCCGGCGTGCACGCCGCCGCCCTGCCCGCTCAAAGTAGACATCCCTTGGCCCCCTTCGCCGCGCGACGGTCTCCCCCGCCGCTTGCTCCCGCAGGGGCCAGGCGCGACTGGGAGTTTTCCAGGAAGTGGCAAGAAAGCCCGCAACCGTGGGCCAGCTCGGGCGTCCAACGACTCGAAAGGTTTTCTACGAGGAGTGGCGCATGAAAGAGCGGACTCGGAAGGCGTTTCACCTCTTGAGGCGGGGGGCCGTCGCCGGTGGGAAGAAGGTCCAGACGACGCTCGGCGAGCTCGTCGTCGCCGCCTACGACACGGTGGGCAACGAAGTGAAGGACGTGGCGAAGCTTCTGGCCTCGCCGGAGCTCGGCCGGGCGGCCAAGAGCCGCATCGTCCTCGTCCAGTAACGGGCCGAGGGCCGTTTCGCCCGGGTGGGGGGTTGTCCGCGCGGGGCCGTCTGCCCTACGCCATGGGGGACGGCTTTCCACAGCGATGATTGACTCCCATTGCCACCTCGACGTGACAGGCTTCGACGTCGACCGCGCCCCGGCGCTCGAGCGGGCCTGGGACGCCGGCCTCCTCGGCCTCGTCATTCCGGCCATCGGCCCCGACGCCTGGGCGCCCCTCCTCCTCTGGCCGGCAAAGGACGTCCGCGTGCAGGTGGGCCTGGGCATCCATCCCCAGCTTCTGCCTGACTTCCCCGAGTCCGAGGACGACGTCCACCTCGAGCGGCTAGACGGCCTCCTGGGGCGGGGCATCGCCTGCGCGGTGGGCGAGTGTGGCCTGGACGGTGGGGTGAGCGCGCAGGCGCCCCTCGAGCGGCAGTTGCGCGTGCTGGACGGGCACCTCCGCCTGGCCCACAAGCACCACCTCCCCCTCCTGCTGCACTGCCAGAAGGCCCACCCGGCGCTCGAGGCCTGGATGGAGCGCGTCCGACTCCCGGCCGCGGGCGCCGTGCTGCACAGCTACAGCGGTGGTGCCGAGCGCGTCCGCACCTACCGGGAGCGCGGCGCGTGGTTCAGCTTCGCCGGCCCCGTCAGCTGGCCCGAGGCCCGCCGGCCCGTCGAAGCGCTCCGAGCCGTCCCAGGGGACTTCCTCCTGGCCGAGACGGATGCGCCGGACCAGACGCCAGCCCCCTTCCGAGGCCAGCGCTCCGAGCCCGCCTTCCTCATCCAAGTCCTGGACGCCATGGCCGTGCACCGTGGGGAGGAGAAGGAGGCCCTCGCCGAGAAGGTGACGGACAATGCCCGGCGCTTTTTTGGCCGGCCCTTCGCGCCGCCCCCCGCCGTCCGTTAAGAGGGGCCCCATGGATGTCCAGCCCTTGCCCCCCCTTGCCTTCGACGCGCCCAAGGCTCAGCAGAGCGCGCGCAACTTCCGGCTTTCCCGCCGCTTCGACCGCACCGGGCGGCTTCTCGGGGACGCGGGGATGGAACGCCTCGCCGGGGCGCGGGTGGTGGTGTTTGGCCTCGGTGGGGTGGGCAGCTATGCCGTCGAGGGCCTGGCCCGGAGTGGCGTGGGCCACCTGACGCTGGTGGACTTCGACGAGGTCTGCGTCACCAACCTCAACCGCCAGCTGCATGCCACGGTGCGGACGGTGGGCAAGCCCAAGGCCGAGCTCATGGCGCAGCGCTGCCGCGAGGTGAATCCCGACGTCTCGGTGGAGGCCGTCCAGGACTTCTACCGGGCGGAGCGCGCCGAGACGCTGCTCGGTCCGGGGTGGGACTTCGTCGTCGACGCCATCGACAACGTGAAGGCGAAGCTGCACCTGCTTCACCGGGCCGTCAGCCTCGGACTCCCGGTGGTGAGCAGCATGGGAGCCGCCGGCCGGCTCGACCCCACCGCCATCCGCGTGGAGGACCTCTGCCACACGCACATGGACCCCTTCGCCAAGGACGTCCGCAAGCTGCTCAAGCGCAAGTACGGGGTGGACACCGAGCGGCCCACCGGCATCACCGCGGTGTACAGCATCGAGACCTGCCGCACGCCGGTGCCCCTCACCTACGACGCCAAGACGGATGGCTTCCTGTGCGTCTGTCCTTCTCGCGAGAACGACTTCCACACCTGCGACCACCGGACGGTGGTGAACGGAAGTGCCGTCTTCGTCACGTCCGTTTTCGGCATGGCGATGGCGGGCGTGGTGGTGCGCCGCATCGCCCAGGGCCGTTGACGCCGACAGTCAGTCGCCGGAATAGAGGCCGACGAAGGACCCGGTGACAGCACTCGCGGGCGCGGGGTGCGCGTCCGGGATGGTGGCATCCTCAAAGGAGCCAGTGACGGCAGTCGCGGCGTCAGGCTTCGGCCCCGCGCGGGCGGCGTCCTCGAAGGAACCGGTGAGGGGGGACGGAGTGCCGCGCAGGAGGAGCTGGTACGTCCCGACGTCTTTGAACCAGTCGTTGGCCGTCTCCGCGGGCGGCGACACCGACGGTTCAGCCGCCTGCGCCAGGACGACGGGGGTTGCCAAGAGAGACGCCACCGCGACGGCAAGAGAAATGCGCTTCATGTTCGACCTCGTTGGACTGCGAGTTTGGGTGCGGGACCATTTCGCCCTGCACCTGTCGAACAGATTCGACAGCACCTCCGTCTATTCCCTCCGCCGGCGTCGACGCGTCGCTCCGCGTCGAGGCGCAGAGTCAGGCTGCGCTGGCGGCGAGCTGCTCGGGCGCGGCGACGTTGGCGGTCAGCGCGGCGAAGGTGACGCTCTCCCGTCCGCAAGCGCGGCGGAAGGCGCACCGGGCGCACTCGTGCAAATCGTCGGTCTTCGGAAACTGGGACGCCTCGACGGGGACATTCTGCGCTGCATTCAAAAGGAGAGCCTGCATGGAGCGAACGCTCTCCTGGAAGAAGAGTCGGTAGCGCGCCACGGTGGGCTCGTCGACGCGGACGTCCACCTCTTCGCCCTGGTTGACGAAGACGAGAAGACACCGCACCGACTCGGGAGCGACGCGGTAGCGGTGGGCGAGGTAGAGGGCGTAGCCCACCACCTGGTCCTCGTACCCCTCGCGCATCTTCCCCGTCTTCCAGTCCACCACGGTGACGTTGCCGGCCTCGTCGCGGAAGACGAAGTCCGGAATGGCGAACACCTTCACCCCTTGCATGTCGAAGTTGCTCTTCTGCGCACCCTCGTCCACTTCCAGCCACTGGTGAGACTTGAGCGCACGCGCCCGCTCAATCCAGGGCGAGGCCAGAAACCACTTCAGGCCTTGCTCCACCGTCTGCCAGTTGCGCTGCCATTCCTCCCTGGACACCGGCTCGTCGTATTCGTGCTCCACGAGGCCGGTGAAGTCCGGCCGGCGCTTCCCCTCGTCCCAGTAGGACTTGCTGCGCGAGTAGAGCCAGTCCCGCTGCATGAGCTGGTGCGCGCGCCTTAGGACGGCCTCGCCGTCCACCGCGCGTTCGGCCTGGATGTTTCGAAGGACGTCCCGGATGTGCGCGTGCACCACATTGCCGGCCCAGTTGAAGCGGTTGGCCAGGCGCTTGAGGGTGAAGAGCTGACGGGCCTCCTCGGACGCACCATTCTCCCAGCCGCCCCAGCTGCCGTAATAGTGGAGAAAGTAGGCGCGGCGGCAGCCGGAAAACTTCTCGTGCCGGCTCTTGGACCAGCTGAAATCATTGGTGATGACGTTTTGGCCCATCGAAAGTTCCATGACTCTAGCCCTTCACTCTGTCAGCCCTTTGGCTAGGGTGGAAAGCCCTTGGCGACCGCGCTTGGCACAGCCCGGAAGCTCGAACGTCTGAGCGCGCGCGCGCCGGACGCGGACACCGAGCTGCGGCGCGCCCTCCTCCGCTGGTACGACGCCGAGGCGAGGGACCTCCCGTGGCGCAAGCGAAGGGACGCGTACGCCGTCTGGGTGAGCGAGGTGATGCTGCAGCAGACGCAGGTGGCTGTCGTCCTGCGCTACTGGGCGCCCTTCTTGGAAGCCTTCCCCACCCTCGAGCAGCTGGCCGCGGCGCAACTCGATGCGGTGCTCGCCGCCTGGAGCGGCCTTGGCTACTACGCGCGGGCGCGCAACCTGCACCGCGCGGCCCGCGCGGTGGTGGAGCGACACCAGGGCGCCTTGCCGGCCTCCGCCGCGGCCCTGGCCGAGCTCCCGGGCTTCGGCCGCTACACCGTGGGCGCGGTGGGAAGCATTGCCTTCGGGCTGCGGGAGCCGGTGGTGGACGGAAACGTTGCCCGGGTGCTGTCGCGCCTCTTCGCCCTCGGCGGACGGCCCGGGGAGACGGACCGCGAGCGCGCGCTCTGGGCGCTCGCCGAGCGTCTCGTCCCCAAGGAGCGGCCCGGGGACTGGAACCAGGCCCTCATGGAGCTCGGGGCGACGGTGTGCCGCATCGCACGCCCGAGCTGTCTTGTCTGTCCCTTGCGTGCGCACTGCCAGGCGTTGCGGCTGGGCCAGGTGGAGATGCTTCCCTTGCCACGGGCAGCGCCGAAGAGACGACGCCTCCGGCTCGCGGTGGCGGTGGCGCGGCGGCGCGGGCGCGTCCTCCTCGGGTGCCGGCCGGCGCGCGGACTGTTTGGGGGACTGTGGGAGCTCCCGGCGGTGGAGCTGCCCGAGACTTCGGACGGCCAGGCGGCACGCAGCGCGCTGGTACGGCTTCTCGGGGCCGGCACGCGCGTCGGCGAGGCGCTGGGCGAGGTGCACCGCACCCTCACCCACCGGGACCTCTCTCTGTCCCTCTTCTTCGTGAAGCCGCCCCCCCGTCCGAGGAAGGGCGAGTACCGGGCCCTGCGCTGGGTGAATGCCAAGGAGGCCAGCGCCCTCGGTGTCAGCGCGGTGACGAAGGCCGCCCTGGCCCAGGCGAATGCCGGGGCCACAGCGTCCGGATTGGACGCCCCGGACAGCCGGGAGGCAGACTCCGGACAAGCGAGGCTGCACCTGCCTTCGAGGAGATGAGGGGAAACGCATGGCGTCGTCCACACCCGCCGAAACTGCCGCCGCGCGGCTGCTCTCGGCCTGGGGCCCGAAAGGCGTCCCACTGCCGGCCTGGGAAGAGGCACTCCAGCCGCGCTCCTTCGCCGAGGCCTACGCCATCCAGGACGCCGTCACCCGCGCCCGCGGTGCGTGGGGCGGCTGGAAGGTGGGAGCTCCGTCCCTCGAGGCAACGCCCCTCTGCGCCCCCCTCTACCGCAGTGGCCTCGTCACCAGTCCCGCATCCCTCAAGGACGATGAGTACCGCTCGCGCGGCATCGAGGCGGAGGTGGCCTTCACCTTCATCCGCGCGCTTCCGCCGAGAGGCACCCCCTACGAGCGCGAGGAGGTGCTGGCCGCCATCGGCCCGGCGCACGCCGGCCTGGAGGTGGTGGAGTCGCGCTACGCGGAGCCGGGAAAGCTCGACGCCTTCAGCGCTGCGGCCGACAGCCAGGGGCACCGCGGCTACGTCGTCGGCCCCCCGCTTCAGGACTGGCGGGGACTCGACTTGAAGACGCTGCCGGTGCTCTTGCTCGTCAACGGGCGGCCCGCGGTGGAGCACAGCGGGGGCAACACCTCCGGAGACGTCTTCCGGCTCCTTCTGTGGCTGGCCAACGTGGGAAGCGTCCGGCTGGGCGGCATCCGCGCCGGCGACGTGGTGACGACGGGCAGCACCACCGGGCTGACGGTGGTGCCCAGTGGCGCACGCGTGGTGGCCAGCTTCCGCGGCCTCGGCGACGCCGCCCTCACCTTCACCCGCTAGACGGGCCCAGCGGCAGAGGAGGCAGCACCGGGCCCTCGAAGGGTGGAATTCACCCACCTCTCCTCGTTAGAAAGAGGCCCATGGCTCTCTTCGGCAGCAGCACCAAGTCCAGGCTTCCCACCGCGGCCGACGCCTTGCCGGGCCGCTCGACGCCCATGCGGGTACCGGCCAAGCACTTCTTCACCGGCGGCCCCATGTTGCCGCCCTTCCCGGTTGGGGCGGAGCTCGCCACCTTCGGAATGGGCTGCTTCTGGGGTGCGGAGCGGAAATTCTGGGAGACGCCGGGCGTCATCTCCACCATGGTGGGTTACAGCGGCGGCTCCACCCCCAACCCTACCTACCAAGAGGTGTGCAGCGGCCGCACCGGCCACGCCGAGGTGGTGCAGGTGGTGTTCGACCCGAAAAAGGTGTCCTACGAGCAGCTTTTGAAAATCTTCTGGGAGAACCACGACCCGACGCAGGGCATGCGGCAAGGCAACGACGCCGGGACGCAGTACCGGAGCGTGCTCTACACCCACTCCGACGCGCAGGCCCGGGCCGCGGCTGCGTCCCGTGAGGAGTACCAGCGCGTCCTTCAGAAGGCCGGTTACGGCCCCATCACCACCGAGGTGCGCTCGGCGCCGGAGTTTTATTACGCCGAGGAGTACCACCAGCAGTACCTGGCCAAAAACCCAGGCGGCTACTGCGGCATCGGTGGCACCGGCGTCAGCTGTCCGGTGGGCGTGGCCCAGGCCGTCTGAAGGGCAGTCGACGCTCCATCGTCGTCGGCCCGTGTTGCGTGCGCCATCCTCCGGACTTGTCAGCGCCTTTCCGCGGGGTGGCTTGCGCCGGAGTCCAAGGTTTCCTGACCTCCGTCGAAGCCTCGTGACAGGTAGCTCTCGAGCTGACGGGTGTCCGCGGCGACGGCTGCCCCCGAGCGCTTCAAGAGGACGAGGTTAGCGTCGAAGGCGGCCTGGGCATCGGCCAGGGCCTTCGGGCTGTTGCCCACCGTCCCCGTCCTCACCGCTTCCTGGACGGCCGTCCGCGCGCCGCGCATGGTGCTGTCGAGGCCGGCGAGCAGGCCCTCGTGCACGCGTTGAGCGGATTCGAGTCTGGCCAGGAGCCGTCGGCCGGTGGTGTCCGTGAGAGCGACGGGCGGGAGGGCCTTCACCGCGGCATTCAGGTCCGCCTGCTGCGCGCGTAAGTCGGCCACCTTGGCCAGCATGGACTTCTCCAACGTGGCCCAGGTGGCGCTGACGCGTCCCACGCCCCTCGAGCACCCGAGGAGCGCGAGGAGGGACATCAGCACGGCGAGGCCCACGCCCCGTCTCGAGGCGCGGTGTCGTCGCTCGAGGGCTCCGTCGCGCCTCTGGAAGAAGCGCAAGGGCGACGGACCAAGCGGCGTCGGCGGTGGGGCCGGCTCGGCGGTCAGTGCGTGGGGCAGGGCGTGAAGACCACCAGCGTGATGCGGCGGTTCGGCCGGCGGGCCTCGTCCACCGCCGAGGGCTTCATGGTCTTGGTGTTGGCGGCGGCGGCATCCGGCTCCGCGCCGGCATTGTCCGTGTCGCCCACGCCGGAGACGGCATGGATTTTCTTGGGCGCGACGCCCTTGCCGAGGAGCCACTTCTTCACGGCGTTGGCGCGCACCACGCTGAGCTTGAGGTTCGTCGCCGCCGACCCCTCGTCCGAGGTGTGGCCGATGAGGTCCACCGCCAGCTCCGGACAGCTGTTGACGAAGACGAGCAGCTTGTCCAGCGCGGCCTGGGTGTTCGGCCGGTCGAGGAGGAAGTCGCCCTTGCCCTTCTTGAAGTCGATGTCGGTGTAGTCGACCTTGGTCCCGACGGTGTTGATGCGTGCCGCCTCGGCGGCCACCTGCGCGTTGTGCGCCTTGAGCTGCCCGAAGGCGCCCGACACGGCGCTGGCGGAGGCGATGATTTTCGCAAGCGTGGCGTCGTAGGCCGACTTGGTGTCGTCGATGGCCTTCTGGACGTTGACCACCTTGCCCGTCTTGATGGCCTCCTGCACCGAGGTGCCACCGGTGGTGATGGTGGTGTCGAGCGCGTTGAGCAGCGTCCCGTGGTTGGCGAGCGCCGCGGACACCCTCGAGGCCAGCGACTGGCCGATGGCGTCGTTGGGACCTTCCGGCGGCAGCGCCTTCACTGCGGCGACGATGGCGCTGTACTGCTTGCGGAGCTCGGAGGCCTTGGCCACCATCGTGCTCTGCAGCTGGTTCCAGCTGGCCGTCACCGGCGCCAGGTCCTCCGCACAGCCCACCAGCGCAACCACCGACACCAGGGCCGCGATGCGGACCCCTCCCTGTATGCGACGCATGTGTACTCCTCCACTCTTCGGCTCTCGTTTGAGCTGGCGCGTCTTCTCCCCGGAGGGCACCGCGAAAGCAAGACAGACGTGTGTGTGTCGCGCTGCGGCAAAGACTGCCAGAGGAGTTGCCGGACGAGCGCGGCATCGCGCGGATGCGCGCTTCGCCCCCGCGTCCCCGCGGTCCCCCACAGCAACGTGGGGCGCTCCCGCGGGGACGGTTTTTCTGTCCCTCAGCCTTTCTCGGGCGGCGTCCGCAACATCCGTCCGATGAGCACCGAGGCCAGCCCACCACTCGCGCCGTCCCCACTCACTGCCACGTCGGGGACGAGCTTCACCCCGTGCTGGCCGAGGATGCTGGCCAGCTGGATGGCGGTGTAGGCGTCGGCGCCGACGGCCACCGCTCCTTGCGTGTAGGCCTCGGCCTTGGCCGCGCCGGTGGCCCGGGTGGCGGAGGCCTCCGCCTGTCCGCGCAACTGCGTGGCCTCGGCCTCGGCCTCGGCCCTCAGCCGCACCGAGGCCGCCTCGCCCTTGGCTTGCTCGGCCGTGGCCAGCGCGTTGCGCTCGGTGATGCGCACCATCTGCTCGCTGCGCACCACCTCGGCCTGCATGTTGGCCACCGCCGTCTCGCGCTCGAGCTCCTGACGCTTGAGCTGCGCCTCGCGCTGCATGTCGTAGGTGCGTCGCAGCTCGTCGGCAATCTTCCGGTCGGTCTGAGTCTTCATGAGCTCGGCCGGCGGAAGGATGTCGCCGATGAGGGTGTCGATGCACTCCACGTCATAGGCCTCCACGGCTGCCCGGATGTTGGTGAATGCCTCCTTCTGGCGCTGGCTGCGCGCGGAGAGGAACTCGAGCACCGTCACCTCCTGCGCCGAGTTGCGGAAGTAGTTGGCCACCGTGGGTTGCAGCACGTGGTCCACCAGGTTCTGCATCGAGCCGACCCTGCTGATGACCCGCGGGGCCGCCTTCATTCCGATGTGAATAATCTGCGAGACGTCCAGGCTGAACGAGAAGCCGTCCTTGGACCGGACGGTGATGGCGCTCAGCCGCTCGTCGTACTTGTGCGCCTCGGTACGCTGCGCCCAGTTGAGGACGATGTTGGTGGTGGGGACCAGCTCCACCTTCATCACCCTCGTGTTGATGGGGTGCTTGCCGGGCAGGAGGGGCTCGTTCCAGACGCCCTTTCGGCCCTTCTCCACCAGGTCGCCATGGGTGAAGTCCTCGCCGGAAACATCGAGGTGTTCCCGGCCGACGTAGCTCACCACCACCCCGACGTAGCCGATGGGAATCTCGGTCATGGGGATGGTCTCCACCTTCACGAACCACGGGTTGAGGTTCCACGAGCCCGAGAGGAGCACTTCCTCCTGGAGCCCGCGGCACCCGCCGGACTCGATGAAGCCCTGGGCACGCTGAAAGCCGTCGTGCCCACGCACCGGCGGGCCGGCCAGGTCGCCCGGAGGAATGCTCCGGCCGTCGAGGACGGTGACGATGCCCACCCTGTCCGGTGGGAGCTGGAAGATGGCAAGCGCGTCGGACGGCACCCCGTGCCGCGCGGCGTTGGCCTGGGTGATGACGGTGAAGAGCGCCGGGTTGACGCGGTAGCTACCAGAGGTGAGAAGGCCGAGCTGCCGTCCCCGCTCGCCGGAGCGCTCGAGGAAGGCCTTCGCATCCTGGAAGTGGTCGCAGTCCACCTCCTGTCCGAGGATGCGCTCGGGCGGGATGGGCTTCCCATCCGCCGCCACCACCAGGCCGAGCTCTCCGGGCCGGATGAGCACCAGCGGCACCCGCTGCACGCGGTACCTCCAGCGCCAGAGCCCGAAGTAAACGCCTGGCGAGAGCATCCTCGCCTGGTAGCCGGCCTCGCCGTGCAGCGCGATGAGCCGGCCGGGCGGAAGGGGCGGGCCAAACTTCTTGATGACCAGCCCACTTTCGTCCTCGGCAATCACCCACACGCCGGATGCCACCACCACGAGCAGTAGAACGAGGCCGAACGGAACCCAAAGCAGGGCTCCGCTCGACGACACGAGTTGTTGAAGGGTCTCCATGATGTCCTCCTGAGGTGTTGTTTCGTTTGAACGGCGGCCCCCAGGAGTGCATCGGCCCTGCCGTCGCCAACCCCGCGACCTCACTGGGTCCGTCCGAGGCCAACAGCATTTCAATCCGGCACCCACGGTGTTTGAATGCTGGGGATGGCCACCCTCGACTGGCGCGGAGCTCCACCCCCGGAAGCGCTCCTCCACCTCCTGGAGAAGGAGGGGCACGTGCTTTCAAAGCGAGGCCCTGCCGAGGTGGTGGTGCTGGGGACACGGACGGCGCGGCCCGTGCCGGGCGCGCCCGCGGGCGGCCTTCCCTGGCTGTGGGTGTGCCAGGCCCAGGTACCCGGCCAGGCGGTGCACAGCGCGGTGGAGGCAGGGGCGTACGACGTCGTGTCGCTTCCGGAGGACGGGGCGGCGAGCCGTCTTCTGGCCCGGCTGTCGGAGCTGACGGCGCCCGAGCCGCCGTCCGGCGACGTCGGTGCCTTCGTCGGTGACAGCCCGGCCACGAAGTCGCTTCTCCGGGCGCTGGCCCAGGCCGCGGCCACGTCCATGCCGGTGCTCTTGACGGGCGACACCGGGACGGGAAAGGAGCTCGCGGCGCGCCTCATCCACGGCTGGTCCGAACGCAGGGCCGGCCCCTTCATCCCCATGAATTGCGCGGCCATCCCCAACGAGCTCATGGAGGGGGAGCTCTTCGGCTACGCCAAGGGCGCCTTCTCCGGTGCGGTGCACGGCTACGACGGGCTTCTGGCCGCGGCCGGCGGCGGGACGGTGTTTCTCGACGAGATTGACGACACGCCCCATGCGCTCCAGGTGAAGCTTTTGCGCGTCCTCGAGGACCGGGTGGTGACGCGCCTTGGGGAAAGCAGCTCGCGCCAGGTGGACTTCCGGATTCTCGCCGCCACCAACCGCGACCTCCGGAAGCTCATCGCCACCGGCGCCTTCGGCGCTGACCTCTACGAGCGGCTGGCCACCCTCAGCATCCAGCTTCCGCCGCTGCGCGAGCGCACCGGCGACATCCCGGCGCTGGTGCAGCACTTCATCCGGCGCTTCCACGCCGAGGAGCACGGCGCGCACCAGCGCGAGCCGGAGTCCGTCACCAAGGAGGCGCTCGAGGCGCTGGTGGCCTACCCCTGGCCGGGCAACATCCGGGAGCTCCGCAACGTCGTCTTCGGCGTGCTGGCCTCGAAGCGGCCGGGCAAGGACATCCTCCTCTCCCACCTCCCCCGCCGCTTCCTGGCCGAGGCCACAACCCCCGTGGGCGCGGGCGTCGTGGACACGGCCCGCCTCGCGCGCAGCGTGGAGGAGGGCAGCTTCAACCTGCGTCGCGAGGTGGAACAGCTCGAGCGGCTGGCGGTGGGGGTCGCCCTCGAGCGTTCGGGCGGCAATGCCACCGCCGCCGCGCGGCTTCTGGGCGAGGTGGGGCGCGGGACGGCGAGCGACCCGGGAGGCACGGTGCGGGCCATGGTGCGCCGGCTGCGCCTCGCGCCGGCCCGGCGGCGGGCCTAGGGTAGCGCACGCCCGCTTCCCGTCCCACCTGCCCTTGGTTGCAATGGCAAGGAATGAACATTATTCTTTCCTTTGAATGAAGCCCACCTTGCGCGCTCCTGTGGCCGAGAGCCCCCAGCGCAAGGAGCGCGTGCTGACCACGGCCACGCTGCGGGCCGGCGAGCTCCTCGAGCTCACCGACGCCGACGTGGCGCAAGTCCTCGGCGTCAGCGGGGCGACGGTGTCCCGGCTGCGGAGCGGGCAGCGCACCATCTCCCTCAGCAGCAAGGAGGCCGAGCTCGCGCTGATGCTGGTGCGGGTGTACCGAAGCCTGGACGGCATCCTCGGCGAGGACAAGGAGGCCATGCGTGCCTGGTTCCACGAAAAAAACCGACACCTCCGCGGCGTCCCCGCCGAGCTCATCCTCCGGGCCGACGGCCTCGTCCACGTCCTCGAGTATCTGGACGCGATGCGGGCGAAAAACTGAAAAGCTGGAGGCCGTCGCCTGGCGGGTGGTGGAGTTCCAGTCCCGCTCCTCCACCCGGGCCCTGGTGGACAACCTCCGGGACCACGACGTCCTCGAGGAGATGCTGGACGCCTCCAAGCCCTCGGCCCCCGAGGGCCCCCAGGGGCTGCACTACCTCCTCTGGACGCCGTTCCGGTACCGCCCGCTCGAGCATGGCTCGCGCTTCGCGACGCGCTCCGAGGGCGGCCTCTGGTACGGCTCCGAGAGCCTGAGGACGGCCTTCGCCGAGTTCGCCTACTACCAGCTGTACTTCCTCGAGGGCCCGGCGAGGGACTTGAGCCCCATCCGCCGGCGGCTCTCGGCATTTTCCGCCCAGCTGCGCACCGAGCGCGGCGTGGACCTCACCCGGCCTCCCTTCGCCGCCTTTCGCGCCTCCCTCTCCTCGCCGAGCCACTACGGTGCGGCCCAGGCCCTGGGCACCGCCATGCGCGAGGACGGCGTGGAGGTGTGCCGCTACCACTCGGCACGGGACAAGAAGGAGGGCACCAACGTCGTGGCCTTCAGCCCGCGGGCCTTCCACAGGAAGAAGCCCGGGCCCTTGCAGACGTGGAATTGCTTCGCCACCCGGGCCTCCGTCGAGCTCACCCGGGATGACATCGGCGGCCGGATGGTGGAGAGCTTCGCCCGGGAGGACTTCCTCGTGGACGGCGCGCTTCCGCGCCCGGCAGCCTGAGGGCCCCGCGTCCCTCGCCACGCCTCAGGGTGACGAAGGGAGCCCGAGGTTCTCGGCGAAGAAGGCGAGGCGCTCGGCGTCCTGCTCGACACGGCTGCTCTCCGTCGTCCCCCCGCCGTGGCCCGAGACACTCTCCACGCGAAGCAGGATGGGCGCCGGCCCTCCCTGCGCCGCCTGAAGCGCGGCCGCGAACTTGTACGAGTGCAAGGGTGCCACCCGGACGTCGTGGTCGCCCGTCACGACGAGGGTGGCCGGGTAACGCACGCCCGGCCGCACGTTGTGCAACGGGGAATACCGGTAGAGCGCAGCGAACTCGTCCGGGTTGTCCGGCGAGCCGAACTCGCTCTGCCAGCCGGCACCCTGCCCGAAGAGCGGAAAGCGCAGCATGTCGAAGACGCCGTACAGGGGCGCTGCCGCGCCAAAGAGCTCCGGCCTCTCCGTCAGGACGGCGCCCACCAACAGGCCGCCGCCCGAACGGCCATAAATTCCGAGGTGCTCGACGGACGTCACTCTGCTCTCCACGAGCCACTGCGCGGCGGCCATGAAGTCATCAAAGCCCGTCTGGCGGTGGGTGCCGACCGCCGCTTTGTGCCAGGCCTCGCCGTACTCGCCGCCCCCGCGGATGTTGGCCACCACCGCGACGCCGCCCCGTTCGAGCCAGGGGATGAGGGTGGCGTCGAAGAACGGCGTCCAGGACCAGCCGCCCCCGCCATAGGCGGTGAGCAGCGTTGGACTCCGGCCGTCTCGCTCGAGCCCCTTCCTTGAAACCAGGAAGAGCGGCACCTTGGTGCCGTCCTTGCTCGGGTAGAAGTACTGAGCCGTCTCGAAGCGCGAGGCGTCGAAGGGAATGGACGGAGCCTTCCACGCGGTGCTCAGCCCGCTGGCAACGTCGTACTGGTAGATGGACGACGGCACGGTGAAGCTCGTGAAGAGGTAAAACGTCGTCGTGGCGTCCGGCGCCCCGCCGAAGCCGAAGGCCGAACCGATTCCCGGGAGCGAGACGTCTCGCAGCTTCTTTCCCGAGAAGTCGTAGGCGCTGACGGCGCTATGAGCGTCCCTCAGGGTGCTGACGATGAGCTGGTGGCCAACCATCGAGGCCGCCTGGATGGCGTCGCGTCCAGCCGGGACGACGGTTCGCCAGGCGTCGCGCCCGGGTGAGCGCGTGTCGATGGCCACGATGCGCTTCGTCGGCGCGTCGAGCGTCGTGAGGACGAAGAAGACCGGGCCCTCGTTTCCCAGGAAGAGGAACTCCGCTTCAAGGGTGTCGACCAGCGCGATGGGCTTCGCGTCGGGCCTTGTCAGCTCGAGGTAGAAGAGGAGCTCCTGGTTCCGGTCGCCAATCTCGCCGTCCCCGACTGCCGTCACCAGGTAATGCCCATCGCGCGTGACGATGGAGTCGAACTGCCAGCTCGGATGGTCCGGCCTCTCGTAGATGACGACGTCGCGCGACGTCGGCGTGCCGAGGGCGTGGTAGTAGACGCGGCAGTCGTGGTCGGTTTCGGAAATCTCCCTTCCCGGAGGCGGAGCGGGGAAACGGCTGTAGTAGACGCCCTTGCCATCCGGGGAGAACGTGGGCGCGTAGTACTTGAGGTGCTCGAGCTCCTCGGGCGCCTCCGTCCCCTGTCCCGACGGGTCCACCGAGCCCATGCGCCACTTGCGCCAGTCGCCTCCGCCGATGGAAAGCCCGTAGGCAAAACGGCGCCCGTCATTGCTGACGGCGTAGCCGACGAAGGCCAGCTTGCCGTCGGGTGAGAGGACGTTCGGGTCGACGAGCGTCGTCGGTGCGTCGTCGAGACGAAGCGCGGTGAGCAGGACGTCCTGTCCCTGTTTCCCGTTGTTGTGGGTCCAGAAGAAGCGGTCCCCGCGGCGCCGGGGGAGGCCGTACTTCTCATGGCTCAAGAGCTGCGCGAGGCGAGCGCGGAAGGACGGGAGCTCGGGAGTCCTGGCGAAATAGCTGTCCGTCAGTCGATTCTCCGCAGCGACCCAGCTCTCGGTCTCCACCGAGTTGAGGTCCTCGAGCGGGCGAAACGGGTCGGACACCCGGACCCCGTGCCGTTCCTCGACGACTGGGGCGCGCGGCGCCGGCGGATAGACGAGAGCCGCACGCGCCTGTGCGGGCGCCGTCGTCGCGGCCGGTGTGTGCTCGCAGCCAGCCCCGACTGCCATCGCGCAAGCCACGGCGAGGTAACGCATGTCGGGCGCCCAGTGCCCGCTCATGGAGGGTGGGGCCCGGGCGCGGCCAGCCGCATCAGGACCGGGTCGCCGTGCAAGCGCACGATTTGGTGGCAGTGCCGGAGGAGCCGTTCGATTTCACCGAGCCGGCTTCCTCTCGCGCGGATGATTCCGAGGTAACCCGGCTCATCCTCCGCCGTGTCGGGCATGGCCATCGACCCGATGGAGTTGAAGTCCTCCCAGTCGCTGGGCCACTCGCAGGAGGTGGCTTTCTTCACGCGCGTCACGGCGATGTGGACGTAGTCAGCCTTCTGGGCGACGAAGGCGACGCTCAGAGCCCCGCTCGTGTAGCCGCAGGCCGGCGGCGTCTCGACGTCCCCGGCAGCGACGAGCACGAGCGTGCCGCCGTTGAGGGTTGCCCGCGCGGAGTTGTAGCGAATCACGCTGGAGGTGCAACCCTGGATGGCGATGGGAGGGCAGGAGAGCTCTCCCTGCCACGACGCTGCTTCGCGCGAGCCCCTGGCGGTGAGCGTCCCTCCCCTGTCCGGACAGAAGTCTGCGACCTCCGCTGACCCGTCCTCGACGGCGACAGCGATTTCCCCGCTGTAGGTCCCGGTGATGTTGCCTCGGAAGTTGAAGGTCCCCTCCCAGATGCCGGCCAGGGCGGTGGTCAGTCCGCTGCCCGGGCTTTCGCGCCGCGTGGAAGTCGGGGTTGCCTCCGCCGCTGGGAGGGGCTTCGGGTTGCCGTCGGTCTCGGCGGAGCTGACGACACTCGGGCTCTCCTTGGCCTCCGCGGGGAGGATGGGCGTCGGGTCAATCTCCTTTTGGAGCTCGAGCTCCAGCGTTGCGTCGCGCCGGTCCTCGGTCACGACCCAGGCCGAGGGTCGAGCCAGGTCAGAGGGGGAAAACGCTCCGGGCGGCGGTGCTGCGCCGGCCGTCGTCCTGTCCGAAGCATCCACGACGAAATTGGGATTGGCCGAGAGAATGGAACGTCCAGCTCCGCTCTCGGTCACTGGATGGTCGGTGTTGAAGCTGGTGGAGCGACTTGCCACCAGGCGCTCGACTCGGATGCTGCACAGGCCGGCGTCGACGCGCTCACCAAAGACGCGGTAGGTGACGAGACCGCTTTCCGTGCCCTGCCAGTTCGTCAGCAGCACGTTGCCCACCCGCCGGACCACCCACCCCTTCTTCTGCAGGGACCGTGTCGCTTGCGCGAGGACATTGTCGAGCGGAAGGGGGTAGACGTGGCTTCTCACGAGCTCCGGCTTGAACGGGGGCGGCGGAGCCGTTGCACAGCCGACCACGAGGAGACCCAAGAGGGCGAGGCGTGCCAGAGGACGGCACTCCCCTTCTCTGCACCGCTCCTCAGTGTCCGGACGGAACATCGCGACTCCGCTGCGAGCGGGACCCTTCGGGGGACGGCCGCACTTCCCCCTTCCTGCGCTCACGAAGTCAACCAGAGGCGCCAACTCCGCCGCAAGCTCTCCAGCACGAGCAGAAACGGCGCGTGGGACAGCTCAGAGTCCCAGGTAGGCCTCGCGGATGGCCTTGTTCTGCACCAGCGCGGCCGCCGTCCCTTCCGTCACCAGCTTGCCGTTCTCGATGACGTAGCCGCGGTCGGCAATCTCCAGGCCTTCCATCACCTTCTGCTCCACAATCAGCACCGTCACCACCTTGGCCAGCTCGCGCACCGCCGCCAGCGTCTGCTCGGTGAGCTTCGGGGAGAGCCCAAGCGACGGCTCGTCGAGGAGGAGCAGCTTCGGCTCGGACATCATCCCCCGGGCGATGGCCACCATCTGCTGCTCGCCACCGGACAGCGTTCCGGCCACCTGCCGACGCCTCTCCGCGAGCCGCGGGAAGAGCTGGTACATGCGCGCCAGGTTCCCGCTCCGGTTTTTACGGGCCCTCGGGAGGTAGGAGCCGAGCCAGAGGTTTTCCTCGACGCTCATCTCCGGGAAGAGCTGCCGCCCTTCGGGGCAGTGGGCAATGCCCAGGTCGACGATGTCCGCCGGCGAGCGCCCGGTGATGTCCTGCCCGTTGAAGCGCACCCGGCCCGTCCGCGGGTGCAAGAGGCCAGAGATGACGCGCAGGGAGGTGGTCTTCCCGGCGCCGTTGCCCCCGAGGAGCGCCACCACCTCCGCCGCCCGCACCTGGAAGGAGAGGCCGAAGAGGGCCTGGAAGTCGCCGTAGTAGGCGGTGAGGCCCTCCACCTCGAGCAGCACCTCGCTCATGACTTCGCCCCGCCCTGGCTGAACTTGCTTCCGAGGTAGGCCTCCACCACCCGCGGGTCGTGCACCACCGTCTGCGGCGGCCCCTCGGCCAGCTTCGCGCCCTGGTCCATCACCACCACCCGGGTGGCGAGCGCCATCACCACCCGCATGATGTGCTCCACCCCTCCCACCGCGCTCACCCCGAAGTCCTTGAGGCGCTTGAGGAGGGACACCACCTCCGCCGACTCGGTGGGATTCAGGCCGGCCATCACCTCGTCGAGGAGGAGCAGCTTGGCGCCGGTGGCCAGTGCCCGCGCCACCTCCAGGAGCTTGCGCTGCGCGAGCGGCAGCCCGGAGGCCAGATGGTCGGCGCGCTTCTCGAGCCCGAGGAAGGTCAGCACCTCGTCGGCCTTGCGGGTGGCCTCGGTCCGCGAGCGCGCGTGGAGGAAACTGCCCAGCATCACGTTCTCGCGCACGGTGAGGCTGGGGAGCGGCTTCACAATCTGGAAGGTGCGGCCGATGCCCAGCCGCGTCGTCTGGTAGGGCTTCATCCCGACGAGGTTCTGCCCGCGGTAGAGAATCTCCCCCGAGTCCGCGGTGAGGTAGCCGCTGATGAGGTTGAAGAGCGTCGTCTTCCCGGCGCCGTTGGGCCCGATGATGAAGACCACCTCGTTCTCCTCGACGTCGAAGCTGACGTCGTGGGTGGCGACAAGGCCTCCGAAGCGCTTCACCACGTGCTTCAGCTGAAGGAGGGGGGCCATGGTCACGTCACCTGGGCCCGGGGCGCGGCGCGGCGAAACCAGCGCTGCTTGGAGATGGACACCAGCCCGCCGGGAAGGAAGAGCACCACCAGCACCAAAAGCAGCCCGTAAAAGAGAAGGTGGGCCCGTTCCAGGTAGGCCTTGAGGCCCTCGGCGGCGACGGTGAGCACCACCGCGCCGATGATGGGTCCCCACACCGTGGCCGCGCCTCCCAGCATGGCGATGAGCGCCATCTGCACCGAGAGGTCCACGGTGAGCACGCTGTCCGGACCGATGAACTGGAAGACGCCGGCGTAGAGAGCGCCCGCCGCAGCCACCAGCACGGCGCTGACGAGGAGCGCCTTCAGCTTCTCCAGCGCCGGATTGACGCCGACCGCCATCGCCGTGTCCTCATTTTCACGGATGGCGCGCAAGTAGTACCCGAAGCGGCTGCGGTGTGTGTAGACGGCCGCCGCGAACGCCACGCCCAGCAATGGCAAGGTGGCGTAGTAGGTCTTCAAGTCGCCATACGGCTCCGCGAAGAGGCTGGGAGCGGTCATCCCGATGGCGCCGTGGGTGAAGGAGAGGTTGAGGGCCAAGAGCCTCAAAATTTCCGCGGCGGCGATGGTGGAGAGGACGAAGTACGGCCCGCGCAGACGGAAGGTGAGGCTTCCAATCAACAGTGCCGCCAGGCAGGCCAGCACCACGCCGAGAAGTGTGCCCAGCCAGGGGTTGAGGCCGAAGTGCTCGTGGAAGAGCGCCACACTGTAGGCGCCGATGCCGAAGTAGGCCACGTGCCCGAGCGAGAGCTGACCAGCGTAGCCGCCGACGAGATTCCAGGCGATGCCGAGGATGGCGAAGATGACGACGCGGAAGACAATCTGCTGCAGGTAGGCGTCCCTTAGCCACAACGGCAGCGTCAAGAGGAGCGCGAAGAAGATGGCGGCGGGAAGGACGCGTGAGAGCTTCATGGCGCCTTCTTCCCGAGAAGTCCCTGGGGACGGAGCAGGAGAATGGCCAGGAAGAGGACGAAGTCCACCACCTGGGTGTAGCTGTCGGACCAGTAGTACGCCGTCAGTCCCTCGGTGACGCCGAGGATGAGACCTCCCAGCGCCGCGCCCTCGACGCTGCCCATGCCGCCGAGGACGACAATCACGAAGGACTTGAGGTTGTAGGGACCGCCGATGGTGGGGTTGACGTAGAAGATGGGAAGCAGGAGGGCCCCGGCGGCTCCCGCGCAGGCCGTCCCGAAGGCGAAGGAGACGCCGGAAATCCACTGCACCCGGATGCCCATCAGCGGCGCCACGCCCCTGTTTTGCGCCACCCCCCGGATGGCCCGACCCATCTCCGAGTACCGCATGAAGAGGTACATGGCCGTCACGGCCAGGATGGCGATGACGAAGGACACCACGTAGGCGACGTTGAAGTTGAGCGC
>Ga0302314_10003249_pt1 | contig 30086 bp, 15 predicted proteins | sample III_Palsa_N2_3_FD_200533 | JGI IMG/M metagenome (GOLD analysis project Ga0302314, IMG submission 200533) | Peat permafrost microbial communities from Stordalen Mire near Abisko, Sweden - III_Palsa_N2_3 | ecosystem: Environmental > Terrestrial > Soil > Palsa > Peat permafrost | place: Sweden... | reverse complement strand
CACGGAACTGGTAAGCACTCGCCCCGACATCCCCGGCCAAACCGCGATCGCTGCACCACGCTTGTTCGAAAGCACAATGGCATGGCTATGCCGTCCCACTAGGGCAACCGCATCCCCAAAACTGTCTTCTTGTGCCACGGCAATGCCACAAACCGTGGCAAAGAAAATGACACACAGCACTCCCGTGACACGACGCACTCCACGCATAAGCTCATCCCCGTTCGGTGCTCCGGTTTTTGTAGGCAGCAAAAGCTTTTCAAAAATCGGAAGTCAACCGCAGTTTGCCATCATAGCGGAGAAGCACAAGCATGCGCACGCAAACTCTCGCGCGCCAGCACACCCCACAGGTGTACCGGCACGAGAGCAATCAATAATTTGTAGAAGGGAAAATGGAGCCGACGAGCGGAGTTGAACCGCTGACCTACTGATTACGAAATGGCCAGGTCTTGCGTATGTTGTTGTGAAATATGAAACGTTGTGGGTCGATTTTGGGTGTTTTGGGGTGTTGCAGGAGCCCTCTGTACAGCAGTTGTACAGCAGGGTCTTACGGCTCCGAGGAGAGAATCCCTGGCAGGAACTGCCCTTCGTCTGATAAACGTTGCCCTCAAATGGAAGAGGATGTTCACATGCCCCAACATCGTTACCCTAGTGAGAAGATGATCGAGCAGGACTATAGCAATATACGGACACAGATTGTCGCGCTGCTCCAAGCAGCCCGGACCGCATCGGCGCGCAGTGTCAATGCCCTGATGACAGCAAGCTATTGGGAGATCGGACGGCGCATCGTCCAATTCGAGCAGCAGGGCGAGAAGCGAGCTGAGTACGGAGAGGCCCTAGTGAGTCAACTCGCCGACGATCTGACCCGACAATTTGGCCGCGGTTTCAGCCAGCCGAATCTCTGGAAGATGCGCGCCTTTTATTTGGCCTGGCCCGAGAAGCGGATTCTCTCGACAGTGTCGAGAGAATCTTCAAAGTCCTTTCCTTCCAAAGACTTAGCCTTGCTGCTAGCGAATGTTGAAGCTTCGGCATCGGCGTTCCCCTTGCCCTGGTCTTCTTACGTTCGCCTGTTGTCCGTAAAAAAGGCCGAAGCTCGAGCATTCTACGAAACCGAAGCGCTCCGATCCGGCTGGTCTATGAGGCAACTCAATCGGCAAATCGAAAGCCAACTCTATGAGCGCATTGCCCTGTCCCGAAACAAAGCCGCAATGCTCGAAAAGGCTAAAAAAACAGAACGGAGTGATACGATTACGCCGGAAGAGGCAATAAAGGACCCGTTCGTCCTAGAATTCCTTAATCTCAAAGACGAATACTCCGAATCTGAACTCGAAGATGCTCTAATCCAACATCTTGCCGATTTCTTATTGGAACTTGGGGATGACTTTGCCTTTTTGGGTCGTCAACGACGTTTACGGTTAGACGATACATGGTTCCGGATTGACCTCGTTTTCTTCCATCGCCGTTTGCGCTGCCTAGTCATCATTGATCTGAAAGTGGGTACTTTTGGGTACGCGGACGCGGGCCAGATGCACCTCTACTTGAACTACGCAAGAGAGCATTGGATGAAGGAAGGCGAGAACCCTCCTGTCGGTCTGATTCTCTGCGCAGGAAAGGGCATAGCCGAAGCGCGATATGCACTCGACAATCTGCCAAACAAGGTCCTCGCCGCGGAATATCAGACCATACTGCCGAATGAAAAGTTGATCGTGGACGAACTGGAACGATCAACACAACAGCTTGAAGAGCGCAGACAAAAGTCGACCAATGGCGGCCAATCACGTGCATCGATCAAGAAGATCGGTTCCAAACGTTCATGAGTCCCAGGAGTCAGCACTCGGTCTTCCTGCAGTTCCTTGCCGGTAAGCAGATTGAGTTGTGCGACCGCTTGTTCTAGTCCCTTCGCATAAGCGCGGACGGTCAATCTCTGGAATTCGATGAGTCAGAGGCTTTGAGAGCGGCGCGAATTATCACGCTCGCCTGATCTCCTTGGATCTTTGCACCGGCTACGTTGTAGTGAACGGAATCCTCGTGAAGGTCCTGATGTTGCTGCATGAGAGAAGACTGGTCATCCACGGGGATTCCAGCAGCTTGTATCAAGGAGAGAGCGATTCGATTGCGCTCCTCGATGCGCGGATTCGTTGCTCCGGTGTCGGCGTCAGATCGCACCGGTGTTGTGCTTGCCCAGATGAGGCCTTCTTTTCTCTGCACAAGGGTGCGAACGGCACGAAGATATTTCGGGAAGTCCGTTCCATACTGCGCCTCGGTATAGGTCCACCCATGCATTCCATTGTTGAAGTGCACGACGCTGAAGCGAACGCGTTCCATCGATCCAAATTCCGCGATCTGGACTTCGATGCGTGGATCTCCGACGGAGGTGGAAGATGCCATCAGGTATACGTTCGCTATACCACTCAAGTTCTTTACAACTTCAGGATAGTAGTTGCGGCTGATGGAGTCGCCCAGAATCAAGACGTTGGGGAGATGTGGATTCACAGCGTCAGGCCTTACCTCCCACGTCCACTCGATCTTTTCCGGAATTGCAGACGGCTTCTGAGACATTGCCACGGACGACAGGCCACACGCAGCAAAGATCAGAAGGCCGGTCATGGATCGCGCCCTTCGGATAGCAGCTGCGCGGTGTTCTTGCAAATTGTGATTCATCGGTCTCCGTCCTGCTCTATTATTCGATTGAAAGATTGGAAGAGTAGCGCCCTACTCCGCCCCGCTTCAGGTGAACGATCGCTTTCTGGTTGCCGTATCGGAGCTGAGTGCTCGTTCCATAGCGACTGAAGATGCACACCGAACTGAGCTTGCCGCCACGCCAAGCGATGTCGACGACGAATCCTCCCCTTGCGCACAGTCCGGTTATGGAACCACTTAGCCATGCCGCGGGGAGAGCCGGTAAGAGAGTTATTTCTTCGTCCCGAGATTGCAGCAACATCTCGGCCATGCCCGCCGTACCTGCTGTATTTCCATCGATTGCGAAGATGTTCTGCGTCGCTCCCGCCACGCCGCCGCTTGAGAATGCAAGAAGGTTGGCATCTGTCGCCTTGGCCAACAGACCTATCAAGTGGTTGTGGGCGTCCTCTCCCTTTAGCAATCGTGCAAAGTAGGCTACGAGGTTCGCGCGGCCCCACTCACTCTGCTCCCAGTTCCGAGTGTTCATACGGCGTTGGATGGTGACCTCCGCCGCACGTGCAAGTTCAGGTGTATCGCGCGGAGTGATTTGATGAAGGGGATAGAGACTTACAAGATGTGAGGTGTGCCGGTGATTTGGGTCCGCATCTTCGAAATCTTCCAACCATTCTTGCAGCTGACCGTGCCGGCCTATTTGAAAGGGTGGCAGACTGGCGCGCGCTGCCTTGAGTTGTTCTCGAAGATCTTCGTCCACAGAGAGCGTCTTTGAAGCCTCGATACATATTGAGTAGAGCGCATGGACCAAGGCCCGATCGCATGTGTTCCCCATGGACTCCGCTGCACGACTACCCGACGGGGTGAGGTACCAGTTCTCCGGCGAATCGGATGGACCTGTTACCAGCCAGTTATGCTTTGGCTCCCGCGTCATATACGACAGGAAGAACTCTGCTGCCTCGCGAAGTGCAGGGTAAGTCCGCTTGCGGAGCAGCTCGATATCTCCTCCGAACTTCCAGCGGTCCCAGAGTTGGAGCGAGATCCAGATACCGGCACTGACAAAGACTCCCCAGCCAATGCCCCCGGGCGCCGTGTAGCCCCAGGGATTTGTGACGGTGTGACAGACCCAGCCCGGAGCGCCGTACATTTGGCGGGCCGTTTCGCGGCCGCTCTTCTGCATGACATCGATCAGACCAAAGAGTGGAGACTGACATTCGCCGAGATTGCAGACCTCCGCCGCCCAATAGTTTTGCTCCGTATTGATGTCAAGATGAAAGTCGTCCGTCCATCCCATGCTGCTGGCCAAACCATCGTTCCATACGCCTTGCAGCGCCAGCGGCAGTGAAGAATCCGATCGCGATCCGGCGATCGTGAGATAGCGACCGTATTGGAAGAATAGCGCCAGAAGTTCGGGATCGTTCGTTCCATCTTCCAGAGCCTTGCGACGAAGGTCCGTGGGCTGGCTGCCTGTTGTCCTTGAAGATCGTCCGAGACTGATGCTTACGCGATGGAAGAGAGATTGATGGTCCTCAGAGTGTGCTCGCCTGAGCTGTGCGAACTGACGGCTTGAAGCGCGCGCAAGGATCTCACTTGTTCTCTTTGGATCTGCACCGCCAAAGCTAGTGCCGATGGCAAGCAGGACACGCACCTCATCGGCATCGCGCACAATCATTGCGTTCTCAGTGGACGTGATGTGGCCACCCTTTGCGATGATCTGCGTACGAATTTGAAAGGCGACTCCGTCGTGGCCGGTGCTATGCAGACGCTCCCACGCGTGACCATCGAGCACGAGTGTGTTATCTCCAACGACACTCACTTTGGCTGGAACGATGCTTCTCTCATAGCTCATGCGAAAGCTTAGTTGACCGGCGTTGCTGGCGGTCAACCGTATAGCGAGTACTTTGTCCGGGTGAGACGCGAAGAACTCTCGTTGAAAACTTGTGCCGTTGGAGTGAAAGAGAACCTGAGCAACAGCACTATCGAGATTGAGCGATCGCCGGTATCCGGTTGGAGCAGGCAGGTTCTCGAATGCAAACTGAAGCTCCGGCAATGGGAGGTTGGTGCCAAAGTTTTTTGGATGGCCGGGAAGATACTGCTGACAGAGTGTCTGCGCATCGTCATACTTACCCTGAAAGAAGAGTTCGCGAATCTTATCCAGATGTTGCCGGGCGCCGGGATTGACCTCGTTCGTTGCGGGTGCGCCAGACCATGCGGTCGATTCAGACAGTGCTATGCGTTCGGTTTGAACACCTCCGTACACCATGCCACCGAGATGGCCATTGCCGATGGGAAGCGCTTCAAGCCATCTTTCCGCGGGGCTGGTGTACCACAACTCATGCGACGCGGTAGACGCGTGCTTCGCCGCGGACTGCAGTTGCGGTAGAGCGCCAAAGGCAAACGCTCCCTGCACGAAGTCTCGTCTTGTAACTGTCACTGCAATGATTCCTCTTCATCGGATTGCCGGGGTCATCATGGTAAACGCGTCAGTACGAAGGCCGCTGCCTGGAAATCACCCTTGAGATCTATGTCGAACCCATGGTTCATCCAATACGAGCCCGTCGCTTGAGTGGGAGTGCTTGTCGTTGCGTGTCCGGATATAGGGTTTATTCCGTAGACCGCGTCCTGGTCCAGGCCCTTTAGATACAGACGCTGAAATGGGTATGTCTCCTGACTGGAGTGCAGGAACGAAAAGACGACAGCCTGAGTTCCATTGCGTGAGACGGATTCAGTCGCAGAGGCTTGATCATTTTTCTGTGGTGAGATGAGGCGATAGAGACTTCCCCGCTGAACAGTTTCGCGAATCTTCTTGTATTGCGCAATCATCTGGGTGGCGGTTTCAGAGTCCGCTGAACTCCACTTATTGAGATTCGCGCCGATGCCCAGAGAGCCTTGCATTGCAGACAGGAAGCGATAGTCCAATGACAGGGAGCGGTTGTTCACCCAGGTCGGCGAATCGGTTACCCAGGCCATCATGATGGCAGGACTGTAGGCGTAGGTGAAGCCATCCTGTATTGAGAGACGGTCAAATGCATCTGTGTTATCGGATGGCCAGACTTCATCTGCGAAACGCAAAACGCCCAGGTCAACGCGGCTTCCGCCGCCTGAGCAGGATTCGATTTCAACGCTGGGATGGCGGCGGCGGAGCTCCGAGAGAACCCAGTAGAAATTGCGCGTGAAGTCGACATAGATATTCTTTTGCTTCTCCAGCGGCGCTTCAGACCATCCGGGTTCGGACCAGTTTCGGTTGTAGTCCCATTTGAGAAAGGCTATGTCATTCTTCGTCAGCAACGAATCTAAAGAGTTGAGAACGTACTCACGCACTTCCGGGCGAGCGAGATTGAGGACTAATTGATTTCTCTCCAGAGTATGAGGGCGCCCTGGAAATTCCAGGACCCAATCGGGATGAGCACGATAGAGATCGCTGTCCGGGTTCACCATCTCGGGTTCAACCCACAGGCCGAAGTCCATGCCGAGGGAATGCACTTTGTCGATGAGGGGCTTGAGACCGTGAGGAAACTTTTGCTTATTGACATACCAATCGCCTAAGCCAGCGTGATCGTTTGTGCGACCACCAAACCATCCATCGTCCATCACGAAGCGTTCGACGCCGATGCTCGCTGCCTTCTCGGCCAAGATGATTTGATTCGCTTCGTTGACATCAAATCCTGTGGCCTCCCACGAGTTGTAAAGGACCGGCCTGAGGTTTTCGTTCGGATGCTCCGGCAGCAAGGAGTCGGTCTCGAAACGATGAAGGAGACGTGAGGCGCCACCTAGTCCCTGATCGGAGTATCCGCCGTAGAAGTATGGGGTTTCAAACTTCTGACCCTTCTCCAAACGATAGGAGAAGTCAAAAGAATTCGGACCTGCGGTAACCCGCACTTGTCGCATGGCATCCTGCTCGACGCTCATTTGCCAGGACCCGCTCCAGCCAAGTGCGCCAAACCAGACTTCTCCGCTGTCCTCGTCGCTTTCGGAGCCGCGATCAATTGCGAACCACGGATTATTTTGGGAGCCAGTCGTGCCACGGCGGCTTTCGAGAACAGTCTTGCCCGGACCGATAACCTGCGTGTTGAGAGCCCACTCACCGGCCCAACGTCCGCTTAGATAGTGGAGACGATAGTTCGTTCCTTCCGGCAAATTCCATGTGCCGGCAGCGACCTGTTCGATCGTTAGCGGAAGCTCTGTGCGATTCTCAATTTCGGCAGACCTTCGGAGAATGCCGGTTTCGCCGTCCATCTGATAATTCAGGGTCACATAGACTTCGCGAGAGATATCTTTCATGACAACGGAAAGAGACTCTTCATGGATCTGATTCGAGACATAGCGAAGAACTAGATCTCGATTACCATCTAGGAAAGTAACCTTCAAATCGGGTTCAACATAGAGAGCACCTCCCCAACCGATGAACTCTTGTGGAGTAGTTGTCGAAGGTGGGTCAAATGAACTCGCTCCGCCCATCGCTTTTGCCTCAGCGAAATGGTCCTTCTGGGAGATGTGTTTTCCCCAGTATAGGTTCTGTAGCTGGCCGGTTTCGTTGACACCAAACGCGTAGGTCGTATCGGCGGCATCGATACGAAAGACCTTGGTGAGAGCGTCATATCGAATCGACGCGCCGGTTTCGGATTGTTGGCCACGAGCGGGACATGCGATCAATGCCATCGCCAGCAGAGTTCCCGTCAGTCTCATGGCTTTTCTAGTGGCCTTCTGCACGAACATGCTCTGAAAAGTCAGCTTCGTCTTCATTCTTTCCCTATGGTGTTGTTAGAGCTGAACGCGTCCGCCAAAGACATAACCTGAATATTTGACTGTAGGTTCGACAGGCTCGCTGCACTGGTTACGTGGATTGTGACAGGCACTCTTGGCAACAGGTCTACATAGTTATCGCTGTACTCCGCATCCTGCTGCCCAAAAGACACGTACACGCTGCGGGCCAGAGCTGGAGAGAGCAACTTCACGTCAAATCCGGTCTTGGTCTGAGTCACAGTCGATTCGATACGTCTTGTAGGGAGGACGATCTGTTTTGTAGGAACAAGATAGGAAAGGTTTGACGAGATAAGCGCCTGCCCCTGATGAAGCTCCGCAACCACAACCACCTTTGTAGGATCTTCCCCCGCACCAAGCAGTTCGAACAATGGAATCTTGAGAACGGCTTCGGACGAAAGCGGTTTCACGTTGACTGATGCTTTCTTCTCCTTCACCACTGATCCGTCAAAGTGCATAAGGCGGACGGAGAGTTCTGCCGACTCCTCCTTTACGTGATCGCTGATCAAGTAAACAGCCAGCGCGCCGTCTTCAACGTGAGGCGAAACCAGAACGGGCGCATAAAAACGCCGTGCATAGTATTGCAACGCCTTCCAATGGCCGGCATAGTCGATGCTGGACCACGATGCGACCGGCCAGCAATCGTTCAGTTGCCAGAAGATAGTGCCCATGGTGCGCGGCCGCTCGCGACGCCAACCCTCAACACCCACCTTTACAGCCTCTGCCTGAAGCACCTGACTGGAGTACAAGAACGAAGGAAAGTCTTTCGGCTCCCCATAGTAGCGGTTCATGTACTGCTCAATCAGCTTGTTCCCGTCTCCATTTTTCTGGTGGGCCTTCATCACCGGCGTAAAGATGCTGGTGCGATCTTCCGGCGTGGTGAAGCTTTCGATCGTCTTCATCTCCGGAAAAGATTGAAAGCCAAACTCCGAGGTAAAGCGCCAGTGATGTTCGTTATAGGCCGTGAAGTCTTTCTGCCCATGCCAGACCGTCCAGTCGTGATTGTCCCCACTTTGGTAGTTGTTGCTCAGGTCTTCGTAATCGGCCGTAGGTGAGCTGGGCCAGTAAGGCGTTTCGGGATCAACCGTCGCGGCAGCTACAGCCAGCACACCGCTGAACTCGGTGAGGTAATCCTGCCAGATGTGCTCATGCACGTCAGGTGGCAGCTGGCCTCGGCCATTCCACTCTCTAAGCGATTCGGTCTCGTTGTTTCCAGACCAGAGTGCGATGCTGGGATGATTGCGCAGGCGGCGCATCTGGTATGTGGCTTCACGGCCGATCTCCTGCTTGAACTCATAGGTTCCCGGCTGCCAGTCGTTACCGAACATTAGATCCTGCCAGACCATAAGGCCGAGTTCATCGCACATATCGTAGAACTCATCGGTCTCATAGTAGCCGCCGCCCCAATGGCGAATCATATTCATGTTCGCGTCGCGAGCGGATTGCAGTATGCGCTTGTACTGGGCTGTTGTGACACGGCTTGGAAAACTATCGAACGGAATGACATCCGCACCCTTCGCGAATACCGGGACGCCGTTCACGACGAACTCAAAGGAACGGCCCCATTGGTCGAGCTCACGGTGCAAGACAATCGAGCGCAAACCAGCCTTCGTTGCGCTCGTGTCAGCGAGATGTCCTGCGGCGTTAACCTTCACTGTGAATCGATAGAGCGGCTGACCGCCATATCCCGCCGGCCACCAAAGCTCGGGATGATCGATATTGACCGGCATGGAGAGCTTGTTGAGCCCCGGAGACAGCAATACCTCCTGCTCCAGATGCCTGCTTGTTCCATTCAAACCGTAGTCGAGAGAGAGGTGAACAGTTTGTGCTTTTGAAGATTCAACCTCAGTCTGGACGTTCAAATGCGCGACGGTGGCGTTGACTGAAGATTGCTCAACGAAGACATTCTCTATGCGTGCATTGTCCCAGGTTTCCAAATAGGCGGGCCGCCAGATACCGCTGGTTACAAAGCGCGGACCCCAATCCCATCCGTATTCATATGCTGCTTTACGTATATAAACCTTAGCGTCGGTGTGCGTTTTTGCGCGCCAGGGATCTTTGTCGGCGACATCTTGAGCGGCCTTGATGGGCGACGGAAAGAAGACCCGAAGCTCGTTAGGCCCTTTCCGCAGTTTGCCCTTTACATCAATGCGCCATTCGCGAAACATGTTCTCCGGCGCCAGAAGCTGTTCGCCGTTCAGATAGATACGGCACGCTGCGTCCAGCCCTTCGAGCACCAACTCAATGTGCTGATGATTGAGCGTCGCATCATCCATCTTTAGCTCACGCTTGTACTCCCAGGCAGCGTTTTCGATCCACTGTAGCCTCGACTCGTTATCGCGATAGAAAGGATCTGGAATCTTCTTGTTCGCGAGAAGATCGAGGTGCACATCGCCGGGTACAGTTGCCGGCATCCACTCCGTCTCCGGTGGGACTGAGGGCTTCGGGTCTTTGTCAGAGACCACTTGCCTGAACTGCCATGCGCTATCCAACTTCTGACGAAGGTGTTCCTGAGCCTGGACCGCTCCAGAAAGCGCAAAACATGCAGCAGAAACAGCGACGATGCAAACGATACGAACCCGCGCGATACTCATTCATCTCTCCGAAAAGGCTGGAACGGCTCAAATTGAAACCGTATTCATTATGGACTTAGACGCATTGAACAAACAACTGTATTTGGATGACGACCATGCCCCTCGCTAAATCTATCGTTCTATCTCGACTGGCCCAGCGAAAGCAGCTTTGATTCGGACGGGTTCAGCTTGATCTCCAGTGTTTCTCCAACGATAGGAAGATTTTCGCCACTCGAGATGTCCTCAATGGCTTTCAAAGATTTGCTCGTGAGAAGCGGTGCGATACGATTCAGCGGGACTCGAATGGTCTGAGTATGTTTGTCATCGAAGTTGAAGACAGCGACATAAAATCCTTCTTTTGAGGTTCTGACAAATGCGGCCGTGGCCTTATCTCCGGTATCGCCTTCAATCGGACGAAAAACCTGCTCCTCCGACGCCACACGAAGATAATTCTTGTCGCGATAGACGTCCTTAGCGAGTTGTTGCCCTTCCTGATCATCGGCCAACCGGCTGCTGTCCAGGATCATTCCTCCCGTGATGACAGCAGACAGTAAACGACTTCTACCTTCGGTGACGCTTCGCGCACCCTCGTCGGCTTTTGTGCCGAGAACGACGTGATCCGGGTCGGCAATAAACAGGTTCTTGTCCGTCCACCATCCGTAGGTTAGGGCGTTCAACATATATTCGGTGGATTGATTTTCACCGTTGATGTGGCCCTTCGTGTCGCACGACAATCGGCGCGCGTGGCCATACCCCGAAGGAAACAGCGGAGCAATCGACAAGCTTAGAAACATCTTGTCGTGGTTGATCCTAACGAGCTCACGCATTCCCATGTTGTAGGCCTGCACGCCTGTCTGAATAGACTTGTCGTAGTGTTCCCCTTCAAGAATGCCGTGGGTGAGAAAGTCCAACTTCAGATACTGAAACCCAAGCTGCTGAAGGTGGCTGACATAGTAGTCGATTCGCGCCAGCGCGCCGGGATGCGTGGGGTCGATCGCACGGCCGCCGTCCACCTTCGGTAACGGGACGCCAGCAGGGCCTTTGAGAAGGATGTCGCGATAACGATACTTCATGTTCGTTCCCTCGACATACGCATCGAGATCATCCGACCAGTATGCGAACGGGGTCCAATAGATTCCGGGCTCAAACTTTACGCCATCTTTTGCGCTCAACGATCGGATATTGGCGACTGCATCAGAAAGTTGTACGCTATCCAACCTTGACCAGAACGCATCGAGATTGATGTAAATCACCTTGCGGCCAAAACCCTCGGGCAGCAGTTCGTCGTGGACAAACTTTGCGGCGCCGAGATAGCGCTTTTCGTCGATTTTATCCGCGTAGGCCGCCCAACTGTTCCAGCCCATGGGAGAACCTTCGGGCCATCGCAATGGTGGATTTACCTCAGCGTTGAAACGGCCAAACGCCTCCATTCCATCACGCCAGTCACTGAATGAGCCAAGGAAGACGCGTGGCGACGTGACATGATGACCGGAGACGATGCCATGAGGAAGAAAATCGTGTGTATCCGATCGCTCTCCCGACGGAGAAGAGATACCACCGTAGACATCAAGCGTTTCGAGTTCCCGCTTGTTACTGGTGAAATCGATAGCCGTCTTCCACGTGTCATGCGCGACAGAGCCGATCACTATGCCCTGACGGCTATCGTTGTCGTAGAGAGTCGTCACCTCCTGGCTGGTATATCGATCCCCTGTCTTCATTTCGGAGAGTGAAATGCTCTTCCAGCGAAACCACATGTCGTTGTCAAAGGGGACATGAAGTACACGCAGGGCCGCATTCTGTGGCGCAGCTACGATGTCCTTTCCGTTGACAACCAGCGTATCGAAGTGACGCGTACCGACCAGTTTGTCATCCGCTTCAAGCTCAGCATCCATCACGACCCAGGACTTGCCGGGATACAACCAGAGGTGCTGCACCAAAGTTGCAACACCGGGTGCAGAGTTCCTGAAGCGGATCACTCGTGTAGCTGGCGTCTTCGATTTGTCTATAGCGTGTTCGGCTACGATCTCATGTTTGGAGTATGTCTCCGTGGAAATCCTCGTACCATCGGCCAGCTCGACGGCCGATGCTATGTTGACCATCCTGTGCCCATCTTTCCACAGCAGGTCGATCAGACCGGTCCGTGTGTCGTACTCGACAACGAGCGTATCCGTGTGAAACGCGACCCTGCCTGGCGCACCGGCGCCTGCTTCCTGCGCAGCTACTCGAGGCGCAATCGTGGCGAGACATGCTGACAGCGGCAACAGAAGGACCACCGATACGGCCTTTCGGGCCCATTGCATTCAAACTCTCCTTGCAAGGTTTGTGCGCAAGCAGAAGGCAGCATCGCCGCCTTCTGCCTGCGGGCTTATTTCGGATCGATTTGCCACTGCTACTGTGTCACCTCAACGATAGTACTTTCGGCGGCCTGAAGGCTGATGGACAGCGTGCCAGTGGCCGTTGACGTCGCGCCCGTCCAGAGATCAGTTACGTTATATTGCGTTGTTCCACTCAGGCCTGCACGAGTAAGATTGACGGACTCCGCAACCGCGCTTGTAGTGTAGTTGAAGACTGCGATGTAGTACGTGTTTGGCGTCGTGCCCTGCGCAATCATCACATTCACGGGGGACGTACCGGTATTTCCTTCTACTGGACGGAACTTCAGGTTCATCGCCGGGAACGTATTGATCGCCTTATTCGTCATCCACGTCTGCATCAGGGGTGGAGCAATGGTGTCGAGAGGGTTATCGCCGCTCAACATATACCCTGCAACTGCCGTGGATATTACGCGGCTCTTGTTTTCGTACGAGGTATAGGCCGTTCCGGTCGTGTCTGTATTCTCCACATGGATCATGTCCGGATCGTTCCAATTGTAGATGCGTCCAGCCATCCACCAACCGTAACTCTCCGAGTTCATCTCGTAGCTCGTATTGCTGATAGCTCCATAGGTATCGCAGGAGACCCGTCGAGCATGGGCGTACTGGTACGGGAAGATCGGCGCGATCGACAGATCCATGAGCATCGACGTTCCTAGATCGTTGATCAGATAGGTCATACCTTGGTTGTAGGCCTGTTCTCCGGTCGTCACCGTTGGATCATAGTGCACGCCATTGTTCGAGCCACCTTCGAGGGCACCGTGGCTCATGAAGTCGAGCTTGATGTAATCGAAGCCCAGGGTCTTGAACTCCGCAGTGTAGCAGTCGATCCTAGCTTTGACACCTGGATGAGTCGGATCTACGCCGTAGGCAGCGTCGACAGCAGCCATTGGATTGCCGTAGTGATCCTTCAACAGGACATCCATGTTGGTGTAAGCACTGACCGCCGGACAGGAGGCTCCCGGAGGGGTATCAAGCGGCCCCGCAATGTTCGCGAAGTCCCAGACAACCCATGGCGTCCAGTAGATACCCGCCTTCTGGCCATTGGCGTGAACGTGCGCCACGAAGTTCTGGAGGTCCGTAAGACTGAAGTTGGACCACTGCGCATCCAAGTTGATGTACTGGACCCCCTGGTCGTTGAACGCCGGAAGCGACGTATGGAAGTAGTCCGAGACGGACTGCGACTGCGCCTCCGTAATATTGGTCTCATTCGGGCCCAGCGCGCCCCAACCCATCGGAGCGGGACCAGTCCACGGCAGCATTGGAGTCACTGCTGAGTTCGCGGTTCCGAAGTCTTCCATACCGGCACGCCAATCGCTGTAGTAGCCGACAAGGATTGTAGGGGACAGGATGTTGTTCGTGGTAGTCGAAGCGTTGACTGCGGCGTGAGGCAGCGAATCCCAGGGATCGTTGGCTCCTCCGAACGCCATTAGCATGTCGAGCTTGTTATTGCTGCCTGACATCGAGATGCCGGTCTTCCAGTTATTGTGTGTCACCGAGCCGATGACAAGACCATTTCTGCTGGTGTTGTCGTAGAACGCTGCGACCTCAGCGCCCGTGGTTGCCAGGCCATTGGAGGATGCAGCGTTGTAAGGGACGAAGCCGTCGTTATCGAACGGTACTTGCAGGAAGACCGTATCCGTGGAAGAACTTGAGTCCACAGCGGCACCAAGATCCACCGCGCCCGTACTATTGACGACGAGCGGCGACATCTCATTCGAGCTGAGGCCAACACCATCCATCTCAAGCTGCGTAGTGAAGTGGTTCGTGCTTAGGAAGAAGCGCTGGATCAACTTGGGCGATCCATCGGTTGCGGTGAGCGTGATGTCCGTCTCCCCACTGGGAAGGTTCGTATTTGCGGTGCGCGTGTAGCTAGTCGACGTAGACTGATACAGCGTGTTACCGCTATACGCCTGTGCATAGAAGCTCGCGATCGTAGTCGCGCCGTTGTAGCTGTATGAGGCAAGACCGCTGGCCAGGTCATAAGTTACCGTATTGGCGCCGCTCGTCATGACGACCGTGTTTGGCGTTGGCGTTGTCGTTGGCTGATTAGCTGGACTCACCACCACATACACCACATCGGGTGAGTAGTTAGTACTGTTTCCGAGTTGGATCGTATTCGAGCTGCCTTTCTTGAGCGGGATGATCGTAGCTTCGGGTGGCGTGGGAACGTACCAGTTGTTCCCGGTGAACGGAAGGTTGATCGCAGTCCCGCCATTCACCACAGCCTGTAGTGTCTGGTTTCCGCCACCTTCGCAGGCGACAGCGGAGAGGATGTAGTTGCCATCAGCAGGAGCATAGACGTTATTGATCGTCACGGTGCTTCCATTACCCAGGCTGCCTACCTTGAGGCCATTGGCGCAGCCGATGCAACTGGCCACACCTCCACCCTTGATAGTGTTTGCCGGGTCCCACGCCTGATAGACGCAGGTCGAATTCGTGCAGGGCGCAATCTCCGTATAGGTGAACGCCTTAGGGTCAGTGAAGTCGCCATCCGACGGTGTGTCCACCGTGACATCAACAGCGCCGACCGTCGAACTTCCCGGAACAGTCGCCGTAATTTGTGTGGGACTAACATATGTAACGTTCTGTGCCGGGACACCACCGAACATTATCGACGCGCCCTGTTCGAAATTCGTTCCGGTGATGGTCACAGAACCGCCCGTAATCGGCGCCGTATTCGGTGCGAGCGAAGTGATCGTGGGGGTGGTTCCGCTGGTCGCTGTGTTTATCGTGACCGAGACGGCGTCCGGGGAGTAGCCATTCGCGTTGCCTACTTCGATGGTGTTCGATTGCCCTGCTTTCAGATATACGTTCATCGTGACGGGCGCCGCGGGATTGTTCCAATCACTTCCCGTTATGGGTAAGCTGACAGGTGCTCCACCATCCGTGATGACTTGATAATCTTGCGTTCCCCCGCCCTCACAAGCAACGAGCGAGATGGTGTAGTTACCATTTGCCGGCGCATAGATACCGTTGTAGATAACGTCCGCACCATAGCCGAGATTTCCGACCTTCTGGCCGCCGGGGCAGCCGGTGCATGACGCTATCTGCGCGCCTCCGACCAACGTGTTGATGGAGCTCGTTGCGAGATATGTGCATGGCAAGGTTGAGCACGCTGCGACGTAGGTCACCGCATTATTGAGTGTCACGCTGCCACCGCTGGCGGAAGAGACAACGACGTTGACGGGTCCCGCTGTTGCGGCAGCCGGCGCTACCGCGCTGAACTGCGTGGAACTCGTGTAATTGATGGAGGTAGCAGCTGCACCACCAAAGGTGGCCGTAATGTCAGGCGTAAAGTTCGTTCCCGTGAACGTTACGGGTCCACCGCTCTGAAGAAGCTGCGTAGGCGTGACATTGGTGACGGTAATCGGGTTGCTAACGAGAGAACTGATTTGGATATTCACCACATCTGGGGAGTAGGCACTCGCATTGCCCAGTTCCACCGTATTATTGGATCCGGCCTGCAGTGGGACTGTGATGGTGATCGGAGGAGCGGGGGCGTTCCAATTGCTACCACTGAGGGGAACGCTGACGGCAGCTCCCCCATCAACGATGACCTGGTAATCTTCAGTGCCACCACCTTCGCAGCCGGTGATCGTTAGGGTGTAATTGCCAGCTTTCGGCGCATAGACATTATTGATAATGACAAAAGCTCCATAGCCAAGATTGCCGACCTTTTCACCGTCCGGGCAGCCAGAACATGTGGCTACCTGGGCGCCCCCAACGAGCGTATTCGCGGGATCGTACGCTTTGTATGTGCACGGCAAAGAATTGCACGACGATGGCGTGACTACAGGCGGTGTGACATAAGAAAGCGCCTTGGACAGCGTCACGCTTCCATGTGAATTCGTGACTACAACGTCAACCGTAGACGGTGCAGAGACAGCGGGAGAGACCGCCGTGATCAGGGTCGAGTTCTGAAGATACACCTTTGTAGCGGCAACACCGCCGAACGTTACTGTTACGTCGGAAGTAAAGTTCGTACCAGCAAAGGCGACCTGTCCACCAGTGGTATAGATCTGCGACGGGGTCATGGACAAGACCGTCATCTCACCGATCGTGGCGGGGTTGCCGGAAGAGCACGCCGTCAATTGACAGAGAATACACGTGACGAAGATGCAAAAGATGATGAAGAATCTCTGGCGTATCTGAACTTTGGCTGGTGTGCAGTTGATTGACTGAAAGGTGCGCATTTTGCTCTCTCCTGAGCTTGTCTCTCGTACGTCCTGATGCAAGTTACATAACTTCTTGAGAGCGAAGCGGGGGAGCGCTTCGGTCTCGTCTTCAAAGGTGGCGATCTACCAAAGGAACTTCGCACCGAGTTGCACCTGACGCGCAACGTTGTTCTGTCCGGAGGAGCTCTTCACAATCTCGCCGAACTGGGGATCGGTAGGATTGTTGTCGTAGTTCGTCGCAAACGTCGGGTGGTTTACCACGTTGAACCCCTCGAGACGGAGTTGCAGTTTGAGGCGACCGACGATGGCGAAGTTTTTAGACAGGTTTACATCCCAGTCAGACGAGCCAGGGTTGCGTATCCCTGTGTAGTTCACGCTAGGGGCCGGCGCGTACTGCGGAACCACGATGAAGTTGTAGTTGCCGTTACAGACAGAGGGCAGACCCGATTGCTGAACGGGCATGAGTTGCCATGTGCCGTTACTCTGCTCCACATACTGGCCTGCGCAAGGCTTCACGCCTTGGATGACGTTGGGAGATGTCTTGCGAGACATGAATGGGCTTCCATAGACATAGGCGCCATTGTTACTCACCGTCCACGGTGTTCCCGTCTGGATGTAATAGACAGTGCCGAGCTCCCATCCTCCGATCGCTTCATCGAGAATCCGGTTCATGCCACCGCCGAAGCGCATGCCGCGTCCCACCGGAATGTAATACACGCCGGAAAGGGTTACGCGATGCGCAACATCGGAGGAATCGATGTTCCGGGAGGGAACACGGTAGACAGAGTCTGTGTAACCGCCCGAATCCATTTGCTTGGACCACGTCCAGGTTGCGTGCGCAACCAGGTTGTTGTCGAACTTGTGCTCCCCTGTGACCTGGAGGGCGTTATACCAGGAACGCCCGTCGTTCAATTGATACTCCGTAATATCCGTGTATTCCGGGAACGGCCGCGTGAGTTGCATCGCCTGAATCGTCGGAGCGGTGTAGTAATTGGTGCCCAGGAATGGCGCCACATTTTGGAACGGGTTCGTCACGTATCCCGCGGTCAGGCTGTTGCAACGGTTAGGATCACCACCAAGAAGAATGTTGCAGTTCGCGTACGACGTCTCGGCGATGTGGTTGATGTTGTCGCTGCTGTCGGTGTGATATGTGCGAGTGCCGACGTAGTTGATCTCCAACGTGTCGAACTTAGCGAAACGGTGCTCTATCCCCGCTGAGAAGGTTTGGAACTGCGGAGTTCGGTAGTGAGAGTTAATGAAGTATGGTCCTTGTCCAAGCTGCGTCAACAGGCCTTGCGACGATCCGGTTGGCTCAATGATCGTTGGGTAGGGATTCGAGAGGTTCTGCAACGGTGTCTGCATACCGTCAACCGACGGAACGTAGGGAGTGCTCGATGAAAATCCAAACGTGTTCGCGCCGGGGGCCGGGTTTCGGTACATCACTCCGAAACCACCGTGGAAGACCGTTGCCGGGTCCATCTGGAACGACAGGCCAAAGCGAGGCTGTACATCTGTGTTCGTTGAAGAATAGAACTGACGGGGATTTCCGCCGACTCCAACGAACGTCACTCCGCCCTTGAGGACTCCACCGGGGATCAGCGCGGGATTCACTAGAGACGTTACTGGATTCACAACTGACGTATTGAACGCGTAGTCGATGCGGTTGTGACGCTCGACCGGCGGCGAATTCAAGTCGTAGCGGATGCCGAGGTTCAACGTCAAGCGCGGAGTGATCTTCCAGTCGTCCTGAACGAAAGGGGCATAGTAGTGTTGCGAGTAGAAGTAGATGGAGCTGATATTGGCGTTACCGCTGCTCGCTGTGCCCAGCATCAGCGACGCGATCGAGTTGCCGGTCTGTCCGTCGCCTTGGTTGTAGACGGCTTGCGTCCACGTTCTATCGGTGTAGAGGCCAGCTCCCCCTTGGGCAAATCGTTGAGAGGACTGGAGGATGCGGTAGTCCATGCCAAGGGTGAAGGTGTGCTTGCTCTTCACCCACGTTAGGGTCGGCAGCATCGCATACGAGGCGCCGATCGTCTCTTGCCCTCCAGAGTTTCCGAGTTGCTGGAAATCAGGGAAGGTCGTATCGAGGAAGTGATTGGCGAAGCTTCCCAACTGCGATGACAGCGTCCCGGGTAGCCCGAGGTTCGTCAGGTTGAACCCCTGGGGGCCTGTGTTGGCGAAGTTCACCCGGTCGATACCCGAGGCGCGATAGTCAAAGAGTAGGTTCGAGGTAAAGGTGTGAACCCACTCAGCCGCGCCAGTGTTGCTGTGCTCTCCGTGCGGGAATTCACCTGACTGTGCAGGGCCGGCGGGCATGCCGCTCGTATTCTGCGTCTCGATACGATCCCAATAGCCATAACGAAGCGTGATACGGTCCTTACTCGAAATGACCTGGTCGATCTTGATGAGGGCGTTCCGGTACTTGTCGATAAGGGGGTCCGGTGCAGCGTAGTTGCTAACCCACGAGTTGGTGCCGGCAGCCGCTGTATGGTTCGGCGCCGGATAGTACGAGAGAATCTTAGCCGCAACAGGGTTGATGCGGTCTGATTTGATCATGTTTCCCGTGAAGGCATTGCGCACCAGTACACCAGAGCCGTTGTTGTGCAGCGTAAGCGGATCATAGATAACCGAAGGCTTGTAGGTCTGCGAGTTGGCGTCGAAGTACGTCAGGTCACTGAAGTTACCCTGCACCCACTGCGGCTCGGGAACCGAGGTGACAGCGGTGCCGGGGTCGGAGTTATACCAATTTTCGAACTGCAGGACGAAAAAAGTCTTGTCCCTCCCGTTATAGAGCTTCGGGATACGCACTGGGCCATCCAGTTCAAAGCCATACTGGTCGCGTTTCTGCGAGTTCTTGGATGTGCCGTAATGATCGTTCAGCCAGGAATTGGCATCGAGGAAGCTGCGCCGGGCAAACTCGTAGACGCTTCCGTGCAGTTTGTTCGTTCCAGACTTCAATGTCATGTCGATCACGCCGCCCGATGCGCGACCGTACTTCGCATCGTACGGGTTGGTTATCAGCTTGAACTCACCGACTGACTCAGCCGGGGGTTGATATCCGATCTGGCTGTTGGTGCCGTTGTACGCGTCGCCGTGAGCGGCCTCGTTCGAAACGCCGTCCAGCATAATCTCATTGTTGCCCACCCCACCGCCATTGATCGAGAGATTGGCCTGAGGGTCGTCGAACGGTCGAATGTACAGCGGGCTCACCTGCAGGTTTGCACCCGCGGTCAACTGAGTGAAATCCATCACATTGCCGCCGTTCAGCGGCAACTCGGTCACGCGCGTGTTCTCAACAACCTCGCCAACGTCTCCGCTGCCGGCCAGCAAAGATTCATCTTCCTTCACGGTGATGGTGTCCGTGACAGCACCGATCGCCATCCTGAAGTTGATGACAGCCGTCTGTCCCTGCTCGAGTGTGATCTGCGTGTGCTTATCCTGCTGGAAGCCCGGCGACTCTGCAGTAAGGGTGTACTTGCCGGGATGGAGGTACGGCACCGTATAGTCGCCGGCGCCGGTCGACTTCGTCTCGAGGACGACACCCGTCTCCTGATTGAGGACGGATATCTTGGCGTTCGGGATAGCAGCACCGGTCTTGTCGGCAACACGGCCCGTAAATTCCTGCGCTTTCAGATGGAACGCACCAAATATAAAAATAAGGCTCATAAGAACATGCGATATCGAAACCGTCTTGGATCTCGTCGTACCGAAGTTCGCGGCAAACTGGCGTGTGTTCAGTCGAAACATATACTCCCCTTGTACTCTCGCGAGTGCTCAGCGAACCGGCAAGCGCTTAATGTATCGGGTTACATTTTGACGCTGAAGGCGAGGTCGAAACAACCCATTGCCCAAGGACCATTGCTCCTTGGCGTCTCATAATGAATCCGGTTACAATCGACGAGAAAAATACATACCCGAGGTTGCTCCTGTCAACATTTTTTTTTGCGGACCCAATGAAGCCTTTCATGATCTCCACTAAAAAGCGAGATGTCATCCCCTATCGATCAATCACAAAACTGCGGCAATTTGCATTCCGAAAAGGCGAATTACATGACCGAACACCCGATCGTGAGGTGCACCTCTCACCGGTGCGCCCAAAGCATTTTGTTGCGAAGCCGACGGGCTTCAATCGCCGGCATACTCTGTCTGCTGCCGCTCTTCCTTGTCTTACCGCCCAAAGGAGAGGGACAAGCTGACCTGGCAAACGGCAACTTCCGTAACCCAATTCTTTATGCGGACTACTCAGATCCGGATGTAATCCGATCCGGTCGGGATTTTTATCTCGTCGCGTCCAGCTTTCACTTCATGCCGGGAATTCCCATCCTTCACTCGAGGGACCTCGTGAATTGGGAGATTATCGGACACGTGTACCCCAGGCTTGATTTGAGTCCAGACTATGACTTGATCGGAGGTAACCGATACGGCGGTGGAGCGTGGGCTCCTTCAATCCGGTTCCATGCTGGTCGTTACTACGTGTACTTTCCAACGCCAGACGAGGGGATATTCCAGAGTAATGCGACCTCTCCCTACGGCCCCTGGACCAAGCCTGTTGCCGTACTGTCAGGCAAGGGCCTCGAGGACCCATGTTCCTTCTGGGATGACGATGGGCAGGCCTATCTGATCCATTCCCGGCTAGGGGCTGGACCTCTGATTCTCCATCGGATGAACGCGGAAGGGACGGCAGTGCTCGACGAGGGAAATGTTATCGTAGACGATCCCGCGCAGCTGCCAACGCTTGAGGGACCCAAGCTCTATAAGAGGAACGGCTACTACTACATCTTTGCCCCATATGGGGGTGTCTGGAATGGTTCTCAGGTAGTGCTTCGTGCGAAGAATATCTTCGGGCCTTACGAGCATCGGACCGTCCTTGAACAAGGACAGACTTCTGTCACGGGCCCACATCAGGGCGGCTATGTGGAAACCCCAGATGGCAAAGGGTGGTTTGTCCACTTCCATGCGCAGGGAGCGTATGGCCGTATCGTCTACCTCGAACCTGTCCGATGGAAAAAGGGCTGGCCCGTCATTGGTGCATCGAAGGACGGTTCGACTGTGGGGGTTCCCGTAACGGAATGGAAAAAGCCGGTCCCAGGCCAACCGATCGAGGTGCCTTCCACCTCCGACGAATTCGATTCGGCAATCTTGAAGCCGCAATGGGAGTGGAATCATAATCCTGACGATACGCTTTGGTCTCTGCACGATCGCCCCGGCTTCCTTCGCCTTCGAAGCGGGTTCGCGGAAGACCTATATCATGCGCGAAACACTTTGACGGAACTCTCACAAGATCCTGCATACTCCGTTACCGTCAGCGTAGATCTTAAGGACATGACGGACGGTCAGCACATGGGATTGGCCCTGTTTTCCGAGCACGCATGCTGGATGGGGGTCATTCAATCAGGATCAGGGCGCCAGCTTCACTTCGAGTCAGTCTCCGATTCCATAACAGGGCCGCGCGTGTCGATGCTATCCATTCAACTTCGCGTAGAAGTCCGAGATGAGTTCGCGCTGTTTTCATACAGCGAAGACAACGGCCACAGCTTCACGGTTCTAGGGAAACCAACGCGCATACAGTTCAGTTGGTGGAAGGGAGCTCGACCGGCTGTGTTCAACTTCACCACGAAGAATGACCCTGACACATCCGGCATCGTTGACGTAGATTGGGTTCACTATAAGAGGCAATAGGTGCCGTGTAAAACGGCGGGGTAAGATCAGTGATGCTAGTTCTTCATCGAATCAATGGCATAAGCATTGCTATCCTTTTGGCGTACTTCGCGGTATCTGTCCTCATCGGCTGGATCGTCCGAAAGAAACGTACCAACGCGAATGATTTTCTGAATGCGACCGGTTCCCTTCCTCTGTGGATTGTGAGCTTGGCGTTCTTGGCCGCAAACTGCGGGGCACTCGACATCATTGGGCTGAGTGCGATGTCTGCTCAGTATGGCGTTCAGGCATTTCAGTTCTTCTGGATCGGAGCAATTCCAGGCATGATTTTCGTTGCCTTGTGGATGCTTCCCCAGTACGTTCGGATGGGTATTCGAAGCATCCCGGAGTATCTGGAACAACGGTACGATAAGCGCGTCAAACTGGTGAACGCCTGTACTCTTGCCGTGACAACGACGGTTTTCGCCGGAATCAACCTTTACGCAATCGGGCAAACACTGCAAGCTCTGATTGGGATTCCTTTCTTTGTAGGAGCGCTTCTAGCGGCTACTATCGTAGCTGCATATGTTCTGGTGGGCGGTTTGCGAGCCACTATTTACAACGAAGCCTTGCAACTCCTAATCATTCTGGCCGGACTGTTCCCCCTTCTCCTGAAGTTGCGACGAACTGGGTCGTTCAACCCAAGCCCAAATGCCCTTAGAGATCACCTCTGGACCAGTCTTCCTTTCGCAAACACGAAAGCTCCTTTTGATGATCTTGGGACCGTCATCGGCCTGGGCTTCGTTTTGGGTTTCGGATACTGGTGCACTGACTTCGTCCTCATGCAACGGGCGTTAGCGGCCCGCGGCCGATCCGATGCGCGAAAGGTTCCCCTGCTGGCCGGGTTTGGAAAAATCCTGATCTCATTTTTCGTAGTTTTGCCCGCATCGCACGCGGCGCGGTTTCTGCCGGGCATCGGCAATACCATTCGATACGACGCAGTCCTTCCAGAGATGATGGTCCGCCTGTACAGCCCCAGTTTGCTGGGCCTTGGCATGACCGCCTTGGTTGCCGGCCTTATGTCTGGTCTTGCTGCCAATGTATCGGCATTTGCGGCGATTTGGACCGAAGATATCTATAGGCCTTGGCTGGTTAAGGAACGATCAGAGAATCACTATCTGAGGATCGGCGCGGTCTCCACAGTAGCTGCGATGTTACTGGGATTGCTAGCCTCGGAGACTAGCTTTCGCTTCAGCAACTTGATGGAACACGTGCAGGTTGTGCTCTCAGTTTTCGGGCCACCTTTCTGGGCGGTGTTCCTTCTGGGGATCACGACCACAAGGGTTAACGCCAAAGCTGCTTTTGGTGGACTTGCCAGCGGCATCGCGCTGGCCATCGTGCACCACCTTCTCGTTCTGTCCACTCTCCTTCGATATGGGAGCCTCATGACGGCAAACTTCCACGTAGCGATCTACGGGTTCTCGACCAGTTTCGTTATCGCACTCCTGCTCAGCTATTCAGGGAGCCCGCGTTTGCGGGCTACAATGAGCGACCGAATAGACACAAAAAGGGTAAGCTGGGTCGGAGAGCTTCCGATCTACATCCTCGCAGGCCTGCTGGCGTTGGCTTGCGTGAGTTTGAACTGGATTTGGCGCTGAAATCGAAGTTTGAGCGTTTGGGACCACAGTCGCACTTTGTTACATTCGGATTGATATCATGAAGCGAAGATCCACTCCGGGCAAAAAGCCCGCCACGATGCGGGATGTAGCGAAAAAGGCGGGACTCTCCGTCGCGACCGTGTCGCGTGCGCTCGACGGATCATCACTCGTAACAGAAGAAACATGTCTGCTCGTGCGGCGGGCGGCTGAGGAACTCGACTTTGTGCCGAACATTTCGGCCAGAACACTTAAATACGGCCAAAGCCACGCAATAGGCGTTATCGTGCCCGATCTCACCAATCCCTTCTTTTCTGAGTTCTTACGCGAATTTGAAGCGCTTGCCTCCGCAAACGGACAAGTTATTCTACTGGCGAACGCAGAAACGAGTGTGGGAGGTGCCCGAACCTCGGTACGCCAGATGCTTATGCGGCGCGTGGATGGTGTTGTGGTGATGCCTTCAATCGACGAATTGGAGCCGTATCAACTGTTGACCTTGCGAAGCGTGCCAACTGTAGCGATCGACAGCAGGAAGGTTGGCCCCTGCTTCAGCGACGTGAGCCTGATGCATGAAGACGGCATGATGCAGACAATCGCCTATCTCAGTGGCCTGGGTCATCGTCGCATCGCCTTCATCGGGGGCTCCGAAGGGCTTCTGATTTCAGGTATTCGCTCCCAAGCATTTGCAAAAGCACTTCAGGCATATCACATCCCAGTGCGTCCCGAATACCTGCGAAATGGAAACTATCGGGTGGACTCTGGAGACAGCGAAATGCGGAAACTTATGGACCTTCGTACCCCGCCGACGGCTATCGTTGGTATCAACGATATGTCTGCATTGGGTGCATTGCGGGCCGCAAGAAACTTATCCATTCGGGTTCCTGAGGAAGTATCGATCGTCGGATTCGATGGAATTGAATTGGATCAGGTCGTGTATCCGACCCTGACGACGATGAGCGTCTCTAAAAAACTCATGGCGGAGAGCTGTCATTCGGCCCTCGAGGCTCTTCGAGGCTCCACGGGCAAACAAGGCGAACAACTTTATGTTCCGGTGGAACTGATGGTTCGGCAGTCTAGCGGGCGCGCTCCAAGCCCACGCCGCAAGTAATCTAATCCATAAGCTTGCGGCTCAGATAAGTATACATAGTCGCCCAGGTCTTGGCCTGCTGTCCAAGATCAGCGCCAGGCCCGTGACCGCCTTCCACGCTCTCTTGGTAAAGAAAGGGTTTGTGAAATTCTTCCAGACGCGCCGCAAACTTGCGGGCATGTGCCGGTCCAACACGATCATCTGTTGTAGTCGTGAGAATGAGAGGCTCTGGATAGTGGGTGGACGAATCGAGCTGGTTATATGGGGAGATTGAAGCGAGGAATTTGCGTTCGTTTGGGTTGGAGACAGAGCCGTACTCGCCAACCCAGGATGCACCTGCCGCGATTTGTTCGAATCGCAGCAAGTCGAGCACAGGAACCTGAATCACGACCGCATTCCACATCTCCGGATGTTGGGTGAACTCAACCCCCATAAGGAGGCCTCCATTGGAGCGGCCGTAGATTCCGAGCCGCCGGGGCGATGTGATCTTCCGGGTCACGAGGTCCTTGCCGACGGCTGCGAAATCATCAAAGATGAGTTGTCGGTTCGTCTTTAAGCCGGCATCGTGCCAACTGGGGCCGAACTCCCCACCACCACGGATATTGGCAACGACATAGACACCCCCGCGCTCGATCCAGAGCTTACCAATCTTTCCGTTGTAGCCTGGCGTTTGCGAAGACTGAAAGCCGCCGTAGGCATATAGCAGCGTCGGATTCGAACCGTCGTATCTAATATCCTTGCGGTGGACCATAAAATAAGGGATTTTGGTTTTGTCGCTTGAAACCGCTTCCATTTGTTCGACGACGAGATCGGAGGCGTCGAATTGTGGCGGCAAGGTCTTTGCAATTTTCAATCTACCAGTTCCAGCGTCTCCGAGCATAAGGGTGGAGGGAGTAATAAATCCCGTGAGACTGAGAAAGAACCTGTCGCTGGAATTACTAGCGCTTACGACAGACACGGAAAGGTTATCCGGAACAGGCAGTCGGCGGTAAGTCCATGTATTCCCCGCATCGCGGGCACACACGTATGCTCGCCCCTGAACGTGGTCGAGCGTGGTGAGAAGAAGGTGGTTCTTTGTCACTGTGGCGGACTGAACGAACTCTTGAGGCGAAGCGGGAAAAACAATCGTCGGTTTGAGGTGAATTGGGTCCCGCTTGATGGCGTCCAGATCAAGCGCAACGACAGAACCTTGGGGATAGACCGTTTTCGACCCCTGAGGCTTCCAGTCCTCATTCAAGGTGACAATCATCTGATTGTTGAGCAAATCGCCAATATCGATTTTGCCCGGCAACGCAATGATCTGCGGGCCGTCGGTCGAAAGAAGAGCGACCTCGCACTTGAAATAATCAACGTCTCGAATGAGGAGGATGGCATGATGTCCATGGCTGTCATCGAGTGTTTTCGCTATGGTGTCCACATCTGACTCCTTGCCGCGATACACCTCTCTAGCCTCGTCGAGGGATTGACCCCGCTTCCAGAGCTTCATGATGAAGGGATAGCCGGACTGCGTCATCGCGCCTGACCCCCAATCGCGCGTTACTAGAAGCGTGTCTCTATCGACCCAGACGACGTCTTGTTTTGATCTGGAAAGAGCGAAGCCATTTCTCACGAATTTTCTCGTGCGTAGGTCGAATTCGCGAAGTGTTTCCGCGTCCTCGCCGCCGGAAGATAGAGAAACGAGACACAAACTATTTCCGGGATAGAGACATCGGAGGCCGTTCCCTACCCACTTCTCGTTGTCCCGCTTCGAGAGAGAGTCGTAATCGACAACTGTGCGCCATTGAGGATTCGTTGCGAGATAACCAGCTACCGTAGTACGGCGCAGTATTCCATGGACATGATGATCGTCCTGCCAGAGGTTGTAGACAGAGTCGCCATGAAACTCCGGCGCCGCGATGCGGTCGGGGGATTCAAGTAACTTGAGCGCTTTAGCCGCGAGGTCGGGGTAACGAGAGTCAGCTTCCAACAGCTTCGCTGTTCTCTGGTTCTCTGCGTTCACCCAGGCCATAGACCTATTGCCCGAAACGTCCTCGAGCCATTGGTAGTTGTCGGGCTGTTCGAAGGAAACTTGGGCGACGGCATGTTGGCAGAAAGGAATCGAAGCGATAATGAGGCTGAGCAGAGCAATGGTCTTGTACTTCTTGAGGTGCATTTTCTTTCCTTTTAGTTTAAAAAACATCTGCAAAAGCGGGTTGATAGGCAAAAAGACCGGGGAGTCCGCCTGTCATGAGGAACAGAATTGCGTCGCCATCACCGTATGCCCCACTCCTCGCTGCGGACAGTAAGCCTGCGAACGCCTTGCCGGTGTACACCGGATCAAGTAGAAGCCCCTCAGCTCGGGCCATCGTTCGCACCGCGCTCAACATCGCCGGAGTCGGGATGCCATATCCATCCCCGAGTTGATCGCCAACCACATCGATTGTATTGGAGGCAATGGACTTGGCCGGGTCCATCAGCGCGAGAGTTGCGTTAGCAAGCGCGCAGGTAGTCTTCTGCGTTTTTTCCATGCCATTGAGAACGGCATACGAACGCACCCTTGCGGCATCCATCCCCATCGCGGCGAAGCCAGCAGCGAGTCCGGCATGCGTTCCGGAACTTCCATTTGCAACGATGATATGAGCAAAGCCGCCTACGATAGCCTGCTCCTGCTCTGCAATTTCTGCCGCGCATGCCGCATAGCCAAGGCAGCCCACTGGAGAGCTACCTCCTGCACCTACGACATACGGACGTCGGCCTTCTCTCCTCAGAACGTCGGCCCGCTCGTTAGCGAGATCCAGGGCGTCCTTCGTGCCGCCGAACATATGGATTGTTGCCCCGAATATTTCATCAAGAAGAATATTGCCGTTGCGCCGATACGCCGCATCCGTTCGCGGCACGACTTCAGTAAGGATGAGCTCGCATGCAAGCCCTGCTCGCACGGCGGATGCGGCGCTCAACCGTGCGTGATTTGATTGCAGGCCGCCAGTTGTGATGAAGGTATCGCATCCTTGCTCGATCGCCTCGCCTAGAAGGAACTCGAGTTTTCGAAGCTTGTTGCCGCCGCCGCCGAGCCCCATCAGGTCGTCCCGCTTTACAAAGAGGCGTACGCCATTTCCCAACATACGTTCCAAGCGATGTAGTCGCTGGATAGGTGTGGAACCCTCCAGAAGCTTCGTGCGGCGGAAACGCTGAAATAGGGATTGGTATTGGGCGGTCATCGTTGACACCTCATCGTGAATTTCCGTTCGATTTCAGTGATCGTGGGTTACTTTCGGGACGACGAAGTTCACGACGCCCTTATCGATTGTTTGGTGGTTCGGATTGACCAGTTCGATCAGGATCTTATGCGGTCCAGGAGGAAAACCATTCAGGATGAGCGGCTCGCCGCTGGCATCTGCCCAGTGCCAAGGGAGATCGTCCACGGTCACGTGAATGTGTCCGATGCGCGGAGACACAGTGAGCGCCGCGGGGCCGAACACGGGAACGATACGCAGGTTTTCGGTACGGTACTGGATGACAACCCGTCCGAACGAGAGCGGTCCTGCGAGCGGAGGATCTACAACGATTCTCGGTGCAGGTTCGCTCAGGAGCGGCACAACTGCCGCGGGACCACGAATTTCCTTTGCGGTCTGTGCAATCCCCGTTGTTGGATAAAGGGCGACTATAGCTGCAATCACACGTAAAACTTTGAGATGTTTCATAATTCCTCTTCCTGAAGATTTCATACTATTCCCGCTGACTCGCTTGGCCATCGATCAGCCAAATGTGAATACAAAGGCTTCAACGCCCGAGTCGAGAAACTCGATGTCGATTGTGTGATCCACGATAGGGTTCGGTTGCCTTATCAACTGATACATACGCTGTTCGCTGACCGCGCCGTTTCCTTGATCGTCAACATCGATTCCATGGGCAACGCCGGGAGGCCGTCCATCGATGAGCACACGAAATCGCACAGCGCTGCCTCGCGTTGCCGGTCCCATAACAAGGTGAAGATCACGCGCGTGAAACCGATAGATAATTCTTCCGTTAGCGGCGTTTAGCACTGCCCCTTGCTTCCCTACAGTCCAATCTCCGGAAAGCGCCCAATGATTGAGTTTCAGCTCCGTAGGGGTGGCATAAATCCGACTTTTGTTCCTTGCGGTACCGCCAACACTTCCAAAGTTGTCGCTGCGCTCATAACCGACGTAAGTCTCTGGAGACTTCAGGCTTCTCCAATCGGCCGCGGCTTCAGCACCGCGCGCATCGACAGAAACTAGCCGATGATCGAAGCCGTCTTTGCCCGCCTCATTGAGTAGCTGCTGAATGATAAGCTCCGCTTGTCCGTATCCGCCCTCGCCCAACTGATGATGGCGAACGTGTCCTTTCGCATCGATGAAATAGAGAGCCGGCCATGCTTCATTATCGAAGGCCCTCCATATCGCATGCTCATTGTCAATGGCTATCGGATAACTGAGTTTCATATCGTTCACAGCCCAGCGGACGTTATCGATCCTTTCTTCGAATGAGAACTCGGGCGCTTGTACCCCAATGACCACCAAGCCATCATCCTTATACTTTTCGGCCCATGCACGGAGATACGGAAGTGTGCGGATCGAATTTATGCAGGAATAAGTCCAGAAGTCGACGAGGACGACCTTTCCACGCAAGCCCGCCGGTGTCAAAGGCCCCGAATTGAGCCAGCTGGTAGCACCCCCAAGAGACGGAAATTCCCCTTCGACTGGTAATCGAACGCTTAGGGAGTAGTCGCTGTGTTGCGCTCTCGCACAACCAATCAACCCGAGTTGAAGGATCGCGAAAGCTGAAGCTGCAGCGCCAAGGAGGAGCCGATAGCGCGTGTTGCTTTTCATGGACATCTCTTGCGCTCCGATGGGAAGTGACCTGTCCGGCAAACGCGGCAGGCCACTCCCCTGACTGCTAACTCAGACGAGGTTGATTGCAACGCTGATGTTGCCGCGTGTGGCCTTGGAATACGGACAGGTTTGATGAGCGGTGTCGGTCAAAGCCTGTGCGACCCCGCGGTCTAGTCCCGGCAGACTGACGTTCAATCGCGCTTGGAGAAAATACGCGTCGCCGTTTAGGCACAGGTCGATTTCGGCGTCGATGGCCGCGTCGGGAGGAAACTTGACCTCCATCTTGCGTGCTGCGATCTTCATGGCACCGATGAAGCAGGCCGACCAGCCTGCGGCGAATAGCTGCTCCGGATTGGTGCCAGTTCC
>Ga0302314_10003248_pt1 | contig 30095 bp, 27 predicted proteins | sample III_Palsa_N2_3_FD_200533 | JGI IMG/M metagenome (GOLD analysis project Ga0302314, IMG submission 200533) | Peat permafrost microbial communities from Stordalen Mire near Abisko, Sweden - III_Palsa_N2_3 | ecosystem: Environmental > Terrestrial > Soil > Palsa > Peat permafrost | place: Sweden... | reverse complement strand
CCGGGGCCGGATAACCGGTGAGCTCACGGCGCCCGGCATTGACTCCCGCGCGGTGCTTGAGGCCATCAATACAGGTCAGGTAGTCCATGTCTGATGAACTGCGGGTGGTTATCTCGTGCTGAGCAGCACCACGCCTAGCGAGTGGGCCCGCCAGCTGGTCAGCGGCGCCTACGACCTGCACGTGCACGTGGCGCCCGACGTGATGCGCCGGCGCGTCACCGACCTGCAACTCGCCCGCCGCTGCCAGGACGTTGGCCTGGCCGGCTTCGTGCTGAAATCGCATTACGTCTCCACCGCGGAACGCGCCGCCGTGCTCAATGAGGTCCTGGCTGAGGGTGCCCGGGCTCACCGGCGCCGGGCTGACGGCGCACCGGAGGATGGTGCCCGGCCTGACGGAGCACGGGCTGACGGAGCACGGGCTGACGGAGCACGGGCTGACGGAGCACGGGCTGACGGGGTCAGGGTGATCGGGGCACTGACCCTCAACGCCTCCGTCGGCGGCATGAACCCGCTGGCGGTCGAGATCGCGGCGCGCGAGGGAGCCAGGATCTTGTGGATGCCGACCCTGGATGCGCTCAATCACCGGGTCACGCACGGTGACCTGCCCGCGGGCGCGACGCCGCCCATGTGGCTGGCGCTGCAGGCCGACCTCGACGCCCAGGGCATCACGGTGGATCCGGTGCCGGTCCTCGACGCCGCTGGGCGGCCGCTCCCGGCGACCAGGGAGGTGCTCAGCCTGGCAGCCCGTCACCAGCTGGTGGTAGCCACCGGCCACCTGAGCGCGTTCGAGACGCGCGCCGTGGCCGACGCGGCGTTCGAGGCCGGCGTCCGCCACGTCATCGCCACCCACCCGGAGTTCCCGCAGCAGAATCTCAGCCGTGCGGATCAGCTGGCACTGGTCCGGCAGGGGGCATTTCTGGAACGCTGCTTCACCACGCCGTTCACCGGCAAGTACGACTGGGCCCGGATGGCCGACAACATCAGGGCAACCGGTCCCGAGCATACGGTCGTGACCACTGACCTCGGGCAGCCGCACAACCCCCCGGTGGAGGACGGGCTTGCCCTAATGGCTGATGCCCTGCACGCCGCCCGATTCCCGGATCAGGAGATCACCACCATGATCGTTTCCAACAGCCGGCTGCTGGCTGGCCCCGATCCGCGGCGCGAGGACCTGCCGCCCGAGGTGCGGCTGAGCCAGCACCAGCCGGGCCAGCAACCGCCTGGCCAGGACCAACCGGGCCAGGGCCAGCCGGGCGCGGGCCAGCCGGGCAGGGCATCGTGACCGCGACGTCAGCGGGCCGGCTGCTCGTCGTCAGCGCGCACGCGGCTGACTTCGTGTGGCGGGCCGCAGGCTACATCGCCCTGGTCACCGCGGCCGGCGGGACGGCCCGCGTTATCTGCCTTTCTTTTGGCGAGCGGGGCGAGTCGCCGGGAGCGTGGAAGCAGCCGGGGATGACGCTGCAGAGGGTCAAGGAGATCAGGAGAGCAGAGGCACAGGCGGCCGGCGATGCGCTCGGGGCAACGATGCGATTCCTGGACAAGGGCGATTACCCGCTGCCGGGTGACGACGAGATCCTGCTGGAGCTGGCAGAACTGATGCGCGCGTTCCAGCCCAAGGTGATCCTGACGCACGCGCGGGCGGATCCGTACAATTACGACCACCCGCTGGCCGCGGACCTCACGCTTCGGGCGCGCGCGGTCGCGCAGGCGCTCGGGCGCGAGTCGCAGCACCCGCCGCTCGGCGCGCCGCCGGTGTTCAGGTTCGAGCCGCACCAGCCGGAGATGTGCGAGTTCATGCCGGACGTGCTCGTCGACATCACCGCGGTGTTCGACCGCAAGATAGCGGCCATGGCCGCGATGCGGTCCCAGGATCACCTCGCGCGCTACTACCACGACCTAGCCGAGCGCCGCGGCGTGCAGGCCGTGCGGAACGGCGGTTCAGCCGCCATCCGCTACGCCGAGGCGTATCAGCGGGTCTTCCCCCAGGTAAGCGAGGTGCTGGCGTGAGGCCTGTGGTAGTCGTCGATCCCCCCCGCGCGGATCCGGCCGCGGTGACCGCACTCGGCAACCTGGGCGTGGCCACGGTGCACGAAGCGGCGGGCCGGACCGGCCTGCTCGGTACCCGACTGCGACCCCTCTGGCCGGGCGCCGCCGCGGCCGGATCCGCCCTTACCGTCCTGTGCTGGCCGGGCGACAACCTGATGATCCACGTGGCCGTGGAGCAGGCCCGGCCGGGCGACATCATCGTCGTCACGACGATTTCGCCGTCCAGCGACGGCTTCGTGGGCGAGCTGATCACCACTGCGCTGGCAGCCCGCGGGGCGCGCGGCCTGGTCACCACCACCGGGGCCAGGGACGTGGCCGCGATCAGGGCGGCGCGATTCCCGGTGTGGTCGCAGTCGATCAGCGCCCAGGGCACGGTGAAGGCCACCGCGGGGTCGGTGAACGTGCCGATCTGCATCGCCGGAACGGTGGTGAATCCCGGTGATGTGGTGGTCGCCGACGACGACGGGGTAGTCGCCATCCCCCGCCTGAACGCCGCGGAAGTCGCGGTGAACGCGAGAGAACGGGCCGAGCGGGAAGACGACGCCCGAGCGGCCTTTGCGCGAGGCGAGCTCGGGCTAGACCGATATGGCCTCCGGCCGGAGCTTGATCGCCTGGGCGTCACCTATGTCCGGGCGAGCCCCGCAGGGGAGTTAACTATGGCCGATCCGGACAGGAGCTGACGATGGCCGATACCGAGAGGAACTAGGCATGGCCGACGAGGGTGCGGTGCTGGGCGCGCTGCGGGATGCGATCCTGGCCGGCGAGTTCGCCGCGGGCCAGCGGCTGGTGGAGGTGGACCTGTGCGAGCGGTTCGGCTGCAGCCGGTTCTCGGTCCGCGCCGCGATCCCGGTGCTGGCCAGCGAGGGCCTGGTGGACGTGCAGCGGCACCGGGGTGCCCGCGTCCGCGTCATCCCGCTGGACGAGGCGATCGAGATCACCGAGGTCCGCCGCCTGCTGGAGGGCCTCGCCGCGGCCCGCGCCGCCCAGCGCGTGACGCCGGCTGAGGCCGCGCAGCTGCGGCAGGTCATCGCCGAGATGAAAGCGGCGGTCATGTCGGCCGAGCTCATGCGCTACAGCGACGCGAATGCCCGCCTGCACGCGCTGATCCGCAGGATCGCCGCGCACGAGACCGCGACGGGCATCATCGAGCGCCTGCGCGCCCAGATGGTCCGCCATCAGTTCGCGCTGTCTCTCGTGCCAGGGCGGCCCGCGGTGTCGCTGGCCCAGCATGAGCGCATCGTCGCCGCCATCGTGGCCAGGGACCCGGATGAGGCGGAGGCGGCCATGCGGGACCACATCACCAGCGTGATCGAAACGCTCGGCAGCATGCCCGCCGGGCGGCCCCGCAGGCAGAACGCCGGGCCGGTGCCTGGCGCCGGGAGGTGAGCAGGACATGGCGGTGGAACGATGCCGCGACATAGCCCACGTGTCGGCGGTGCAGCTCCGCACCCGGGTGCCGGAGGACACGGTCGACTTCTTCGTCCGCCTGATGGGCCTCACCGAGGTGGCCAGGGACGGGAACTCGTGCTATCTGCGCACCTGGGATGACTACGAGCGGTTCACGGTCAGCGTCACCGCTGCGCCCGCCTCGGGCATCGGGCGGACCTGGCTGCGCGCGGCCGGGCCGGACGCGCTGGCCCGCCGGGTGAAGGCCATCGAGGCGAGCGGCCGCGGCATCGGCTGGACCGACGGGGAGCAGGGGATCGGGCCTGCCTACCTGTTCACCGATCCCGACGGCCACGAGTTCGGGATCTACTGGGAGACCGAATGGTATGTCCCGCCCGAGGGCCAGCGTCCCGCGCTGAAGAACCAGGCCGCGCCATTCCCGGGCCGGGGCGCCAATGTGCGCCGGCTGGACCACGTCAACTATCTCGCCGCCGACATTCCCGCCGTCACGCGCTTTCTGCCCGAGGTGCTCGGCGCCCGGCTGACGGAGCAGATCGTGCTGGACGACGGCGTCCCCGCCGCGGTCTGGTATCACGTGGCCGACAAGAGCTATGACCTCGTCTACACGGCCGACTGGACCGGGACCACGGGCCGGCTGCACCATGTTGCCTTCGCCGCCGACCAGCGCGAGGACATCCTGCGGGCCGCCGACGTGATGCTCGAGGCCGGGATCCACATCGAGACCGGACCGCACAAGCATGCCATCCAGCAGACCTTCTTCCTGTATGTGTGGGAGCCGGGCGGCAATCGCGTCGAGCTGTGCAACGCGGGTGCCCGGCTGGTGCTGGCCCCGGACTGGCGGCCCATCTCGTGGTCGCTCGCCGAGCGCGCCAAGGGCCAGGCATGGGGCCTGAAGACCATCGACAGCTTCCACACCCACGGCATCCCGCCCGTCGACGCACCCGGCCCGGCCGATGCCCGCTCCCCGGCCCGCGCAGCCGGCCCGGCCGGCCTGCAGCAATGAGCGGCGGGCCGCCCGGCTGCACCGTCGCCGTCCTCGGGCTCGGCGAGGCCGGCCACGAGTTTGCCCTGGGCCTGGCCGGTACCGGAGTGCGAGTACGCGGCTTCGACCCCGCAGTGCCCCCGCCCGCTGGAGTCGAGGCCGCGGCCAGTGATGCGGACGCCTGCCGGGACGCCGACCTGGTGCTCAGCCTCACCACCGCGAGCGAGGCCGAAGCCGCCTTGCGGCAGGCACTCGCCGGCCTGAGCCGGGCGGCCGTGGACGCGGACGCGAACACCGCAGCGGCTGGCCTCAAGCAGCGGCTGGCCGCCCTAGCTGGCAATGCCGGGGTGTCATTCGCGGACATCGCCATCATGGCGCCGGTGCCCGGCCGGGGGCTGCGCGCCCCGATGGTCGCGTCCGGACCGGGAGCAGCGGCGGCCAGCAGGATCCTCGGCGCATGCGGTGCCACGGTAGAGATCCTGGCCGGCCCGGCCGGTGCCGCGGCCAGCAGAAAGCTACTGCGCAGCGTGTTCTACAAGGGAATGGCCGCGGCTGCGGTCGAGGCGCTGCTGGCCGCCAGGGAGGCCGGCTGCGAGGACTGGCTCCGAGAGCACATCGCCGCCGAACTCGCCGCCGCTGACGGTGCCACGCTGACCCGGCTGGAGGAAGGCAGCTACCGGCACGCCCTGCGCCGTGCCCACGAAATGGCGGCAGCCACCGAACTGCTCGGCGAGCTAGCGGTGCCCGCCCGGGTCGCCCGCGCCAGCCAGCTATGGCTCGAGGACCTCGCCCAGCGCGGCGCGCCTGCGGGCGGAGAATCGATTCTCCGGCCGCCTTAAAGTCAGGCCATTGCGCACGTCACCACCGGGCGCTGGGCTTACCAGCCAGGGGCTTAATCGTCACCCGGCCATCGCCAGCGCGGCACCTCTCGCAAGGGGTGCAGCTCGTCGTCCGTCCCGGCATGGGAGTTCTGCATCGCCACCGCAGAGCCGAACTCCACGTGCGAGCGGACGGCCTCGCGGAATGCCAGGTCGCCGGGCAAGCCGACGGAGTCCAGAGCGATCATGTACAGCTCGACGAACCGCTGGCGCTGCTCCTCGGTGATGTTCAGGTGGCGGTGGACTGCGATGAGGTGCGCGAAGCCGCCAAGCTCCCGGGTGAAACGATCAGGCCCGCCGAAGGACTCGGCCGTGAATGCCGTCAGGTGATCGACGTGCTGTGGCTGGCCTGCGCCGAAGAGCGGCTGGAGGAGAGGGTCGGCCAGGACACTGCTGTAGAAGGCGTCCTCGAGACGGTGCAGCGCCTCCTCGCCACCGGCGTGCTCGTAAAGCGACGGCATTGGCCGAGAATACCCAAACGCCCGAGCACCGAGCAGCTAGCACCTAGCGCCGGCGCCGCGCACGTACACCGAGCACGTAGCGCACGACCGCAGCGCAGTGGCAGGCAGGCGGCCCCGGCGGAGCGGCGGTCACGCCCAGCGGAGCGGCGGTCACGCCCCAGCCGAGCGGCAGTCCTGCCCCCAGCGGAGTGGCAGGCACCGCCCGCGGGCCTGATGCGATATTTTCCCGGGGTCGGCGAGAAAGGTCCGCGGGTCGGCCACGACGTCCCGGATGTCGGCGAGGAGGGCATAGTGCGGAGCAGGGACTACGGCCCGGATGTGCTCGCGGCAGGACGCCGCCGTCCCGGGCAACGGCAGCTGCCGCAGGTCGCGGCCGAGCGCGGGCTAGTCGTCGAAGATGGCGCGGGCCAGTTCTGCGGGGCGGTGGTCTGCTGCGAGAAGGACGCTGTAACGCTGGAGGATTCCCGCGGCAGGCAGCGTGTGTTCCCGCTCAGCCCGGGCGCCTTCCTGCTGGAGGGCAAGCCGGTGATGCTTGTCCGGCCGCGCCCGGCGGGCCCTCCTGCCGCGGCCGGAGGCGGCGCCAGGGCCGCCGCGCGGACCGCCTCAGGATCGGTCGCTGCTCCGCAGCGCCGGGCGATGGTCGCGCGGGCGAGCCGGATCTACGTCGAGGGCCGCCATGACGCCGAGCTGGTGGAGCGGATCTGGGGTGACGACCTGCGCGATGCCGGCGTCGTCGTTGAGTACCTCGGCGGCATCGACGACCTGCCTGCGATTGTCGATAGCTTCTCCCCCGGGCCCGCGCGCCGGCTTGGTGTGCTCGTCGATCATCTCGTGACCGGGTCGAAGGAGACCAGGATCACCGCACGGGTGCGATCACCGCACGTCCTGATCACCGGGCACCCCTTCATCGATGTCTGGGCCGCGGTCAAGCCGTCCGTGCTGGGAATCCGCGCCTGGCCGACCGTCCCTCCCGGTCAGCCATGGAAGGAAGGCGTGCTGCGCGCCATCGGCTGGCGGGAAGACACCGCCGCCGCATGGCAGCGGATCCTGCGCTCGGTGGCATGCTTCGCGGACCTGGAGCCAGCGTTCCTGGGCAGGGTCGAGGAACTGATCGACTTCGTCACCGCGCCCGGCTCCGGATAGGGGGCACAGGCCCACCCGGAAATTGCCGGTCATCAGCGGTAAGACGGCGATGCACGATAAGTTGTCAAACTGAGCGAGCAAAGTTGGTAATGGGCACGGTAGGGGCAGACATGACGATGCGTCGACTCGGCCGGATCACGCTGACTACCAGCGCAATCCTGACAACCCTGCTGGCTGCAACCGCCGTGACCGCCGCCGCGAGCGTCAGCAGCCAGGGCGCTCCGAGGCTGGCTGCGGCCGGATCCTGCCACAGCGCGCCTACCCCGAAGGGGCATTACCTGGGTCTAGTGGGCCGCGCCCTGCCGCCGCGAACGAAATACCTCCGCCAGTTCGCAAGAGCCACCCGCGTCAAGCCGAACCTGATCACCTATTTCCGGCATTTCGGCCAGCCGTTCTCCGCCTCCGACGCTTGCATGATCACCCGCCAGCACGCTCTGCCGTTCATCCAGATCGAGCCGTTCGCGCCTTATACAGTGAGCGGCATCGCGAATGGGGACTGGGACTCCTACCTCAAGACCTACGCCAAGGCGGTCAAGGCTTTCGGTGCCAGGATCGCGCTGGGATTCGGCCACGAGATGAACGGCACCTGGTACCCATGGGGCGCCGGCCACGTACCGCCGGCCACGTTCATCGCCGCCTGGCGGCATATCCACAACGTGTTCGCCGCGGCCGGCGCGACGAATGTCATCTGGGTGTGGACGATCAACCGCGCGGAGGAGCCGCCAGCGCAATGGTGGCCCGGCAGCAAGTACGTGACCTGGGTCGGCATCTCCGCCTACTTCCGTCATCCTTTCGACCGCTGGGCCATCGTGTTCAACAGCACCCTTGCCAGCGTGGCGAAGTTCACCACCCGGCCGATTCTCATCGCGGAGACCGGCGTCGGGCCATGGCCGGATCGTCCAAAGATGATCCGCAATTTCTTCGCGGGGCTGAGCAGGCATCCCCAGTTGCTCGGATTCACCTATTTCGACCTCAACAAGCTCGAGAACTGGCGGCTGGAAGGTCACCAGCGAGCGATAGCCGCGTTCAGGAAGGCCGCGCCGGCGTACCTCCGGCTAGCGCGCTAGCCGGCTGGTGTTCTTCCCCTCGATGTCTTCGCCGGCTTGTGGCTGCCCCGGGCGCTCATGCCAGGCGTGCTCCAGGGCATCAGCAACTACACCCCGCTCGGCGCAGCAGTGGGGGCTATCCAGGACTCGATGCTGCAGGGGTTCCCGCCGGCTGCGCCGCTGCTCGTCCTGGCGGCGTATGCGCTGGTGTTCGGCTTCCTGGCGCGGGCTTCTTCAGATGGGAGTAGCGCGCAACAGCACCAGCGCAGGCCGGTCGCCTCGGTGGTCGCTGACCGCAGCGGCGGAAGCCGAAGCGCTCGCTGACCTGGCGCAGCTGGCCGCCGGGCGTGCCGTTAGCGACCGCCAGGTGCGCTGGGGCACGCTACGCTCGGGCAACTGCCGGGGACGGGCATCGCTGCGTGCCTCGCAGAGGATCAGGTCATCACCTGTCCCGCCATACGGCTCACCTCCAAGCGCCCCGCGGCGCTGAGCTGGCCGCGGCGGCAACTGCCCGCCGGAGCGGTCCTCGTGCCAGGTGTGGAGCATCTGGGCACCGGCTACCAGCCAGGCCCAGAAATAGATGAAACAGGCCCCGAGGAGCAATTCCGCGGCGTCGCGGCTGCCGGTGAGGAGGCCGATCACAATGGTGACCGCGAGCGCGGCCGGGGTGATGAATCCGCAAGCTACCCACTTGACTGGCTTGCTCACCGGCCGCCGGGCCCGTGCCGGTGCCGGGACGTGCTTATGTGCCGGCTGGGCCGGGGTCGGCCCGGCAGGGAGGTCGGCGGTGAGCGCGGCCAGGTCTGCATAGGTCCGCGAGGCGAACGCGCGGCCCGCGCGCAGGTCCAGCTCGTCCTTGGTCAGCCGGCCATCGACGAACGCGTCCTTGAGCGTCTCGATCACGTGCTCACGATCGGCGTGGGATGCCCGCAGGCGGTCACGCTTCGCTAGTGGCTTCTGGTCTCCCGGCCCTGCCGTCACTGGCGCCTCCTCGCGGCCAAATACAGGGGTAAAGCGTAGCGCGGTATCCCGTGGTCTGGATCCTCGTACCTCAACTGAGCTGGGACGCTGGGGGTGCAGAGCGCCACCGTCAGGGCCTGCGCCGGCGCGGACCGGGACAGCAGCTCGTGCAGCACCGCGGGTTGCGCGCGCAGCGCTAGGCCCCGTGCCTGCTCAGCTAGCAGGTTATCCCGGCATGCCCGGTGAGTTCGCGAAGCAGCTTCGACTTCGACCGCGCGCCGACGATCTGCACGACCAGCTCGCCTGCCACGTAGAGCTGCAGCGTGGGCATGGCCAGCACCGCCCGCCGCAGGATCGTCACCGGATTCTCGTCCGCATTCACCGAGACCACGCGCAGCCGCCCCGCGTGCTCAGCGGCGATCTGCTCCAGCACCGGCGCCATCATCAGGCACGGTCCGCACCACGGCGCCCAGAATTCGACCAGCACGGGCACCTCCGAGCGGAGCACGACCTCAGCGAAGTCCGCGTCCGTGACCGCGGCGACCGCGCGCGTGCGGCTAGCAATTCCAACGGGCATCCTCGTTTCCCTCCTGTCATGACCAGCCGCGGCTGTCGCTACGGCAGCGAACCGGGGCGGGAGAATTCGCACCGGGGATCCCCCGCTGAATGCGCCCGGGCGCCAAGCGCACGAGCAAGCTGAGCCTGCAACTCATCGCGCACCTGCGATAGCCGCGCCAGGTACTCGTCTACCTCGCCGAGCTTGCGCCGGTACACCGCAATCGAGTCCGGGCATGCACCACCGACGGGGCTGCCCGCCCGCAGGCATTCCACGAACGGCCGCGTCTCCTCCAGCGTGAACCCGAGATCGGCCAGTGCGCGGATCTCGGCGACTGCCCGCAGCTCCGCCCCGGCATAGTCGCGGTAGCCATTCGCGGCCCGCCGGGCCGTCACCAGCCCCAGCGCTTCATAGTGCCGCAGCGTCCGCGTACTCACCCCGGCCTGCCGCGCCAGCTCGCCGATCCGCATCGATCGCTCCTCCCAATCCTCGACGCTAGACCTTGCCCCCGACGTCAACGCAAGCGCTGAGAGTATCTACGCTGTCCCCCGCCTGGTTGCCTGCTGGCCGCCCTCCGTAGCGATCACAACGGTCCGTGACCGCACCGGCCCGAGGGACAATCCGCTGGTTCCGCATCTGCCCAGCCCAGGCCCCGGGCGAGCGGGATTATGCTGAACGAATATGTGTTCTAATGAACAACCTCTTCCCATCACACTCGTACGTGTGTTCTAATTATGGCCATGTCGCAAGTCACCTGCACTACCGGCTCACGGTCAGATGCTCCCCTGCGGAGGCCTCTGTCCCGGCCGCCTGGTACCTCCAGCCGCCCCGGGCGACGCGAGCCACGACCGCCGCCAGCCGCTTTGGCCAGCGCCGCATGGCCGACCGGAGATTGCACCACCCGCAGGCATAGCTGACGGCTGACCGTAGTGCCGGGTCACCCATCGGCTACGCCGAGCACAAGCCGCACGCTAGAGGTGAAAAATGAGAACGCACTTCGAAAGCACCATCCGCCTCAAGGGCCAGCGCCTCGCTGACCTGAAGAGCAAGACTGCGGATCTCGAGCGCAAACTCACCGACGCCCGCGTGTCGCTGGAACGTGAGCTTGCGGAGTTTGCCGGTGGCCAGCCAGCTGCAGCTGGCAAGAGCCAGGAAACACGCGATCGAGAGGATTCTGGTCACGACCACTATGCGGACAGCATGCCGGACTTCTACGCGGCGCCGAAACCAGCACACGATTACCGCAGTGCGAACCCTGGCGGTCAGTGGCACTCGCCTGACGGGCGCACCGAGGTGCTGGTCAACCACGGCAGGCGCAGTGCGTATAGCCCGGGTCTCTCGCGCGGACGCAAGGCAGCGATAGGAGCGGCGGCCGGCGCAGTGCTCGTCGCCATCCTGGTAATGATGCGTCCCGGCGGAGGAGGCTCGTGGCCGTCCAGCGTTGCAGTAGTGCAGAGCGAAGCTGCCAGAGCCTGCCGGAATCCCAACGTCATGTCTGAGCCTGGCCAGGTCAACTTCGCCTGCGCGAAGACCACGCGCCAGATCCTCTGGGTGTTTGCACTGATGACGAGCGCCGATAATCCGAACTTCGCTGATACGAAGACCGGCCGGCTGGGCCTAGAGCCGATTACGCCGGCGCAAGGCGGCGAGGTGGCCTGGTCCCTGAACCTTCATCACCCATACAACCCCGCTAATCCGATCGACAGCCTCGAGGTAGCGGCGCGAGCCATCAACAACATCATCGGGGGAGCCACCCTGACCAGCTCTCGTGGCAGGCAGGTCGTCGAGCCCGGGCTTGAGAGCCACCCCGCCAACTGTGCCCGGTATACCGGATCAGCGGCGATCACGGCGCGCGCTGGATTTCCGAGCCTGTGCGCCCGGCCAGTAATTAGTCCGGCAGGGCAGGCTGCCCTCGTCGCAGGCATCTACCGAAAGTGGATTGTTGGTGCCACGCCCATGGCCGCTCATGACGCCGTCGTGCTGTTTGAGAACGCGGCAGATCCCGGCGACGGCCGGGTCCAGGCCATCCTGAAAAAGCTGCCAGATTCGAAACTGCCAGCGTAATCTCCGCCGGAAATCTGCTCTAGTCCGACAGCTCCAGGTCATCAAGAATGAGGTGAGCTTATGCCTTCCGCCAGCGCGCCCAGGTGGCAGCAGGTGACTGCGCTCGTAAGCCTCAGTGCAACCGGAGCTATAGCAGGGTTCTCCTTCGTCCCCAGAGCGGCCGCCGATCTAGCGTCGCCTGCCGGCATGCCGATTCACTTGCTGGCTCTCCAGCAGGCAGCCCGGCCAGGATCCAGGCAGGCACCTGCGGACGATGCGCTGCTGCGATCAGCCATCGTCAACGTCGCCCATTACTACCTGCGAATGGCCAGGGGCGAGACGCCGGCCGAGATGGATGCAACCATCTGGCAGAACGACAGCATAGATGGCGCTGACCATGGCGAATCGTGCGCAGCCTTCGCCAGTTTGACGCTCGAGCTTGCTGCCCAGGTAGTTGGCCAGCAGAGCTGGGTGACAGGAGGTACCTCCTATCCGTGGCCGCTCCATCAGTGGGCCGACGTCCGCGTGGACCCGAATCCGGCATCGCCCCGCGTTGCCTCAATCCTCCAGGATGCAGAGGCCCATCATCGCTGGCACCCGCTGGGTGACGGCTACGAGCCGCTGCCCGGCGACTGGGTGCTGTTTGATGACCACGTCGAGGTTGTCACGAAATATGCCGGCGGAGTCTTGCACACCATCGGAAGCGATTCCCTGCCTAACTTTTCTGTCAACGCCCATGAATATCGTGACCCGCTGAGTTCCCAGGGTGTCGTCGGGTTCGTCAATAACGGAGAGGTACCCGATACCGCGGACAGGGCGCCGGGCGGCCATGAGCACGTAGCCGGCGGTCACCGGCCCGGCCGGGTGCCCGCGGGCCAGGCAGGACCAGGCGAGACAACCGGAGGCCAGGCAGCGGGCAAGGCGACAGCCGGGCTGGCGGCCATCCCAGGGGCGTTCGAGGTACGCCCTGCTGAGCGGGCGCCGGCCCATCCGGCCGCCAGCGCAGCAGTTCCCGCGGCACCAGTGCCCGCGCCAAGGCAAGGCCATGGCCAGCGAGCTGTCCGGCGCCGCCCCCGGCAGCGACCGAAGCCGGCGTCACCTGGCAGCCGGCCGTCAGCCACGGGCGCGGCAGCTATCCCCGGGCTGTCGACAACCACGCACCGCCCAACTGGCGCTCCGACCAGGCTCCCGGCAACTCCGCGCGATACCCAGCACCTGTCACCGGCGACGACGCCTGCGCTGGACGCGACTGCTCAGCAAGCATTCATCGGCGAAGTAGCGCCGGGAGCGGTAGCCGCGCAACACAGGTACGGTGTCCCGGCGGCTGTGACGATTGCCCAGGCCATTGACGAATCTGCCTGGGGTCAAAGCATGCTGGCCGCCAAAGATCACAACTTGTTCGGGATCAAGGGCACTGGCCCGGCCGGCAGCGATTCGCTGCCGACGCAGGAATACGAGAATGGCCGGCCGGTGACGATCACTGCTTCATTCCGCGTCTACCACAATTTTGCCGAGAGCATCGATGATCACGGCAAGCTGCTTGCAACCAGCGGGTACTACACCCGCGCTATGGCCGACCGTCAGGATCCGAACGCGTTCGCGACTGCGCTCACGGGCGTCTACGCAACGGATCCCGACTATGGCACAAAGCTCATCGGCCTCATGCGCGGGTATGACTTGTATCGCTACGACGTCGTTGCGCCAGCCGCGCCCTATCACGCAGCCGCGCCCCAGGCCGCGCCCCACGCGTCCGCCGCGCCCGATCACACAGCCGCGCCCCGGGCCGCCGCGCCCCACACGTCCGGCGCGCCCGATCAGACAGCCGCCGCGCCCCGCGCGGCCGCCACCCACGGCGCGGCGACGCCAGATGAGGCAACTATCCCCGGCCTGCCACCTGCTGCCCCTGTGCCTGCGCCGCTCGCGAGCCCGTCGCCGCCTGCCTCTTCACCCAGCGCAGCCCCAGGGCCCGGCGGACAGCCAGACACCCATGAGCCTGCTGCACCAGCGATGCCGTCAACCCAGACCGTGTCCGCCAGGCGGATGCCCACGCCGGTCAAGTCCCAACGGCGGAAGACCGCATCTCGCAGTGCCCGGGGAGCCGCGGGCCATTATCAGCAACATATCCCGCCGGCCGTCAGGAATGCCTTCCTGGCGACGGCCAAGACGCAGCTTATACGCCAGGAGCCGCTGTACCGGGACGTTGCCAGCCACAGCGGTATTCGCTGGGAGCTGCTTGCGGCCTGCGACTGGATGCAGTGCGAAGCGCAGCCGCGCTACTCGCCAGTTCACGGCGAGAAGCTGGGAACCGTAAATCCCGGCGGCACGATTTACCGGACGAAGTCAGAGGCGCTAGAACGGTGCGCCGACGACCTGGCCGAGCTAGCCGGGCAAGTTTACCGGATCGACCTGACCGGGCCGGCAGATCTGTCCGTTCGGGAGCTAGCTAACGTCTTCGCGGCATTCCGCTGGGGCGGACTGCTCAAGCTGCACCACACATCTGCCATGGAATTCCCGTACTCCGTGGCGGGCCTCACCGCCCAGCACATTAACATGCGCTGGCCCAACATAGCTGCCCCGAATGCACCGGATAAACCGGGCGGACGATTCCGCATGCCCTTCGGGGCCGTGCCCGTGGTTCTAGGGCTAGATTATCCCGCTACCGTCTAGTCGCCCGTGCCGAGCATAGAGAGAAGGTGGACGGCGTGATTCGTTGGTTGCTCTTTCTACTGGGCACGCTGACCGTCAGTAGGACGGGGCAGCGGAATTCCGGCTGGCACCAAGCTGACGATCCGAACGCAAGGACAGAGCCAGGCGCCTCATATACGCAGCCGGCCGGGCCTTTTATCGATGCCGCCTGGCCAGGTCAGCCTCGGCCGCTACCACCGGTGCATCCTCCTGCCGCCGGTAACGCCGGCCCGGGGAGTCCGGGCGGGAAGGGCGGTTCCAGCCCGCGCCGGCGCCGTGTCCCGCGTTGGGCCAAGAGGACTGCTGTCGTGGTTGCGGTAGGCCTGATATTCCGCAGGGCGATTGCCTACGTAGTGCTTATTGCGCTTTCGGCGGCCCTGCACCTGGTGGGCCTTAACCTCCATCTGCCGAGTATCAGGTTCGGCTGGCCGTGGCAGACGATCAGCGCCGCCACCACGACCAACACCGATCTGGGTCCCTGGGTGCTGCAGAAGATAGAGGGGATCTCCAGGCCAGCCCTCGGCCAGGCGAACTTCAGCTTCTACTTCACCCACAAGGTTTCTAAGAGTATTGGCCCATGGCCGTGCTGGTACGCCAGCACCTTCTACGCCGTAGGCCACGCTTCGGCCACCGTAGACCTCAATCCTGGCCCGGCCTGGTGGGCACCGGATGCGGGTCACTACCGGCTGCAGGTCCTTAGCCGCCCCGCGGACGGCAATCCTGGTCACGTGACGATCATGATGGTGCTTCCGCTGCCGCAGCTCCCGCAGTCTGTGCACGACGTGACGATCGACAACCTGCCGTCAAGGCCGATAGACACGCAGCATAGCTGGACTTATCCCGGATTCGGCTGCGGCGTGCTGCTACGACCTCAGTTCGCGGAGTCAATACTATATTCCGAGGCCCAGCATATCGCCTTCTATAAATCTCAGCACTCGCCGCAGGTTACGGGACCGCTGGTAAGGACTGCCGAGACCGAAGCAGCGCAGACCATTCGAGACAACTTCATTCAGCCGACGGTGAATGCTTTTGGCTATACACTGGATCGTTTTACCATTCGCTGGGCCGCACCATGAGGCAATCAAGGCGGAGCGAGCGCCGCGCGCATCCCCTGCTACCGTGACGAATCGTGCTGCTGGAATCCGCCCGGCTCGCCCTTCGCCGCTTCAGCCCCGGCGACGCAGCGGCGCTGTCGGCCTACCGCTCGGATCCATCGGTGGCGCGGTATCAGTCCTGGACGCCGCCGGTGCCGCCGGATGCAGCCGCCAGGCTGGTGGCTGAGTTCGCGGCGGGCCACCCCTGGCAGCCGGGCTGGTTCCAGTACGCGATCGAGCACCGGGCGCAGCGATGCCTCATCGGCGACATCGGGGTCCGGCTGCACGGCAATATGATGCAGGCCGACCTGGGCGTTACCCTGGCCGCCGAGTGGCAAGGGCACGGCTACGGCACCGAGGCCGTGCGCATGGTGCTTGGCTACCTGTTCGGCCAGGGCCTGCATCGGGTGTCGGCCGAGTGCGACGCGAGGAACGAGCGATCCGCGCTGCTGCTGGAGCGGGTCGGTTTCCAGCGAGAGGGGTACCGGCCTGCCTACACCTGGCTCAAGGGCGAATGGACCGACGACATCCTGTTCGGGCTCCTCGCCAGCCGGTGGCATCAGTAGCCGCCGAGGTGGCTGGGCTGATGCACGGCTTCTTCCGGCCACGAATGTCCGCGCCAATCGGTAGCGTCACCCTAGACAAGCCAGGGCACCGCGGCGATGGCTGACAATACGACAGGAAGCAGAAGGGGGAGGGATGACAGAGGGTCTGCTTGACGTGTTCAGACCCGAGCAGGAACGCCCGGTGCACGGCCGTCACGCCGGGCCGGCCGGCCATGCTCTGCCGCCAGAGGTCAGTGACCTTCGCCGCGCAGGCTGGCCTGGCGCGTCAGGACCTGGCCGCCATGCCGCATCGTCGCTGCCGACCGTGCTCAGCGGCGACACTTACGACGGCTGGGTTCCGGCCGGCACCGCCATCGAGATCGCGGGCCGCACCCTGCCGGGCGGAATGCTCTACGTCGGCAAGGAGCTGCGCGCACCCGCCGGCGGCTCCGATCCGGCCCTGATAGACCCGCGGCTGCCCGTCGATTGCCGTTACCCGGACTGGTCCGGTTCCACGGTCGGCCACTGGCCGTCATATTCCAGCATCTCGGCGCAGGCGCGCGCGGCCTACCTGGCCTGGCTGGCTGGCGGCAGATCTCACCCAGGCGTGCCTATGAGCTGGGTGTTCCTGTTCTTCTACGGGCTGGAACGGCGCGTCATCGTGGATGCCGCGCAGGGGGGACCGGCCACGGAGGACCGGCAGCCCATCGCTGCGGAGGTCGGCCGGCTGCTCGACATCTACGGCGGGGACAGCTCATTTCATTACTACGCCACGCAGTTCCTGCTCCTGATCGAGGCCGTCAGCCCGCGGACGAGCCCGCCGGACGCCGCGCCGCCGCGCACCTCCAGCAGCTGGTTCATCCCGCTCCAGCTGCGCTCGGGCCTGGGCAGATACGCGGCCGAGGGCAGGCCGGTGCCGGCCGACTGGGCGCTGTCCTGGGCGCATTTCCATCCCGACATCTACCCGCGGACGCCTGCGCAGCGGTGCCCCGGCGAGTTCGAGCAGCTATTCCGCCGTCGCTACGTCATGCGTCACGGTGCGGGCCTGCAGGTCCAGCCGGAGAACATCCTGCACCGGCACACCTATGTAGCGGCCAGCCCGGGAATCCGCCAGGTATCGATCTCCAGCGGGCTTCCCGATGTGCTCCAGCTCACCGCGCCGACTACCGCGCTCAAGGCCCTGGTCGAGGAATGCACCGGCGCGCTCGACGCGTACAGCCGCTACCTCGGGCGCCATCCAGGCACGAAGGACACGCTGCCAGCTATCGCGCTCCTGCCAGCGGAGCTAGTTGATCACGACAACGGCGAGGTGCTCGGCCTGATGGCCTGGATCGACGAGCGGCTGGGGCAACACGGCCAGGCCGTCGTGGACGGCGGGCAGCTCAGCTCCTTCTGGCCCGCGGCGGATCACGGCAATCTGGCCAAGGCCGAGGCGGTCGCCTTCGCCCAGCTGCTGGGGACTCTGGGAGTCGGGGTCGAGCCAGATGCGCGCATCGGCGGTCCAGTGCTGAGCGCCGGCCCCGCGGTTGTCTTCCGGGCCGTGCCCGGCGGCCAGCAGGGCGCGCCGAGCGCTGCCTATGCGGCTGCCACGCTTATCCTGCATCTCGCGGCCGCGGTCTCGCTGGCCGGCGGGCGTGCCTGCGACGCCGAGCGTGCGCAGCTGCGCGCCCGCATCGCGGCAGCAATGCACCTGACCGAGCCTGAGCGAGCACGGCTAGCAGCGCACCTGACGTGGCTGCTGGCCGGCGAGGTGCGACTGACCGGGCTCTCCAGGCGAATCGATGTGCTGGAGCAGGCCCAGCGCGAGTCGATCGGGGATTTCCTGGCCACGGTCGCCACCGCGGACGGCGTCATTTCCCCGGCTGAGATCACGACGCTCATCAAGATCTTCCGGCTGCTCGGGCTGGACTCCGCGTCCGTCTACAGCCGTGTCCATTCCGTCACGGCCACCTCGGCACCGGCCACTGAGCCTGTCATCGTGCAGCCTGGCATCGGTGGCCTGCCTGGCATCGCTGTTCCGCCGCGGCCGGCCGGCCAGGCAGCCCCCGCCAGCATGCAGCCGGTGCGCCTGGACGAAACGGTGATCGCTGCCAAGGTCGCCGAGACCGCCGCCGTGTCCGCGCTGCTCGGCTCCATTTTCGCCGCGGAAACTCCGCGGGCGGACCCCGCGGACCCGCCAGGCCCGGCCACCCGGAGGGAGTTCGAGGCGCGTGAGCCTCCGGTGGCCGGGCTCGACGCGCCGCACTCCGCGCTTCTCCGCGCGCTCGCCGGACGGGACTCCTGGAGCCGGGCCGACCTGGAGGCCGAGTGCGCTGCCGTCGCGCTGTTGCCCGACGGGGCACTGGACACCCTCAATGAAGCCGCCTACGAGGCCGCCGGTGATCCGCTCGCCGAGGGCGAGGACCCGATTGACATCAACCCCGAAGTCGCCAGGGAGATGCTGGCATGAGCGCAACGACGATCCGCCCGCGCGAACGCGACGCCATCCTGCAGGCCCTGCGAGCGGGCGTCGTGCCCCGGGCCGGACAGCAGCATGTGCAGGTCGGGCGCGCCAACGAGATCCGGGCCATGCTGAGCGACATTGACCGGGTAGCGGACGGCGGCTCAGCCATCCGCTTTGTCATCGGCGAGTACGGCTCAGGCAAGACGTTCTTCCTGCACCTGATCCGCTCCATCGCGATGGAGCGCAAGCTCGTCACCATCCATGCCGACCTTTCCCCGGACCGCCGGCTGCATGCCACCGGCGGCCAGGCCAGGTCGCTGTTCGCCGAGCTGATGCGCAACATATCCACCCGTGCCAAGCCCGATGGCGGCGCGATGAGCAGCATCGTCGAACGGTTCATCAGCCTGGCCCTCACCGAGGCAAAAGACAGCGGGAACGCTGCCGAGGTTGTCATTCGCCAGCGGCTTGCCGGGCTCTCAGAGATGGTCGGCGGTTATGACTTCGCCGAGGTCATCGCCGCGTACTGGCGCGGGCACGATACCGGTGACGAGTCGCTCAAGAGGGACGCGGTGCGCTGGCTGCGCGGCGAATTCTCTACTCGTACCGATGCGCGCGCCGCGCTCGGGGTGCGGACCATCGTGGACGACGCGACCTTCTACGACCAGATCAAGCTGATGTCCCGGTTCGTATGCATGGCCGGCTACACCGGGCTGCTCGTGTGCCTCGACGAAATGGTGAACCTGTACAAGCTCGCAAATACCCAGTCCAGGAACGGGAATTACGAGCAAATTCTCCGCATCCTCAACGACACCCTGCAGGGCAGCGTGGCCAGCCTCGGATTCGTGTTCAGCGGAACCCCGGATTTCCTGCTGGACACGCGCCGCGGCCTCTACAGTTACGCCGCGCTGCAGTCCCGCCTCGCTGAGAATACGTATGCCACGAACGGCCTCGTCGACTATTCCGGGCCCGTGCTGCGGCTGGCGAATCTCAGCAGGGAGGACTTCTATCTGCTGCTGACCAGGCTGAGGCATGTCGCCGCCGCCGGGGACCCGGCCGCCTACCTCGTCCCTGACCAGGGACTCACCGCCTTCATGACGCACTGCTCGCAACGCGTCGGCGACGCCTACTTCCGGACGCCGCGTAACACCATCAAGGAATTCGTGAACCTCCTCGCCGTTCTCGAGCAGAACCCCGGGACGGACTGGGCCTCGCTCGTCGGCGGCGTCGACATCGCGGCAGAGTCAAACCCTGACCTCATGCCATTTCCGGACGAGGAGCTTGCCTACTCCTCCTACGCTGCACCGCCCAGGGGCCGTACCCCTCTGCCCGCGACGGGCACTTCACCAAGCGGGCAGCCAGTTCCCGGCGACGGCGGAGACGATGACCTGGCCACCTTCAGACTCTGAGCCGGCCCTCCAGGCCCGGGCGGGGGCCGGGGCCGTGCCGGTGGCCGGGCAGGCACCGTCCCCTTTCGCACGGCTACATCCGCGGATTCAGCGCTGGATCTGGGACCAGCAATGGTCTGAGCTGCGCGATACGCAGGCTCGCGCCGTGAGCCCCGTCCTGGACGGCCGGCTGGACGTCATCATCTCCGCGGCGACCGCATCGGGAAAGACCGAGGCAGCGTTCCTGCCGATCTGCTCCGCGCTGCTGGCTGCCCGCGAGGCCGCTGACCCGCCCGGCACTCCCGGCCTGCCCGGCGCTCCCGGCTCGTCCGGCCCGCCGCTGTCCCCGGTCGGCCAGGGCGTCATGGTGCTGTACGTCAGCCCGCTCAAGGCACTCATCAATGACCAGTACAGCCGGCTGGACGCGCTATGCGAGCACCTGGACCTGCCCGTGCACCGCTGGCACGGCGACGTGCCCGGTTCCCGGAAGGCCAGGGTCCTGGCCCATCCGGACGGCGTGCTGCTGATCACCCCGGAGTCCCTGGAAGCGCTGCATGTCGTGCACGGGCCCAAGGTCGGGCTCATGCTCGGCGGGCTTCGCTACGTCGTCATCGACGAGCTGCACTCCTTCCTCGGCTCCGAACGGGGCGCGCAGCTGCAGTCGCTGCTGCACCGGGTGGAGCTCGGGATCCGGCGCCGGGTGCCGCGGATAGGGCTGTCCGCCACGCTCGGCGACATGGCCGCGGCCGCCGAATTCCTGCGCCCTGGCCAGCGCGATGGGGTCACCCTCATCACCGCCACGGACGACACCCAGCAGGTCCGGCTGCAACTACTCGGGTATGAGGCCACGCCCGTGAAACTGGCCGCTGCGCAAGCGGGCGCCGCGCAAGCAGGCGCCGCCCAGGCGGACGCCGCACCGGGAGACGCCGCGGACCCCGGCGATGAAGACCCGGATGCCGGTGATGAAGAGGCGGATGCCGGTGACGTGACCAGCGGTGACCGGCTAGCCATCGCCGATCACCTGTTCATGAGACTGCGCGGCACCGACAACCTGGTCTTCGCGAACTCACGCCGCGATGTGGAAACCTACGCTGACCTGCTACGCCGCCGATCCGATCGCGACAAGGTGCCGAACGAGTTCGTCCCGCACCACGGCAGCCTCTCGAAGGATCTGCGCGAGCACGCTGAGGCGCGGCTCAAGGACCGGTCCATGCCGGTGACGGCGGTATGCACCTCCACCCTTGAAATGGGCATCGACATCGGCTCTGTGTCCTCGATCGCCCAGATCGGGGCGCCTTACGCAGTCTCCAGCCTGCGGCAGCGCCTCGGCCGGTCCGGCCGCCGCGGCGAGGCCGCCACCCTGCGGATCTACATCGCCGAGCAGCAGGCCACCCCGCACACCTCGCCGCCAGACGCTTTGCGCAGCCAGCTAGTGCAGAGCATCGCCATGGTGAAGCTGCTGCTGGGGCACTGGAACGAAGCACCGGACTCAGGCGGCCTGCACCTGTCCACCCTGACCCAGCAGCTACTGTCCCTGATCGCCCAGCACGGCGGCGTCAGTCCCGCCCAGGCGCACCAGACACTGTGTGGCCACGGCCCGTTCGCCCGCGTGACGACGCCGCTGTTCGTCAAGCTGCTGCGTGCGCTGAGCACGGGCGACTTGCTCACTCAGGCCAGCGACGGGCTGCTCCTGCTCGGCACCGCCGGGGAAGGGCTCGTTAATCACTACAGCTTCTACGCCGCATTCCAGACTGCGCAGGAGTACCGGCTCATCGCCAGCGGGCGGACCCTGGGATCCCTGCCGGTGGACTACCCGCTGATGCCCGGCTCGCTGCTCATCTTCGGCGGCCGCCGCTGGAAGGTGATCGCCGTCGACACGTACGCGAAGGTCGTCGAGCTCATCCGGTCCTCCGGCGGGCGCCCGCCCGGCTTCACCGGATCGGGCGGCCAGGTCGCCGACCAGGTCCGCCAGGAAATGCTGGCCGTTTACACGTCCAGCGACGTGCCCGCCTACCTCGACGCCAAAGCCGTACGCCTGCTTGCCGAAGGCCGCGCGAATTTCGCCCGGTTCGGCCTCGGCAGCGACCCGGTACTGGAGTGGGGGGCCGACACGCTGATCTTCCCCTGGCGCGGGGGCCGGATCATGTCCACGCTCGCCGTCGCCCTCACCGGGTCCGGGACCCATACCGCCCTGGACGGCGTCTGCCTGAACATGGCCGCTGCCAGCCGACCCGAAGCCCTCGCCCGGCTGCAGTCGCTGGCTGACAGTGCCCCTGACCCGCTCACGCTGGCAGCTGGCGTGCGGAACAAGATCGTGGAGAAGTACGACGATCTGCTGAGCGAAGAACTGCTCAACATCGCCTACGCGGCCCGCAGCCTTGATGTCGACGGAGCCTGGCACACGCTCAGCAGCCTGCTGAAAGCCGTCACCTCTGCCAGGGGCTGAGCAAATCCCCGGCTCCCCGGCACGCAGCGATTGGCAAGCGGAATGGCTCGCTGCAGAAAGGCCGTCACGCTCCGCAATCCCTATCAGGACAGAATGCAAGCAGAAGGCCCGGAGCATGAAGAACCGGGCTTTCTCCTTACGTGATAACAGCGCATAGCAGTTGCTGGCCTGTTAGCGTGAATCGGGTTGGGCGTCAGTACGGCCGGGAACCCCTGGAAAGCACTGGCCGGACAGCGCATGGTCTGTAGCAAAGGATAGCGATGCCTCGTCCATTCGGACGCCTCCCAGCAGTAGGAACGCTCACCTTCGCCCTGGCGCTGGGGGCGTTTTCGTTTGCGATTCCAGCCGCAACGGCCCAGGTGGCGCCAGCCGCCGCAACGGCGGCACCGTTGTTCGGCGCGACCGTCCCCAGCCAGGCGGCGTTCAACCGTGATACTGCCGATTTCGGCCACATGGCGATCATCCACACCTACTACTCCGGGCTGCCTGACGCGGACGCGTGGACTCGCGGGCTGTCAGGCGAAACTCACTCGGCGGTGATCGTCAGCTTCAACGCCAAGCCGTCGGATGTCCTGGACGGCCACGACGACGCGGCGCTGTCTCACTTCTTCGACACTGCGCCGACCGGGCACGCGATCTACTACTGCTACATACATGAGCCTGAGCACCAGATCGCCCACGATGGACTCAACCTGACGCAGTACCTGGCGGCGTGGGCGCACGTCGTGGCGCTTGCCAAGGCAGCCCACAACCCGGATCTGCACTCGATGGTCATCCTCGAGGCGTACGACCTCAAGGCATCGACGCACCGGAACTGGAAGAACTACGTGCCAGGCGGCGGGATCATTTCCACGCTCGGCTGGGATGCCTACCCCGGCGCCGGGGATGACGAGCTGACCCCGCCGTCACAGTTCATGGGTCCGGCGGTAGCAGCGTCGAAGGCTGCTCACCTGCCGTTCGGTTTCGCCGAGTTCGGTGTCACCAATCAGCCTGGCCGTCCTGCCTGGCTCACCTCCGTGGGTGACTACATCAAGTCCAGCGGCGCGCTGTTCGGGACGCTGTTCGACTCACAGCCGAAAGGCACCCCGCCGCTGATCCTCACCGACCCGGCCTCGATCGCCGCCTGGCGGGCCATCGTCCAAAGCTCTGGCGCGGACCCGGCAGCGGCGCAGTTGAAGCGCTGACTGCTGACGCTGGCGCCCGGCCGTCTGGCTACGGCGCCGGCCCGGCCGCTCGCGGCGCGCCGGTTCATCTCGCCGTGGTCTCCGCCGTCAAGCGGAGACCTGGCCTAGCGCCACAAGGCGTGATGGTGTGGCCGGGATGGTCCTGCCGTGCTCAAGGCTGACCGCGAAGGCCAGCGTTCCGCGATACGGGACGGCCAGCTTGCCGATCCGGATTGGCTTGTCCGCGTGGCGGCGGACGTCAAACGATCCGACTGCCAGCGGAACGTGCGCGCCGGTGATCTGCCAGAGCACGTAGACCTGCCGGGCCGTATCGTCGGCAGGCAGCCCGGACGGCATCAGCCAGACCGATGCGCCGGTGACTATCACCTTGGCGACAGGCCCGCGGGCCGTGGCGTCAGTCAGCTTCACTTCGTGGCACTGGCGGGCCTGCACGCATCCGGCCGCCTGCGGCTGCGGGCTGGCTCCGCCGGCGGACAGCCCGCCCCAGATCCCGCCGCCCGCGACCAGAACTGCGGCCGCGGCGGCGGCCAGCTGCAGCCGCCGCGAAGGCCGGCGCCTGCGCAGTGCGGCGACTTCGGCCGGCGGCTCGTCGGCCCGGCGGTCACCGGCGCCGGCGCCGGCTGGCGGCCTGGCTGGACGAACGGCACGGCCGCGAGCGGCGTCGCCGATTACCGCGGCCATGATGCGGTCTCCTAGCTCCGGGCTCGGCTCGGCGGCCGGCGCACTGTGCGCCAGCGCGGTCGCCACCTCCGCGTACTCGGCCAGTGACTGCTGGCAGCGCGGGCACTGCTCGGCGTGGCCGAGGAACAGCAGCTCGTCCTCCGGGTCCAGGGCGTGCAGCGCGTAGCCGGCGGCAAGCTCGTCGTATTTTGCGTGCTCCCGCCTCGGATCGGTCATGGTGACCCGTCCGCGGCTAGGTTGGCAAGCGGGGCAAGCCTGAGCCGCAGCCGCCGCATGGCAGAGAATGTGCGGGTCTTGACCGTGCCAAGCGGCACGCCTGTCAGCTCCGCTATCTGGCTTTGGGTATAGCCGCCGAAGTAGGCTAGCGCGAGCGCCTGCCGCTGAGTCTCGGGCAGCTCGGTAAGTGCTGACCGTACCTCCGCTGCTCGCATGCGGTCCCAGGCGGCGGCAGCCGGATCCTCGGCCGCCGGGGGCGGGTCGAGTGCTTTCTGCGCCGCCTGCGCGCTCTGCCGTCGTTGCTGTGCGGTCTCCCGGCGCACGGAGTCGACCGCTTTGTGATGAGTCAGCCCGAGCAGCCAGGTCCGTACGCTGCCACGGCCGGGACTGTAGGAGGCCGGGGACCTCCACATGCCGATGAATGCCTCCTGGACGGCATCTTGCGCGAGGTCATCGCTGGCGGTGACGTGGCGCGCGAGCCGATAGCAGGCGGTGCCATGGCGCCGGTAGAGCGCCGCCAGGGCATCGGAGTCCGCTACGGCAACGAGGTTCAGGAGGGCAGCATCGTCCAGGTCCTCCTGGCCGTGCTCCCCGGCGGATTCGCTCACGAGGCGCAGCGTCACCTTCCCTATTCGGTCCAGCTCAGAAATAGGTTTGCCGCCGGCTTGACTGTCACCCCGCACGGTTCGGCTGATATCGCCCCGGCTGGCCCATCCAGGCGGCTAGCGGCGCCGAATAGTCACACGTGAGTGAGCGCGACGGCGGGGTTCCAGTGCCGGATCCAGGGCCGCCCGGTAAGGACGATCTGGACAGGCTGCTGGCCGCCGCGGCGCGCGGCGAGCACGGCGCGTTCGACCTGGTCTACGAGCAGCTGTCCGGCCCGATATACGGCGTGATCCGCACAGTGGTCCGCGATCCGGGCCAGGCCGAGGAGGTCGCCCAGGAAGTACTGCTGGAGATATGGCGCACCTCGGTCCGCTATGACCCCGGCAAGGGCAGCGCGGCAACGTGGGCGACGATGATCGCCCGCCGCCGCGCCATCGACCGGGTCCGCTCCAGTGCCGCCGCCGCCGCGCGTGAACGGCGGACGGCGATGGCCGAGGTGCCCTGGGATCAGATCGGCGAGACCGTGGAAGCGACCGTCGGCCACGAGCGGCTGCGCCGCTGCCTGGCCGGGCTGAGCGACCTGCAGCGGGAGGCCATCATGCTGGCCTTCTACAGCGGACATACCTATGCCGAGGTCGCCGGCATGCTGGGCATACCCGTCGGCACGGCCAAGGCCAGGATCCGGGACGCGCTGATCAAGCTCCGGGACTGTCTCCAGGCGCCCAGGTGAGGCGTCCCGGGGTCATCGCCACCTGCTTGATGGCGCCCTCATGGCCGGGGCGGCGGCCGCCCCCTTGTCCGTCAGCGCGTGCACGCGGCGCTGCCTCAATGATCAAGGACCCAATCGCCGATACCTGCCGGTTATGCCCGGAAGCGGTAAACCGTAGCCGGGCGCTCGCCGTCTAGTGACGGACGGCGCATTGCGGCATGCGTGCGGAATCCAGAGGGCAACGCCCAGCGGCAAGGAGAAGAACATACCCATGGCAGCCACGCTTCAGCAGATCCTGCTCGCACCCGGCACCCGGCCAGCGGTGATCGCCGACTGCTGCACGCTGATTGAGCAGGAGATCTCGGAGAAGTCAGGGATCTCCGGGACCGCGGTCAAGCTCGCTTACAAGACGGTGAACACCTTCATGCCGGGACACGTCCGCCACATGGTGGAAGTCATGCTTCCGCAGATGATCGACAAGCTTGAGCCGTACTGGGCGGACTTCAGCACCTCCGGCGGCTCTGCATTCGGCGACTACCTGGCCAAGCGTGGCGATGAGGTGTCGCAGGCCCTGCTCTCGGTGACCGACGCCCGCGCGGCGGCCTCCGGCCGCCCCACGGTCATCAAGGCGTACGGCACCGTCCGCGGCAGCGCGGCCAGGCACGTCGAGGCCGCACTCCCGCAAGTCGGCGACCTGGTACTGAAGTACGCGCCCTGACCGTCAGGCGCTCTCCCGTGCGGCCCCCGGTCCCGTTCCGCCGCCGCTTGCACTGAGCCGGGCGGTACAACCCGAGCCGACGATAGAACGCTCGCCAGGCACTTCGGCCTCCGCGTGGCCGCAGCTCCCGGAGACGATCGGCGTCGCGGACGGCACTCGAATGCGGTGACCCGAGGTCAGGGCCGAGCGCCTCCAGCTTCCTTGCCGCGTTCAGGACGGCCGCTGTCCGGGACCAGGTCGACCACGTCATCGTGCAGCTTGGCCATCGCCTGGTCGAACGTGGCGAGCCGGGAACCTCGGGCCCGGGCGAGCTGGGCAAGGTAAGCGTCGGTTACCTGGCGATGGCCGATGATCCCCTCAATGGGAACACTGGCGTACTCGACATCGTCGGGCCAGAATTCGTGCCGTGGGTCGGCGGTGGCCCCGCTGAGAACTGCTTGCGCGGTGGCGGCCGACTGGCCTTCGCGGATGAACAGGCGCATGAGGCTGCCCTGGGTAATTGGGCAAGTCGCGAAGCTCCCGCTGATGCCGACAAACCAGTTCTCAGCTGCCACGTGCTGGACGTGATCGTCGACGAGCAGGGCGATGAGTACGTTCGCGTCCAGCAGGACGGTCACTGATCGTCGTCCTCAAGCCGCCTTACGTCCTCGCTGGTGATTGTCTTGCCGAGGTGCGCGACGGGGAGGCCGGTTCGGGTACTCCTCGCTATCTCACCAGGCTTGCCCGAGCCGAGTCCCCGGCGGATAAGCCCGGTGACAGTCTGGCTCAACGACTGATGGGTATCTCTGGCGATCGCAATCGCGATCGCGTGAAGATCATCAGGGATGTCGAGGGTAGTGCGCATACCAGCAGTATACTTCACTTCATCATGATGCAATGATGCACGAAAGATTCGGGTAGGTCGCTGCGCCTCAGCTCTTCATCGACATCGGTCATGCCGGCCGAACCGGCTGCGCGCTCCTTGTGGTCGGGTAGAGCCCGCTGTACCTTGTGCTAATTCGTCGGGTACAAGCTGTTGCCGACGGTGCCTGGAGGAGGAAGCTCATGCATCGTATTTTTGTGGCGTGCCTCAGTTCGGCCGTGCTGGTAGTGGGGGGCGCAGGAGTGGCAAGCGCAGCGGCGTCGGGCGCAGGGCCGGTCTCGCTCTCCGGTTCCTGGGAGGTCCAGGTCCACACCGTGTGCAAGCACTGCGAGGCGATCAGGTTCGACACGAGCAACGGGACCTTCGCTGAGCACGACAAGAAGGGCTTCGGGGACCACGGCACCTATTCGCTCACCGGCAAGACGCTGACGCTCCACTGGACGAGCGGGGACGACAAAGGACTCCATTTCGCCGGTGGATTCAAAGGCGCGAAGAACGCCTTTGACGGGACCTACAAGGACCATCACAAGTCATACAAGGGCGACCTGGCGCACAAGAGCTGAGCCGCGGCACGTTCCCAGGAGATATCGGCCATCATCACGCGTCGGGCCACTCCGGTAACAGCGACACAAGTCACCTGCGCAGCCCGGTCGCGGCATGTGGTTCTTTACCTGACCGATCGCGGCGGTCTGGCAGGCCCGGGAACTCGCCGCCGCCTGAGGCCGCACCAGACCCTGAAGCCGCCGGGAAGTAGGTGCATCCCTACTACGGCAGCCGCACTTCGGGTCGTGACCTGCGGCATGGCGTGAGGATCCCGGTTCGACACAGCGCAGCCGCCTCGCGATCATGCGTGTGCGAATCCAGAGAGACAGAACCTGTAGATAGCTCACTGCTCATGGGTTGACGCTAGCGGCGCGCTGGTGCCGCCTGGTAGCGCAGGCAGCAGGCCGCGATCCAGGTACCGTTCACCGGGGCCGCCCCCGCAGCCGGGCTGCCCCCGGCCAGTTCGCCCCCACCCGGGCGATCTGGTGCCGTGCGCCGAGCCAGCCAGGCATCCCGGAGGGCCGCTCCTGGCCCGACCGGCGGCCCACCGCCCGCTTCGCTAGCTCACCGACACTGACAAAGATCAGCAGATCGACGGCGCCACCGGCCTGTGATCACCACCCGCCGCATGCTGTTGCCGGCGATCAAGTTGGCCACAAGGACGCATCCCCGCCGATATGTTCGGCCGCTCGACGGTAAGGATGACTGCGTCAACTGCGCTCCGGATGGGCCTTTCTGTGCGGCGAAGCTGTGGGTCGCCAGCGCGGCGCGTGATAGTTCGCATGCGGCGTCCGGGCACCGGTCTGCCGGGACTGATCACCCAGGCGGCCCCGGCGGCCCGGATCAAAGTGCGGCCGCGGGCGGCCGGCGATGCGCGGTTACCCGCTGAGGGCGACGGCCGCGACGTTGGAGGTCGAGGAGATCAGCGCGGTGGCGCCGGCCTCGACCTGGACCGGGGTCCGGGCGGTGTTCTTGGTCCCGTCGCCCACGGCTCCGAGCTTGCCCGCGCCCCAGGCGTACACGTCGCCGGCCGTCGAAACGCCATACGAGGTATCGCCCCCGCTGGCCACGGCCTGGTAGGTCACGCCGTCCGGCGGAGAGATCTTCACGGGCGACGGCTCCGCGACCTGCTTCCCGTTGCCGAGTTGGAAAGCCCCGTCAGCGCCCCAGGCGTACACCGAGCCATCCGACAGCAGCACCAGCGTCTGCCCGTCCCCGGGGGCATTCCCGCCCTCGAAGGCCTGCGTCACGGGATCCGGGAGAGTCACCTGCACGGGCACGTCCGATGATTGGCCGGTGGTCCCATTGCCCAGCTGCCCCTGGCTGTTCAGGCCCCAGTCGTAGTAATCCCCGTCGGACAGCAGTGCCCCGGTATTGCCGAACCCGGCCACCAGGGCGGTGACCGACGCACCGCTCAGCCCCGTCACCCGCACCGGGACCTTGCTCCCCTTGGTGGTGCCGTCACCCAGCTCGCCGTAAATGCCCTCCCCGCATGAGTAAAGCCCGCCACCTGCGTCGTAGATGGCGTGGTCGGCGGCTCCGGCCACGGCGGTCACGTCGGTGAGCGGGAGCTCCACTGGAGTGCGGTATTCGGTGGCGTTCCCCAGGCACAGGTCGCCACTCCCGTTGGCCCCCCAGCCCCAGACATGGCCCGTGGTATCGATCGCGAAGGCAGTGTCCCAGGGATCGGAATTGACCGCTATCGACGCGATCGTGACGCCTGCCGGGAACTTCACCTGGACGGGGATGGTGAAGGAACTCGTGCTCCCGCCATCACCCAGTTGCCCGCGCGTTCCCGTGCCCCAGGCGTAGACCGAGCCGTTGGTCAGCAGCGCGTACACGGTCGAGTTGGAGGTGCCGACCTCGGCGACTGGGGCGGGCAGGGTCACCGTGACGGGTGACAGGTGCTGTGAGTTGCTCCCGGCGAACGTGCCCCAGAACGCGACCGAACTCCCCGAGGCCGACGCGACCCTCCCCCCGGAGGCCGACTGCTGGGCCGACGCGGAGCCGCTGGCAAGGACCAGGAGCACAAGGGCCAGGCCCAGCCCGGCCCCCACCGCCAGTGATTTCTTACCCAGAGCTAATGCGTCTCTCATAAGCGCCATAGGGCGACTGTCCCATAGGGCGGCTGTAGTGTATAGAAGCCACGTTAAGGACCAGAAAAGACCGGAAAATCAATCAGCCCGTGCTAGCGAGGTTTCGGTCGGCCGCCTCCGGCCAGAACAGGCTCCTCGGCCAGTCGACGGGTGAACCTAGCAGACCAGCCACACCGGCCGAGTCGGCAGTGGCCGCGCCCCCCGAGACCCCCCGATCGCTGAAATCGTCACGCTGAGCGACGGGCAAGCCTTGAGAGAGGGCGCTCCAACCCGCCTAATTTCGATATGGCCGGCCGGAAAGCCTCGGTGCTGATCGGCGATGGCGCACCAGAATGGCGATTCTGCGTGCAGCTGAGGAAC
>Ga0302314_10003247_pt1 | contig 30102 bp, 22 predicted proteins | sample III_Palsa_N2_3_FD_200533 | JGI IMG/M metagenome (GOLD analysis project Ga0302314, IMG submission 200533) | Peat permafrost microbial communities from Stordalen Mire near Abisko, Sweden - III_Palsa_N2_3 | ecosystem: Environmental > Terrestrial > Soil > Palsa > Peat permafrost | place: Sweden... | reverse complement strand
GCGCATTCCTGGTGCCCGGTAGCAGATGATCGTGACCACGATGTTGAACCCGGCCAGGATGATCGACACGCCCATCAGGCCGAAGGCGACGGCGTAGGAGTCCATGCCCTCGCCCGCCTGGACCGATAGCGGCGCGTACCCGGTCCAGCCGGTGGGGAACCCGCCGAGCAGGAAGCTGGACAGCAGGATCAGGAAGGCGCACGGGGTCAGCCAGAAGGACAGCGCCTCCAGCCTCGGGAACGCGACCCGCTTCGAGCCGATCATCAAGGGCACCAGATAGTTTCCGAACGGGCCGAGGATGACCGAGGTCATCATCATCATCATCATGGTCCCGTGCTCGCCGACCACCTCGAGGTAGGTGCTCGCGCTCATGATGTGGTACGTCGGCGACAGCAGCTCGGTCCTGATGGCCATCGCCAGCAAGCCGCCGGTGAAGAAGTAGATCAGCATGCCGACCAGGTACTGGAGGCCGACGACCTTGTGGTCGAGGGTGTACCTGAAGTACTTGGCCAGGCCGACGTTGGCGGTGTGGTCGCGCACGCGGATCGGCTTGCCGAGCATCTGCCGGACCAGATCGTCGAAGACGCCGAGCCCGATCAGCCAGCCGAGGATCAAGAAGGCGAAGCCGAGCACGATCGCGAAGTCGTTGTCGTCGGACGTGGCCACCTGCTGGTACTGGCTGCCGACGAAGTTGCCGAGCCAGTGGCCGAGAGCGTAGCCGAGGACCGCGCCGAGCACCGCGGTGTGCATTCCCGGCTGCAGCCACCAGGGAACCTGCCTGAGGGCGGCACCCGGGTCATCGCCGCCGGGTGCCTGGGCGCTTTCCGGCTGAGTTTCGATCGCCATCGGTTAGCTCCTCGCCTTCTCGCTCATGGCTGCTCCGGGTCCGCGGGGTTGTAGAAGCCGCCGCCCGCGCCGGTCAGGCCGAGCGCGGCGTTGACCTTGCCCATGCTGGCGACCACGGTCGGGTCATAGGTGGCCGCGTAGGGCGGCAGGAGCTTGGTCACGTCGGCGAGCCGCACCCTGGTGGCCTGCGTCCACTTGAGGAAGCTGGCCACCGACAGCACCTCGCCGGTGTCGTACATCGAGCCGTGCCAGATGCCGCACAGCTCGTCGCAGCGGACCTGGAAGTCCCCGGTGACGTACGGCGTCGTGTAGGCGACGTCGTTGACGTCCGGGTTCGCGTCCGCCTTGACGCCGAGCGAGTAGGCCCAGAAGCCGTGGATCACGTCGAGGGAGGTGATGTTGAGCTGCACAGGCTGACCGACCGGCAGCGCGAGCTGGGTGGTCTCGAACCCGCCGAACTGCGGGTAGCGGTAGGTCCAGGCCCACTGCTGGCCGATCACCTGCACCTGGAGGATGTTCTTGCTGCCCGGCGTCCACGAGGTGGCGGAGGCCGTGGTGGTGCCGGGCGGCTTCCAGATCGGCTGCGGGCCCTCGCCGCTGCCCGCGCCCGCCGGCGTGATCAGCTCGACGGTCCCGAACACCGCGAGGGAGAGCACGATCGCCGAGGTCGCGATGATCCAGGTCGCCTGGACCGCGGTGTTGCCGTGCAGCGGCGCGGCGTCGGTGTCGTCGCCCGGCTTCTGCCGCCAGAACGTGAGCGCCCAGCCGAAGTACAGCAGGATCCCGACAACGACGGGCGTCGCGATCACGGCGAGGACCCGGGTGCTGTACTGCTGTCCCGCCGCCGAGGTGGAGGCCGCGCCCGGCGGCATGTGCGGTCCCCAGACCAGCGCCACGACAAAGCAGCAGGCGACGCTGAGCACGATCCAGCTGACGGCGAGCCACAGGCCGTCGCGGCGCCGGCCGGGCCCGCTTGACGCGCCCGCTTCGGTGGCCATCAGGACCGCACCTCCATCTCGCCCATCATGTAACCGGGCGTGCCCATCGGGCCGCCGTTGCCGTCCACGTAGCCGAGCCCGCAGGGCACGAAGCACTGCCAGCGGTAGGTTCCCGGTGTCTTGGGGGTCATGAAGCTGAACGTCACCACGGTGTGGGGCGAGTTCGCGTCGGCGTTGGCCGCCGTGCAGGGCGAGGTGCCGCAGAGATTGTTGTTCTCTTTGAGCGTTGTCACCGACGCGACCGGCACGTTGAGGCCGAGGCCGGGGATCGCGAACGTGTGCTGGACCGAGCAGTTCGCCCATGAGTCGAAGGTCGTCAACGGCGCGGCCGGGGTGGCCGTCTTGCCGTTGAAGAACGACACGTCCTCGACCCCGCCGATCGTCCCCGCGACCTGCCCCCAGAGCGGGTTCCGCAGCGGCGTGCAGCCGTCGTACCCGAGGATGGTCACGTTCACCCGGGTGCTCGCGGGCACCGCGAAGTACGTCGTGTGGTCGAAGTCGCCGGTGGCCGGGTTCTTGATGAAGTACGACACCCAGTCTGGCTTGTTCGTCACGGTCGTCTGCGCGGTCGTCATCAGGGTGACGTTCACCTGACCGTCCTTCGCCTGCGACGTGTAGTTCTCAAGTGACGGCTGAGCGCCGATGAACTCGAAAGCGACGAAGACTACGCCCGCGACAACCAGCAGGAAAGCGACCACAAGGGTCACCGCCCGGGCCGGGAGAGACACCGGATATCACCTCGTGACCTCATTTGAAATTCACGGGCGAGGTGCCCGCTTACGTGGATGATCGTGACTTTTGTTCTGGGCACCCGCAACACCCGGATCCGTGAATGACAAAATTGTCATGCGGCCCGCTCCCGCTGGGCCGCGATTGCCTAGCCGCCCGTTTCGACAAGGTTTACAATCGTTTGCGTGACGTTCCCGTAACGAGTGCGCCGACCCTGGGTTCGCCCGTTGACCCCGGAAATGCTCACGGACACCATGAGGGAACACTCACCCAGGGCAGGTGAACGTGACGTCGCTGGCACGCATCCTCGTCGTGGACGACGAGCCCAAGATCCGCGCGTTCGTTGGCCGGGCGCTCGCCTCCGCCGGCTACGCGACCGACTTCGCGAGCTCGGGCGCCGACGGCGTGCGCGCCGCCCTGGCCAGCCGCTACGACCTGGTCATCCTGGATCTGGTGATGCCCGACCTCGACGGCAGGCGGGTGCTCGGCAAGCTGCTCGCCGCCCGCCCCGACCAAGCGGTGATCGTGCTGTCCTGCGTGGCCGACGTGGCCGCCAAGGTTGACCTGCTCGAGCGGGGCGCCCAGGACTACCTGACCAAGCCGTTCTCCCTCGCCGAGCTGCTCGCCCGGGTCCGGGTCAGGCTCCGCGGCGAAGCGCACCAGGTCACACTCGAACTCGCCGGGCCGCTCACCCCGCCGCTGCGGGCCGGCGATGTCCGCCTCGACGTAGGACGGATGACCGCCGACGTCGGCCACGGCGCGGTACCGCTGACCCGGCTCGAGTTCTTGCTGCTCCGCGAGCTCGCCGAGCACGCCGGGCAGGCCGTGTCCAAGGACCGGCTGCTGGCGACCGTCTGGGGCTACGACTTCGATCCGGGCTCCAACGTGGTCGACGTGTGCGTCCGGCGGCTGCGCTCCAAGCTCGGCTTCGAGCTGATCAAGACCGTGCGGGGTGAGGGTTATCAGCTCGTCGCCCGCTGAGCCAGGCACCCTCTCGGGCGCGGCCCTCTACGGGACGCCGCGCCCGCGGGCCGGGCCGCGGTTCGCCGGCTGGCCCGCGCGGCTCGGCTGGCCGTATCCGCCCGCGGTGATCGACACCGCGTGGACGGTCTTCGCCCTGGCCAACCTCGACCTCATCTTCATGTTTCCCGACTGGGAGACGATACCGTTCCACCTCATCTGGGCCAGCCTGACCCTGGTGTACGGGTTCCGGACCTGGGACCTCGGCCCAACCCTCTGGGTGCTCAGCGCGGTCATGGTGCTGACGGCGATCGGCATCGGGATCGACGTGGCCGTCGGCTGCGAGCCCGCCGCGGCGCTCACCGAGGACCCGCTGCTCGCGCTGATATTCCTCGCGATGGCCTGGCACGCGCGCCGCGCGCTCGCCGCCGAGCGGTCGAACCGCCTGATCAGCGAGCACAACACCCGGCTGCTCTCCGATCAGCGACGGTTCCTTCAGGACGCCGCGCACCAGCTCAGGACCCCGATCACCATCGCGCTCGGCCACGCCGAGCTGCTGGCCGGCCTGCTCGCCGACGGCGCTGGCCAGCAGGAGAGCGAGGACATCGAGGTCGTCATCGACGAGCTGACCCGGCTGCGGCGGATCTCCGAGCGGCTGCTGATCATCGCCGCCGCGGCCGACCCCGCGTTCCTGCACCCCGAGCCGGTCCCTATTGACCGGCTGGTCACCGAGCTCATCCGTCGCTGGCGGCCCGCCGCCGACCGGTGCTGGCGAATCGGACGGCTCGACCAGGCGATCGTGCGGGCCGACCGGGAACGGCTCGAGCTGGCGCTCGACGCGCTGCTCGAGAATGCCGTCAGGCACACCGGCAGCGACGATGTCATACAGTTGTCTGTCATCAAGGACTATCCAGGGATGCCGGTGCGGATCATCGTCGCCGACACCGGCGGTGGCATCGCCGCGAACCGGCTGCCGCTCATCTTCGACCGGTTCAGCACGGGCGACGACGGGCAGCCGCGGGGAACCGGGCTCGGGCTCCCCCTGGTGCGCGCGGTGGCCCACGCCCACGGTGGCGACGTCACGGTGCAGAGCGGTACCGGCCAGGGCTGCGAGTTCGAGCTGACCCTGCCCGCGTACATTGGCGCTGGCCAGGCCCTGGCCGACGATCCTGACCAGGCGCCGGCGGTCACGGCGGGCGACGCTCATCACGAGGATATCGTGGATCAGGTACAGCGAGGGAGGGCCAGGGGATGAGCGTACCGGGCACGGTGCGATGGACGGGCAGGCTGATCGCGCGGAACAAGCTGGTCTCGGGGAGCATCGCGGTGTTCGCGGTCGCGGCGATCGTGGTCAGCCTCCTCACCTCGTCCGCCGCCGCCCGGCCGCCCGCCCCCGCCGCCGCCGGGTTCTCGCTGACCGCGCTCGGTGAGCCGAGCGCGCACGTCGCGCTGAGCCAGTACCAGGGCAAGCCGGTCATCGTGAACTTCTGGGCCTCCTGGTGCACCGACTGCCAGACCGAGACCCCGCTGCTCGCCAGCTGGTACAAGCAGCAGGTCGGCCGGGTTGACCTGGTCGGCCTGGATGAGAATGACACCACGGCCAAGGCCATCGCGTTCGCCCACGCGAAGGGGATCACCTATCCGGTCGGGTCCGACCCGCTGACCATCGCGGCCAGCGCCTACGGGGTCGACGCGCTGCCGCAGACGTTCTTCCTCAACGCCGAGCACCGCATCGTCGAGCGCGTGTACGGCGCGGTCACCAAGGCCGAGCTGGCCCAGGGCATGAGCCTCATGAACGCCTCGGGGACGGCCGGCGAGAAGGTCATCACCCCGCCATGACGGCCCCGGTCCAGGCCGGGCCGCCCTTCGTACCGCTCCGGCGGTCCGGCTGGGCCACCCGGCGCACCCCGCGCTGGATCTTCGGCGCGATCGTCGTCGCGGTCGTCGGCGTGATCCTCGTATCCCTGTCCCATAAGCCGTCGCCGTCGCAGCGGGCCGCCGACCTGACCGGGTACTTCGGCGACGTGAACGCGGGCATCGGGTCGTGCGCGGCCGGGCTGCGGGACTCGATGACCGCCTACCAGGCGATCGCGGGCGGTGATCGGGCCGAGCTCGGCACCGGAGAGTCCATCCTGGCCTACGGCGCGTCGAACTGCGAGGTGGCCACCAGCGAGCCGCTCGCCGATTTCGCCAACTACCAGGTGACCGAGTCGCTCGCCGCCCTCGACCTCAACGCGGCCGACAACTCCGTCATCACCTGGGCGTTCGACGCCACGGCCTACCAGCAGGACCTGCTCGCGGCGCTGCGGGCGGGAACGCCCGCGGCTCGCTCGCGGGCGAAGGCCGCGCTCGGCCCGGCGCTCGCCGCGCTCAACGCCCGGCGGGCCACGATCGACGCGATCTGGAACGCGGCGAAGAAATCCACCGGCGATGCCAGCGCCCTGCCCAACCTGACGGCGCACGCGTCGGCCAGCCTGAACGCGAGCGGCTCCGGCAGCTAAGCCATCTTGGCTGGTCAAAGCAGGAGTGACCGCAACTTCTGGCGGGAAAATCCACTGGGTGACGCCGCTTGAGCCTGGCCCGCGGGGCAAGATGCTCATCCCGCTGCTCGTCGCGGTGCTCGGCATCGCGATCGGCGCGGGCGGCGTCGTCGCGCGCCGGCCGTTCGGGCGGGCCGCCGTCGCCCGGCCGGCCCGGAGCGAAGCCGCCGCGCACCGGGTGACGGGCCGGTCCGCGGTTGTGGCGACGCCGCTGTCCGACCGGGCCATCTACGCCCGGGTCGAGCCGAGCGTGGTGGACGTCACCACGACGCTGCGCTCGGGCGACGAGACGGCGTCGGGCACGGGGTTCGTCGTCGACTCCCGGGCCGGGCTCGTGCTCACCAACAACCATGTGATCAGGGACGCGACCGCGGTGACGGTCACCATCCCGGCCACCGGCCGGACCTACCAGGCCGCGGTCGTCGGCGCCGACCAGGCCGCCGACATCGCGGTGCTCCAGATCAGCCCGGTCCCCGGGCTCACCGCCGCCCGCCTCGGCGACTCGGCCGCGGTGGCCGTCGGCACGACCGTCGTCGCCATCGGCAACCGGGCGGGCGCCGGCGGGGCGCCGGTGTCCGCGCCCGGGGTCATCAGCGGGACCGGGGCCACGATAGAGGCGACCGACAGCGCCTCCGGGTTCACCGAGACGCTGCCGGGCCTGCTCGCGACGACCGCCAAGATCGTCCCGGGTGACTCGGGCGGCCCGCTCGCCGACGCGGACGGGGCGGTGATCGGCGTGGACACGGCGGCGGGCACCGGCGGCGCGGCGGCGGGCTACGCGATCCCCATCAACGCCGCGATGGCGGCCGAGCGCCAGATCCTGGCCGGTACCCGCCGCTACCAGCGCGGCGTCGCGTACCCGGGGTGACCCACCTGCCCTAGTAGGGACCCAGCCTGCCCTAGTAATGGCATATTTAGCCGCCGCCGGCGGTTGTTCCAGGGGTGCGCGGGTAGCGCTCCTGATGCGGCGCTGGCCGGTCCGGTGCTGTTTCCTCAGCGAGCGGGAAGCCGTTAACCCTTAGCTGGCTTTCAGCCTACGTTCAGGTTCAGGACGCTTACTAGTGTGTGACGGAGGGCGGCTGGACGCCGCCGTCGGGCAGACGCCACGTACGCTGGTCTTGGTGAAGGCGAGATAGATGCAGGACGACAGCGGTAGCGCACAGCAGAGCGGCTGGCAGCCTCCGGAGTACGTGAGCCCGTGGATTCCGGTAGCGAATTCCGGTGACGAGGCCCCGCGCGGAAACGAGACGACCTCCTTCGGCCCTGGTCCTGCGCACGCCTCCGGCCCGGGCTACGGGCCCGAACCGGGCTACGGACCCGAACCGGGTTACGGGCAGCCGGGCTACGGCCAGCCGGGCTACGGCCAGCCGGGCTACGGCCAGCCCGGTTACGGGCAGCCGGGTTACGGGCAGCCGGGATACGGGCAGCCGGGATACGGGCAGCCGGGCTACAGCGGATACGGCCAGCCCCCCTGGGGCGGCTACGGCGCGCCCCCTCCCCCGCCGCCCAGGCACGGATTCGGCCGGGTCCTCGCTTACCTGGCCGTCGCGGTCGTCGCGGCCGGCGCCGGGGCCGGCGCCGCGATCGGGCTCAGCAACTCGAACTCGAGCACGCCGGCCGCGATCGCCCCGGCGGGCGGCAGCGGAAGCAGCGGCACCCAGATCAACCCCGGAGGCGGGTCGGGCTTCGGCACGGTGCCCGGCGGGTCCGAGGGCAGCGGCGGCTTGGGCAACGGGTCCGCCGGGACCGGCGGGACCGGCGGGACCGGCGGGACCGGGACTGGCGGCACCAACAGCGGCACCGGCCCGCTGAACGCGAGCGCGCTCGCGGCCAAGGTCGACCCCGGGATCGTGGACGTCACCTCCCAGCTCAAGTACAGCGACGCCACCGCCGAGGGCACCGGCATGGTCATCTCGTCGAGCGGCCTGGTGCTGACCAACAACCATGTGATCGACGAGGCGACGAGCGTGTCCGCGACCCTGGTGGTCTCGGGCAAGACCTACACAGCCCGGGTGATCGGCTACGACGACACCCACGACGTCGCGCTCCTGCAGCTGGTCGGCGCCTCGGGCCTCAAGACGGTCTCGCTCGCCAACTCGAGCACGGTCAAGGTCGGGCTGCCGGTGCTCGCGCTCGGGAACGCGGGCGGCGCGGGCGGCCTTCCCTCCACCGCGCAGGGGACCATCGGGGGACTGAACAAGTCCATCTCCGCCACCGATAGCGGGGCGAACACGACCGAGAAGCTGACCGACATGCTGGAGACCGACGCCCCGATCGAGCAGGGCGACTCGGGCGGCCCGCTGGTCAACGGCAGCGGGCAGGTCATCGGCATGGACACCGCCGCCAACGGCTCGGCCTCGGAGTTCGGCGGCCAGGAGACGTCCACCACCGGCTTCGCGATCCCGATCAACCGGGCCATCTCGATCGCCGACGCGATCAACGCGGGCAAGGCCTCCGACACCGTGCACCTCGGCCTGGCCGGCTTCATGGGCGTCAACGTGGCCGACGCCTCAAGCCCGGCCGACTGCACGGCGGGCGGCGACGGGTTCGGCGGCGTCGGCGGCTTCAGCCCGGCCGTGAGCTCGGGCGCGCTGATCTGCGACGTCTACCCCGGAGCCCCGGCGTCGAACGCCGGCCTGGCCGGCGGCGACGTGATCACGTCGGTCAACGGCACCAAGGTCACCTCGGCCGACTCCCTCACCAGCCTGATGGCCAACGACACCCCGGGCAGCAAGCTGGCCATCGGCTACGTGGACGAGAACGGCGCCAAGCACACCGCCACCGTGACCCTCACCGAGTGGGCCAAGTAGAAGCGGGGCGCTAAGCCGACAGCCAGGCCCGCAGGCGGGCTTCCGCCTCCTTGATCCGCGCCGTCTCGACGTACTCGCCCGGGGTGTGGGCGATCTCGGAGACGCCCGGGCCGTAGTTGACCGCGGGGATGCCGAGCTCGGCGAAGCGGGCCACGTCGGTCCAGCCGAGCTTGGCCCGCGGTGTCCCGCCGACGGCGGCCGCGAACGCGGCGGCCAGGGGCTCGGTCAGGCCCGGGCGGGCGCCCGGCGCGACGTCGAGGATCGTGACCTCCCAGGGGGAGAACAGGCCGCGGATGTAGTCTTGCGCCTCTTCGGCCGACCGGTCGGGGGCGAACCGGTAGTTCACCGTCACCACGCACGAGTCGGGGACCACGTTGCCGGCGACGCCGCCGGAGATGGCGACGGCGTTCAGGCCCTCGTGGTACTCGAGGCCGTCGACGACGGGCTGCCGCGGCGTCCAGGCCCGCAGGATCTCCAGGATCTCGGCCGCCCCGTGGATCGCGTTCCGCCCCATCCACGAGCGAGCGGTATGCGCCCGCAGGCCGTCGACGGTCACCGACGCGCGCAGCGTGCCCTGGCAGCCGCCCTCGACCACCCCGCCGCTCGGCTCGAGCAGCACGGCGAAGTCGCCGTCGAGCAGCGACGGCTCGTCCCGGGACAGCAGGAACAGCCCGTTGCGTTCCGTGGCGACCTCTTCGCACTCGTAGAACACGTAGGTCACGTCGCGGGACGGCTCGGGCAGGCCGGCGGCGAGACGGAGCTGGACCGCGACCCCCGCCTTCATGTCCGATGTGCCGACGCCAGTCAGCCGGGACCGTTCATCATTCCAGGAAGACGGAAAGTTACCGGCGTGCGGCACGGTGTCGATATGACCAGCCAGCACCACCCTCTCCGCTTTTCCCAGCGCGGTTCGGGCGACGAGGGTGTTGCCGTGACGGGTCACCGACAGGTGCGGCAGGCGCGCGAGCGCCCGCTCGATCGCGTCGGCGAGGGGGCCCTCCTCCCCGCTGACCGAGGCGATGTCGGTGAGCGCGGCGGTCAGCGCCGGCCCGTCGAGGTCGAGGTCGAGGTCGTGATCCACGGGAGGCAGCCTATCTCGCGGCCCGATATTCTTGCTCTTCATCGGGCCTGCGACGGGGGGCCAGGGGGGGGGGGGGCCCCCCCCCCCCCCCATGCGGGAAGTCAGTCCCCCGGGGGATAACTGGGGCTCGGCGCTATCGGCCGCCGCCTGCTTGGACATGGCCCGGGCCGCGCCGCGCAGGGCGCTGACGATCACCGCCACCGACGGGCGCTGCACCGACGCCGTGCGCACGACCGCGAACACGTCCCTGGACAGGTCGACGGCGGCGGGGAGCTCGCGGACCACGACCCGGCGCTCGTAGGCGCTGACCGCGAGCCTGGGCATGATCGCGATCCCGAGGCCGCGGGCCACCAGGTTGGCCACCGTGCCGAGCCCCTCGAACTCCGACGGCACCGGCGGGGTCAGCCCCACGCCGGCCAGCAGCCGGTCGGCCGCCTGCCGGGACGGCTCGCCCGACGGCGCGGCGAGCCAGGGCTCGTTCCGGAGCGCGCGCAGGTCCACCGGCCGGGCCGGCTCGGCCGCCTCGTGGTCGCGGGCCACGACGAGGACCAGCGGGTCGCGGACCAGGTGATAGTAGCTGAGCACGCCGTGCCCGGGGTCGATGGTGGGCAGGTCGGCGAGGTCGGCGAGGTCGGCCGACAGCCGCCCGGTCCAGTCGTCGACGATCGCCACCTCGACCTCGCCCGAGCGGACGAGCTGCAGTCCCTCTTCCGGCGCGGCCTCGCGCAGCAGCAGGCTGAGCTGCGGGTGCTCGCGCAGCGAGCGCGCCAGGGCGGGTGCGAAGGCCACGGCGGCGGAGGGGAACGCGGTCACCACCACCCGGCCGCTGGGCTGCGCCGCCCGGGCCGACAGGTCGGCCTCGGCCGCCTCCACCGCGGCCAGGATCCGCTCCGCGTGGACCGCGAGACGCTGCCCGGCGTCGGTCAGGCCGGCGCTGCGGGCGGTCCGGTCGAGCAGGGCCGTGCCCGCCTCGCGCTCAAGCGCCGCGAGCTGCTGGGAGACCGCGCTCGGGGTGTAGCCGAGTGCGTCCGCGGTCCTGGCGATGGAACCGCGTGCCGCGAACTCATGCAGCATGCGGAGCCTGCGGATGTCAAGCATTAACAAAGCTTAACCTGGTCGGCCGGGTCCGGCCCTTCTTCTTACGCTCATTCAAAGCAAAGGAAAAGAATTCGGCCCTAGGCGAACGGTCCCGTGGCTCCGCATAACCTACTAGACCGTCGCCTATCCCGCGGCGGCGTACGCGCTGGTGCCCGCGAGCACCAGCATCACGACGGCCGCGCCCCTGGTCAGCCACTGCATGGGAATCAGCTTGAGCAGCCGCCAGCCGACCGTCACGGCCAGGCCGGCCGCCACCCAGAGGGCCAGCGTCGCGCCGATGCCGACCGCGAAGGGGTCATGGAAGCGGGCGGCGAGGCTGATCGTCATGAACTGGGTCAGGTCCCCGAATTCGGCGAGAAACACCACCGCGAAAGAGGTCGCGAACACCGGCCAGAACCCGTCGCGTATGCCGTCACGGCCGGCGTCCTCGTCATCGGTGCCCTCGTCATCCTTCTGCCGCCACAGCAGCACCGCGCCGGCGACGAACGCGGCCGCGGCGAACGCCTCCACCAGGTGGTGCGGCAGCAGGCTGAGCGCCCCGCCCGCGGCGACACCGAGCACCACCTGGGCGAGGAAGGCGGTGGCGGCGCCGCCGAACACGACCGCGGGCCGGTACCGGCTCGACAAGATCAGGCAGGCGAGGATCGTCTTATCGGGAAGCTCGGCTGGCAGCACGGCTAGGAAGGACGCGACGGCTGCGGTCAGGCTCATCGTGCGCAGGCTCCGTTGGTCGGGCCGCGCCGGCGCTCCCGGGCGGACCCGTGCCTCCGGCGCAGCAGCGGGCGCAGTATCTGCATTTCCGATTTCTTTGCTTTTCAATCGGAAATACTCCGAGAACGAGTCCCGGGTGATGACTACGTGCTGTCGGCCGAAGGTCTCACTCGGGCTGGCTTGGCGTCCTGCCGTCCAGCCCCCCGGGCACCGGGTCCTTGCGGACCGGGATTGTCGGCGTCCCGGCGACGGAGCTACTCCCCTTCGCTAGTCCCACCCTAGCCCACAAGGGGAGGGCAGCCGGCCACCACCCCTGGCCGACCGCCCTATTAGGCCGACCCTAGCGAACCCCGGGAACGGACACTCCCTACGTATAGGGGTTTTTACCGATCTTTCTCCGAAAACCGGACTTCTTTCAGGAAGAGCAGGTCACGGACGACGATCGCGCCGTACGTGGTCGCGATGGCACCCCTGCGGCGGAACTCGGCGAGCACGCGCTCCGCCGTCGACACCGCCACGCCGGCGAACTGCCCCACCTCGCTCTGGGTGAAGGGCAGCCGCACCGTCCCCTCGGGATCCCGCTCGCCGTGCGCCTCCGCGAGCTCGCAGATCACCTGAGCCAGCAGCGTCCGGGCATCCCAGAAGCGCTCGGCCGCGCGCCGCTCGGTGGACGCGCGGATCTTGCCGAGCACGTACCTGGTGATCGCCGGAAGCACCGTCGGGTACTGGCCGGCGAGCACGTCGTAGGCCGCGCGGCCGACCTTGACCGCGGTGACCAGGCCGACCGCGCGGGCGGTCGCCGTGCGCGGCATGGAGTCGAGCATGCCGAACTCGCCGACGAGGTCACCCCGCGCCCGTACGGCCAGCGCGGTCTCCACGCCGGTCTCGGCCGCGACCATCACCTTGACCAGGCCTTCCGTCAGCACGTAAAGGAAGTCACCGATCTCGCCCTGGACCACGAGAATCTCGTCGTCGGCGAAGCGCACGGGGGCTCCGGCGGACAGCAGCGCGTCGCGCTCTGCCTCGGGCAGCAAGGCGACAAAGCTATCTTCCGGCCAGCCGTCGCGGCCGGAAGAGGAAGCGTGAACAGACACGCTATCGATTTTGCCAGATTCAGCGGGCCGATAGCGGTATCCGACGCAATGAGACGAGGCATATTCCGATAAGTTATTTTGGAAGGAGCGTGGGGAATGCGAGCGGACGGGACCGCCGACCCTAGGTGGCACGGCGAAGAAAACCAGGCGCCGACCGACCGCGAGCCTGGTCGCGGCGGCCGCAGGCTGAGGCTGGGATTTGTCTTGGACGTCGTGGGCTTCGGCGTTCGCACGGTGCCGGAACGGCACGAGGTTCAGCGACGCTTGCGGCAGCTGGTCGAAATCACGCTTGGCCAATGCGGGCTGGCGCTTGGCATGCTCATCGGCGGCTACCAGTGGACCGGCGACGGAATCAATGTCATGCTGCCGATCGACCTGGACCCGGCCCGCGCCCTGCCCCTGCTGATTAGGTCGCTCGCGGCCGCGCTCAGCGCGGACAACGCGCGCGGCGCCGACCGGATCCGGCTGCGGATGGCGGTCGGCGTCGGTCTTGTCGAGCCGACCGTGACGGGCTTTAACGGACCGCTGATCGTGGACATCAACCGGCTGGTCAGCAGTGAGCCGCTCCGCGGCGCTCTTTCCGACTTTCCCGCCGGTGATCTTGCCGTCGCGATATCCGATCATGCTTTCAATCTTGTAATCCAGCCAGGCTATCCCGGAATTCCGGTGGGGCAGTTCACACCGGTGAACGTCGCGGTGAAGGAATTCGCCGAGCGGGCATGGATTTGGGTGTCGGCCCGGCAGTGGAGCGGCCCCGCGTATGCCCCATTGGCCCCAGCGGACCCAAAGGAAATAGGCGGTTACAGAATCGTCGCGCGACTTGGCGGCGGTATAGCGGGGCGGGTGTATCTCGCTGATGCTTCTGGTGCTTCTGATGCTTCTTGGGCCGCGGTCAAGGTGTTCGACGAGGCGCTCGTCGCCGACGCCGACGTGCGCCGCCGCCTCATCACCGGCGCGCTCGCCGCCAGCGTGGTGAGCGGGGATCACCTCGCCTCGGTCACGGGTTCCGACCCGCGGGCCAGCCAGCCGTGGGTCGCCAGCGCGCTGGTCCGCGGCCCCTCGCTGGCCGCCGCCGTCACCGAGACCGGTCCGCTGCCGGCCGCCGCTGTCGGCTGGCTGATGCTCGGCGTCGCCAGCGCGCTCGTCTCCTTGCACAAGGCGAGGTTCACCCATCACGCGGTCCACCCGCACAACGTGCTGCTCGAGGCCGACGGGCCCGTGCTCACCGATCTCGGCACCAGCCGGAGCGCGCTGACCGCCGGGCCGGGGACCGCCGCCGACGACGTGTTCGCGCTGGGCGCGACGGCGTTCTACGCGGCGACCGGCCGGTCGCCCTGGCGCGAGTACCCCGCCGACCTGATCCCGCTGGACGCGGCGGTCGGCGAGCCCGAACTGGCCGACTGCCCGCCGGCCCTCGCGCCGGCCCTCAAGGCCTGCCTGGACGCCGACCCGGCCCTGCGCCCCACCGCGGCCGCGCTGCACAGCTGGCTGGCCGACGTGACCGGCAGCCGGCCGCGGTCCTGGCTGCCGGACCCGGTCACCGTCCGGCTTTCCGAGTACCGGGAAAGATATGGATAGGCTGTCTGCATGCTGAGCACGGACCTGATCGACTCGCTGTTTCCCGCCGACCTGCCGTCGGCCGAGCACTGGGCGCGACGGTACCCGGAGCGGGTGCTGCCCGCCGGGGCCGAGGTGACCCGGTTCGCGCCGTCGCCGACCGGGTGGCTGCACATCGGCGCCATCTTCACCGCGGGCGTCAACCTCGACCTCGCCCGGCACAGCGAGGGCCGGTACCTGCTGCGCATCGAGGACACCGACCAGGCCCGTTTCGAGCCGGGTGCGCTCAGCCAGTTCGAGTCCGGGTTCGCGTACTTCGCTATCTACGCCGACGAGGCCGACTCCCGGGCCACCGGCGCCCCGGGCGAGTACGGTCCCTACACCCAGTCGGCGCGGGCGGAGATCTACCAGACGTACGTGCGGGAACTGCTCCGCCAGGGCAAGGCCTACCCCTGCTTCGCGACCAAGGACGAACTGGCGGCGATCGCGGCCAAGCAGAAGGCGGCCGGCGCGCTGCCCGGGTACTACGGCGACTGGGCGATCTGGCGGGACGCGCCCGAGGACCAGGTGCGGACGCGCCTCGACGCGGGCGACCCGTACGTGGTCAGGTTCCGGTCGCCGGGAGTCGGCGGGCAGCGGGTCAGCTACACCGACGCGATCCGGGGCGAGATCAGCTTCGACGACAACCGCAACGACGTGGTCATCTTGAAGAGCAGCGACCAGGACCTGCGGCTGCCCACGTACCACCTGGCCCACGCGGTGGATGACCACCTGATGCGGGTGACCCTGGTGGTGCGGGCGGAGGAGTGGCTGTCCTCCGTGCCGCTGCACCACCAGCTGTTCGACGCCCTCGGTTTCCCGCGGGTCCGCTACGCGCACGTGGCCCCGCTGATGAAGCAGGACGGCGGGAGCCGCCGCAAGCTCTCCAAGCGCCACGACCCCGAGGCGAGCGTCAACTACTACATCGACCAGGGCATCCCGGCCGAGGCCATCCAGTACTACCTGCGCGGCCTGGCCAACGCGCGGCTGGCCGAGCTGCCGCCTGAGAAGGCCCTGGCCGAGCCGCTGCGGCTCACCGAGTTCGGGGTGGCCGGGCCGCTGCTCGACGTGGCCAAGCTAGACGACGTCAGCGCCGACTTCGTGGCCTCCCTGTCCGGCGAGCAGATCCTCGACCGGGTGCTGCCGTGGGCCGACGAGTACGACGAGGAACTCGCCGCGGTCGTCCGGGCCGAGCCGGACCTGGCGCTGCGGGCGCTCGCGGTCGAGCGGGTCAACACCGAGCACCCGCGTAAGGATCTTCGCAAGTGGGCAGACTTCCGGACCGTGTACGGGTTCTTCTTCTCCGCCGCCTTCGAGCTCGTCACCGACCCGGCCGACGAGCGGTTCGGCGGTCTTGACCCGGCGCTGGTGCGCGCGCTGGCGTCGGGCTTCGCCGCCGGATACATCGAGCCGGGCCCGGACGTGCCCTGGTTCGAGCAGGTCCGCGCGCTGGCGGGCGAGCTCGGGTTCGCGCTCCGGCAGAAGGACTACAAGAAGAACCCGGACGCCTACCCCGGCTCCATCGCCGACGCCGCGGCCGTCCTCCGGGTGCTGATCACCGGGACCCGGCAGTCCCCCGACCTGGCCCAGGTCGCCGAGGCGCTGGGCCGGGCCGAGGTGCTGCGCCGGGTGACCGCCCTCGGCTAGGCGGAGGGCACGGGCCGGCGGTCGGCCCAGAGGGACAGGTACTCATCCGCCCGGGCCGGCTTCATCGGCCCGGACCGGTCCGGGCGCTCCGCCGCCTGGGTGGCCAGGTCGACCAGGCGCTGGGCGCTGCGGGCGCTGGTGAACCTCGCGGCGTAGCCGCCGGCGATCGCCCCGCGCTCGGCCCGTTGGCCGAGCGTCGCCTCGATCCGGTCCAGCCAGTCCTCGGCGGACGTTCCCGGCTCGACGAGGGACACCTCGTCCGGCGTCGCCTCCGGGACCCCGCCGATCGCGCCGGCCAGCACCGGGACGCCGAGCGCCTGGTACTCGAGTGCCGCCACGCAGAACGTCTCGATGAAGCCGGGGATCACCCGGGTGGGGAAGACGCCGACGGCGGTAGCCGCCCGCAGCGCCTGGGCGTCGCGCGAGCTGATGTTGGTTGTCACCGTCAGGTTCGGCAGCGTCTCGGCCTGCGCGAGCAGCCGCTCGGCCAGCGATCCGGTGCCCGCGATGACGAACTCGTAGCGCGGCTGGCGCCGCGCGGCCAGCTTGGCCAGGGTCACGATCGTGTCGAGGCCTTTCTCCTCTTCCAGGCGGCCGATCGTCGAGATCAGCACCGAGTCCTGGTGGAGCCCGGTGCGCTGGCGGTACTCGCGCAGGGCCGTCGGCGACGGCTGGACGAACGCGGCGGGCGGCAGCCCCGGGTAACGGAGCGCGATCGATTCGGCCAGCCAGTCGGCCAGCCGCGCCCCGCCGACGGCCTCGGCCCCGGCCAGGAACTGCCGGGCCGTGTAATCGGACACGGTGCACAGCACGTCCGCCCGGATAACGTCGCCGAACAGCAGGCCGGCCGAGCCGTCACCGAGGTGCTCGCATACGGAATCCAGGACATCGCTGCCCTCAATGCTGTGGATAACGATCGGCCGCTTGCCCAGCAGCCCGAGCGCGTCGGCGGCTCTATTCGCGATCGCCGCGTGCGGATCGATATAGTACGTGTTTATCACGTCAATATCATTATCGAGGACAATGCGATAAAGCTCGGAGCCGACCGCGTGGAGCAGGTGGCCGTCGGGAACCCGGCGATTACCGCGGACCTCTTTGACGTGGTGCACCTGAACGCCCGGACCGGCGTCATCCTCCGGATCGGCGGACGCCCCGCAGTACGTGACCTGGTGTTGTTCGGTGCCGGTCAGCGCGGCGAGGGCCATGTTGTTCCAGAGCGCCTGCTTAGCGTGCCCCGACCGATAAGGCGGGTACTTGCTGAGCGTGGCAAATCGGAGTTGCTTAGTCATTGACGACATCCGGATGGTAAGTAAATGCCTGGGATGGAGGACCCCGCAGAAGCAGGATCCCTCATGATGAGGCACGCGCGCCACCCTGTCAATCAGCACCAGAAACCCCGCGCGCCGCCCACCGCCCAGCGGGCTCCCCGGGCCAGACAAGACCATCGAAGGCCCGCTTATACAGCGCGGCGAGCCACTCGTACAATACCGTTGTGCCGCATTTCATCAACTGTTTACGCGCGACGCCAATGGCGGACGCGAACGCGTCCCGCCCCCGGCCAAAGCCGGGAACGGGACGCGCCGAGAAACTTACTGCCGGTAACCAGTGGTGCCCTACGCGGTCACGGCCGGGACGCCCTTTCGACCCGATAATACCGTGAGTAACGATTGATGACAATCGGTAGCGTAAGTCCGCTCAGGGCGCTAGTCGCGGTGGCTCAGGCAGTCCCCACGGCAAGGCACGATAGAAGCGTCATGACGCTTACCGATCTGCTCCCCCCGGCGACGGGCGGCCCGCCGGACCCCGACGCCCTTTACAGCGCGTTCGCGGGCTGGGCGAGCCAGCAGGGCCTCGACCTGTACCCGCACCAGGAAGAGTCGCTGCTCGAGATCGTGATGGGGTCGAACGTGATCTTGTCCACCCCGACCGGTTCGGGCAAGTCCCTGGTCGCGGCGGGCGCGCACTTCACCGCCATGGCCAACGGCGAGCGCAGCTACTACACAGCGCCGATCAAGGCCCTGGTCTCGGAGAAGTTCTTCGCCCTCTGCGACATCTTCGGCGCGGCCAACGTCGGCATGATGACCGGCGACGCGTCGGTGAACGCCAAGGCCCCGATCATCTGCTGCACCGCCGAGATCCTGGCCGCCATCGCGCTGCGCGACGGCAAAGAGGCCGACGTCGGCCAGGTCATCATGGACGAGTTCCACTACTACTCGGACCCGGACCGCGGCTGGGCCTGGCAGGTGCCGCTGGTCGAGCTGCCCGACACCCAGTTCATCCTCATGTCGGCCACCCTCGGCGACGTGAGCCGGTTCCAGGAGGACCTGACCCGGCGCACCGGCTGGCCGACGGCGATCGTCAAGAACGCCGTGCGCCCGGTCCCGCTGGTCTTCTCCTACCTAGTCCAGCCGCTGCACGAGACCCTGGAAGAGCTGCACAGCACCAACCAGGCGCCCGTCTACGTCGTCCACTTCACCCAGGCCGCCGCGCTCGAGCAGGCCCAGGCGCTGATGTCGGTCAACATGGCCACCCGGCAGGAGAAGGACAAGATCGCCGAGATGATCGGCGACTTCCGCTTCTCCTCCGGGTTCGGCAAGACGCTGTCCCGGCTGGTGCGCCACGGCATCGGCGTCCACCACGCCGGGATGCTCCCCAAGTACCGGCGGCTGGTCGAGACCCTGGCCCAGGCCGGGCTGCTCAAGGTCATCTGCGGCACCGACACCCTCGGCGTCGGCATCAACGTCCCGATCCGCACCGTGGTGTTCACCTCGCTGTCCAAGTACGACGGCAAGAAGACGCGCCTGCTCCAGGTGCGCGAGTTCCACCAGATCGCCGGGCGGGCGGGACGGGCCGGCTTCGACACCATGGGCCGCGTCGTCGTCCAGGCCCCCGAGCACGTCATCGAGAACGAGAAGTCCTTCGCCAAGATCTTGGCCAAGACCGGCGGCGACGAGTCCCTGGCGCGCCGGCGGGTGGTCAAGAAGAAGCCGCCCGAGGGAACGATCTCCTGGGGCAAGCCCACCTTCGAACGCCTCGTTTCCTCCGAGCCCGAGCCGCTCACCTCGAGCTTCACCGTCACCCACGCGATGGTCCTGAACGTCATCGACCGCCCGGGCAACGCCTACCAGGCGATGAAGCACCTGCTGCGGGAGAACGACGAGGACCGGGCCAAGCAGCGCAAGCACATCCACCGGGCCATCGAGATCTACCGCGCGCTGCTCGCGGGCGGCGTCGTCGAGCGCCTCGACGAGCCCGACGAGGAGGGCCGCTACGTCCGGCTCACCGTCGACCTGCAGTTCGACTTCGCGCTCAACCAGCCGCTCTCCCCCTTCGCCCTGGCCGCCATCGAGCTCCTGGACCGGGAGAGCGAGAGCTACGCCCTGGACGTGCTCTCGGTCATCGAGTCGACCCTCGACGACCCCCGCCAGATCCTCTCCGCCCAGCAGTTCCGCGCCCGGGGCGAGGCCGTCGCGGCGATGAAGGCCGAGGGCATCGAGTACGAGGAGCGGATGGAGCTGCTCGACGACGTCACCTGGCCCAAGCCGCTCGAGGAGGTGCTCGAGGCCGGCTACGAGATCTACCGCCGGGGCCACCCCTGGGTCGGCGACTACCAGGTCTCCCCCAAGGCCGTCGCCCGCGACCTGTTCGAGCGGGCGATGACGTTCGGCGAGTACGTGGCTCTATACGGGCTCACCCGGTCCGAGGGTGTCGTCCTGCGCTACCTCGCCGACGCCTACAAGGCCCTGCGGCAGACGGTGCCCGACGCGGCCAAGACCGAGGAGCTCGGCGACCTCATCGAGTGGCTCGGCGAGCTCGTCCGCCAGGTCGACTCCAGCCTGATCGACGAGTGGGAACGGCTCAGCCACCCCGACCCCGAGTCCCCGGAGGCCGTGCCCGAGGTGGTGAAGGGGGTAACGAGAAACACGCGAGCGTTCCGAGTGCTGGTTCGGAATGCTCTTTTCCGGCGGGTCACCCTCGCGGCGCTGCGCCGGTACAGCGACCTCGGCGAGCTCGACGCACACGACGGCTGGAACGCCGCCGCCTGGGCGGAGGCCCTGGAGGGCTACTTCGAGCTCTACGACGAGCTCGGCACCGGGCCGGACGCGCGCGGCCCGGCGATGCTGCTCATCGAGGAGAGCCCGACCGCCTGGACCGTGCGCCAGATCTTCGACGACCCGGCCGGCGACCACGACTGGGGCATCTCGGCCACGGTCGACCTCGCCGCCTCCGACGCCGAAGGCGCGGCGATCGTGCACATAACCGACGTCGGCCAGCTCTAATTCACGCCTCATTCCGTCGAATTCGGCCGTCACTCCCGTACTGATTCCGTGCGCCGATGATCTCCGGCGGTTCGGCCAACGGGGCCGCGGTAGCCCTCTGGTCCGCCGGGCAACGACGTGTGATCACGAAAGATCCGAGGCGCTATAACGCCATTTTTCTTACGCGCAGACCGAAACCTTCGCGATCATTGCCAGTTGAGTGGACTGCACGACGCGACCTGGTGACACACGGGTCAAAGGACTTTCAGGTGAACGGTCCCCTGGTGCCTCCCGCCGCGTACATGGCCCAGAGCCGGTCGACGTCCCGTTCCGTCGCGTCCGGCCGCCCGTACGCTCGCAGGAACCCGAGGCCGAGCCCGGGACCGAGGTTGTACTGGAGGCTCCAGACGGCCGCGCACAGGTCGACCTCGGCATCGCCGGCCCCCATGTCGCCCAGGTCGATATACCCGTTCAGCGTTCCGTCGTCGCCAAACAGGATATTCGGCAGGCACGCGTCGCCATGCACGAGCGTCGTGCCCGGGATAAGTGCCGTAAAGGGGCAGTCGCTGGCATTCGCTGAATGGAAGGCCCGCAGCGCCGAAGCGAGCATTTCCGCGACGGTGTCCGGGCGCAGCCGTTTCGCCAGGGCGGCCAGATCGCTTCCGGCCACGGCCGACGTGAGCAAGGCGTCCCGTTCGGCCGCGGTGTCAAGCGCGACGACCTGCGGGATCGGCAGCCTGCCCCGCAGCCAGCGCAGCCGGGCGCATTCACGCTCCAGGTGATCGCCGATCTTCAGGAACCACCTCCGTTCAGCGGACGCGATTTCGTAGACCGTGCTGTTGTCACCGCTCCACGCTTTCTTAACGACGGGGTCGGTCACATTAAGCCGGTCGACTGCCCAGCGAATATAAGTCGCCTCAGACATGGCTTAATAGTAGGCTGGCGTGCCATGCGCGACGATGGGGCGGTAATCGCCAGGCTTCGGGGCGCCGGGTGCGTCTTCGCCGAGGAAGAGGCCCGGCTGCTGGCCTGCACGGCGCGCACCCCGGCCGAGCTCGATGCCATGGTCAGCCAGCGCGAGCGGGGGCTGCCCCTGGAGCAGATCGTCGGCTGGGCCGAGTTTCACGGGCTGGAGATACTCGTCGATCCCGGCGTTTTCGTGCCCCGGCGGCGCAGCGAGTTCCTGGTCGATACGGCACTGTCGCTCGCGACCACGGCCAGCCCGGTCACCGTCGATCTGTGCTGCGGCACCGGTGCGCTCGGCCTGGCCGTCGCGACCAGCGCGCGCCTCACCGGGGCGGGCGGGACTGGAGCGGGCACGGTAGCGGCGGCCGGGACGGCAGCGGTGCGAGGTGAGCTGCACGCCGCCGATATCGACCCGGCGGCCGTCGCCTGTGCCCGGCGGAACGTCGAGCCGGCCGGGGGGCACGTCTACCGCGGTGACCTGTTCGACGCGCTGCCGCCGGCGCTGCGCGGCCGGGTGAACGTGCTGATCTGCAACGCGCCCTACGTGCCGAGCGCCGAGATCGGGTTCCTGCCGACCGAGGCCCGCGACCACGAGCCGCTGGTGGCGCTCGACGGCGGTCTCGACGGGCTCGCCGTGCTCCGCCGGGCCGCCCTCGCCGCCCCCGCCTGGCTCGCGCCCGGCGGCGTGCTCCTCGTCGAGACGAGCGACCGCCAGGCACCGGAGATGACCGCGGCCCTGTCGGCGGCCGGCCTGGCCGCGCGCGGGCACGCCGACGAGGAATCCGGCGCCACCGTGGTCACGGGGTCGGCCCAGCCGTGATCGTGAAGCGGGCACAGCCGGGTAAGCGCCAGGCGGGCACGGCCGTGAACCGTAAGCGGACGCAGCCGTGGACCTGAAGGTAAGCGCCGAGCAGCGGCGGGCGCGGCTGGTCGCCCGGCACCACTTGCGGACGCCGGCGGCCTCGGTGGCCGACGCGACGGCGGCGATGATCGCGCTGCATGCCACCGACCCGGTGACCGTCTACCTGTCGGCGTGGGCGCGGACCGGGTGCGCGGCCGGCCAGGTCGACGAGGCGCTCTACGCCGAGCGCGCCCTCGTCCGGATGCTGGGCATGCGCCGGACGGTGTTCGTGGTCCCGGCCGGGCTCGTGCCCGTGGTCCAGGCGGCCTGCACCGATGACGTGGCCCGGCGCCTGCGGCGCCAGCTCGAGAAGGACCTCGGCAACGGCGGGGTCGGCGACGATGACCCGGCGGCGTGGCTACGGGACGTGGGTGAGAGCACGCTGCGGTCGCTGGCCGGCCGGGCCGGCGGCGCGTCCGGGGCGCAGCTGTCCGCGGACGAGCCGCGGCTGCGCACGGAACTGAGCTACTCGCCGGACAAGAGCTACGGCGGGACCGCGTACATCACCAGCCGGATACTGGTGCTGCTCGCCGCCGAGGGGCACATGGTCCGCGGTCATCGCCGGGGCGGCTGGTCCTCCGGCCAGTTCGAGTGGCATCCCGCGGCGGCCTGGCTGGACGGGCCCGGCGCGGGCGCCGGCGAGCCGGACGCGGGGGCGGCCCGGGCGGAGCTGGCCCGCCGGTGGCTGCTGACGTTCGGCCCGGCGCCGGCCGCCGACCTGCAGTGGTGGGCGGGATGGACCGGCGGGCAGACCAAGGCGGCGCTCGCCGCGCTGCCGGTGCGCCCGGTTGACCTGGACGGGTTTCCCGGCGTGCTGCTGGCCGATGACGATGTTGTCGACGAGGCCGCCGCCCCGGTGGCCTCGCTGCTGCCCGCGCTCGACCCGACCCCGATGGGCTGGCAGGCCCGGGACTGGTTCCTCGGCGCGCACCGGGACGCGCTGTTCGACCGGACCGGCAACATCGGCCCGACCGCCTGGTGGGACGGGCGGGTCGTCGGCGGCTGGGCGCAGCGCCCCTCGGGCGAGGTCGTCTTCCGGCTGCTCGAGGACGCCGGCGCGGACGCGGGGGCGGCCGTCGCGGCGGCCGCGGCGCGGCTGGAGTCCTGGCTGGGACCAAGCCGGGTCACACCCCGATTCCGCACGCCACTCGAGCGCGCACTCGTCGCCTAGATCCCGCGGAAACGACGCCAGGCGCATCTTCCAGCCTCAATGTGCTCGTTAACATTGATTGCCGCCGAAATATTGACGTAACTTGCGACCGGAGCGATAGTGAGGCGAATATGCAGTTCACACGTCCCTATCGCCCGGAGGGTCCATCGAGAAACGTTGACAACCGAAATGTGATCGTTCACATCTCTGGCTGACCGAGCCAGCAGTCTGACCCCACGCGACGATGGCCGCCGCCCGCCGCCTGGAGCCTTCCCGCGCCTTGTCTGGGCGCCCGCTTAACGCGCACCGCAATGGAAGGACGCACATTGACCACCCCGGTTCGACTACACAGAGCGTACAGACGACTACTTATCGCCATATTGCCGCTCGCGCTGGCTCTCGGCGTCGTCGCGGCCGTGAGCGCCGCGCCGGCCTACGCGGCGTCATCGCTGCCCTGTGACATCTACGCCGCCGCGGGCACCCCGTGCGTGGCCGCGCACAGCACGACGCGGGCGCTCTACGCCGCCTACGACGGCCCGCTCTACCAGGTCACCCGGTCCTCGGACGGCACCTCCACCGACATCGACCCGCTGTCGGCGGGCGGTTACGCCAACGCGGCGACGCAGACCTCGTTCTGCGCGGGCACCTACTGCGACATCACCGAGATCTTCGACCAGTCGGGCCACGGCAACAACCTCACGATCGGCCCGGCGGGCGGGAACGGCGCGGCCGATGTCGGCGCGAACGCGAACGCGCTGCCGGTGCTGGCCGGCGGCCACCTGGTCTACGGCGTGTACGTCACGCCCGGCACCGGGTACCGCGACGACTCCACCACCGACATGCCGACCGGCGCCGACCCGCAGGACGCGTACATGGTGACCAACGGCAACCATGTCGACGGCGGATGCTGCTTCGACTACGGCAACGCCGAGACCAATAACGACGACAACGGCAACGGCCACATGGACGCGATCAACTTCGGCACGGAGTGCTGGTTCGCCCCCTGCACCGGGGCCGGCCCCTGGGTCCAGGCCGACCTGGAGAACGGGCTCTTTTCCGGCGGCAACGGCAACAACCCGGCCAACGACGGCAACTCGAGCACGTTCGTGACCGCCCTGGTGAAGAACAACGGCACGACGACCTACGCGATCAAGGGCGGCAACGCGGATTCCGGCACCCTGACAAGCTGGTACAACGGCGCGCTGCCGACGACCAGCGGGTACGCGCCGATGCACCAGGAGGGCGCCATCATCCTCGGCACCGGCGGCGACAACAGCAACTCGTCGGTCGGCTCCTTCTACGAGGGCGTCATCGTGTCCGGCTACCCGAGCGACGCGACCGACAACCTGGTCCAGGCCAACGTCGTCTCGGTCGGGTACGCCAAGCCCGCGCTCGGGGCGACCGGGCTCGTCGCCGCCGGCGACAAGGGCTCGGTCTGCATGGACAACAACAACGCCGCCGCCACCAACGGCAACAAGGTGCAGATGTGGGCCTGCGATGGCAACACCGGCGCGCAGAACTGGACCGCGGCGACCAACGGCACCGTCACGATCGACGGCGGCTGCCTCGACATCACCGGGGCCAAGTACGCCGACGGAACGCTCATCGAGTGGTGGTCCTGCAACGGCGGCGCCAACCAGCAATGGGAGGCCGAGGGCAACAGCGAACTCGTCAACCCGACCTCGGGCATGTGCCTCGACGACCCCTCCTTCAACGAGGCGAACGGCACCCAGCTCATCCTCTACGCCTGCAACGGCGGGACCAACCAGCAGTGGAACCTGCCGGGCTAGCACCCGGCCCCGCTGGCCAGGCGGCCCGGGACCGGCGGCGGCTGGACCGCCGCGGGCCCCGGGCCGCGCCCGCGACCAGCGACTAGCGGAGGTGCCAGGTGGGGCCGGCCGGCGTGTCGGTTACCTGGACGCCGAGCCGGTCAAGTTCCGCGCGGATCTCGTCGGCCCGGGGCCAGTTCTTCTCCGCCCGGGCCGCGGTGCGCTCGGCGATCAGGCCGTCGATCAGGTCACGCTCGGCCGCGTCGAGGTCGGCGGCGGACCGGCGGTCGAGGTCGGCCGGGTCAAGCTGGCCAAGGCTCAGTCCGAGCAGCGCGTCGGCGGCCGCGACGACGACGCGCAGCCCCGCCGGGGTGACCTGGCTGTCGCGCAGCGCCTCCTGCAGCGCGGCGAGCACCTTCGGGGTGCCCAGGTCGAGGGAGATGGCCTCGTCGACCTGGTCCAGGTAGGCCAGCGCGGCCTTGTCGCCGACCGCGCCCGCGGCCCGGTCATCGCCCGCCGCGGCGAGCGCCGCGCGGGCCTGCGGGTAGGTCTCGACCAGGGGCAGCGGCCCGAGCGCGGCGGCCCGGGCGACCAGGCGGCGCAAGGTGGCCTGGGCCGCCGCGAGCGCGTGCGGGGTGAAGTCGATCTGGCTGCGGTAATGGCCGCCGAGCAGGAACAGCCGGTAGGCCATCGGGTGGTGCCCGGCCTCGGTCAGGTCGGCCAGCCTCGGGACCGGCCCCGACGACTTGGCGATCTTGGCCTGGTTCAGCAGCAGGAACTCGCCGTGCATCCAGTACGGCACCCAGGGCCTGCCGTCCGCGAGGTAACCCTGAGACTGGGCGATCTCGTTGACGTGGTGCAGCTCGCGGTGGTCGACGCCGCCGGTGTGGATGTCGAAGTGCTCGCCGAGCAGCGCGATCGACATCACCGAGCACTCCAGGTGCCAGCCCGGCGCGCCCCAGCCCCACGGGGACTCCCAGCGCATGACCCGGCGGACGCCGGGCTCCTCCGCCCGCCACAGGGCGAAGTCGGACTTGTGCCTGCGGCCCTCGACGTGCTCGACCCGGGCGGCCTCGCGCTGCCCGGCGATGTCCATCAGGGCGAGCTCGCCGTAGTCGGGCGAGGTGGACGTGTCGAAGTACAGGCCGGACGGGATCCGGTAGGCGTGGCCGAGCTCCTCGAGCCGGACCGCGAAGGCGATCATCTGCTCGACGTAGTCGCTCGCGCGCGGGTACACGTCGGCGGGCAGCACGTTCAGCGCGGCGCTGTCGGCGAAGAACGCCTCGGTGTAGAAGTCGGCGATGTCGGCCACCGTCCGGCGCTCTCTCGCCGCGGCGACCTCGAGCTTGTCCTCGCCGGTGTCGGAGTCGGCCACCGCGTGACCCACGTCGGTGATGTTGAGGACGTGCCTGACCGGGATCTCCTTCCAGCGCAGGACCCGGCGCAGCGTGTCGGCGAAGACGTACGCCCGCATGTTGCCCAGGTGCGCGTAGGAGTAGACCGTCGGGCCGCAGCTGTACAGGCCGACGACATCGGCGGAGGGCGTGAAGTCCTCGATCCGCCGTCCGAGCGAGTTATAGACCTGTAGCTGGTGACCTGTCACCCGTCCATGATATTGGGCCGCGAACACCACAGTCATGGTTCGGGGAGAGTCGGACCGGCCCGTTCTCCCCGATCGGGATTGTCGCTTTTTTACATGATCATGGCCGCCGGCAGGGGGGGCCGCCGGCGGCCATGATCGTCTGGGGACGCCCTTAGAAGGCGGGGTAGGCCACCAGCCCGTCGGCGGTGGTCCCTGAGGAGTTGTAGAAGCCCACGATGTCGCCCTCGTCGTTGATGCCGTTGAGGACGGTGGTGCCGGGGTCGTTCGGGTCATCGACGCCGGTGGTGAGGTGCCCGCCGACCCGCCAGATGAACCCGTGCGTCGTGGCGGCCGCGCCCGTGCCGTCGGTGTAGGTGCCGACCACCGTGTCGTTGTCGTTCAGGCCGAAGGCCTGGGTCATCGACGCGCCCGGGACCGCGATCGTGGTGAAGTGGCCGCTGGCGAGCTTGAGGAAGGCGTCGGTGACGCCGGCCTTCGTGTTGTAGAAGCCGGCGACATCGCCGCGGTTGTTGATGTCCGCGGCGGTCAGCGACGGGGCCTTGCCGCCGGTGGCCGCGCCCGGCTCGGTCACGAGGGTGAACTTGTGCGTCTTGATGTTGTATTCGTAGCCGCGCGAGGCGCCGGCGCTGTTGTTGTAGAAGCCGACCGCGACGTCGTGGTCGTTCACGCCGAGCAACTGGTCAAGAACCGGCTTCGCGTTGTTGCCGGTCGGGAACTCAACCTTGTGGTAACCGCCGTTGAAGTACCAGCCGAAGTTGGCGCCGCTCGCGGTCGCGTAGAACCCGACCTGGACGCCACCGTCGTTGAGGCCGATGGCCTGGGTCTGGGCGGCGCCGGGGAAATTCTCGCTCTTGATGTCGTTCTGCGCGTACGGCGCGGCAATCGTGTAGCCCCGGTTCGGGCTGCCCGTGGCCCCGCTGCCGAAGTAGGCCGCGATCCGGCCGTTGTTGTTGATCCCGAGGATCTGGTTGAACGCGCGGTCGTTGTGGCTGCCGATCGTGACGAACTGGTAGCCGCCGGCCGTGACCGCCGCCGGCTTCGCGTTCGCGGCGTTGGTGATCGCGACCGCCGATCCGGGCCCGGCAAGCGCGGTGGCCGCGATCGCGCCGGCCGCGGCGGCGGCGACGCCGCCGCCGATCAGCATCCTCACCTTGCCAATGCCGCGCCCGCCGGTCCGCGGCGCGGAGTCCGTTCGCCGCGCGAAACGGTCCGAAATACCCATGATCGTGATCCCTTCGTTAAAACCCCGTGGTCGACGTGGCCTGACCCGCTTGTCCGGCCGCCGCCGCGTTCAGGAATTAGGTTCGCTTCGCCAATCTAGGGGGAACGAAGGGGGCTGTAGGTGATCCGTAAGGGGTCCATACTCATTCGGTAAGCGGTCGATAATAACTTTTTTGTCATCACTAAGATCAGCTAACCGCCGGTCTCCGTCGCCTTCGGCGAGCTGCCAGGCATCCGCCGCGATCCGCCAGTTACCGTCGCGCTGGGGCCTTACCACCGTGCAGCCGAAGCCGTGCAGCCGGACCGGCTCCCCGTCGGGCCCGTCCCCGTCAATCCGGCGCTCGCAGACTAGCATCATCAGCCCGTCCGCGGGCAGCACCGCGACCAGCCGGGTGTCGAGCGGGAGGCGCAGCCGCATGATCGCCGACATCGCTTCCCGCACAGTGCCGCCGCCGGGCCGGTCGTCGGCCCACGGCCGCAGCGCCGCCGCCGACTCGTACTGCGCGACCGCCGCGCCCAGGTCGCCATCGCTGACCGCGAGCGAAACGAGCTCGGCGGCCTCCGACGGCCAGCGGGCCTGCGGCGGCGGAATCGGATCCGACACGGAGATTCTCCCGGGGAACTCAGGCTGCTGGCAGGCACCCGTCCTGCGGTCAGCGGGGTGACGAGTGTGACAGCAGTTCACGGGGGGAATCGGGCAGCACCGGGGGAGACACAGGGGGGATCAGTTCCGGCCCATGAGGCGGTCGTACAGCGCGACCGTCTCCGGAGCGGGCGGGACGCCCACCTGGTCGGCGAGCAGCGCCTTAAGCTCGTCGTAGTGACGCACCGCTCGCGCCGTCTCGCCCAGCTCGTCCCAGCAGGACATCAGCTCACGGTGCGCCGACTCGTTGAGCGGCTCATGCTCGACCGCCCGCCGGAACGCCGTCACCGCCGCCTGCAGCCGCCCCGCGCCCGCGTGCAGCCGCCCCACCGCGAGCAACGCCGACTCAAAGCGCCGCCGCAGCTCCTCCCGCCGGGCCTGCGCCCATTCACCCGCCGCCACGCCGGCCAGGAAATCGCCGCCGTACGCCGCCACCGCCCGCTGCAGATGCGGCAGCGGCCCGACGTTACCGCCGGTCGCCGGGCGCACCCGGCCGGCCTCGGCGAGCGCCGACTCGAACGCGTCGACGTCACACGCGTACGGCCTGGTCCGGTTGAACGAGTACTTTCCGCCGGAGTACATCACCCACTCGGGGTCGCCGAGCGCCCGGCGCAGCTCGCGAAGCGCGGTGTGCAACGCGTTGCCGAGCTGCTGGCGGGACAGGTCGGGCCAGAGCGCGGCGCCAATCTGCTCCCTGGTCCGCGGCGGAGAGGCGACAAGCAGGAAGAGCAGCTCACGCGGCTTGGCGTAGCCCCAGTGCGCGGCCGTAAGCTCGACCTCCCCGAGGCGCACAGAGGCCAGGCCAAGCGCCCGCACCGTGAGCAGCGAGTCCGGCGGACGGGAAACGGCCGCCGGAACCAGCGCGGCCAGCACCGGCATGGCGGCAGTCGCCGGGGTAGCGGGGATAGCCGGGGTCTCCTGGCCGGCGGCCGGCTCGTCGAACGCCTCATCCGGGCCCGGAGCCCGCAGGCCGAGCTCGCGGGCGGCGTCGAACGCCGCCTCGCCGAGCGCGTCGCGTGCTCCCGCGACGGTGCGCTCGTGCTGACGGCGCTCACACGGCGCGAGGACCGTGCCGATCGCGTCGCGCATCGCCTGCGCGACGCCGAGCAGGTACGCGGCCCGGGCAGCGTTCAGCTGGCTGGCCGCTGACTGGCCGGCGGCCGGCCCAAGCTCGGCGGCCGCCAGGTCCTCGAGCACGCTCGCCATCCGCCACCGGTCCCGCAGGTCCCGGTGCATCGCGTAGCTCGCCCGGAGCCGGGCGCGGGCCCGGGGGACGGCACCGCCGGCCAGCTCGACCAGGCCGAGCTGCTCCTCGCACCAGGCGATTCCCTCGCGGAAACCAATCGAGCGGGACAGCTCAAGCGACTCGGTGAGCAGCGCCGCCGACCGGTCGAGCTCACCGCGGTGGCGGGCCACCACGCCCAGGCTGATCAGCGACCAGGCCGTCCCTTCGACGTCACCCAGCGCCCGGAACAGCTCA
>Ga0302314_10003245_pt1 | contig 30108 bp, 30 predicted proteins | sample III_Palsa_N2_3_FD_200533 | JGI IMG/M metagenome (GOLD analysis project Ga0302314, IMG submission 200533) | Peat permafrost microbial communities from Stordalen Mire near Abisko, Sweden - III_Palsa_N2_3 | ecosystem: Environmental > Terrestrial > Soil > Palsa > Peat permafrost | place: Sweden... | reverse complement strand
GTTTGCTTTCTGTGGCGCTATCCCTGGGGTCGCCCCCGGCGGGCGTTACCCGCCGCCTTTTCGCCGTGGAGCCCGGACTTTCCTCGAGCCCGCAAGCGGACCCGCGACCGCCCGGCCGTCTGGTTCGCGCGTTTCCTGGGCGCGAATGGAGCGCCGGTCAAGGCCAACCACTGCCCCCTTACCTCCCACACGCGGCGGCGGAGGTCGTCATCCAAGCTTGGCGTAGAGATAGGTGTCGTGGAAGTCGTCCTTCCAGAAGCCGTGGTCTCGCATCAGACCCTCGCGTTCAAAGCCGTGCCGCTCAAGCAGAGCCCAGGAACGCTGGTTCTCCGGCATGACCAGGGCCTCGATCCGGCGAAGCCCAAGGGCGCCGAAACCGAAGGCGAGCATGGCCGGCAAGGCCTCATCCATCACCCGCCGGCCCCACCATTCGCGCACCACATCGTAGCCGATCTCGCCGCGATAGCCGTAATTCCACACCAGGCTGTTGAAGCCGCAGGTGCCGACATGCTCACCGCTCGCCCGATCATGGATCGCCCAACGCACGCCCCGGCCGTCCGCGCGCGCCGTGCTGATCCGGTCGAGGATTGCGCTGGCCTGCTCCATCTCGGTGAACGGCTCGATATTGGTGAGGCGCACCACCTCGGGGTCGGACAGTTCAGCGAAAAAGCCGATCAGGTCTTCCGAGGACAAGGGCCGAAGTTCGAAGCGTTCGGTGGACAAAACCAACGCGCCGGCAAGCGTCTGCGCGAAAGGACTGTCGCTCACCCCGCGTCCAACCTCAGGAGTTGAACCAACCGCGCGCGGGTCTCGCCATCGGCGATGCCGTCGACGCGGGACTGACGCCAGTGCCGTTGGAAGGCGGTGACGATGGTTGTGGTGTCGTCGTCATAATCGCCGGAGGGCGCGCAGTTGTAGCCCAGCCTCGTCATCCCGGCCTGCAGCGCAAAAACGCCTGTGCCCTGATCGCCCTTGGCCAGCGGCGCGCCGGGCGAGGCCGGCGGATCGACCCACAGCCCATGTCCAGCCGCGGCCAGCCGCGCCCAGGGGAACAGCTCGCCGGGGTCGTCCTTGCGGCCGGGCGCAATGTCGGAATGGCCGAGGATGCGATCGTCGGGGACCATCCAGCGGCCACGGATGTCGGCCAGCAGCGCCAGCACGCTGTCGATCTGCACATCGGGGAACGGCCGATAGCCCCATTCATGGCCGGGATTGACGATCTCGATACCGATGGAGACTCCGTTCAGACCGGTCTCGCCCTTCCAGAACGACAGGCCGGCATGCCAGGCGCGGCGGGTCTCCGGCACCAGGGCGAAGATGCGGCCATCCTCCTCGACCATATAGTGGGACGACACCTTGGCCACGGGATCGCGCAGGCGCGCCAGGGCCGCCTCGCCGGTCTGCATGCCGGTGTAGTGGAGGATGATCATATCCGGCGGCGCCGTACGGGCGTCAAAGTTCGGCGACGGCGCGTCGATCAACTGCATGAGGATGAATACTTCGGAAAAAAGGCTTGGGGAACGGCTAGCGGCCGTTCTCGTCCCAGCCGTAGGCGATCCAGTGGCCGCCGACGTTGCGGGCTTCGATGACCGAGGAATTCTTGGCGTGAACGGTGCGGCGGGCGCGCAAGGCCAAGCCTGCGAGCCAGAGGGTGGCAGCGCCCATGACCGCGATCACGGCCAGGGTGGCGGCGAAGAAGATAGCCAGGACCGCACCGACCGCGACGGCGGCCGTGGTCGCCAGGGCGCCGCCCAGCCAAGCCAGGCTGCGGAATGCGCCGCCACGACGCGCACCGGACAGGCTGCTCGAAACGCTGATGGAGTCCGGCATGACGACCCTTTCGCCTTCTATGGTCCGCCTTGAAGCTTCAATGTCGGCGCGAAGGCCACGGTCGTCAACAGGGCGGCTCAAACGATCACGTTATCGCCAACCAGTGTGGCGACAATGTGCAGGCCGCCGGTTTAGTGCGCGGTCGCCATAGCCCGGCGCTCGCGAGTCACCGCATCGAACGCCACGTTCAACGCCTTGGCCTTGGCCAGGGCGACGTCGACATACTCGGACGGCAGGCCGCGAGCGATCACCTTGTCCGGGTGAGTCTCGATGAGCGCCTGACGCCAGGCGGTATGGACCGCCTCGTCGCTGGCGTCCGCCGGCACGTCCAGCACGGCGTAGGGATCGCCGGCCGCCAAGCCCAAATGAGTGGCCTTCATGCGCCGGAAGGTCAGCGGCGACAGCTCGAACAGCGCGCTGACCCGCTCCAGATATTCCAACTCCCCGGCCGTCACCACGCCGTCGGCGCCGGCGATATGGAACAGGCCGTCCAGCACATCTTCCAGCAGCTTCGGGCAGCCGCGATAGCGGAAGGACAGCCGGCGGGCATAGCTTTCGAACCCGTGCGTGGTCTGCCGCGCCAGGTCGTACAGGCGGCGGACATTCGGTTCCGAACGAGCGTCCGGCTGGAACACCTCGGCAAACGCTTCGAACTCGCTATGGTCGGCGCGGCCGTCGGCCTTGGCCAGCTTGGCGCCGAGGGCGGTCACCGCGGTCGAGAAGGCCGGATCCTCGCCAGGCAGGCCTGGGGGACAATCCGGGCAATCGGCCGCGTCCACGCTGCGCGCGGCCAGACTTGCTATGTTGCGCCAGAAAGTCATTGAAGACCCAAGTCTAGATTCAAAACGCTCAAATGGCAACGCGCGACCCACCCTCTATACGCAACTCCTGGCTGTTCTGGATCGATCGCGGCGGCACCTTCACCGACGTAATCGGCCGGCGTGGCCTTGAAGATACGGTCACCCTGAAACTTTTATCGGCGTCCGACGCCTATGAGGACGCCGCCGTAGAGGGCATGCGCCGTCTGTTGGGCGCTCGTGAGGGCGAGCCCTTTCCAGCCGATCAGGTCGCGGCGATCAGGATGGGGACCACAGTCGCCACCAACGCCCTTTTGGAACGCAAGGGCGCCAAGACCCTGTTCGTGGCGACCGAGGGGTTCAAAGATAGCCTGGTCCTGGGCGACCAGGCGCGGCCAGATTTGTTCGCATTGGATATCGTCAAGCCGACGCCGCTCTACGCCGGTGCGATCGAGGCCGGCGAACGGCTGGACGCAAATGGCCGGGTGTTGCGCGCCCTGGACGTCGCCACGCTGCGCCAGCGCCTGCGTGAGGCTGTGGCCGATGGGTTCACGTCGGCGGCGATCGCCTTCCTGCACGCCGACCTGAATCCGGTTCATGAGCTGGAGGCTGGCCGTATAGCGACTGAAGTCGGCTTCGGCTTCGTCGCCCTGTCGCACCAGGTCTCGCCGCTGCCCCGTTACATCCCGCGCGCCGAGACCACCGTCGCCGACGCCTATCTCACCCCGGCCGTCCAGGCCTATGCCCAGCGGGTCCTTCATGCCGTGGGTGGCGCACCTCTTTATTTCATGACGTCGGCGGGCGGACTCGTGCGCGCCGAAGCCTTCCGGGGCCGCGACGCTGTCGTCTCTGGCCCAGCCGGCGGCGTGGTCGGCGTGGCGCGGACGGCGCGGTCGGCAGGATCGAGCGCAGCGCTGGGTTTCGACATGGGGGGCACCTCCACAGACGTTTGCCGCTACGCCGGCGCGCTGGAGCGGCGCGATACGGCCAAGGTCGCGGGCGTAAAGCTGCGCAGCCCTATGCTGGATGTTGAGACGGTGGCGGCCGGCGGCGGCTCGATCCTCTCGTTTGATGGATTGCGCGCGCGTGTGGGGCCGGACAGCGCCGGCGCCGATCCGGGGCCCGCGGCTTACGGACGCGGGGGGCCCGCGACCATCACCGACGCCAACCTGGTGCTGGGCCGCATTGATCCCTCGGCCTTTCCCAACCTGTTCGGGCCCCGCCACGACCAGCCGCTGGACGTAGCGGCGGCACGATCTCGCCTAGTCGACCTGGCGCGAACCATGGGCGCACCCAGCGCCGAGGCGGCGGCCGAGGGCTTCGTCAAGGTCGCCGTCGAGCAGATGGCCCAGGCCGTTCGTCGCATCTCCACCGAGCGCGGCTTCGATCCGCGCGATCATGATCTGGTGGCTTTCGGCGGCGCGGCCGGCCAGGTCGCCTGCGCTGTCGCCGAGGCGCTAGGCGTGCGCGAAGTGCTCAGTCCCCTCTACGCCAGCCTGCTGTCCGCCTGGGGCATCGGCCAGGCCGAGATCACCAGCCTGCGCCAACGGGGCCTCGATGCGCGCCTGGACGCCCAAGGCTGGGCGCGCGCGAAGGCTGCCGCCGAGCGCCTTGCTAAAGAAGCCGCGGCCGGCCTCGCCGCCCAGGGCGAGAACCTGCATAGCTCGGCTGCCCGGCTGCGCTTGCGTTATGATGGGGCCGACGCCGCCCTGCCCGTTCCCCTGAGCACGCTTGCCGAAGCTCGGGCCACGTTCGAGGCGGATCATCGCCGGCTGTTCGGCTTCGTCGAGCCGGACCTTGGCATAATCATCGCCAGCGTCGAGGTGGAAGGCTTGGCCAAGCCTCTTACGGCGCTCATCCCCGCGCAGGCGGGGACCCAGGAGACGGGGCTCCCGCAACCGAGTCGCGATTTGAAGAAAGTGGTGGAGGGCTCGAGTTTCGCGGCCCTGGGTCCCCGCCTGCGCGGGGATGAGCGCAGGGGGACGATGACCTTTGGCGGAGAAACAGCCTCAGCCCTCGTCATTGCCGCCGACACCCTGGCTGCCCCGGTCGACGGCCCTGCCCTGATCGTGCGCGGCGACACCCAGATCGCCGTGGCCCCCGGCTGGCGGGCCAGCGCCGAAGCCGATGGCTTGATCCGGCTGGTCAGGACCGGCGACGCCGACCGAGCCGAAACGCCGTCTCTGGATAGGCCAGACCCCGTGACCCTGGAGCTGTTCAACCGCCGCTTCATGGGTGTGGCCGAGGCCATGGGCGCGGCGCTGGAGCGGACGGCGCATTCGGTGAACATCAAGGAGCGGCTGGATTTCTCCTGCGCTCTGTTCGACTTAGGTGGCGGCTTGGTGGCTAACGCGCCGCACATGCCGGTGCACCTGGGCTCCATGGGCGCCAGCGTCTGCGCCGTGCGCGACCGGCATCCGGTGCTGCATCCCGGCGAGGCCTTCGCTCTGAACAACCCCTACGCCGGCGGCACTCACCTGCCAGACATCACCGTGGTCATGCCGGTGTTTGTCGGCGCGGCCAGCTCACCGGACTTCTACGTCGCCGCGCGGGGGCACCACGCCGATGTCGGCGGCGTCCAGCCCGGCTCAATGCCGCCCTTCTCCAAGACGATCGACGAGGAAGGCGTCCTGCTGGACGCCCTGCAGATCATGAAGCACGGCCATTTTCTAGAAACGGAAACCGAGGCCGCCCTCACCGCCGGCCGCTGGCCCGCGCGCAACCCGGCACAGAACCTGGCCGACCTGAAAGCCCAGATCGCCGCCTGCCAGACCGGCGCGGCCACCGTCGCCGCGATGATCCAGACCAACGGCGCGGAGACGGTCCGACGCTACATGGGCTTTGTTCAGGACAACGCCGAGGCCAGCGTCCGTCGAGCCATCGGCAGCCTGAAGGACGGCTCGGCTCGCGTGCCCATGGACGGCGGCGGCGAGATCCTGGTCGCCATCACGGTCGACGCTGAAAGGGGCGAGGCGGTGCTGGACTTCACCGGAACCAGCCCGGTGCTGCCGTCGAACTTCAACGGCCCCTCGGCCATCGTCGACGCCGCCGCCCTCTATGTTTTCCGCACCCTGGTGGACGATGACATCCCGCTGAACGCCGGCTGCCTGAAGCCGCTGAGGATCATCGTCCCGCCCGGCTCCATGCTGGCGCCAAGCGCGCCCGCCGCCGTGGTCGCCGGCAATGTCGAGACCAGCCAGCACGTGGTCGACGCCCTCTATCTGGCGCTGGGGGTGATGGCCAACGCGCAGGGCTCAATGAACAACTTCACCTTCGGCGACGACCGGCGGCAGTATTACGAGACCATCTGCGGTGGCGCGGGCGCCAGCCAGCGCGCCGCCGGGGCCAGCGGCGTCCACACCCACATGACCAACTCTCGCCTGACCGACCCGGAAATCCTCGAGCGCCGCTTCCCGGTGCGGGTGGAGGAATTCTGCCTCAGGACCGATTCCGGCGGCGAAGGCGAGCATAGGGGCGGCGATGGCGTGGTGCGTCGCATCCGTTTCCTCGGCCCCATGGAAGCGGCCCTGCTCTCCACTCGCCGTGACCACGCGCCGCAGGGCCTGGTCGGCGGTGAACCCGCCCGCCCGGGGCGACAACGCTTGATCGCGGCCGATGGCCGGGTAAAGGAACTGTCTGGCTGCTTTTCCATTACAGTGCAGCTTGATGACGTGATCGAGATTGAAACCCCCGGGGGCGGCGGTTTCGGCGCGCGCGTCGTCTGATGTTGACGAGGATATGACTGATGGCCAAAGCCGCCCTTCTCGCCCTTGCGCTTTTCGCCGCGGCGCCAGCCTTCGCGGCTGAGCCGCCCGCGACGATCTCGGTCCAGGATCAGGGTTCGGATGAAATTCCTCCCGGCGCGCCCGACGACGACTACGGCTTCGTCGCCTGGTGTTACGGCGCCCTGGATGAGTCGATCGGGGTCTATCAGACGGTGCTGCCGGACCTGAAGGACATCGACGCCAAGTTCGGCTCCCCGGTGAAGGAAGCTGTCCCCTACGGCGAGGACATTGTCGACGAACGCAAGGCGTTGAAACGGTTCGCCGCGGCCATGGAAGCCGCCGAGCGCGCAAGCCCGCAAGCGATCGCCGACCGGGGCGTCAAGGCGATGAACCTGGGTCGGTCGATCTGGGATCCCGCCAAGCTGCAACCCCGCCGCCAACTCGCCCACGCCTGGCTGATGTGGGGTCTGCCGAATCGCTGCGAATCGACCGCGAAGACGCTGAAAACCCGCGCCACCCTGTTAGGCCAGGCCATGGCGGTCGGCGCGCCGAAGGTGGATGGGCCGGAACATACCGATGCGCCGCCGCCACCTCCGCCGGCCGCCCCGACGCCTCCCAAGTCGCAGAGTATCGACACCCTGCTTGATTCCGGTGCGGGCGCTTCAAACACAAAGCCCAAGGACACAAGCGGCCCAAGCAACTAGGAATCGGTCGGACGGATCGCCGCAAGCGCCGCGCATAGTCAAATATCGACTTTAATTACAATAGCTTACAGACGGGTTTCGCGCCCTTGACGCCTCGCGAAGGCGTCTATAGGTTCCGCCGCGATCAAACGAGGCCACGCGTGACCAACGCCGGGGTCGCCGAGACTTGTCAGCCGTCATGCCGCAACCGGAAGACACCCGCGAAGAGGCGCTTCGGCGTCTCGACAAGGACTTGGACGCCTTCGACGCCAAACGTAAGGCTCAGGCTTCTCCTCTGGGAGACGCCAGGGCGGCAAGCGATGGCTACCGCATGTTGGCGGGTTTGATCGGCGGTTTGCTTGGAGGGCTCGGCTTGGGCTGGACCTTCGATCATTTCGTCCACACCAGCCCCTGGGGTCTGATCAGCGGTCTGCTGCTCGGCCTGGGGGTTTCGACCTATGCGGCCATTCGCAACGCCAGTCAGATGAGCGCGCGGATGGTGGAAAAGTACGGGACGGCGCCGCCGGCTCCGGACACTGATGGAGACGAGTAAGGGCGATGGCCGCGATTGAGCCGATGGAACAGTTCATGGTCCACAGGATCGTGAAACTTGGCCCTGTCCATGTTCCGGGCATCGGCGAACTGGATCTGTCCATCACCAACTCCGTTCTGTTCATGCTGATCGCCTCGGCGATCATCACCCTCTTCTTCCTGGCGGCCTCCAAGCGCGAAGTCGTGCCGGGCCGGCTCCAGTCCCTTGCGGAAACGCTTTACGATCTGGTCGACAAAGGCCTCACGGGCCCAATGATCGGCGATCGCGGCCGTCCCTTCCTACCCTTCATCTTCACGCTGTTCTCGCTGATCGCGGTGATGAACATCATCGGCCTGTTCCCGCTGATGTTCACGGTGACCTCGCAGCTCGCGGTGACAGCGATCCTGGCGATCATGACCTTCCTGACCGTGATCGTGATCGGTTTCATGCGAAACGGCCTGGGCTTCTTCAAGCTTTTCGCCCCCAGCGGCGTCGGCGCCATGGTCTTCTTCCTCGCCCCGATCGAGTTCATCTCCTTCCTGGTGCGCCCCGTCACCCTGGCCATGCGGTTGTTCGGCAATATGATCGGCGGCCACGTGGTCATGTATATGTTCGCCAGCTTCGTGATCGGCCTGGGCGCCTTTGCGATGCATGGCGGCCTCGCCAGCCTCGGCTTCCTGGGTTCCGCCCTGTCGCTGGCCATGGTGGTCGCGCTGATGGCGCTGGAATTCATCGTGGCCTTCCTTCAGGCCTTCGTCTTCGCCGCTCTGACCTGCACCTATCTGTCGGACGTCGTGAACCTCGACCACGGTCACTGATCACTTCACCTTAAAGACACCTCAAAGGGGACTACTCCAAATGGACGTTACTGCAGCCAAGTACATCGGCGCGGGTCTGGCCATGACCGGCCTGATCGGCGCGGGCGCCGGCCTCGGCATCCTGTTCGGCAACTACTTGCAAGCCGCCATGCGCAACCCGGCGGCCGCCGCCAGCGAACGGCCGATGCTGTTCCTGGGCTTCGCCGTGACGGAAGCCATGGGCATCTTCGCCCTCGTGATGGCATTCATCATCCTGTTCGTGAAGGTCTAAGCCCAACTCATGTCGGCCCTAGTCCTTCTTGCGGCGGAAGCCGCCGCCAGCGCCTCGGGCGCGGGCGATTCCGGCTCCGGCGGCCTGCCCCAGTTCGACCTGGCCAAATGGCCGGGTCAAATGGTGTGGATGCTGATCGTTTTCGGCGTCATGCTCTTTCTGTTCGCCAAGGTGTTCGTGCCCCGTTTGGGCGGGACCATCTCCGACCGGGAAGATCGTATCGCCGGCGATATCGGCGACGCCCGGCGTCTGAAGGAACAGGCCGACCAACAGGCCGCCACGGCGGCCTCCGAGATGGTGGCCGCGCGGTCGGCGGCGCATAAGCTGGCGATCGACGCCAAGGCCAAGGCCGGGGCCGACACCGCCGCGCAAGAGGCGGTCGAGGAAGCCCGGCTGAATGAGACCCTGGCGAAGGCGGAAACCCGCATCGGCGTGGCTCGCGATCAGGCCATGAGCCATGTCCGCGACATCGCCAGCGAGACAGCGCAAGCCATCGTCGCCCACCTGACCGGGCGTGAGGCCAGTGCGGCCGAAGTAAAGTCGGCCCTCTCGGGCCAAGCCTAAGGACACGGCGATGGATATTCTTCAGAACGCCGAATTCTGGGTCGCGATCGGCCTGCTGATCTTCGTCGGCGCCCTGCTCTTCGCCAAGGTCCCGGCCATGGCCATGAAAGCCCTGGACGCCCGTGGGATCAAGATCAAGGCCGAGCTCGACGAGGCCGTGCGCCTGCGCGAGGAAGCTTCGCACCTGCTCGACCAGATCAAGGCTCAGCGGCTGGAAACGGAAAAATTGGCGGCCGAAATCCTCGCGTCAGCCCAATCCGAAGCGGAGCGTCTGCGGGCCGACGCCAAGATCAAGCTGGCGGAGTCGATCAAGCGCCGCCAGGAGCTGGCCGAACGCAAAATCTCCATCGCCGAGGCCCAGGCCGCCGCCGACGTCAAAGCCGCCGCCGCCGACCTCGCCGCCCAGATCGCCGAACAGGTGCTGACCGAACGGGTCAAAGGCCTGAAGGCCGATCCGCTGGTGGATGGCGCCGTCGCGGGCCTGGCTGGCCGGTTCCAGTAGGGATCAAGCGCCCTACTCGTTTCCCTGATTGAACTGCAGCGCACCTCTATCCGCGCTCATCCCCGCGAAGGCGGGGACCCAGGGGACCTGGGCGCCGGCGTTAAATCCGAATCCAAATGGTCATCAAGCTTCGGCCAGCCGCGAGCGCTCCCATTGCGTTCGCGCCTTATTCCAATGAATGCGTAGGAGGTGGGACAGGCCGCTATCGCACCCAGCCTCCTGGGTCCCCGCCTTCGCGGGATGAGCGGTTTGGAAATCCTAGCGCCGGCTGCGAAAATACTGCCGGCGCCAATGGCCGGCTCTACGCCAGCGGTGCGGCAGCATCATCCGCTCGATCCGCAGCAGCTGCTGCCAGGCGACCGGGAAGACTTCGGGCTCGCGGCGGATCAACCGACGGACCGGGAAGATGAAGCGCGGATGGCGATGCTGCAGCGTCACGAACTGACGGCGCGCGCGAGGCGAGTGCCGCAGCACCATGATCAGGCCCACCACCAGCAGCGGCAGACCCAGGTGTCCTGGCAACAGGGCCAGGGCGAAGCCGCCGATTACCAGGACCGCGCCCGTCCCGACGATCGCAAGACGCCAAGCCTCGTGCGCGAAACGGCGCACGAACGCCATCGCACCCGCCAGAGGCGCGGTCAGCAAGGGTTCAGGGCGCAGTGACACGGCTTCGGTCATAACTCGCAAGGTTGGCGAAGCTGAGGCCGAAAATGCCGGGACTCAGCGGGTGTGGCGGAATAGGGCCTCATATGCGTACGACACCCACCTTAGCCAAGGGGGTGTTGCCGGGCCGCTAACCTTGATGGTGTAAATAGGATGAACCGTGGCAATTCAGTCGCACCGGCGCGACTCGGCGGCAACGGCCCGACGCGACCTCGAGCCAGCCCGAGATGAAAACAAATCCTTAAATCCATGGGCCTAGGGTCAGCATCCGAAAACCCCATCACGAGGGGAGGAAGGCAAGCCCATGACCATCGCTTCGAACTATCGTCGCGCGGCTCACGAACATTTCGAACCAGGTGACGATCTCGATCCCCACGCCCAGCGACGCCTGCGCGGCCAGCTGGAACAGATCGACTACACCGCCTATGCGGCCAATCGCGAGGTGGTCGGCGCCATGCTTGGCGCGGCTGACGCGCAAAAATTCCAGAAGCTCGGCGTCGCCGCGGCCCAGGCCAGGGCCCGTTGGGTGGCCGCGGCGCTTTCGGCCACCGAAGCTGGTCAGCCGCCCAGCCACGAGCATATCGAGAAGATCGCCCGCCTGCGGATGGCCTTCGAAGAGCTCAGCGAAGTCTACGACGCCCTGCGCCGCATGGTCGAGCGCGGCTATGTGGCCTTCGCCGCGCCCGGCGCCTAAGCGGCCTCGGGCGTCCACTTCAGCTTCGGCTTGCGCGCGGCCAGGGTCTCGTCCAGCCGGCGCAGGGGCGCCTGAACCGGCGCGGCCCTGAACCGTTCGGCCTGACCCGAGGTGGCGGCCGCGGCCAGGGCCGCCAGCACGTCGCAGAAGCGGTCCAGCTCGGCTTTCGATTCCGTCTCGGTCGGCTCGATCAGCATCGCGCCATGGACCACCAGCGGGAAGTACATGGTCATGGGGTGGAAGCCCTCGTCGATCATCGCCTTGGCGAAATCGAGAGTGGTCACTCCCGTCCCTTCCAGCCAGGCGTCGTCGAACAGGGCCTCGTGCATGCAAGGGCCCTCGAACGCCGCCGTCATCACGCCGCCGAGCCGCGCCTTGATGTAGTTGGCGTTCAGCACCGCGTCCTCCGCCACCTGCCGCAGGCCATCGGCGCCGTGGCTCATCATGTAGCTCAGCGCGCGCACATACATGCCCATCTGGCCGTGGAAGGCGGACAGCCGGCCAAAGCTCTGTGACCCCTCAACATGTTCTGCCAGCGTCAGGCCTTCTTTCCCATGGACGACCCAGGGCGCCGGCGCGAAGGGCGCGAGCGCCTCACTCAGCACCACCGGGCCCGCGCCCGGCCCGCCGCCGCCATGGGGCGTCGAGAAGGTCTTGTGCAGGTTGATGTGCATGGCGTCGACGCCCAGGTCCGCCGGCCGCACCCGGCCGACGATGGCGTTGAAGTTGGCGCCGTCGCAGTAGAAGTAGGCGCCGGCCGAATGGGTCAGCCGGGCGATCTCGACGATGTCGCGTTCGAACAGGCCGCAGGTATTGGGATTGGTGACCATGATGGCCGCCACGTCGGGGCCGAGCTTGGCTTCCAGGTCCGCAAGATCCACGCGGCCGTCGGCGGTCTGGGCGATTTCCTCGACCACATAGCCCACGAAGGCCGCCGTGGCGGGATTGGTGCCGTGGGCGGAGGTCGGGACCAGGACCCGTTTGCGCGCGTCCCCACGGGCCTCGTGAGCCGCGCGTATGGCCAAAAGGCCACAGAGCTCGCCATGGGCCCCGGCCTTGGGCGTCAGGGCGACGGCAGGCATGCCGGTCAGGGTCTTCAGCCAGTGGGCCAGGCTATCCATCAGCTCCAGGGCGCCCTGGATGGTGGAGACAGGCTGCAGGGGGTGGATGTCGCCGAACCCGGCCAGCCGCGCCATCTTCTCGTTCAGACGCGGGTTGTGCTTCATCGTGCACGAGCCCAGCGGATAAAGCGCCAGGTCGATGGCGTGGTTCTTCTGGCTCAGGCGCACGTAATGGCGGAGCGTCTCCGGCTCGGACAGGCCGGCGAGACCGATGGGCTCGGCCCGGACCAGGTCGCCCAGATCGCTTCCGTCTTCCGCCGGCTCGGCCAGATCGACGCCGGTCTTGTCCCAGCCACCCAGTTCGAACAGCAGCGGCTCCGGCTGCAACAGGCCGCGGCCGCCCAGGATGCTCAGGGTAGCGCTGGCGGGCGCGTCGATGTCGGTCTCGGGCCGCGTCGGGCGGCCAACATTCGCCATGCTCATCAGAGGACTCCCTTCAAGCCGGCGGCCAGGGCCTCGATATCGGCATCGGTTGTGGTTTCGGTGGCGGCGATCAGCAGCACGTCGTCCATGCCGGCGTGGGGCGCCAGGCGGGAATAGGGCACGCCGGCGATCACCCCCAGCCCGGCTAGCGTCTCGACGACGCCGGCGGCCGGCTTGGGTAGCCGCACCGCGAACTCATTGAAGAAGCGCGGCGTCAACACCTCGACGCCGGCGATCGCGCCGACGGCCTTGGCCGCCTTGCGCGCCTGGGCGTGGTTGATCTTGGCAAGCTTCCGAAGGCCAACCTCGCCGAGCAGGCTCATGTGAATTGTAAAGGCCAGGGCGCAGAGGCCTGAATTGGTGCAGATGTTCGACGTCGCCTTGTCACGGCGAATATGTTGCTCACGGGTGGACAGGGTCAGCACGAAGCCCCGCCGGCCTTCCGCATCCAGCGTCTCGCCGCAGAGCCGGCCCGGCATCTGGCGGACGAACTTTTCCTTGGCTCCGAACAGGCCGACGTAGGGGCCGCCGAAGTTCAGGCCGTTACCGATCGACTGGCCCTCCGCCGCGACGATGTCGGCGCCCATCTCGCCGGGAGACTTCAGCAGACCCAGGCTGACAGCCTCGGTGGTCACCACCACCAGCAGGGCGCCGGCCGCGTGGGCGGCATCGGCGATCGCGGTGACATCGCTGGCGGTCCCGAAAACATTGGGCGTCTGCACGACCACGCAGGCGGTCTCGCTGTCGATCGCGCCGCTGACAGCGGCCTCTCCATCGACCGCCGCCGCCTGGGAGACGACCTCTACGCCGGCCACGTGAGCCAGGGTGCGAATGGTGTCGGCATAGTGGGGATGCAGGCCGCCGGATAGAATCACCTTGGCCCGCTTGGTCACGCGGCAGGCCATCATCACCGCCTCCGCCGCCCCGGTGGATCCGTCGTACATGGAGGCGTTGGCCACATCCATGCCGGTCAAGGCCGCCACCTGGGTCTGGAACTCGAATAGATATTGCAGCGTGCCCTGGGCGATCTCAGGCTGGTAAGGCGTGTAAGATGTAAGAAATTCCGACCGCTGGATGATGTGATCCACACTGGCCGGCACATGGTGCTTATAGGCGCCCGCGCCACAGAAGAACGGCCCCTGCCCCGCCGACCGATTGCGCGCCGCCATGGCCGACAGGGCCCGCTCCACCTCCATTTCGCCGAGGTGGTTGGGCAGGTCGACCGTCCCGCCGCGACGGGCCGACGACGGCACGTCGATATAGAGGTCATCGATGGTGGCGGCGCCGACCACGGCCAGCATGTCGGCGCGGTCGGTGGGCGTAAGCGGCAGGTAGCGCATCAGGCGGTTTCCACTTGGAACCCTTCCCCCTCTATGGGGGAAGGGCAGGGTTGGGGGTGTTCGCGCCGATGATGACGCAGAGAGCTTTGATGGGCTTTGGCGCCCATCCGTGAATTGCGCCCCGTCAACGAGCGCGCACCCCCCCCCCACCCACCCCCATCGAGGGGAAGGGCTCGAGGAGTGCGCATATCGTCAGAGCGTGGCAAGAAACGCCTCGTAGGCGTCGCGATCCATCAGGGCGTCGACTTCGGCGGGGTTGGACAGTTTAACCTTGGCGAACCAGCCGGCGCTTTCGGGCTCGGCATTGACCACATCGGGGCTGTCGGCGAGGGCCGTGTTGGCCTCTACTACCTCCCCCGACACCGGGGCGTAGACGTCGGAAGCGGCCTTGACGCTCTCGACCACGGCCAGGTCGCCGCCGGTCTTCACGACCTTGCCGACGGCCGGGGTCTCGACGAACACCACATCGCCCAGCTGCTCGGCGGCATAGGCGGTGATGCCGATGGTGGCGACGTCGCCGTGGACCTCGACCCACTCATGATCCTTGGTGAAACGCATAGGCTGTCCTCTCAAAGGCTACGCACGTAGCGGTGGGGAACGAAGGGCATGGAAACGACCTCGGCGCCTTGAGGCTTGCCGCGGACGATGACTTTCAGGGCCGTACCCAGAGCGGCAAAGGCTGGCGAGACGAAGCCCATGGCGATCGGCGCGCTGAGCGACGGCGCGAACCCGCCGCTGGTGACCTTGCCGACCACCGCGCCTGCACCGTCGGTGATTTCCGCGCCTTCACGCGCCGGGGCGCCTTCCAGCACCCGCAGGCCGACACGCACGCGCGCCAGCTCGCCGCCCTTCTCCCGCGTCACCCTGTCGGCGCCCGGGAAATCAGCCGCTTTCAGCCGACGCTTCGAAACCGCGAAATCCAACGCCGCCTCGATAGGAGAAACGCTCTCGTCGGCGTCGTGGCCATAGAGCGGCAGGCCGGCCTCCAGACGCAGCGAATCCCGCGCGCCCAGACCGATTGGATGAGCCCGCTCGTCCTCCAGCAGCTTGGCCCAGAAGGCCGGCGCGGCGTCGGGCCTGATCAGGATCTCGTAGCCGTCCTCGCCGGTATAGCCGGAGCGGGCGATGGTCACCTCGCCGCCGGCATAAGAGGTCCGGGCGAAGGTCATGAAGGTGAGTTTCGCCGCATCGGGGATCAGCGCCGCCAGCACCGCGGCCGCCTCGGGTCCTTGCAGGGCGATCAGGGCGCGGTCGTCGGCGCGGGCCAAACTCGCCTTGCCGTTGGCCGCCGCCACGAACAGGGCGAAGTCGCCATCCTTGGTGGCCGCGTTGACGACCACATAGAGCGTCCCTTGAAGCTCGGGCGCGGCGGGGCGGCCGATCATCAGGTCGTCGATCAGGCCGCCGTCCTTGTTGAGTAGCAGGGTGTAGCGGAGCTGGCCGGGCTTCAGCCCCTTGATGTCGCCACAGACCAGTGTCTCGGCGATGGCCGCGATCGCCGCGTGATCAGCATCCCCATCGCCGGTCTTCTCGTTCAGGCTAAAAAAGGATGGACCCATATGGGAAACGTCGAAGGCGCCCGCGTGTTCGCGCGTCCACAGATGCTCCTTCAGGACACCGTCGCGGTACTGCACCGGCAGCTCATAGCCGGCGAAGGGCACCATCCGGCCGCCGGAAGCGACATGGGCGTCATAGAGGGGTGTACGAAGTAACGATTCGGACAAGATACAACTCCGGCGGGCGAAGAGACAGCATGGCCGTCCTCTGATCACTCGCCCCCGCTGTCTCTAAGGCCTGAGAGATTTCAGGATGTCGGCGCAAAGCCGCTATCCCTTGCTCCGTCGGCGAGCCGCCTCATATCGAAGCGTCTACTTTCCAGCGTCCAGTGGCTCGCGCGGTCCTTTTGCCTGAGCGTTTCCGGGGCGGTTGCGCCTTCGGCGCCGGAGGCTGTGCCCCGGCCTCTCCCGCGAGAGTTGGCCGGACCGTGGTCGAGGCGGTGGGGAGAGTCAAGCGTGGCGAGCCTCCGCTGGCCGGCCGTCTGAACTATGCCCCGGCGATGGCGCGGATCGGACCTGCGGAGGCCTGAGCATCAATGTTGCTGAGCATCACCCGCTTTATGGTTTCAAGCAGAGCGCCAATCTCGATCGGCTTGGCGACACAGTCGTCCATCCCGGCGGTGAAATAGGCCTCGGTCTCATGGGAAAGGACGCTGGCGGTGACGGCGATAATGGGGGTGCGGGCGTGGCCCATCGCCTGCTCCCGCGCCCGAATCTGCTTGGACGCGGTCAAGCCATCCATGCCGGGCATGTGAATATCCATCAGGATCAGATCCCAACCGCCGGCTGCCCAAGCAGCGATGGCCGCCTGGCCACCGTCAACAGCCGCATTTGCGATCTCGAACTGGTCAAGCAAGGTGGTGAGGACCAACCGGTTGGTCGCATTGTCATCGACCACCAAGACACGCAGCGACTGATTGTCTGTTTCACCGACCGCCGGCGTCACGGCCTGGGGCGCAGGCACGGACCGCATGGGGACTTGGAAGGTGAAGCATGAGCCTTCGCCGGGGGTGCTGACGAAGCTGATCTCGCCGCCCAGCAGTTTGACGATCTCACGGCAGATGGCCAAGCCTAGACCCGTCCCGCCGAACCGGCGCGTGGTCGAGGCGTCGGCTTGGACGAACCGTTCGAACAAACGTGGCGCCTGTTCGGGCGAAACCCCGATGCCGGTGTCGCTGACGCTGAAGAACAGTTGGTCGCCGTCTCGCCGCACCTTGGCGCTCACGCTTCCCTGATCGGTGAACTTTAGAGCGTTGGACAGAAGATTGCTCAGCACCTGGCGCAACCGGACCTCGTCGCCGAAGCTCCAGCCTTCCGCGCTCGGATCAACCTCGAGATCGAAGGCCAAGTCCTTTTCCGTGGCCAGGGCGGCGTAAAGACGCCCCAGATCTTCCACCACCGGCTTCAGATCAAACACCACGGGGCTGAGCTCGATGCGGCCGACCTCGATCTTGGAGATGTCGAGCACATTGTTGATGATCTGCAGCAAGGCTTGGCCTGAGCCGCGCACGATCTCCAGGCGTTGGCGCTGGACATCCTCAAGCGGATCATTGGACATCGCCTGAACCATGCCCATCACCCCGTTCAGCGGCGTGCGCAGTTCGTGGGTGATGGTGGCCAGAAATTCGGTCTTTGCTCGATTGGCGCCGGCCTCTCGCCGGGCAAGATCCTCAGCCGTTTCGCGCAGATAGTCGTTCATCTGCCGCTCGTCTTCGAGCCTGCGGTTCATGCCTTCCGCGGTCAGTCGGGCGGTGACAGAGCGGGCGATAGCGCCGCGCATGAGAACCGACATGCCGAAGGCGGCGAACGACGCGGCCAGACCGATGAATTCGTATTGGGATTTCGTCGCGCTGTCGGCCTGCTGCGCCAGCAGGACCAGGAATACGAGCGACAGGCCGATGCTGGGATAGGCGACCCGGCGACTGGGGCTGGAGGTGGCGAAGGCCAGGCTCATCAGCACGAAATAGACCAGCTTCTGCTGCTCGAAATGGAAGGCCTGATAGGCGATCACATTGAACAGCATCAGGCCGTTGACCGTCAGCGCCGCGGCCTCGAGATGCCAGAACTGAGTACGGATGCGCGGCAGGGCGAAATAGCTACAGAAGCAGATGGCGCTGGTGACCATCGCCAAGCCGTCCAGCGTGAACAAGGCCAACCCGTGTTCATAGAAGGGATGGCTGCCGGCGATAATGACGTAGTAGAAGCCCAACGCAATGAGGAAGCCGCGGACAACAGGCATATAGACGTCGGTCAGCGGCTCGTCCGCTACCGCCGCCCCGTCTGCTATCACTGATCGGTCAGCTCGCCCCATTTCATGACTAAACACCACCCTCTATTGAAATGACGTTAAGCCGCAATCATCGCTTTATTAGAAACGTCTTACCGGCTTGACCTTACGGGCGGCAAGCGGAGGGGCTTCGCGCGACGCCAGCTACAGCGATAGGCCGCCATCCACCACCAAGGTCTGGCCGTTGACGTAGGACGCCAGCGGCGAGGCCAGAAAGACCACCGCGCCGGCCATGTCCGACGGCAGACCCATGCGGCCCGCCGGTATCGCGGCGACCGCGGCTTCGCGCCGGCGCGGATGCTCGGTGGTGACCTTGGTCAGCTTGGTGTCGACCAGCCCGGGCGCCACTCCATTCACGCGAATGCCGTCCCGCGCCCAGGCCTGGCCCAGTGTGCGGGTCAGGCTGATCGCCCCGGCCTTTGACGCGGCATAGGCGGGGTTGCCGCGGTTGGCGCCGAGGCCCGAGATGGAGCTGATGATGACGATAGAGCCGCGGGATTCTTGCAGCGGCCCGTGGAATTTTCGGCAGCAATGCATCAGGCTGTCGAGGTTGACGGCCACCACCCGATCCCAACCGGCCCGCTCGAACTCCCCGCGTTGGTAGACCACCGTGCCCTGGCTGAGCACCAGCACGTCCAGGGTCTCGAACGGCGCGGGCGCGGCCTCGATCTCGTCAGGATCGCCGACATCGACCTGGGTGTAGCCGAGGCCGGAAAGCTCGCTGCCCTCGACGCCATCATAGTCGGCGGCCGTGGCCCGCGTGCCCCAGACGTGGACGCGGGCGCCGCGTTCGCGAAAGGCATGAGCGATACCATTGCCGATGCCGCTGGAGCCACCGACCACCAGCACCGTCTTTCCGGTGAAATCGGTATCGTTCATCTGCGTCAGGGTTAGTTCCGCGCCGGAATGATCACCGGCAGGGTCTCATAGCCCTTCACGAAGATGGAATGGGTCCGCACCGGCTCCTCGACCACCTGGATCATCGGGAAACGCTTCAGCATCTCCTCCCAGATAATGGTCAGCTGCAGCTCGGCCAGGCGATTACCGACGCAGCGGTGAATACCGAAGCCGAAGGACATATGGGTGCGTGGGCGGGCGCGATCGATGATGTAGCTGTTGGGGCGTTCGATGACGTCGTCGTCGCGGTTTCCCGAGACGTACCACATCATCACCTTGTCGCCTTCGCGGATGGTCTTGCCGCCAAAGTCGAAGTCCTGCGTCGCGGTGCGGCTCATATGCGCCAGCGGTGTCTGCCAGCGGATGGTCTCCGAGACCATCGAGGAGATCAGCTCGGGGTTGGCGCGCAGTTTTTCGTACTGGTCGGGGTTCTTGTTCAGGGCATAGACGGAGCCCGAGATGGTGTTCCGCGTGGTGTCGTTGCCGCCGATGATCAGCAGGGTGACGTTGCCGTGGTATTCATGGATGTCCATGTTCCGCGTCGCCTCGGCGTGCGCCATCATGGAGATGAGGTCGAATTTAGGCTCGGCGTTGACCCGGTCGTTCCAAAGGCCGTCGAAGGCTTCGAAACAGAGTTCGATCTCCGACCTTTTCTGCTCCCAGCTCTTCGCCGGCCCGTGGCCGGGTGGATTGGTCATCATGTCCGACCAATAGGTCAGCTTGCGCCGCTCCTCGAAGGGGAAGTCGAACAGGGTCGCCAGGGTCATGGCGGTCAGTTCCTTCGACACCAGGTCGACCCAGTCGAACACCTCGCCGATCGGCAGGCCGTCGAGTATCTCCCCTGCCCGCGCGCGGATCACCGGCGCCATTTGCGCCAGGTTGGATGGCGCGACGGCCGGGCTGACGGCTCGACGCTGCTCGTCATGCTTGGGCGGGTCCATGCCGATGAAGCTTGGGCGCGTTGGCCGTCCGACCGTCTGGGCCTTGGCCTCCAGGCTCTGCAGGGCGATGCCGTCCTCGGACGAGAAGACTTGGTGGTTGGTGTCCACCGCCATGATGTCGTTGTATTTGGTGATCGACCAGAACGGCCCGTAGGCGCTCTCGGGCGTGTAGTGCACCGGCGCCTCGGCGCGCAGTCGCTCGAAATAGGGCCAGATCGCATCCTGGGCGAACAGGTCGGGCCTGGCTGGATTCAGCGTCTCCAGCGGCTCGGCGAACACCTTAGCGCGCGCCTCATGCTTGATGTCTATTGATCCGTCGCTCATTCCGACCTCCCTGCCGGCGCGGTCACTCGTGGCGACCGCGTCTCGTCTCAGGGATTTCGAACCCATTATGGCTCGCGCGCAAGGCTTAATCGCCGATGCGCCGCCCTACATGCGCTCGGGCGCCTCGATGCCGAGGAGGCCCAACGACGTCTCCAGCTGCCGCAGCACGGTCGCCGAGAGGGCCAGGCGCGAGGCCTTTACCGGCGGCTCGGCGCTCAACACCGGGCAGGCGGCGTAGAATTTCGAGAAGCCCTGCGCCAGCCGGTAGGCGTGTTCGGCGATGAAGTGCGGCGCCTTGCGATCATAGGCTTCGGCCAGGGCGTTATCGAAACCGTCGAGCAGCAGAGCCAGCTCGCGCTCGGCCGGCTCAGCGATGATGATAGGCGCCAGGGTGCTGGCGCCGGCGGCTTCCGGCCGCCGCAGGATCGATTTGATCCGCACCGCCTGATACAGCAGGTAGGGTCCGGTCTTGCCTTCGAAGCTGGTGAAACGATCGAGGTCGAACACATAGCTGGTGCCGCGGAAGTTCTGCAGATCGGCGAATTTCAGCGCCGCCACCGCGACCTTGCGGGCGATCTCCTCAAAGTCTTCCGGCGAAAGCTCCGAGCCCAGGCCCGCCTCCCGCAGCCGCTCCCGCGCCTTATCCGTGGCCATGCCGATCAGATCGTGCAGCTTCAGGACCCCACCCTCGCGGGTCTTGAACGGCTTGCCATCGGTCCCGTTCATGGTGCCGAAACCGATATGCTCCAGCGAACCCTCGGCGGCATAGCCGGCCATATAGGCGGCGCGGAACACGATCTCGAAATGGTCCGCCTGACGTTGGTCGACACAATAGAGCACCAGGTCCGGATTGTAGGTCCGGTACCGGTCGAGCACGGTGGCGAGGTCGGTCGTGCCATACATGGCCGAGCCTTCTGATGAGACCACGAGCAAGGGTGGCAGCTCGCGCTTGTCGCCCTGGCGCGCGACCCGCATGATCACCGCGCCCTGGTCGCGCTCGAGCAGCTTTTTGTCGTGCAGCTCCTCCACCATCGGCGCAATCAGCAGGTCGACATCGCTCTCGCCCTTCCAGAGGTCAAAGTCGACGTCCAGGGCGTGATACTCGCGCTCAAGCGCTGCACGACTCACCTCTACGAACCGCCGCCACAGCCGGATATAGCCCCGCTTGCCGGCCTGCAGCTCGGCCGTCGCCTTCCGGGCGCGGTCGCGGTAGGCCTCGTCCGCCTTGGCCTTGGCCGCGGCCATCGGGTAAAGGCGGTCCAGCAGATCGAGATCGAGCCCTTCCAGCAGGCGCTCGACCACTTCGGTCTCGCGATCGGCCGGCGGGCCGCCCGGCGTGCGCCACAGCTCCTCAGCCACGGCGCGCCAGCGTTCGTTGGCGTCGCTGGCGGCGACGATCAGCAAACCCATCTGAAAGCCCCAGTCGCCGAAGTGGGCGTCGCCCAGCACCTCGTCGCCTCGGAACCGATAGATACGCTTAAGCGCCTCGCCGATGATGGCGCTGCGCAGGTGCCCCACGTGCATTGGCTTGGCCACATTCGGGCCGCCAAAATCGATGATCACTCGCCGCGTCTCGGCCGCGCGCTGGGCGCCGATGCGCGGGTCGGCGGCGATCTTGGCCGTGCGCTCGGACAGCGCCAGGCTGCTGACGCGCAGATTGATGAAGCCCAGGCCAGCGATTTCCGCCGACGCCAATAGCGAATTGCCCGCCAGGTGCTCGGTTACGGCAATAGCGATCTCACGCGGGTTGCGGCCGGATGGCTTTGCGCCGATCAGCGCCCCGTTGCATTGGAAGTCCGCCAGATCGGGTCGATCCGACGGCGTCACGCGTCCATATTCGGGCGACAGCCCGGCGGCGACAAAGGCCGCGGCTACGGCCTCGCCCAGCGCCCCTTTCAGATCCGTCATTGCTGCGCGGGCGTTCCCGTCGGCGAAGCCTGGGCGGTCGTGGTGGTCGGCGCGCCGGCGTTGACGCGGAAGCGTTTGCCGAGACGGTTGAAGTCAGCCATTTCCGGCGTCACATCGAAGCCAATCAGAACCTCGAAATTGGAGCCGCTCACGTTGGAATCGGCGCGGGGAATCACCAAGCCATCGATATGGTCGGTCACCATGACCCGGTCTTGGCCCGGGGGAAAATCGGCCTTCACGTCAAAATACTGCTTGGCCAGAATCGCCTGGTTGCGATCGGTGACGGCGATCCAATAGCGGAAGGTCTTGGACTGGCCGACGGCCTGCGGGCCGTGGCCAAGCCCGAAAAGCAGCTCAACCATCACATGGATCGGCGCCACGCCGGTGTATTCGCAGGCAGAGGTCAGGCCTTCGATTTCGCCGGTGTAGCCGACCGAGGCCGCGGCGACGTTGTCGTTCTTGAACTCGACGTAGCGACCAGCATCATACAGCACCTTCACATAGGGGCACGGACCGGAATTCTGCTTACCAGGCAGCTGGATGCCGCTGGTGACGTTCCACTCGTCGTCCTTCTTTTTCTGGGTCGCGTCATCGTCGCTAGGCTGAGCGGCGCCACCGCCGCCGCCGCCATGACCACCGCCACCGCCACCGCCACCGCCCATCTGGGCGTGCGCGGGCTTGGCCGGCAGGCCGAGCAGGCAGGCGATCATGAAACTTGCGAGAATGATCGGGCGACGCATGATCAGAAGAACTCCAGGGCCCCCGCCCCAAAAAAGCGCAAGGCTGCGCGGCTGTGATACTGGCTTTGCGTCCGCGCCGCAATCAAAGGCGGCGGCTTGAGCCTTGCGCCGTGGCGTCGCGGTCGTGCAAATGGCCGCCAACGACAAATAGCCTTAGCCGGGAGCAAGCGCCATGCTGGACAACCTGTTTTCACTGAAGGGCCGCACCGCCCTGGTCACCGGCGGCTCGCGCGGCATCGGCAAGATGATCGCCGCAGGCTTCATCGCCCAGGGCGCCAAGGTCTACATCTCCTCGCGCAAGCCCGGCGCCTGTGACGCGACGGCGGCCGAGCTGGGAGAGATGTGTGTCTCGCTGCCCCAGGACGTTTCGACGGTGGAGGGCTGCAAGGCGCTCGCGGCGGCCTATGCCAAGCACGAGTCCAAACTGGACATCCTGGTCAACAACGCGGGCGCGGCCTGGGGTGCGGCGTTCGATGAGTTTCCCGAGAACGGTTGGGACAAGGTGCTCGATCTCAATCTGAAGTCGCCCTTCTTCCTGACCCAGGCGCTCGCAGCCCCGCTGCGGGCGTCAGCCACCTTCGACAAGCCGGCCAAGGTTATCAATGTCGCCTCCATCGACGGCATTCGGCCCAATCCGCAGGAGACCTATTCCTACCAGGCATCGAAGTCCGGCCTGATCCACCTGACCCGCCGCATGGCCGCGCGGCTGATCGAAGACAACATTGTCGTGACCTGTATCGCACCCGGCGCCTTCGCCTCGGAAATGAACCGCGACGCCCGCGACCACGGCGAAGAGATCGCCAAACGCATCCCCTTCCATCGTATCGGCACGGATGAAGATATGCAGGGCGTCGCCATCTATCTGGCGTCCCGCGCCGGCGACTATGCGGTAGGCGTCACCATCGCGGTGGACGGCGGCGTGTCGTTCGCCAGCGTAGGCGGCGTCTAGGCCAAGCCGGCGGCGCGGCTAGGCGGGCGCAACGTCGGAGTATTGACGAGACAAGGCTGTGATCTTTGCGGCCATCTCGGCGCGCAGGGCGGGCGGGCCAGTGACCTCCACGTCGTCCGCCAGCCGTAGCAGCTCGCGAACACCATCATCGTTGGACTCGATCGGCACGGTGCAGCGGACCCAGCCGGCCATGTCGGGATCGCTCGCGGTCTCGTCCGCCGTTGCTACGACATGCGGGCCGAGCATACGCAGCAGCGCCCTGCCCTTTGGCGACAGCCGAACCTCGGCATGAACGCGGTAAACGCCGGCTTCATAGTCGCGGGACGCGGCTTCCCAATGAGCCTTCAGATCGAAATCTTTCGGCCGAACAACGGCGTCATCGACCACACTCACGTCCTGGATATTGGCGACGCGGTAGGTTCGAATGGTCTTGCCGCCCCCGCTCTGACCGCCTTGGGCGATCAGGTACCAAACCCCGCCTTTGAGGACGAGGCCGAGCGGCGCGGCCTTTCGTGCCGGACCATCGCCCTGACCATAGCGGAGCAGCACGCAGCGCTCATCCCAGATGGCGCGCGCCACGGTCTGCAAGAAGGGTGTCGGATCGGCGTCGCGGAACCAGCCTGTCGGATCGAGGTGGAAGCGCGAGGCGATCCGCTCCGCCCCTGGCTGCACCCGCGCCGGCAAGGCGGCCAGCAGCTTCAGGCGCGCGATCGACAGCAGGCTGGACAATCCGAGTTCCGCGGCGGGGCCTGGCAGGCCGGCCAGGAGGATCGCCTCCGCCTCGGGCTGCGACAGGCCTGTCAGCTTGGTGCGATAACCGTCCATCAGCTGAAAGCCGCCGGCGCGGCCGCGCTCGGCATAGACGGGTATCCCCGCAAAGCTCAGCTGGTCGATGTCGCGAAGGATGGTGCGGATCGAGACCTCGAACTCCCGCGCCAACTGTGGCGCGGTCATACGCCCACGGGCCTGCAACAGCAGCAAGATCGACAGCAGCCGGCCCTCGACCATTTTGCGCCGCCTCAAAAATACATGACATTCGACGTCATGTTTATGGCCCTACAACCTCCCGATCAACCCGCAGGAGCCGGCCATGAACGCCCCCACAAGATCCGCCTCGCACGATTTCGACTTCTTCGCCGGCAAATGGCGCGTTCGCCATCGGCGCCTGAAGGCGCGCCTGGCGGCATCTGATGACTGGATTGAGTTCGAAGGCTCGTGCGAGACCCGCCTGCTGCTCGGCGGCCTCGGCAATCTGGACGACAATGTCGTGAACCTGCCCGACGGCGCCTATCGCGCCGTGACCCTGCGGTCATTCGACCCCAAGACGAACCGGTGGGCGATCTGGTGGCTGGATGGCCGCAACCCTCACACTCTTGATCAGCCCATGCTTGGCGGCTGGGAGGACGACGTCGGCCTCTTCTATTGCGACGATGTTTTCGAAGGCCGTCCGATCCGCGTGCGCTTCCTATGGCGCCATCCGACCCACGAAACCTGCCGCTGGGAGCAGGCCTTTTCCACCGATGGCGGCGAGACCTGGGAGACCAACTGGGAGATGGATTTCACCCGGGCGGACTGAAGCCCTAGAGCGCCTGACCGCGCAACAGGCGCGGCAGGTCGCCCGTGGCCCCGCCGGCTTCTTCCATGAAGAAGCGGCGGGCGGGGCCGACAGAGTTCACCAGCGACATGCCGATGCCGCGCGCCGCGCGCACAAGCGGGATGTCGTTGGAGAAGAGGCGGGTGAACACCTCCATCATTCCGGCCACGGCGATGACGTCGAACCGGCGCCAGCGGGCGTAGCGATCGAGCACGGCTTGCGAACCGATGTCCTCGCCCAGCCGCATGGCCTCGACCAGGACCTGCGCAAGCGCCGCCGAGCCCTTCAAGCCCAGGTTCAGGCCCTGGCCGGCGATGGGGTGGATGGCGTGCGCCGCATCGCCCAGCAGGGCCACCCGCGGGGCGACCATGCGCTCGGCCAACTGCATGGACAGCGGATAGACGAAGGTCGGGCCGGCCACCTCGACCTTGCCCAGAAAGGGGCCGAACCGGCGGCTGAGCAGGCTGGCCAGCACCTCGGGCCGGGCGTCGCGCAGGGCTTCCGCCGCCTCGGTCTTCTCGGTCCAGACCAGGCTGGCGCGATCCTCGGTCAGCGGCAGGATGGCGAAGGGGCCGGAAGGCAGGAAGTATTCGTGGGCGACGCCCTGGTGCGGCTTTTCCAGCTTCACCGTCGCCACCACGCCGCTCTGGCCATAGGGCCAGCCGATCACACCGATGCCCACAGCCTGGCGAACCACGGAGGCGCGGCCTTCTGCGCCGACCACCAGGGGTGCGGTCAGGACGCGGCCGTCCGCTAGCATCACCTTGGCGCGGCCAGGCTCGCGTTCGACGCCGGCCACGCGCGCTGGCGCCAGCACCTCTATCTTCGCCTGCTCGATCGCCGTCGACAGCGCCGCGCGGACGCGCCGGTTTTCCATCATATAGCCGAGCGGTTCGGACTCGACGCGGTCAGCGATCTCGGCGGAATCGAAATGCAGGAAGAAGGGCGTTTGGCCGGGTGACGCCGCGCCGGGCCGGCGACCGTCGGTGACCAGGATTTGATCGATCCGCTGGGCGTCGGGCCGCATCGCCGCGCCTACGCCGATGGCGTCCCACGCTCTGAAGGTAGAAAAGGCCACCGCCGAGGAGCGGCCATCGAAGGTGGGTTCAAGCTGGCTGGCGAAGGGCTGGGGATCGACGAGGATCGCCTTCAGCCCACCATGATGCAGCGACAGCGCCAAGGTCGCGCCGGCCATGCCGGCGCCGGCGATGATCACGTCTGCGGAAAAGCTCTCGGCCATGGCGGCATATGGCGCCGGCGCGGTGGGCAAGTCCAGGCGAACCCTCGTCCGGCGCCGCGTGGAAATTTCGTCGTCACCGACGGCGCGAACACCCCCAACCCCGCCCTTCCCCCCATCGAGGGGAAGGTTCTCAAGCCTAGTCCTCGTCGGCGCCGTATTCGGCCATCTCGACTTCTTCGGCCTCGCCGGCCGGCTTCAGGCTCGGACCGTCGTCGACGATGCCCTTCTTGGCGTCGTCCTTGGCCCGCTTCTCGGCGGCCTTCTTCACCAGGGCGTCCAGCTCCAGCTGACCGATCAGGCCCAGCGTCACGGGATCCACCGGCTTGATGTTGGCGGCGTTCCAGTGAGCCTTGTTGCGAACCTGTTCGATGGTCGCCTTGGTGGTGCCAAGCGTCTTGACGATCTGGCCGTCGGTGATTTCCGGGTGGTTGCGAATGAACCAGGCAATGGCGTCCGGACGATCCTGGCGGCGCGACACCGGGGTGTAGCGCGGCGCCTTTTTGGTCGGCTTCAACAGCTCGGCGTGACGGCTCTTTTGGGCCTTCATCAGGTATTTCGGATTGCCCTGGGCGGCGTCCAGTTCTTCGCGGGAGAGCTGGCCGTTGGCGATGGGATCGGCGCCGCGGATGTCGCGGGCGACCTCGCCGTCGGCAATGCCCTTCACTTCCAGCGGGTGGAGTTCGCAGAAGGCGGCGATCTGTTCGAAAGTGAGCGAGGTATTGTCGACCAGCCAGACGGCGGTCGCCTTGGGCATGAGAACGTCGGACATGCGGCTATCCTGAAATGACGGCGCCCGGCCTTGCGGCCGGGCGGGTGATGGTTAGGCCTATAAGGCGGTTCGCGGTCCAAGGGAATGGATTGTTACAAGTCCGTGCCCTGATCGTCGTCCTGATCGATCCAATCCATGGTCCGCTGCACGGCCTTTTTCCATTTGCGGAAGCTCTTTTCGCGCAAGGCCGGGTCCATCGTTGGCGTCCATTCCGCCGATTTGCGCCAGTTGGCGCGCAGGCTCTCGATATCCGGCCAGTATCCTACCGCCAGTCCCGCCGCATAGGCCGCGCCGAGGCAGGTGGTTTCAGCGACCACAGGCCGCACCACTGGCGCGTTCAGCACGTCGGCGAGGAACTGCATCAGCAGCCCATTGGCGGTCATGCCGCCATCGACCTTCAGCGTGGTCAGCATGACGCCTGAATCGGCCTCCATGGCCTCGACCACCTCCCGCGTCTGCCAGGCGGCGGCCTCGATCACCGCCCGGGCGATATGGCCCTTGGTGATGTAGCCGGTCAGGCCGGCGATCACGCCGCGAGCATCAGAGCGCCAATGGGGCGCGAACAGGCCGGAGAAGGCCGGCACGAAATAGCAGCCGCCATTATCCTCGACCGTCGCCGCCAAGGTTTCGATCTCCGCCGCGTTCTTGATGATGCCGATGTTGTCACGCAGCCATTGCACTAGCGAGCCGGCGACGGCGATGGAGCCCTCCAGGGCATAGACCGGCTTCTGGTCGCCAATGCGGTAGCCAACCGTGGTCAGCAGGCCATTCTTGGACTGGACCGCCGCCTCGCCGGTGTTCACCAGCAGAAAGCCGCCGGTGCCGTAGGTGCATTTGCCCTCGCCGACGGCGAAACAGGTCTGGCCAAATAGGGCTGCCTGTTGATCACCCAAGGCCGAGGCCACCGGCACACCCTCAACGACACCCCTGCTTTCGCCGTAAACCTCCGACGAGGAGCGGATTTCCGGCAGCATGGCGCGCGGCACGCCAATAGCGTCGAGCAAACTGTCGTCCCAGTCCAGCGTTTCCAGGTTCATCAGCATGGTGCGGCTGGCGTTGGTGACGTCGGTGACGTGGCGACCCGTCAGGTTCCAGATCAGCCAGCTGTCCATGGTGCCAAACAGCACCTCGCCGCGCTCGGCGCGTTCGCGCACGCCGGGGACATTGTTCAGCAGCCAGCGGATCTTCGGTCCAGAGAAATAGGTCGCCAGCGGCAGTCCACAGCGGTCGCGGAACCGGTCCTGACCCGCCTCGCCGGCCAAGTCGCGGATCAGCAGGTCGGTGCGCGTGTCCTGCCAGACGATGGCGTTGTGAACCGGCTTGCCGGTGGCCTTGTCCCACAACAGGGTGGTCTCGCGCTGGTTGGTGATGCCGATCGCGGCTAGGTCCTTGGGCGTGATCGACAGCTTGGCCAGCGCGCCCTTGGTCACCGCCTGGACATTGGTCCAGATCTCGGCCGCGTCATGCTCGACCCAACCGGGACGCGGGAAGATCTGCCGGTGTTCCTTCTGGTCGATGGCGGCGATCTGGCCCTGGGCGTCGAAGATGATGCAACGGGACGAGGTCGTCCCCTGGTCGATCGCGGCGACGTACTGGCTCATGCGGTCAGCCCCCCACCGTCAGGACCACCTTGCCGACCAGATCGCCGGCCTCCAGATAGGCATGCGCCTTGCCGGCCTCGGCGAGTGGAAAGGTGCGGTTGATGATCGCCTTGACCTTGCCGGCCTCGATCCAGGGCCAGACCACCCGTTCGACCTCTGCGGCCAGGCGGCTCTTTTCCGCCGGATCGCGCGGACGCAGGGTCGAGCCGGTGATCACCGCCCGCTTTTGCATCATCTTGCCGATTGGCAGCTCCACCGTCCCGCCGCCCTGGGCCGCGATATGGACGATCCGTCCGCCGATCTTCAGCGCCTCGAGGTTTTTCGCGAAATAAGGCCCGGCGACCATGTCGAGGACCACGTCCACCCCGCCCGCATCCTTGGCGATCTGTTCGAAATCCTCAGCCGTCGCATCGACCGCGATGTCCGCGCCAAGCTGCTTGGCCTCCGCGGCCTTGACCGCACCGCGCGCCGTGGCGATCACCCGCGCGCCGGCCGCCTTGGCCATCTGGATCGCGGCGACACCGATGCCGGAGGTGGCGCCATGCACCAGCAGGGTTTCGCCGGCCTTCAGGGCGCCGTGTTCAAACACATTGGCGTAGACCGTGAACACCGTTTCCGGCAGCCCGCCGGCATGGATGTCGTCCAATCCCTTCGGCGTCGGCAACGCGTGGCCGGCATAGGCGACCGCGTATTCCGCATAGCCTCCGCCGCCCAGTAGCGCGGTGACCTTATCGCCTTCGCGCCAGCGCGTGACGCCCTCGCCCAGGGCCGCGACCACACCGGCGACCTCGAGCCCCATCGTCTCCGGGGAACCCGGCGGCGGCGGATAGAAGCCCATCCGTTGGATCAGGTCGGGACGGTTGACCCCGGCGGCGGCCACACGGATCAGAATCTGTCCCGCCGCTGGACTCGGCGTGGGAATTTGAACCGCCTTCAACGCCTCGGGCGGTCCCTTGCCGCCGTCGATAGCGATCGCCGTCATCCGTTCCGGGATCATCTTCCCCCCTAATCGCACTTGCGTCATTACGCTTGCGGGGGTTGGATAGACCGTTTCCCGGCCGACCAACAGGAGGGTTGCTCATGCTGGAAGAAGCTATTGAACCTCGGCGCGGACGCGGCCAGGCGCTGATCGACCTCGCCCGAGAAGACCTGGAAATCTACGGCGTCGTTGAGCTGACGGAGCGTATCGAGCATCTGAACGCGGAGATCGAGCGCACGCAGGCGCAGCTGAACCGCAAACAGGCAGGACGCGCGGCGGCTGACGCCTTCTTCAAAACGTAATAGCGTTCAAAAGGTAAACGGGGACCGGCTCTGTTTAGTCGGCGGAAACCATAGTCGG
>Ga0302314_10003244_pt1 | contig 30109 bp, 29 predicted proteins | sample III_Palsa_N2_3_FD_200533 | JGI IMG/M metagenome (GOLD analysis project Ga0302314, IMG submission 200533) | Peat permafrost microbial communities from Stordalen Mire near Abisko, Sweden - III_Palsa_N2_3 | ecosystem: Environmental > Terrestrial > Soil > Palsa > Peat permafrost | place: Sweden... | reverse complement strand
GCGCCGGCTGGTTGGCGAGATCGATCTCGTTGATCGAGGGCAGCACCTCGGTGTCGGACGGATCGCTGCTCTCGGTGAGCACCGGATCGGCGCCCGGCGCGGAGCGATGAGGGATGGCCGCATCGCTGCTCGCGCCGGCACGGGCGAAACGGCGCGCGGCTGCGGAGGGCGAGACATCCTGCGTCGGCGGAACCTCGGGCGCGTAGAGGGGCGGCGCCGCATCCATGGGACTGAAGTGATCGGGGGCGGCGGTCGCGGACGATGGACCGGCGTTTGACCCGGATCCAGAGACGATCGTATGCGCGGGAGCGGGCGCAGGTGCAGGTGCGGCACCCGCACCGCCATGCGCGCCGCCGCGCATCAGCACCACGGCGAGAACAGCCATATTCACTACGAGTAGCGCGACCAGGGCCGCGGCCCATAGCGGAAACCGTGCGCGCGGCGGCACGGGCCGCGAGTCCATCAGGCCGGGAATGGCCTGACGTTGGCGCTCGACTTCGGACTTCTTCAACGCATCGAGTATGAATGACATGGCGATCCTAGCTACGCGGAGCGACTTGCATGAGAAGCGGCGAGCCCGGCTCGGCCAGTGCCGTGTCCAGCACCACCTGGGTTTGCAGGCCCGCGATCCCGTCGACGTTCAGGCGGTGCTCGCGCTGAAAGTTCTGCACGGCGATGGCGAGCCCCTCGTCATAGACATCATCCGACTCCGGATCGGAGGCGGCGCCGTGCAACGCATTGAGACTGCGGCGCAGCCAGCGGACCTCGTCGCCGCGCATGCCGAGCGAGAGCTGGCGGGTGCGCGGGGTTTTCGGTTTCCACACCACGGTGAAATCGCCGAACCAATCGCGCGACAGCTCGTCGATCGGGACGTGCACGTTGTGCTCCCCGAGGTCCAAGGTGGCGAAGGAGTCGTCGAGGGCAGAGAGAACGACGCGGTAGCGCTGGCCCTGATCGTCGCTCAGGGTGAGGATCGCGGGCCGGTTGAGGGCGCGCACCTGCGCCCAGGAGCCGCGCTGATCGAGGCATGCGAGTCCGGCCTTTTGCGCCTGTCCGCAAGGATCGTGATCGTCCGCCATCGCCGTGCCCCAAAGTGAAAGCAGCCGCCGGAATGCGGCCGCGTCGCTCGTGTCGGCGGCGTTCGCCATGAGCAATGTCTGCAGCGGCACGGACTTTTCCGCAGGCGCGGGCGCGGGCGCAGGCGCGGGCGCCGGTGCCGGCGCAGCCGCGGCTCCGGTTGCCGCCGGTAGAGTAGGCTCCGCGCGAGCAGGCGCCGCGGGCACGAGCACGGGAGTCCTGGCCGCCGCCCTCAGTCCCGGCGCCGGATTGCGCCACACCGTGATGCCGGCGTACACCGTGATCGCGACGCCTGCGAGCACGATCGCCGCGGCGACCCAGCCGAGCCATAGCGGCGCGAAGCGCCGGCCATATACCTCGCCCGCCGCGCGCCGCACCAGCGCCGGCGTCACCTTGCGCGTTTCCAGTGTGTAGGCACCGAGCAAGGCCCGATCGCAGCACACATTGATGACGCGCGGAATGCCGGAGGACAGCCGATACACCTCGCGCAGCGCCGCGGACGTGAAGATCTCTCCGGCGGCGCCGGCGACGCGCAATCGATGACCCACGTATTCCTGAGTCTCGTGCTTGGACAGCGGGCTCAAGTGATAGCGTCCGGTGATGCGCTGGGCGAGCTGGCGCAACTCGGTCCGGTCGAGGAGCTCGCGCAGCTCGGGCTGGCCGATGAGGATGATCTGCAGCAGCTTGTGGGTGGCCGTTTCGAGGTTGGTGAGCAAGCGCACCTGCTCGAGCACCTCGGTGGACAAGTTCTGCGCCTCATCGACAATGACGATGACGCGCCGGCCTTCGGCGTGCGCGGCGAGCAGGCGGCGGTTCAGTGAGTCGACCATCTCCTTGGCGCTGGTCCGGTCCGCCTCGTCCAGTCCGAGCCCGAGCTCCTCGCAGATGGTGAGCAAAAATTCCGTCGCGGTCACCCGCGGGTTGAGAATCACCGCGACGTCCGCGTGTTGCGGGACGCGCGACAGGAGCGTGCGCACGATCGTGGTTTTGCCGGTTCCCACCTCGCCCGTCAGCTGGATGAAGCCGCCGGCTTCGTTGATGCCGTAGAGCAAGTGGGCGAGCGCTTCGGCGTGGCGCTCGCTCAGGTACAGATAGCGCGGGTCCGGCGTGATCGCGAAGGGCTTTTCGATGAGGCCGAAAAAGCTCGTGTACATGGCGTGGCGATGATACCAAGCTCAGCCGCGGCGCGGACCGGAGCCTTCCCTGGAGCGCGGCAGAAGGCTCGCTCGCGTGAGCACAGCCGATCCGAAGCGGTCGCGAATCCCGTCGATGGCGGCATCGAGCCGCGAGTCGCGGGGAGCGCTCTCGGCGAACAGGTCCTGCTGCCGCACGTTCGACAGATCGCCGGTGCCGACGCCGAGCAATCGCAATGCGACATTCCTGTGCTCGGCAAGCCAGGCACGCAACAGACGCTGCGCGCCCGCGCATACTGCGGCGGTGTCCTGCGTCGGTGGCTCGAGGACGCACTGGCGGGTGTGGGTCGTGAAATCGGCGCGACGGATCTTGACGCTCACGCGCCCTGCGCAAAGACCCGCGGCGCGCAGCCGTGACGCGGCGCGGTCGGCGAGCGCCGTCAAGCGCCGCTCGAGCACGGCGGCGGCGCGAATGTCGACATCGAAGGTCTCTTCCGCGCTGATGGACTTCTCCTCCCGGTCGGCCACCACCGGGCGCTCGTCGCAGCCGGCGGCGCGTGCCTGCATGGCCTTGCCGTGCTTGCCGAAGGCCCGCCATAGCTGCTCATCGCCGGCGCGCACGATGTCGCCGAAGGTCAAGAGGCCGCACGCCCGCACGGCCGGCAGCGACTTGGCGCCGAGTCCGAAAAGCCGCTCTACGCCCAGGCGGTCGAGAACGGCGTGCAGATTTTCCGGCCCGATGCGGAACAAGCCGTCGGGCTTGTTCAAATCCGAGGCGAGCTTGGCGAGCGACTTATTGGGTGCGATTCCGACGGACGCGGTAAGTTCAGTCGCGGCGCGGATCCGGCGGCGGATATCGGCGCCGATGACCTCAGCGCCGCCGAACAGGCGCTCGCTGCCCGTCACGTCCAGAAATGCCTCATCGAGCGACAGCCCTTCGACCAGCGGCGTGAATTCGTGAAATATCGCAAAGACCTGTGCGGAGACCTCTTTGTAGCGCGCCATGCGCGGTCTCACACAGATCGCCTGCGGGCAGAGCTCGAGCGCCTCGCGCATCGGCATGGCCGAGCGCACGCCGAAGCGGCGCACGGCATAACTCGCCGCGGCGACGACGCCGCGGCCGGAAGTGCCGCCGACGATCAGCGGCTTGCCCTTGAGCTCTGGGCGATCCCGCTCCTCGACCGACGCGTAGAACGCGTCCATGTCCACGTGCAGAATCGTCCGCACGCGGGACCTATTGCACGGTGATGGTGATTTTCTTCGAGTGCAGGGGCGGATCGAAGGACAGGTGCCGGTAGTCGGCGAACAAGAGCTCGAGCGTGTGCTTGCCCGGAGACAGCGTGAGCGTGGTCTCCGTCTGTCCCTTGCCGAAGTGCAGCACCTTGTCGGTCGCCGGGAGCGGCGTATCGAGCGAAAGCTCGGAGAGATCCGTATCCACCAGCAAGTGATGATGCCCCGTGTTGTCCCCGGGGGTGCCCGCGGGCGCGATGGTCATGCCCTTCAGCCCGAATTTCACGAGCACCGGGTTTTGCACGACGGCGCCGTTCTTGGGAGTGATGAAATACACCTTCGCGCCGTGGGGCGTGCCGGCGCGCGGCTGCGCGACGGCGGCCGCGGCAAGCGCGGTCAATGCGACACCTACTATGAAGCGATTCATGGGAACTCCCTTGTTGCTGTTGCTGTTGCGATCAGATCAGGTCCTTGACGCCGTCGCGCTCCTCGGTGAGCTCACGGTGCGTGAGCTGCATCTTCTCGCGGCTGAATGCGTCGATCTCGAGCCCCTGCACGATGGCATATCTTCCGCCCTTGCAGGTCACGGGATAGGAGTAAATCACGCCCTCCGCAATGCCGTAGCTGCCGTCCGACGGCACGGCCATGCTGACCCAGTCCGTCTCGCGGCTGCCGAGCACCCAATCGTGCATGTGATCAACGGCGGCGGACGCGGCGGAGGCCGCCGAGGAGGACCCGCGCGCCTTGATGACCGCCGCGCCGCGTTGCTGCACCGTCGGAATGAACGTCTGCTTGAACCAGCTCTCGCCCACCTCGGCGAGAGCGGGCTTGCCGTCGACCGTCGCGTGATTCAGATCGGGGTACTGCGTGGCCGAGTGATTTCCCCAGATAACGGCTTTCTTTATCTTGGCGAGCGGGGCGCCCGTCTTCTCACTCACCTGCGCGAGGGCGCGGTTGTGATCGAGACGAGTCATCGCCGTGAATCGATCGGGCGAGAGCGAGGGAGCGTTGCGCTGGGCGATGAGCGCGTTGGTGTTCGCCGGATTGCCGACCACGAGCACGCGCACGTCGCGGCTGGCGGCCGCATCGAGCGCCTTGCCCTGCGCGGAGAAGATCTTGGCATTCTCGAGCAAGAGGTCCTTGCGCTCCATGCCCGGGCCGCGCGGCCGTGCGCCGACCAGCATGGCCACTTCGCAGTCCTTGAAGGCGATCCGCGCGTCATCCGAAGCGCTCACCTTGTTGAGCGTGAGGAACGCGCAGTCGTTCAGCTCCATGACCACACCCTGCACAGCACCGAGCGCGGCCGGTATCTCGAGCAGGTTGAGGTTGATGGGCTGGTCGGGCCCGAGCATCTGCCCGGAGGCAATGCGGAAGGCGAGCGCATATCCGATGTTTCCGGCCGCGCCGGTGATGGTGACGGTGACTGGCTTTTTCATGAGAAATCCTCGGCGAACGAATGAGCAAAAGCGACAAATAGTAGCCGAAGACCGAGGCGGCGCCTGTGGCGCAATGAATTTCAAAACAAGGCTTGCATGTGGTGGTGATGTACATTACTATATAACCATGTCACCGAAACACCCGGCACTGCCGGTCACCCCAAGGAGAGAATCATGAACACTCGCATATCCTCGAAACTCGCCGCCCTCTCACTCGCGCTGTTGATCAACGGCACCGTGTTCGGAGGCGTCGCCTTCCTGTTCAGCGTAGAACGCGCGGCTGCGGCCGTCACCCTGGTGGCGGCGTAAGCCGCCCCTGCAGGGCGTTCTGCTAGATTAGCGCGCTACTAGGCCCCGCCACGGGGCCCCGCGCTGAGAGCGGCATGGATCCCAATTGGAATGACAACCAGCCCATTTATCGCCAACTGCGCGATCGAATGGTCGCCCTCATCCTGGAAGGCGCGCTCAAGGAGGGGGACCCGTTGCCCTCGGTGCGCACGGTGGCGGCGGACTACCGGCTCAATCCCCTTACGGTGCTCAAGGGCTATCAGCAGCTGGTCGATGAAGGGCTGGTCGAAAAGCGCCGCGGGCGCGGCATGTACGTCAGCGACGGTGCGCGAGCGCTGCTGCTCAAGGGCGAGCGCGAGCGATTCCTCAAGGAGGAGTGGCCGCAAATTCTGGCGGTCATCCACCGGCTGGGGTTCTCCGCCGAGGAGCTGTTCGCGCAGGTCCCCGCGCTCACGCATCCCGCGCCGCGTGCGGATAACAAGGAGTAACGCATAAGCTCGTCCCCACCTCTCATCGAAGCACGCGGCCTGTCGAAGAGATACGGGTCGTTCCGCGCCCTCGATCGAGCGGACTTCGTCGTGCAGCCGGGACGCATCGTCGGCCTGATCGGCCCGAACGGCGCGGGCAAGACCACGGCGCTGCGCGCGGTGCTCGGGCTCACCACTTACGATGGCGAGCTGCGGGTGCTCGGCCGCGAGCCGTTCGCAGAGCGCGCGCTGCTCATGCAGGAGACGAGCTTCATCGCGGACGTCGCGGTACTGCCCTCCTGGCTGCGCGTGCAGCAGGCGATCGATTTCGTCGCAGGGGTGCATCCGCGATTCCGCCGCGAGCGCGCCGCGGCGCTGCTCGCCAAGACCGAGATCGGCACGCGGCGGCGCATCGGCGAGCTGTCGAAGGGCATGAGAACGATGGTGCATCTCGCGCTCACCATGGCCATCGATGCCCGCCTGCTGGTTCTCGACGAGCCGACGCTCGGCCTCGACATCCTCGCACGGCGCGGATTCTACGACGCGCTGGTGAACGACTACATGGACGAGACGCGCACCATCGTGATCACCACGCATCAAGTCGAGGAGATCGAGAACTTGCTGACGGACGTGCTGTTCATCGACAAAGGACGCATCGTTCTCGATTGCTCAGTCGAGGACATCGGCACGCGCTATGCGGCCGTCGAGGTCCGGGACGACCGGATCGAGGCGGCGCGCCAGGAGCGTCCCTTCTACGAGCGCCGCGCGCTCGGCAAGACGGTGCTGTATTTCGACGGCGCGGATGGGGAGAAGCTCGAGGGTCTCGGCGAAGTCGGCGTACCGAGCGTCTCCGACCTGTTCGTCGCCAAGCTCTCCGCGGAGCGATCGGCATGAACGACTTCATCTGGCTGGTCCGGCGGGAGTTCTGGGAGAACAAGGCCATCTGGGTGCTGCCGGTCTGTATCGGCGGCCTCATGCTGGTGGCCTCGCTGTTCGGCAAGGTGGAAGTCGCCATGCTGCACGCGAGCGCTCAGCAAAGCGATCTGGCGGGTGTCCTGTTCTTCGCCGTGCTCGGCGCCGTGTTCTGGGTGGCGATGAGCATTTACTCCTTCTGGTACCTGCTCGACTGCCTGTATGCCGACCGCAAGGACCGAAGTGTTCTGTTCTTCAAGTCCATGCCGCTCACCGATTCGGCGACAGTGTTCTCGAAGCTGTTCGTCGGCGTCGTCGCCATTCCGCTGGTCTACCTCTGCGTCGCGGACATCGCGGCCCTGTTGGTGGCGTTCGTGATCTCCGTGCGCGCGCGCCTCGCGTTCGGCAATGTCTTCTGGCGTCCGGAGCTTTGGCTGCAGGTGCAAGTGCTGTGGCTGTACGTGATCGCCACCGGCGTGATCTGGTACTTGCCCGTGGTCGGCTGGCTGCTGCTCGTCTCCGCGTGGGCGAAGCGCGCAGTCATCCTGCAAGCATTGCTGCCGCCGCTCGCAGTCATGCTCGCCGAGCTCTTGTTCCTGGGCACGCGTGTTTCGTGCCTCGTGCTCAGAGATCGGATCCTCGGCGGCGGATACGCGGCGTTCCATCATCCGCTCAACTGGTCGCTTGCGACAGGCGAGATGACTCCGGGCGTATGGCAGGCGCCCGATCCCGTGGGCTTTTTCACGAGTGCCGACGTTTGGATCGGCGTCGCGATCGGCGTGGCGTTCATCGCGGGCGCCGTGCAGTTGCGCAAGAGGCGCACGGACACCTAGCGCGCTTCTGCTTCATCGGCAAGAATAGCGCTCCGGGGACGGCTTTCAGGAGCGCTGCGTGTATAAAACCAAGATCGACCTTTCTGAAAAGACTCGCCGTAACGTCATCGTCATATTGAACGAGCGATTGAGCGATGCGATCGACTTGCAGAGCCAGGTCAAGCAGGCGCACTGGAACGTCAAGGGTCCGCACTTCATCGCCCTGCACGAGCTGTTCGACAAGATCTCCGATGCCATGCTGGAGCAGATCGACGAGGTCGCGGAGCGCATCACCAGCCTGGGGGGAACCGCCGAGGGGACCGTGGCGGTGGCCGCGAGGCGCAGCAAGCTCAAGAATTACCCCCTGAGCATCACCTCGGGAAGGGACCATCTGCTCTATCTGTCGACGCAGCTGTCGGTGTACGGCAAGTCCGTTCGCGGTGGCATCGACTCGACCGCCGAGCTGGGCGATGCGGATACGGCGGATCTGTTCACGCAGCTATCGCGCGAGACCGACAAGTACCTCTGGTTCCTCGAGGCGCATCTGCAAGACAAGGCCTGAGCGCTATGTCTCCAGCAGATGGGCGAAGTAGCTGTTGCAGAGCCGATTGAGCGGATCGGTGCGCTGGCGCAACGCCCGGAACAGCTTGACGCGGTCGCCGAATGCTTTTGCGACATGCTCGGGTTTCAGCGCGCGCGACTGATTGAAGGTCGGAACGCCGCCGAGCGCGGACGCAAAGTCGTTGAAGTCGATCAGGAACTCGTCCCAGCCCCGGTCGCCCGTCGAGGAGGGCTCGAGGGTGATCACCGGTCCCTGAAAGCTCACGCTGAAGAGCGACGAGCGGTCCTGGTGCAGACGGCTCGCGCCGCTCACGACATTGCAACGATAGTTGTGCTGCTTGTAGTAGGCGCGGCAGAACGCGAAGTACTCGGCGAGCAGCTTCGGGAATCCGGCTTGGGGGAAGCCCCACAACGTGTAGGTGTAGCGCGATCGCCAGGCTTCCTGTGGAAAGTCGCGAATCCATTCGTGCGAGTGCATGACGACGCTGCGCGCCGGGAGCGTTGCGCGGAGCGCCCGCTGCACGCCGGAGACGACCGCTCCCGCGACCCCCGGGCCGGCGAGCACGCTGCCGACCGTCGAGCCGAATGCCGGCAGCACATTGCGCATGACCGACTTTTTGATCTGCCAGATCCCGGAGCGGCTCGAGGCCAAACTCTCGTCGGGTGTGCGCCGCTCCACCGTGATCTGGTCGTGGAAGGGCGAGATGTGCAGGCGCAAGGCGCTGGGCGAGGCGACGATCTCGCGGAAGCGCGCGCCGAACTCCTTGAGCGTCAGCACCTCGTAATCGATTCTCACGGGAACGAGCGGTTGAACGCGCAGCACCGCCTCGTTCACCACCCCCAAGAGCCCGAAGCTCGAGGAAAGCACACGCATCAGGTCCGCGTTGCGGTTGGTCACCGTCATCAGCTTGCCCTGCGGGGTGATGAGCTTCAGCTCCTTGACGAGGGCCGACATCTGCGCGGCTCCTTGCGCTTGCGAGGGCTGGGGGAGCGTCGTCACGGCGACAGCGCCCACCGTCATATGTCCCATCTCGGGAGTGAGCGGCAGTTCCTGACCGCGCTCGGCGAGCGCTCGCACGAGGGTGCCCACGCGCACGCCGGCCTGCGCGCGCACCTCGTCATCGCCGAACTCGATGATCTTGCCGAGGCTGCTCAAGTTGACGGTCGTCCCGCCGTCGCCGCCGACGCAGCGGGTCTGTGAATAATCGCCGCCGACGATGCGCACGGGCGTCGGGTAGTTCTTGGTGTTGGCGAGGATGGCCGGAATATCCTCGGCGCGCCTCGCCTGCATGACGAGCCGCGGCCGTCGATACAGGCCGGACGCGGCGGTATCCGGACCGCGCGAACGATTCACTTTGACTACCATAATTTACCCCTGCAATTCTCGAACGATGCTCGAACGCCGTCGTTGAAAGCCGTCGCAGATCAAGGGGGAAAGACCGGGAGGGGGGACGCAGAATGCGCGCTCGGCGTACCGAGAACTGGCGACCCCGCTATCGTCGAGCCTCCGAAGAAGCCCATTAGACCGGTGGTTTTGCGTCCCCACCTTTCGGCGGGTTTGCCCTTGAACAGCACCCCTACTATGCGAGCAGGCGGGGGCATAAGTAAAGCGCTATTTAGCCCATCAGGAGCAGGGTCTCCGCGTGCTCGACGGCCTCCGGAGGCCCGCAGACCACGACGACGTCGCCTTCCTTGAAAACAGTATCCGCTGACGGGTCCCGGCCGACGATGCCGTCGCGCCGTACGGCGCTCACCGCCACCTGCGAGCCGCGGTCGACGAGGTCCGCGATGCTCTTGCCCACCGCCCAGGCATGCGGGGGCAGCACCACACTGTGAAGCTCTTCACGGAATGCGTGACTGTCATCCAGGAATTCGGCGCCCGCCTTGCGAAAGTATTGGCGCAGCATTACGTAGCGATGGCTGCGGATGTCGTTCACGGTACGGATGACCTGGGGCATCGGCAGCTTCAGCAGCAGCAAAAGGTGCGAGAGCAGCATCAGACTCGCCTCGAACGTCTCGGGCACCACCTCGGTGGCGCCCGCCGCCTGCAGCTCCTCGAGGCGCAGGTCGTCCTGGGTGCGCACGAGCACCGGCACGTCGGCGCGCAAGGCGCGCACCGAGCGCAGGATCCGCAAGGACACCGCGGGGTTCGCGAAGGTGATGACGACGCAGCGCGCGTGCGCGAGCCCGACGTTCTGCAGAACTTCGAGCTGACCCGCATCGCCGTACATCACCGGGTCGCCCGCCTGCCGGCCCTCGCGCACGCGATAGGTGTCGAGATCGAGCGCGAGGTACTCGAAGCCCGTCTGCTCGAGCACGCGCGCGATGTTCTGGCCCACCCGCCCGAATCCGCAGATCACGACGTGATCACGCTCCGCGACGGCGAGCGTGACGCGCGCCTCGCGCATCGCCTCGGTTTGCGGCGGACCCGACTGGCGCACGAGCGCGCGCGTGATCTGCCGATTGTGACGGATCACGAAGGGCGAGATGATCATGCTGAGCGCGGTCGCCGCGAGCAGCGGTTGGACGACGCCGGGATCGGCCAGCTCGCGCCGCAGGAGCAGGGTGAGCAGCGCGAAGCCGAACTCCCCGCCCTGGCTCACGACCACGCCCGTGCGCAGCGACTTGAACCAGCTGCGGGTCACGGGCTTCGACGCCACTGCGACGATTGCAGTCTTCAGGATCGTCATGCCGAGCACGATCGCGCTCACCAGCGGCAGGTGGCGCAGCAGCAGCGGCACGTCGAGCAGCATGCCGAGCGTAATGAAGAACACGCCGAGCAGGACTTCGCGGTATGAGCGGATGGTGGCCTCGATCTGATGGCGGAACTCGGTCTCCGCGAGTCCCATGCCGGCCAGGAAGGCCCCAAGAGCGAGCGAGAGTCCGGCAGCCTGCGTTGCCCACGCCGAGGAGAGCACCGCGAGCAGCACGGCGAGCGAGAACAGCTCCGCCGAACGCACGCCCGCGATGAGGACGAACAGCGGACGCAGCAGCCAGCGACCGGTCGCGAGCACCAGCAGCACCGCGGCCGCGGCGATCGCGATGGCCGCTACGACATGCGGCGCCGGCGTGCCGGGGCCGGCGGCGGCGAGCGGCGAGAGCAGGCCCAAGAACAGCGGAAAGCTCAGGTCCTGGAACAGGCAGATGGCCACGGCGAGCCGGCCGTGCGTGCGCGTGTTCTCCGATTGCTCGGTGAGCTGGGCGATGATGATGGCGGTAGAGGACATTGCGACCGCGCCGCCCACGACCAGCGCGGAGGTCGGCGAGACGCCGAGCAACGTCCCCGCCGCCAAGGCGACGACTGCCGTCGTCACAAAGACTTGCGCCCCGCCCACGCCGAGCACCTCGCCGCGCATCGCGGAGAGGCGCGGCAGCGAGAACTCGAGCCCGAGCGTGAACACCAGGAACGCGACGCCCACATCGGCGAGCAGGCGCGTCGTGTCGTTGTCGAGGATCAGTGCCAGCGCGTGCGGGCCGAGCAGCATGCCGACCGCGAGATAACCAAGGATCGCCGGCAACGCGAGTTTGCGCACGGCGGTCACTACGAACACCGAGGCGGCCAGCAGGATCAAAATCTGCAGCAGCGGATCCGTCTGCATTCTCGTAGCATATAGCGATGGATGCGTTGGCGCTGCATCGGGACGGCGAGAGCTGGCGAATCGATTTGCAGGGCGATTGGTCGCTCGAGGCTCTGCCGCAAATCGATCTTCAGCTCGAGCGGCTGCCCGGGATGAGCGGGACCCTGGTGTGCGATTGGTCGCGGGTCGAGCATCCCGGCATCGGCCCGGTGTGGGCGCTGCTCACGCGTCTCTCGGAGCTTCGCGGCGCGCACGAGCTCGTCGTACGGCACGAGGGCAATCCGCCGCACACCGTGCCGCTTTTGCAGAAGTTGCAACTCGAGCTGTGCACCGCCCATGGCACGCGCGCGGTGGCGGTACCCATCGAGGAAGGCGCCGTCGAGAAGCTCGGCCGATGGACGGTGCGGGAGGGTACGGAAGCCGCCCGCCTGCTCGGGTTCTTCGGACGCATCGCCGCCGTCCTCGGCAGCGGCTTCCGACACCCGCGGTCTTGGCGATTCTCCTCGGTGATGCGGCACGTTCAGGAGACCGGGGTGAGCGCCATCCCCATCGTCTCGCTGATCGCGTTCCTCATCAGCGTGGTGGTCGCCTATCTCGGTGCGCAACAGCTCGCGAAGTTCGGCGCCACGATTTTCGTGGTCGACCTCGTCACCATCTCGGTGCTGCGCGAGATGGGTGTGCTGCTCACGGCTATCGTCGTGGCGGGCCGCTCCGGCTCGGCGTTCGCCGCCGAGATCGGCGTCATGCAGCTCAACGAGGAGATCGACGCACTGCGCGCCATGGGCATGAATCCTATCGAGCTGCTGGTGGTGCCGCGCGTGCTCGGCCTGATCATCGCTCTACCCTGTCTCACCGTCATCGCCGACGCCATGGGGCTCGCGGGCGGCGGGCTCCTGTCGCTGGTCCAGCTGCACATACCGCCCGCGCAGTTCACCGCCCGGTTGCGCGAGGCGCTCTCGCCGACAACCTTCTGGGCGGGCCTGGTGAAGGCGCCGGTGTTCGCCCTGCTCATCGGCATGGTGGGCGCGTACCGCGGCATGCAGGTGCGCGACTCGGCGCGCGAGCTCGGGCGCCTCACCACCATGGCCGTGGTGCAGGCGATCTTCCTGGTGATTCTCGCTGACGCATTCTTCGCGGTCCTGTTCGAGCAGATCGACTTCTGAGATGGAACTGCAGGCCGAAATCCCACCGAGCGACGCCGCTGCGCGCCCACCCCTGCCGGGCGATGAGCTGGTCGTGCGAGTGCGCGGGCTGGTGAGCCGCTTCGGTACGCAGGTCGTCCACGACGGCCTGTCGTTCGAGGTGCGCCGCAACGAGATCATGGGGATCGTCGGCGGCTCCGGGGCGGGCAAGTCGGTCCTGCTGCACACCATCCTCGGCTTGCGAGAGCCGCAGGCGGGGACGGTCGAGGTCTTCGGCCGAGACATCCGCGGGCTCTCCATGCCGGAGCGCATCGCCATGGCGCGCGCCTATGGTGTGACCTTTCAAAGCGGCGCCCTGGTCTCCTCCTTGTCCGTGGCGGAAAACATCCAGCTCCCGCTGCGCGAGGCTTATACGCTGCTGGAGAGCGTGCTCGACGATCTCGTGCAGCTCAATCTGAGTCTCGTGGGTCTGGCTCCGGATGTAGCCGGGAAATACCCCTCACAACTCTCCGGCGGCATGGTCAAGCGCGCGGCGCTCGCGCGCGCCCTGAGCCTTGAACCGAAGCTGCTGTTTTTGGACGAACCCACGTCGGGGCTCGACCCGATTTCCGCGTCGGACTTCGATGCGTTACTGTTGTACCTTCACGGCGAGCTCAAGCTCACGGTGGTCATGATAACGCACGACCTCGACAGCCTGTTCCGTACCTGCGACCGCGTCAGCGTGATCGTGGACGGGCGCATGGTGACCGATACGCTTCCGGGCATGCTCAAGAGCACGAATCCCTGGATACACGAGTATTTCCACGGCCCGCGCGCGCGCGCGGCGGAGCAAGCGGCCGCGGCCGCGCCCTCTCCGGAGGCGCCGCGTGGATAGAAACACCAATTACGTCGTGGTCGGGGCGTTCGTGCTGCTGGTCCTCGGCATGGCGCTGTCGTTCATCTACTGGTACACCGATCAAAGGGACAAGCGCACCTACACGCGCTACGAGATCTATTACGACGGCTCGGTGAGCGGTCTCACGGCGGGCAGTCCCGTGCGCTATCTCGGCGTCGACGTCGGCAAAGTGGCGCGCATCATGCTCGATCCGAAGAACCGCAAGCGCGTCGAGGTGATCGCGGACGTCGAGGAGAACGCACCGGTGGATACCCGCACGCTCGCCTTACTGAGCCTGCAAGGCGTGACGGGGCTTTTGTTCATCGATCTCGAGGAAGATCCGAAGGCGGCCGGCACAGGACCTCTACCTATGGGCGAGCGCTATCCGGTAATCCGCTCGGCGCCGTCCGATCTCGATATGCTGCTGCGAAGCTTGCCGGCGCTCGCCAACCACGCCATCGATCTGGTGGACCACATGGATCAGGTGTTCAGCGAAGAGAACGTCGGCAACTTCAAGGCGGCGCTCGCGAATCTACGCGTGGCGAGCGACCGCGCGCCGAAGCTGTTCCGCGAGATCGAGGAGCTCGTGGCGGACCTCAAGCACACGTCGGACGAGGTGGACACGGCCGCCGCCGATTTCGACAAGGTCACCAACGATTCGGCGGGCGACATCAAGGCGAGCCTCGCCAACCTCCATCGCATCAGCGACAGCCTCGCGAGCGTGTCCGACCGGCTGAACGATTTCATCACCCAAAACGAGCCGGCCCTGTCGCGCTTCACCGGCCAGGGATTGCCCGAGCTCGAGAGACTGCTGCACGAGAGCCGCGGCGCCGTGCGCGACATCCGCGATCTGTCGCGCTCGCTGCAGCAAAACCCGGCCGAGCTCTTGTACGAATCCAACTATCACGGCGTCGAGCTACCGCGATGAGAGCCTTCCTCGCACCCCTGCTGACCGGCGTCCTCGCGGCCACCCTCGGTGCTTGCACGGGCTCGTTCTTCAAGAGCAACCAGCCCCCGCCATCGACTTTCCTTTTGTCGGTGACGCCCCAGCTGGCGCCGGGCGGCGTCGCGATACCCCTCGATCTCACGGTGCTGATGCCACGCGTGCGCACCGGCTTGAATACGGACCGCATCGCCGCGCTGTATCCGGATGGCAAGCTCGAATATTTCGCCGGCGCTCGCTGGAGCGGGCCGCTCGACGAGGTGGTGCAGGATCTCGTGCTGCAGGCCTTTCGCGGCCGCTTTGCCAACGTCGGCACCGACACGTCCGCCTTCAACGCGGGTTATTGGTTGGAGGTCGAGGTCGTGGACTTCCAAGCCGCGTACGACGGCTCGCGGCCGGGTGCCGGACCCACCGTGGACGTGCATCTGCTCGCGCGGGTGGGTAACGCCGCCGATCGGCGAATGCTCGGCCACTTCGACGCGGACGCGCGCCAGCCGGCCGCCGACAACCGCCTGAGCGCGGTGGTCGCCGCCTACGAGGCCGCCGCCAACCGGGCGCTCGCCGAGATCGTCGCGCAGACCACGCAGACGCTCCAGGACTTGCCTAAAACGCCGCGAGGGCCGCCGCCTCCTTGAGCCGGTACCGCCAGTAGTCCGCCTCGGATTCGACCGCATGCGCGCCGTACGCGGCACCGCTTGCCCACGCGGACGCGAAGTAGGCCTCGAGCGCCCGTGCGGCCGCGGCGCGCTCCGGCAGGCGCAGCTCGACGGCGGACTCGAGATCGATGTCGTCGAGACTCGGACGCGTGAAGTCGGCGGCCCCGGCGCATGCCCAGAGCTCGCCGCGCCGCACGACGAAGGCGAGGGACACCGTCGCGCGCTCCGGCCGGACGAGCCAGCGCAGCTCGAGGTTCCCGGCGCCGCCGCGCTCGAGCTCGGCTGCCACCGCGGTGTTCGGTACCGCTCCCGGGTCGAGCAGCACGCGCACGTGCGCGCCACGGGCGGCGGCACTCAGCAGGGCGCGGACGAGGCGGCGTTCGCTTAAGCGAGGCGCGGCCAATCCGATCTCCTCGCCCGCGGCTGCGGCGTCCAGCGCATCGAGCATCGCGCTGCGAATCGCTCCCTCGGTGAGGAACCGGGCGTCGACGGAGCCCGGGCCGCGCGCCGCCGCCCGCGGCGGCCCAGGCAGACGGTCGTCGCTCTCCGACCAGGCGGCGATCGCGAGCTCGCTGGCGGCGATGTCGCGCGCGAGGCCGCCCTTGATCTCCACCGCCAGATCGCCGTCCGGGGCCATCGGCACGATGCTCACCCAGCCGCCGGCGCCGTCATCGGCAACGAACAGCCGGCGCTGATCCGCCTTGTGGTTCTGCTCGCGCAGCGATGCGCGCAGGCCCGGATCGCCGGGGTGTTCGTCGAACGGGTCGCTCCACCACCCGAGCGCGAGCCGCCACAGCGCCGAGTAGAGCGGCATGCAATCGCGCAGGCGATCGAGACGCACGCGCGCGACGATGACCCCGGCCCGCTCGAGGGACTCGAGATATTCCATCGGCGTGCCGCCGTAGACGTCGCTGCGCGGATCGGATACCAGCACGATCTTGATGTTCGGCCGCTTGCTTCGCTGCAGGAGAAGCCCGCGACCCAGGGCGCGCGACAGCGGCGCCGCGTCGAGCACGATCAGCTCGCTCGCGCGATCAATGGCGGCGAGCTCGCGTGCCTCGATCTCGCCGGCCGGGGCGGACACGACCTCTACCTGGGACTCGGCGAGGCGCGTCGCAAGCGACGCCAGATGAGTTCCCCGCGGCAGCGGCTTCTGCCAATTCCAGGCAGCGACCGCCGCCCAGGCAAGGACGGCGATCAGCAGCAGCGTTCGGCCGGCCGACATCTAGCGGGCGGGAAGCTCGCGCGCCTCGACGTCAATGATTGAATTTGACGTGGCGCGGAGGCGGCGTGCAGAGCGCGGCGTGATATGGGGAGCCGCTTGCCTGGCTGGCGAGAATGTTGAGCAGCCGCTGCGCCTCCATGGGCTCGCCGAACAATCGACCCTGGGCGTAGAAGCAGCCGTGCCTGCGCAAGAATTCCAGCTGCTCGCGGCTCTCGACGCCCTCGGCGATGACCTCGAGCTCGAGGCTCTTGCCCATGTCGATGATGGTGCGCACGAGCGCCGCATCGTTGGAGTCCACCGCCAGGTCGCGGACGAACGACTGATCGATCTTCAAGGTGCCGATGGGGAATTGCTGCAAGGCAGAAAGCGACGAATAGCCGGTGCCGAAATCGTCGATGGCGAGATGCAAACCCAGTGCATAGAGCTCGTTCAAAAGCCCGATGGTGCGAGCAGGCTCCGTCATGAGGGTGGTCTCGGTGACCTCCAGCTCGAAGCTCGTCGGCGAAACGCCGTGCTTGCGGAAGGCGCTGCGGCAACGCGCGATGAAACTCGACTGCTTCAGCTGGCGCAGCGAGAGGTTCATGGCGATGCGCCCCGGTTGAGCAACCGTGCTCTGCCAGCGTTTGTAGTCCGAGCACACGCGGTCGAGCACAAATTCGCCGATGTCGAGGATGAGGCTGCTCTCCTCGGCGAGCGGTATGAACTGCGAGGGCGAGATATCGCCGTGTCCCGGCAGCCGCCAGCGCAGCAACGCCTCCGCGCCGACCACCCGTCCGTCGCGCAAGTCCACTTTGGATTGATACAGGACGACGAGCTCGTCGCGCTCGAGGGCGCGGCGCAGCTTGCTCTTCAGCATGAGCCGCTCAACCGCCGCCGCGTTCATGTGCGGCACGTAGAACGCCCAGGTGTTGCCGCCGTTTTGCTTGGAGTGATACATCGCCGCGTCTGCGTTGCGAATCAAGTCGATCGTGTTCTCCGCGTCATACGGGCAGATGGCGATGCCGACGCTCGCGGTCAGGTAGACCTCCTGCTCGTTCACATAGAACGCGCGGCTGATCTCGTCGAGAAGCGTGCGGGCGAGAGCCCCCAGGCTCGGACGATTATCGAGATCCGCGGGCAGGTCCACGAACATCGCGAACTCATCGCCCGCCAGGCGTCCGATCACGGTGTCCTTGCTGAGCACGCGGGTGAGCCGCTCGCTCAGGATCTCGAGCGTGCGATCCCCGGCCGAGTGGCCGAAGGTGTCGTTGACGTCCTTGAAGCGGTCGAGGTCGAGATAAAGGAGGGCGAGCGATTGCTGGTTGCGGCGCGAGCGAGCGATTGCCTGCTGCAGCAAGTGCTGGAACTGCATGCGGTTCGGCATCTTGGTCAGCGTGTCGTAGCGCGCGAGATAGCGGATGCGCCGCTCGGCGCGCTTGCGCTCGGTGATGTTGCGCGCGACGTAGATGTTGCCCTCGAACTGCGGGTCGAGAGACGCGATGCTCGAGGATGCCATGGAAACCGGAATGGTCTGTCCGGACGCGGTGCGCAGCACCGTCTCGCGCGCCTCGGGCGCCTCGCCGCCCAGGTCGAAGGCGCTGCGATGCGCCTCGTCGATGTAGCTGCAAAGGGATTTGCCCACGAGGTCGGCATCGCCGTAGCCGAGAAGGCGCTGCGTCGCCTCGTTGCAGCTCTTGATGATGCCGTCGGGCGAGGTGACGATCACCGCATCGCTCAGACTATTGAGCACCGTGTCGAGATAATTCTTGGTGATGGTGGTCTCACTGAGCTTCTGCCGCATGCGCTCGAGCGCGTGCTGCAGCTCGCCGAGCTCGTCGCGGCGCGCGACGGCGAAGGGGCTGGTGTAGTCGCCCTCCCCGATGCGGTCCGCGGAGCGGATGAGCGCCGAAATCGGCCTGGCCCGCCGGCGGGCCAGTAAGAAGCCCCCGATCAGGGCCAAAAGAACCACCGGCAGCGTCACCCGCGCGAGCGTGGCGCGCATGCGCTTCAACTGACTGCCTTGCTGCTTCTCCAGCTGGCCGCCAATGCTGGCAAGCGTCGCCTGCATCTGCGCCCGGCTCACCCAGATCTTGAGCGCACCCGTGCGTTGCGCCGGCGCCGCAATGTCGGGCGGTATGCTGTTGGTGACCACCAGCGGATCCAGCGCGGGGCCGCGCGGGGCCGCGGCATTGCGCGCCGGGTCGCTCAGCGGGTTGCTGGCGCTGAACAGCACCACTCCGCGGGCATCCGTGATCTCCACCCGCTCGATGTCCTGCTCCTCGAGCAGGCGCCCCGCGATCGAGGCGATGGCTGCGTTGTTGTGTGCAACCAACGGGGAGGCGAGCAGCGCGCCGGTCACGTTCACCACGCTCTTGCCGCGCGCCTCGAGGTCGTCCTCGAGCTTCTGCTCGACCGTCGCGTAGGTGAGCCGGGCGATATCGGCGCTGTCGATCCGATGCTCGTAATAGGCGAACCCGCCGACCAGGAGCGCGAGCCCGGCGCCCATGCCGAGGGCGAGCAGTAAATACTTGGATTTGAGGCTCGGCATCATGGGTGGATGATACTCGTTCACACCAATCCCTATAAGGGGCCGGTACAATCGGGGGCTGGATGAGCACGCGCCTTCGCATCGACATTTTCCTGGATACGGTCTGCCCCTGGTGCTACCTCGGCAAGCGGCGTTTCGAGCTCGCCCTGGCCGCCAGGCCGCACTACGAGCCCTTCGTCAACTTCCGTCCCTTCGAGCTGAACCCGGATCTGCCCTGGGAAGGCGTCGAGCGCGCAGCCCATATCGCGGCAAAACTCGGCGACCCCGCGCAGATCGCGGACGCAGACGCGGCGCTCGTGCGCCACGGCGAGGAGGTGGGCCTGCAGTTTCGCTTCGATCTCATCGAGCGATTGCCGAACACGCGGCGCTCTCACCTGCTGATCGCGCACGCGGTACGCAACGACCTCGCCGGAGAGGTTACGGAGCGCATCATGCAGGCGTACTTCGAGGAGGGCCGCGATATCGGCGACATCGAGGAGCTCGTGCGCCTCGGAGTCGAAGCGGGCCTTGCGGAGCGCGAGGCGCGCGCCGCGGTGGTGCTGCGCGAAGGGCAGGACGGCATCGTTGCCGCCGAGCGGCACGCGACGGTGCTCGGCATCACGGGGGTTCCCGCTTTCATCTTCGACCGGCAATACTCGGTGTCGGGCGCCCAGGAGGTGGACACCTTCGTGCGCGTCATCGATCAAGTCGTGGAGCTCGCCGCCGGCCGCGAAGTCGCCTCTTGACGCCGGCCGAACTCACTGGCCGCGCGCGCGGCCACCTCGAGGATCTCGCCGATCCGCCCTGCGTGCTGCACGTTCTGGCGAGCACACCCTTCTCGAGATTGCGCCACGCCGCCGCGCAGGCGGGCTTCGATCTCGTGCCGCAGAGCGCCTACCGCGATTTCGATCGACAGCTCAAGATCTGGAACGCCAAGTTCAACGGCGAGGCGACCCTCAACGATGCTTCGGGCCGGCCCATCGCGGCCCTCGCGCTGCCGCCCGCGGAGCGCATCGATGCGATATTGCGCTGGTCGGCGCTGCCGGGTGCGAGCCGCCATCACTGGGGAACCGACCTCGACCTCATCGATCGCGCGGCCATCCGGCCCGGGTATCGAGTGCGGCTCATCGCAGAGGAGTACGCCCCTGCCGGGCCTTTCGGCCCGCTTGCGTCGTGGCTCGAGACGCATGCCGCCCGCTTCGGGTTTTTCCGGCCGTATCGCGGGGTGCTATCGGGGGTGCAGCCGGAGCCCTGGCATTTCAGCTTCGCGCCGCTCGCCGAGCCGGCGCGGCGGGCGCTGACTCCCGCGGGGCTGCGCGATGCGCTGCGCGATGCGCCGCTCGCGGGCAGCGACTTTGTGCTCCCGCGGCTCGAGGAACTGCACGAGCGCTACGTCGCGCGCATCGATTGGCCTTGAGCGTGGGGCTGCGAGTACGGCCGGTACTGCGGCCGCTCAGGCCCACATCGTCTTGAGGCGATTCACCATGAGGCCGCGCACTTGTCCGATCTCCGCTCCGGGGCTGGTGAACAGGGGCGGATTTCGACGCAGCAGCCGCCAGCGCTCGGCGCGCAGAATGCGCTGCAGATAATCCATGTTGCGATCGATCGCATCGAGATAGGGATTCACTCCGCCGAACAACGACTCGGCGTACCGGTAGGCCTGCTCGAATTCGCCGTCGAGGCGCTGCACGCGTGTCTCGCGCACGAAGCCCGGCGTCTGGCGCAACAGATCGAGACCGGAGCTGTAGCGCACCTGCATGGTGCCGTCGCTCGCGGGCGCCGCGGCCACGCCGCCCAGCACGAACTCCGGATAGAGCCGGTCGCGGCACTTCTCCAGGTAGCACCGATCCGCCATCTGGGCGATGAGGTCGGCGGTGCCGAGCAGGTGTCCGCACTTGCGGTCACGGCTGTCGGTCAAATGTATCTGGCTCAACTTGATCTCGTACCCGGTGAAATGCACGATGCGAGTCGACACCGGCACCCACGCCTCCATGCCGATGGTCGGCAGGAAGCGCGCGAGGAATTTCGCGCTGCGCGTCACGTGGTAGAGCGTGAACTCGGCTCCGTTGCGGTGCACCCGGTCGTCGAACTCGCGGATGTAGCCCGCATCGTGGAACAGCGAGGTGACCAACGCCATGATCGCCCGCTCGGCACCGAAGCGGCTCGCCGGCTCGACCGCGGTCTCGTATCCGACCAGGAGGCGCGCCATGGCGAGCGTCATGTCGAGCGAGTGCTGGCGATCGTGATAAATCGTGTCGACGCCGTGATAGCCGGGCATGCGGCCGGAGAACAGACGCTCGAACTCGTCGAACGCGAACGCGACCCGGTCGAATGGCTCCCCGGGCCAGGCGGCGGCGAACAATTCGCGCACCGCTGCCGCCACCGCCGGGGTGGCGCTCACCTGAACGGAATTCGTAACGTCGAAGTCGTTACGGCGTAGTTCGTACATCGAGGGAGTTTAAGCCTCGCGCCCCTCGGCCGCCACGTGCGCAGTTCTCATCTTCCCGCATATGTCAAACACGGGCCTAGTAAACTTTGAGCCCGCCGAACTTGCGCCGCACGCGCCGTGCGAGCGTGACATATCCGGCCCAAAATCCGAGTCCCGCGGCAGCCACGCCGATGCCGAACCCGAGCAGCGCGCCGTGCGCGTGGGGTCGAGCCGCAGGGGCGGCGTCGGGTGAGGGCGCGTGGACCTCGAGCGCTGCATCGAGCGCCGCTTGTTTGGCTGCCAGCTCGCGCTCGAGACGCTCCATTTCACCCTTGGCGGCTGCCTCGGCCAGCGCCGGCGTCGTGGCACGGCTGCGGTCGAGCTCCTCCTCGAGCTGTTTGACATGCACCGCCGCCGGCTCGTCGGTCGTGAGGTAAGAGCTCTTCACCCAGCCGGTGACGCCATCCGGCAAGCGCACCTGGGTGTAATCGGCGCTGGTGGCGAGCGTTTCGACACGTGCGCCCGAATGCAGAGTGGCGAGACGTTGCCCTTGCTGGTTCTGCTCGGCATAGACGTTGAGCACCAGCTGGTCGCTCACGTAGGCGGTTGCGGCGGAGACCCGGGAGACGGTGGAGACGAGCGACGCGGCGGCCAGGGCCAGGGCAGGTGCGGCGCTGCGCCTCACGCGGCGCTCCGCCGGGTCACGCGGCGATACCGGTTTGCTTTAGCAGCGGGCGCACGTCGGGCTGCCGGCCGCGAAAGCGCACGAACGCGTCCATCGCATCGAGGCTGCCGCCGCGCGCCAGGATCGAGTCGACGAAGCGGGCGGCCGTGGCGTGGTCGAACACCCCCGCCTGCTCGAACGCCTCGAAGGCGTCGGCCGCGAGCACCTCGGCCCACTTGTAGCTGTAGTAGCCCGCCGCGTAGCCGCCGGCAAAGATGTGGGAGAAGCTCGCCGGCATGCGATTGAACGGCGCCGTCGGGGCGACCGCCACCCGCCGGCGCACGCTCTCGAGGGTCTCGCCGACTTGCGCGCCGAGGCGGGGGTCGAAGCTCGCGTGAAGCTCGAAATCGAAGCTCGCGAGCTCGATCTGCCGCAGCGTGTCGAGTGCCGCATTGAAGGTGCGGGTGCCGAGCAGACGCTTCAGCATGTCCGCACCCAGCGGCTCGCCGGTGGTCACGTGTGCCGATATGAGCGGCAGTACTTCGGCGCGCCAGACGAAGTTCTCCATGAACTGGCTCGGCAGCTCGACGGCGTCCCACGCGACTCCGTTGATGCCCGCGATGCTCGGGTAGGGCACGCGCGTCAGCATGTGATGCAGGCCGTGGCCGAACTCGTGGAACAGCGTGGTCACCTCGTCGTGCGTGAGCAACGAGGGAGCCGAACCGACCGGCGTCGTGAAGTTGCACACCAGCTGCGCAACGGGCAACGCGCTTCCGGACGGGAGCGATTTGGCGACGACGCACTCGTCCATCCATGCCCCGCTGCGCTTCTCCGCGCGCGAGTAGGGATCCAAGTAGAACCCGGCGAGGATTCGGCCATCGCGATCCGCGAGATCGTAATAGCGCACCGTCGGATGCCAGACGGCGACGCCCGGCCGCTCGCGCACCGTGATGCCGTACAACCGCTCAGTGACCGTGAACAGCCCGGAGAGCACTTTCGGCAGCGGAAAGTAGGGGCGCAGCGCTTCCTGCGAGACCTTGAAGCGGCTCTCCTGCAAGCGCTCGCTGAAAAACGCCAGGTCCCAGGCCTCGAGCTTGCGGCCCGCGAACTCCTCGAGCTCGGAGAACTCGCGGCGCGCCGCCGGCCGGCAGCGCCGCGCCAGATCGTCCAGAAAGCCGAGTACCTGCCTGCCGCTCTTCGCCATGCGCGTCGCGAGCGCGTAGTCGGCGAAGCTCGCAAAGCCCAACAGCTGCGCGAGCTCGTGCCGCAGCGGCAGGATCTCGGCAATGATCGGGCTGTTGTCGAAGCTGCCTGCGCTCGGGCCGAGCTCGGACGCGCGCGTCACCCAGGCCTCGTAGATGTCGCGCCGCAGCCGCTCGCTCTCGCCGCTCGTCATGACCGTCATGTAGGTCGGCTGATCGAGCTTGAGCAGCCAGCCGTTGCGCCCGGACTCACGGGCGTTTTGGGCGGCGCGATCGAGCGCGTTCGGCGGCAAGCCGGCGAGCTCGGACTCGTCCGTGACGTGCCGGGTGTAAGCGCGCGCGGCATCGAGCACGTTCTCCGAGAACTTGGTCGCGAGCTGTGCGAGCCGCTGCACGACCTCGCGGTACCGCGCCTTGCTGTCGGGCGGCAAGTCGACGCCGGCGAGACGAAAATCGCGCAGCGCGTTCTCGAGGAGCTTGCGCTGCGCGGCATCGAGGCGGGGCCCCTCGGTCTCGAGCACGTGCAGGTAGGCCGCGTACAGCGCCTCATTCTGGCCGAGCTCGGAGGAGTAAGCCGTCAACAGCGGCACGCACTCGTTGTACGCCTCGCGCATCGCCTCGGAGTTGGCCACCGCGTTCAAATGGCCGATTGGACTCCACACGCGGCTCAACCGGTAGCTGAGCTCCTCCGCGGGAACCACCAGCGAGGCGAACGTCGGCAGGGGCTGCGCCATCAGCTCGGCGAGCCGTGCGCGATTGTCGGCGAGCACCCGCTCGAGCGCGGGACGCGCGTGTGCGGGCGCGATGCGGCCGAATGCCGGCAAGGCGTCGATCTCGAGCAGGGGATTGTCCATGGTGTCGGTTTCCACTGGTGAGAATTCTAACAGAGCCGCGGCGCCGCGCCGCGCGGTCGAGGCGGCCGGCGCGCACCGGCGCGCGGCAGGAAGGGCGGCGCCCCGACGGGTATATCATTGTACGTCAGGTCCTCGTGTTGCGATGGAGTTCACTGTGTCCAGCAATGTCTTCGATCTCATCAGCATCGGCGGCGGCAGCGGCGGTCTCGCCTGCGCGCAGCGCGCGGCCGAGTTCGGCGCCAGGAGCGCGGTGATCGAATCGGGGCGGCTCGGCGGCACCTGCGTCAACGTCGGCTGCGTTCCGAAGAAGGTGATGTGGAATGCGGCGGGCATCGCAGCCGCCCTCGCGGACGCCGGCGACTACGGCTTCGAGATCGGCAAGGCCGCCGAGGCCGGCGGCAACGACTGGTCGGCCCTGAAGAAAAAGCGCGACGCCTACATCGCACGCCTCAACGGCATCTATGCCCGCAACCTGGCCGCCAAGGGCGTCGCACAGATCGAAGGCCGGGCGAAGTTTCTGGATGCCCACACGCTGGAGGTGAACGGCGTGCGCTACACGGGCACGCACATCGTGATCGCCACCGGCGGATATCCCGACGTGCCACGAGTGCCGGGCGCCGAGCTCGGTATCACCTCGGACGGCTTTTTCGAGCTCGAGGCTCGCCCGCAACGCGTGGCGGTGATCGGCAGCGGCTACGTGGCTTGCGAGCTCGCGTCGGCATTTCAAGCACTGGGGAGCGAGACGGAGCTGTTCATCCGCAAGGATCACCTGCTGACCCACTTCGATGTGATGCTCGGCAAGTCGCTGATGCGCGAGATGCTCGCAGACAGACTCGCCATCCACACGGGCGTCGTTCCGAGTGCACTGCTCGAGCAGTCCGGACACAAGACGCTGGTGGCTGCCGACGGGCGCGAATTCCAGGGATACGACTGCGTGCTTTGGGCGATCGGCCGCTCGGCGGACGTGGCGGGCCTCGAGCTGCGCGCCGCGGGCGTTGCGCTCGACGCGAGCGGCTTCGTGGCGACCGACGCCTTTCAGAACACCAACATCGAAGGCGTATACGCGATCGGCGATGTGACCGGACGCGCCCAGCTCACGCCCGTGGCAATCGCGGCCGGGAGACGCCTCAGCGACCGGCTGTTCGGCGGCAAGCGCGACCGGCATCTCTCTTATGACCTGATTCCGACCGTGGTGTTCACCCACCCGCCCATCGCCACCGTGGGATTGAGCGAGAGCGAAGCCCGCGCACAATTCGGCGATGCGGTGAAGGTGTACGTCGCGGATTTCACGCCGATGTATCACGCGCTCACCACACGCAAGGTGCACACCGACATGAAGCTGGTGTGCGTCGGCGCGGAGGAGAAGATCGTCGGCTGCCACATCGTCGGCGCGGGCGCCGACGAGATGCTGCAGGGATTCGCCGTGGCGATTCGCATGGGTGCGACCAAGCGCGATTTCGACGACACGGTGGCCGTCCATCCGACCAGCGCCGAGGAGCTGGTTACGCTGCGTTGAGGGGACGCGCCCGGGTGAGATCCCTCGGGCTCGGCGCCCCCGGCTCGGCGCCCCCGGCTCGGCGCCCCCGGCTCGGCGCCCCCGGCTCGGCGCCCCCGGCTCGGCGCCCCCACTATTCGTCCTGGTTCAGTGCCTCGAGGACCACTTGCGTGCTCGGCCGGATGCCGCGCCAGAGCAGGAAGGATTCGGCTGCCTGCTCGACCAGCATGCCCCAGCCCTTGGAGATCCGGCCGGCCTTGAGCGCGGCGGCCCAGCGGGTGAAGGGCGTGAGGCCGCGGCCGTAGGCCATGTCGTAGCAGACGGTCTCTTCGTTCACGAGGCCGTCCGGCAATTCGGGCATCACGCCCTGCAGACTCGCTGCCGTCGCATTGATGATGAGGTCGTAGGGCGGCCCCTCGATTTCGCCGAACGTGCAGCCCTGTACATCTCCCATGTCGGAGAACTCCTGGGAGAGCTTGCGGGCCTTGTAGGGCGTGCGGTTGGCCACGGTGAGCGAGCGCAGCTCGCGCTCGCACAGCGGGCCGATCACTCCGCGCGCGGCGCCGCCGGCGCCGAGGATCAGCACGCGCTTGTCGGCAAGCGCAATGCTCAGGTTGTGCTCGAGATCGCGGATGAGACCGACGCCGTCGGTGTTGTCCCCGAGGAGTGTCGCGTCCTCGAAGAATGCGATGGTGTTGACGGCCTGCGCCCGCGCTGCGCGCGGCGTGAGCTCGTTGACGAGCTCCGCGGCCGCTTGTTTGTGAGGCAAAGTGACGTTGAGTCCGCGCACCCCGCCGGTGAGGAGCCGCAGTGTCTCGCGGCGGAAATCGTCGGGGTGGATGTCGAACAGCCGATAGACGAGGTTCTGCGCAGCGGCCTTCGCGAACATCCCGTGAATGAAGGGCGACCAGCTGTGCGCCACCGGGTGTCCGACCAGGCCGTATTGATCCGCCGGCCCGGCCTCGTGCGGCAAGTTCACGGCCGGAGCCACCCTGCCGCGCGCTTTGCGAAGTAGGTGAGGATCCCATCGGCACCGGCACGCTTCATGGCGGTGAGGGCTTCGAGCGCGACCGCGCGCTCCTCGAGCCAGCCGTTCCCGGCCGCCGCCATGATCATCGCGTACTCCCCGCTCACCTGATACACGAACGTCGGCACGCCGAAGCGGTCCTTCACCCGGCGGACGATGTCGAGATACGGCAGACCCGGCTTGATCATGACCATGTCGGCGCCCTCGGCGATGTCGAGCGCGACCTCGCGCAGCGCCTCGTCGGAGTTCGCCGGATCCATCTGATAGGTGTGCTTGCCCGCACCGCCGAGCTGCTTGGCTGAGCCCACGGCCTCGCGGAACGGCCCGTAGAAGCTCGAGGCGTACTTGGCCGCATAGGCGAGAATTCGGGTGTGGACCAATCCGGCGGTCTCGAAAGAATTGCGGATGGCGCCGATGCGCCCGTCCATCATATCGGAAGGCGCGACCACGTCCGCGCCGGCGTCCGCGTGCGAGCGTGCCTGGCGCACCAGGGTCTCGACCGTGAGGTCGTTTTGCACGTAGCCCGCCTCGTCGATCAGTCCGTCCTGGCCGTGAGTCGTGAATGGATCGAGCGCGACGTCCGTGATGACCCCGAGGCCCGGGAACTCCTTCTTCACGGCGCGCACGGCCCGCTGGGCGATGCCTTCCGGATTCCAGGACTCGCGCGCGTCGAGGCTCTTCTTTTCGGTCGGAACGACGGGAAACAGCGCGATCGCCGGAATGGAAAGCCGCGCGATCTCGGCGCACTCGCGCACGAGTTCGTCGACCGACAGCCGCTCGACGCCGGGCATGGAGGTCACAGCCTGACGCTGCCTGGCGCCCTCCACGACGAACACGGGGTAGATCAACGCATCGACGGTGAGCTGCGTCTCGCGCATCAGGCGGCGGGAAAACTCATCGCGCCGCATGCGCCGCATGCGGGTGGCTGGAAATGAATCGTCGCGACCTCCGGTCATCTTCACTATGACTCCTGACGGCATCTGGACCCACGCGCTGGCAGACGGGTGCGCCCGCGCGCCCGCGCGCGGCTCGCGCCGCGACGCGCTAATATCGCGCCGGTGGCACGGCGAGCCGGAAGCTGATTTATACATGAAGGACGACGCAGGCGGAAATGCCGGGCGAGCCCGATTCCAGGCGCTATGTCAAGCGTTGCGCCCGGATCTGTTGCGCTTCGCATTCTGGCTGTCCCGCGACCGCGCACTGGCCGAGGACGTGGTCCAAGAGACGATGCTCCGGGCGTGGAAGGCACGGGACTCGTTGAAGAGCGAGTCGGCCGCCAAGCCGTGGTTCTTGACCATCATACGGCGCGAGTACGCGCGCAGCTTCGAGCGCAAGCGGCTCGCGACGGTCGACGTGGACGAGCTCATTGCGCGCGAGGAGCCCATGCTGGCGGCCTCGCACGATGAGGATATCGCGGAGCTGCGCGCCGCCCTGTTCAAGCTGCCCGAGGAGTACCGCGAACCCCTCGTTCTACAAGTGCTCATGGGCTATTCCACCGCGGAGATCGCGGCAGAGCTCGGCCTGTCGACCGGCGCCGTGCTGACGCGTTTGTTCCGCGCACGCAACCAGCTGCGTACGCTGTGCGGCGAGGACATCTCGATGGACCCGGCGCCGTGATCGACTGCGCGGAATATCGCCGGACCGTGCTCGCCGATCCGCATGCCGCGAGCCCGGAGCTCGCGGAGCATCTCGCGCACTGTCCGGACTGTCCGGCATATAGCGAGCGGCTGCTGCGTTTCGAGGGGCGTCTCGCACAGGCGCTGCGCATCGATGCACAAGTTCTGCGCAGGCGCACCGTCCGCAGCGGCTGGCTCGCGATGGCCGCAACCGTGCTCGTTGCGCTCCTGGTAGGCACGCTGTGGCTGGGCGCGCCGCACGCAAGCCTGGCGGCGGACGTGGTCGCTCACATGGCGGGAGAGCCGGACGCCTGGGCGCGTACCGATGTACCCGTGCCCTCGACCGATCTCGAGCCGGTGCTCGCCGACGCGCACATGAGTCTCAATCCCGATGCGGGCATGGTGAGCTATGCGCAGAGTTGCCTGTTTCGCGGGCATCATGTGCCGCATCTGGTGGTGCAGACTGCCCGCGGGCCGATCACCGTCATGGTTCTCGTGCACGACCCGGTGGCCAAGGCTCAGCCGTTCGATGAGGGCGGCTATCGCGGAGTGATCGTTCCCGTTCCCGGGCACGGCAGTCTTGCGGTGCTGGCGCAGGGCGAGCGGGAAAATCTCGCCGACATCGAGAGTGTTGCCGCGCGGGTCAAGGGCGCCATCGTCTGGACCGGCTAGAGGGGGACGGGCTTAGATGCCCGCCTTGCCGAGCAAGTCGATCAAGCGGCGCGAGCTCGCCGCCAGGGTCGGATGGTTCGCTTCGAACTGCACGGCCGCCCGCTCCAGCCGGTCGGCGAACGACTCGTCCACTTCGCTCGGCGCCGCGAGCGCCCGCTTCACGTCCTCGAGCACTTCGCCGCGCAGCCGGTCAGTATTCGGATCGCCGGGACGGGCGCTGTGCAGCTCCTCGTGCAGTTTGCTCAGCTGATCGCGCAGATTCTCGGGGTCCATGGGTATTGCTCCGCGGCGGCCGCGCTCGGCCGGTGAATCATTGTGCCATTCGCTCGGGCGTGAGGCGCGCCACTTCCACGTAGCCTCGACCGGCCTCGGCCAGGCTATCGTGAATCGCTGCATAGGCTTCGCGCAAGAAATCATCGGCGCCGTACGGCGGATTGACCAGCAGCAGTCCGCTGCCGGCCAAGCCCACGGAGGCGTCGTCCGGATGAACGGCGAGGTCGGCGAACAGCATCTTCGGAATGCCGAGGGCCGCAAGACGGGTGTGCACACGCCGTCGCTGCGCGGCGCTCAGGATGGGATACCACACGAGGAAGGCGCCGGTCGGCCAGCGGCGGTAGGCGTCGGTGAGCGCGGCCGCGAGCAAGGACAGCTCGTCGGGGCTCTCGTACGGGGGGTCGATCAGCACCAGACCGCGCCGCTCCGCCGGCGGCAGATGCGATCGAAGCGCCACGTATCCGTCGCCCACTTCCACGCGAAAGCGCCCGGACGAGTGGATATCGCGCTCGGCGGCGCGCGCCTCGGCCGGTACCAGCTCCGAGCACACGGCGCGGTCCTGCGGGCGCAAGGCGGCCGCGATGAGCGCGGGGGATCCCGGATAGCGAGCCAGTCGAGCGCCGGGGCGGGCGCCGAGCGCTGCAAAGTACGCCGCGAGCGGCGCCCACGCGCCAGCGGCGCCGAGCAGCCGCTGAATTCCGCGCTCCGCCTCGCCCGATTTCTGGGCTTCCGCTCCATGCAGGTCGTAATAGCCGCGGCCCCCGTGAGTGTCGAGCACGAAGAACGCACTGTCCTTGCGCTTCATTGCGTCGAGGCAATAGATGAGGCCCACGTGCTTGGCTACATCGGCGAAATTGCCGGCGTGATAGATGTGCCGATAGTTCATGGGAGCATTGTGCATTGACCCGCTCCCGGACGGCAGGGAGAATGCCGCCGACCCGATGCCCACCCTCCATCGCCGGCGCAAAGGGGGATCGATGTACGAGCTCTACATTGCCAACAAGAATTACTCGTCCTGGTCGTTGCGGCCGTGGGTGC